>VYLP01000007.1_pt1 | contig 320953 bp, 282 predicted proteins | sample 5114311 | NCBI WGS metagenome assembly VYLP01 (sample SAMN12291775, study PRJNA351875) | freshwater metagenome | isolation source: freshwater lake | place: USA: Michigan, Lansing Lake | collected 2013-08-14 | reverse complement strand
CACCATGGGTGACGGCGCCGGTTACCAAGGCGACCTGGACGACAAGATCGGCTGGCAGTTCACGGTTCAGCCGTACATGAAGAACCTGCAGATCGTCGAAAACCCGAAGCGCGATAAGCCGACCGGCAACGTTGACGAAATCGAGTGGAAGCGACTCCAGCACTTCGCCATGCCGGCGCGCGCCGCTGCCGCGACCAACGCGACCGTTGTGGCCCAAGGTTACTACGGCGGTGTTCACGTCGGTTCGAACGTTCGCTACGAAGGCGTGGCGGGTTGGAGCCCGAGCACCGCTCAGTGGCTCGCCATTCCGGGCGCCCCGTCCTACAGCACGACCCAAGTCGAAGACATTTCGAACACCGCGCTCATCGTGGAAGGTTCGAACTGGGATGCTTGGTTCTCGCTGGTCTCTGGTAACGGTTCCACCCTCGGCCCCCTCAACTACTGTGTGATGTGGACGCCCACCAACTGGAACGCCAACGGCAGCTCGTTCAGCTACCCGATCACCACGACCACCAAGACGGAAAACAACCGAAGTGGTCTGCGACATGGTGGCTTCAACTGTGCGGTTCCGCAGGGCCGCACCACCTACACCGCGACGGACTCCAGTGCCAAGAGTATCAACTTCCGCCAGCACTTCTACAACCCGACCGCGAGCACCAACAACCCGGCGATCTTCGTGATCAAGGGTCTCAACCCGACTGGCATCTAAGCCTTCCGGCTTCTCGACTCAACCCCCGCTGAGCCCATCGGCTCGGCGGGGGCTTTTCTTTGTGCCCAGCTTGAGTTCCCGGGCGTGGCCCGTCCTCGTGAAACTACGGGAACGCGGGACCTTTGACTCCTTACCCCGCCGTTTTGGCCAAGTTCTTGTGGGTATATTCCCTTGCCTCGCTGGGCGGTTTGTCCTCCCGAAAAATCTTGGGAACCAAACAGACTGTCACGGCGTCCGAAGGGTAGCGACAGGTCCGCTTGTCGCCTCCCTCACGGGAAACCATTATCTGGAGACCAATCAAAACAATGACTCGAAAGGCGTTTACGCTCATCGAACTTCTGGTGGTCATCGCGATCACCATGGGTGACGGCGCCGGTTACCAAGGCGACCTGGACGACAAGATCGGCTGGCAGTTCACGGTTCAGCCGTACATGAAGAACCTGCAGATCGTCGAAAACCCGAAGCGCGACAAGCCGACTGGCAACGTTGACGAAATCGAGTTCAAGCGACTTCAGCACTTCGCCATGCCGGCTCGCGCCGCTTCGTCCGCCACCGTGGCGATCCAGACCCAAGGCTACTACCAAGGTACGCACGTGGGTTCGGCGACCCGCTACGAAGGTGTTGCGGGTTGGAGCCCGTCCGCTTCGCAGTGGGTGGCTTCCGTCGGTGCCCCGTCCTACAGCACCACGCAAGTGGAAGACATCTCGAACACCGCGCTGATCGTGGAAGGTTCGAACTGGGATGGCTGGTTCACCCTGCTTGCTTGGAGTGCCACTTCCGGCCCGCTTAGCAGCTGCGTCCGCTGGAACCCGGCGAACTTCAGCGCGAACGGGACGGCCTTCAGCTACCCGATCACCACGACGACCAAGACGGAAAACAACCGAAGTGGTCTGCGACATGGTGGCTTCACCTGTGCAATTCCGCAAGGTCGCACCACCTACACGGCTACGGACTCCAGTGCCAAGAGCGTGAACTTCCGCCAGCACTTCTACAACCCGCAACCGAGCACCAACAACCCGGCGATCTTCGTGACCCGCGGTCTCAACCCGACCGGTATCTAACCTTCGGTTACATACCAAAGGCCCTGCTTCGACAAAGTCGGAGCGGGGCCTTCTCTTTTCCGGTACCCTAGAACCCAGCAAAAACGGCCATGAGTAGCGACCTCTTTATGCCCAGCACGGAGACGATCTTCACCCAGGAGAGCGAAGGCACGATGATCGTGAATATGGGGCCCCAACACCCCAGCACCCACGGCGTTCTCCGCGTGATCTGCGAACTGGATGGCGAGACGATTGTGAAGGCCAAATGTGTGATCGGCTACCTCCACACGGGCATGGAGAAGGAAGCCGAATACCAGACCTACCACAAGTGCGTGGTGATGACCGACCGCATGGATTATCTGAATGCGAACGGCAACAACCTGGCGCACGCCCTGGCGGTGGAGAAGCTTCTGGGTATCGAAGTCCCCAAACGCGGTCAGTATCTGCGCGTCATCCTCGCGGAACTCAGCCGCCTGGCCAGCCACTGCGTGTGGCTTGGCACCCACGCCCTGGATATGGGCGCCATGACCCCGTTTTTCTACATCATGCAGCAGCGCGAGATGGTGCTGGATATGTTCGAGATGTTCTCGGGCGTGCGCATGATGCCCAGCTGGATTGTCCCCGGCGGCCTGCGCGGCGATATGCCGGACGGCTTTGAGGTCAAGCTCAGAAACTTCCTGGAAGAGTTCCCGAAGGAACTCGGCGTAGTGGAAGATCTCCTCGTCAACAACCCGATTTGGAAGGAGCGCAGCACCGGCGTGGGTGTGCTCACCGGCCCCGAGGCCCTCGCCCTCGGTTGTAGCGGCCCGATCGCGCGCGCCAGCGGCGTGGCGTGGGACCTGCGCAAGAGCAACCCGTATTGCAGCTACGAAGACTTTGATTTCTTGATCCCGGTCGGCCAGCACGGCGACGTGTACGACCGCTTCCTCGTCCGCATTGCCGAAATGAAGGAGTCCTGCAAGATCCTCCGCCAGGCGATTGACGGACTTCCCTCTGGCCCCTATAACACACTCGATCGCAAGGTGTCCCCGCCGACCCGTAGCGAACTCGATATGAGTATGGAAGCCGTCATCCACCACTTTAAGCTCTACACCGAAGGCTTCCGGCCGCCGGTGGGCGAAGCCTACGGTTGCGTGGAAGGTTCGAAGGGTGAACTTGGCTTCTACATCGTCAGCGACGGCACCAATCGCCCCTACCGATGGCACGAGCGACCCAGTTCTTTCATGAACCTCAAGTCGCTGGAAGTGATGGCCGAAGGACGCCTGATTGCGGACGTGATCGCCATCATCGGCTCGATTGATATCGTGCTTGGTGAGATCGACCGCTAAGCGCTGTCATCAATCTTTACTTTTTTGGGCATTAGGGTGGATCGGACTGCACAGTTCGGTCCATTTTTCCGTATGATGTAGATAGGATGTCCATCCTCAAGCGCATTGGATTGTTCGTCGCGGTGAATATCGCCGTGATGATCACGTTTACGGTCGTCATGGCCGTGTTGCAAGGCTTCGGCGTCAAGATCTCTGGCAACTTGGCTACGGATGCCGTCGTCGCCGTCATCTTCGGCTTCTCCGGTGCCTTCATCAGCCTGCTTATCAGCAAGTGGGTTGCTAAGACCCTCATGGGCGTGAAGGTTCTGGACCCCCGGGCCAACCTCAACGGCTACGACCGCTGGCTGGTGGACACTGTGCACGCTCAGGCGCAAGCCGCCGGCCTCAAGAAGATGCCGGACGTCGGCGTCTACGATTCGCCCGAAGTCAACGCCTTCGCCACGGGCCCCAGCCGCAATAACTCGCTCGTGGCCTTTAGCTCCGGCTTGCTTTCACAGATGAGCCAGGACGAAGTGGAGGCGGTCTCCGCCCACGAAGTCGGCCACATCGCCAACGGCGACATGGTCACGCAGACCCTGATTCAAGGCGTCATCAACACGTTCGTCATCTTCTTCGCTCGCATCATTGCGCGCGTCGTGGCTTCGGCCGTCCGCGAAGAAATGGCGTTCCTGGCGTTCATCGTGGTCAACATCGTGCTGCAAATCGTGTTCGGCATCCTCGGTTCGCTGGTGGTCAATGCGTTCAGCCGCTACCGCGAATACAAGGCCGACGCCTTCGCGGGCAACATTGCCGGCCGTGACAAGATGATCGCCGCCCTGCGCGCTCTCCAGCGCAACAGCCAAGCGATTGACACACGTCACCCCGCCATGGCCACGATGAAGATCGCCAACGTCCCGGCTTGGATGCAAGCTTTCAGCACGCACCCGCCGCTGGAGAAGCGCATCGAAGCCCTGCAGCGCGGTCAGTAAGGCCTCGCTCGCCAGAAACAAGAAACCCCTCCCGGACCTTGTCCGGGAGGGGTTTTTCTCATTGCGATTGCGCGTCCGACTTAAGGAGAGACGGGCTTCGCTGCCATGTCTTCCAAGATCCGCAAAGTGCCGGGGACTAGCACCGGACTCTCTTCGTAAGCCCGCTTGGGCACCTCGCGCTTGTAAAGTTCCAGAGCGTCATTTGCAGCTTGCGGAGAGATACGCGCATAGCCTGATAGAAAAGCACCGCCAGCCGCCCATTGCTCAGAGGCGGGCCCGCGCAAGAAGCTGATGACCAGTTCCCGATCTTCTCCTTCTAGCTTTCCGCTTGCGACGCTACGTTCCAGAACGGCCTTGAGAACTGCCGTATCTCGACGAACTTGTTCGATCTGCTCCTCGGTTTGATATTCATCGTCCGCAGTACGCGTACTGGCCGGTGCCGCAGGCATTGCTTCCGGATTGGGGGCACAGCCAGCCCCCACCATGGTCGCCAATCCCAAAAGGATCATCAATCTTCTGACCTGCATCCTGTTCACTATAGCGAAAGATTCGCTACCCTCCGGCTTCACGGTGCCGAAATTTGGTCCCTCAAGACCTTGAAGTACTCGGGGGCCTCCACTTGATGCTTCTCCGTTACGTGCTTCTTGTAGAGGTCTTGAGCATCCTTTGAGTTGGTCGCACTAGTGCGAGCATAGGCCATCAGAATCGGCCCCGCTAACGACCACTCTTCGAGGGTCGAGCCGTTGAGCCGATCCACGACGAATTGCCGATCTTGAGCGCTGAGCGCCTTCGACTCGACGATTCGCTTGATGATTTGCTTCGATTCGGATTGCCAGCCCTTGAACTCAGGCGGGAGTTCGTCGATGGTCGGGGCCATCCGCTCAGACCGGTAGGCTTCACTTGAGGTCGCTGCACTCTGGCAGGATGTTAGGGCAACAGCGAACGCACAAAGTGCGCATGCGACGGAGACACTTAGTCTTCTTCTCACCTTTCTCCTATACAGACGGGCTTTACTGGCAGCGGTTGCCTTTCCGAGCTAGGGTGAAGCAGGTCTCTCGCCAGCCAGTTCCTCAAGTCGCTTCAACGTATGAGTAACGACCGGACTCTCTTCGTAAGCTCGCTTGGGCACTTCGCGCTTGAAAAGCTCCAGAGCGTCCTTTGCGTTTTGCGGTGAAACTCGAGCAAAGCTCACCAGGGTCGCTCCTCCCAGCTCCCACTGGTCACGTCCCGGCCCGCGTAGATAGCTGATAACTTGGTCTCGATCTTCTCCTTCCAGCTTGCCCTTTGCCACGGCTCGCTCCAAGGCAGCATTAAGCTTAACCGTATCCTCGCGCATTTGGGCAATCTGCTCATCCGTATGAACAGGCTCACCACTGCTGTTCTGTGCGGGCACGGTCGCGTTTGATTCGTGCTTGGGCGAACAACCCGTACTTGTCCAGGCTAGAAGGGCAAAAACGACCAAAGAAGCACTCAGCTTCATCTCCTTCCTATTGTAGCGGACGTTTTTGCCCCGTGGTCTCCGCCTCCATCGGCCCGGTGCCCCCAATTCCGGACCCCGAACTGCGTAGAATAGGAACGTGAGCGAGTTGATTCAGTTGGGTGCCCAGCGCCCCAAGGCCCCGGCCCCCGACCAACTGGAGTTACGTTTCTCGGACAAGGCCATCGCCGAACTGGACGCCCTGCGGACCCACTACCCCACCGAGAAGGCCTGCATCCTCCCGGCCCTGTGGATTGCCCAGCGCGAATACGACGGCTACCTTAGCCCCGCCGCCATCGCCGAAGTCGCTCACCGACTGAATCGCAGCTACGCCGAAGTCGAAGGCGTGGCCACCTTCTATTCCATGTACACCACGGCCCACGAACCCGGCCGCCACATGATTGAAGTGTGCACCTGCCTGAGCTGCCACATGTGCGGCGCTTATCGCATTGCCGATTACCTGGAAGCCAAGCTCGGCGTGAAACTGGGCGAAACCACCCCCGACGGCGTCTTCACCATCCACGAAGTGGAGTGCCTGGACGCCTGCGACCGCGCCCCGGTGCTGCAGGTCGGCGACCAGTACGTCGGCCCCGTAACCGAAGCCGACATTGACGCCTTGCTGGACCGACTCCGCAACGAGGACAGCTCCGCCGTCGTGCAACTCGCCGATAGCATTGTCCAAGTCCACCTCCGCGATACGGAGCGTGCTAAGTAACCATGGCCGAATACAAGCTCCTTCTCGAACACTCGCACGAACCGGAATTTCGCACCCTCCACGGCTACCTGGCCCGGGGTGGCTATGCCGCCCTCAACCGTGCCAAGGGCATGGAGCGCCAGGCCATCATTGACGAAATCAAGACCAGCGGCTTGCGTGGTCGCGGCGGGGCGGGCTTCCCCACCTGGATCAAGTGGAACGGCATTGAGAAAGAAAAGACGCGCCCGCACTATCTGATCTGCAACGCGGACGAAGGCGAGCCCGGCACCTTCAAAGACAAGCAATTGATGGAAACCACGCCCTTCTTGGTGATTGAAGGGATGACCATTGCCACGCTGGCCACCCAGGCCGATGCGGGCTACATCTACATCCGGGGCGAGTTTGTGGATGCAGCCAAGTCTCTCCGCGCGGCTATCGACGAAGCCTATGCCCACGGCTATCTCGGCCAAAACATCCTGGGCACGGGCCTCAATTTCGACCTCTACATTCACATGGGGGCGGGTAGCTACGAATGCGGCGAAGAAAGCGCCCTGATGAGCAGCCTGATGGGCGAGCGCGGCATGCCCCGCCTCAAGTTCCCGCACGCGCCCCTGCCGACGGTGGCCGGGGTGTGGGATCAGCCCACCATCATCAACAACGTGGAAACCTACGCCGCCGCCGTGCCGATCTTGGCCAAGGGCGGAGAATGGTACGTCACCCTGGGCGCCAACACCAAGAACAGCCGGGGCACCAAGATCTTTAGTGTCAGCGCCCACGTGAACAAGCCGGGCAACTACGAGATCGAGTTCGGCACCCCGCTCATGGAATTGCTGGACCTGGCCGGAGGCATGAAGGGCGGCGCCCTCAAGGCCTGTGTGCCGGGCGGATCGAGCGTGCCGATGCTGAACGCCGAGGACTGCCAAAACGCCATCCTTGCCTACGAAGAGCTATGGGAAACCGGCTCCATGGTGGGTAGCGGCGGTTGTATGTTCCTCAATGAGCACACCTGCATCGTTAGCTACACCTGGCGCACCGCCCAGTTCTACGCGATGGAGAGCTGCGGCAAGTGCACCCCGTGCCGAGAAGGCACCAAGTGGATGCTGCAGATTTTGGAACGCATCCTGCGCGGCAATGGCCAGCCCGGCGACATGGACCTGCTGATGGAAATCACCAAGCAGATTGATGGCCGCAGCTTCTGCGGACTGGGCGACGCCGCCGCTTGGCCGGTGGCCGGCGCGATCAAGAAGTTCCCCGAGGAGTTCGAGTACTTCATCAAGAACGGTCGCAGCATGGTGGATACGCCCGAAGCCCGCGCCATGGCCCCGCGCTGGGCGCAACGCGCCTTCTCCGCGGTCTGACCTTCGTTTCATCCTTCCCCCGTGCAAAAAAGTGCATCTGGGGGAAGGATCATCGTATCATAGGGCTCATGGGCCGCCGACAACTGCCTCTTATGCTCAGCCTCAGCGCACTGCCGCTGGCACTGGCCTTCGCCATCCCGAGTTCTTCGCAACCGCCGGTTGACCGCCAAACGGTAACCACCTTCAACGCCAACGTCAAGCCCATCCTCCAGCAAAGCTGCGTAGGCTGCCACCGCCAAGGCAACGCCAAGGGTGGCCTGGACCTGAGCACCTACGAGAGCACCATGAAGGGCGGCGTGACGCCTAAGCATGTGGTGGCCGGCAAGCCGGATGAGAGCGTGATGCTCCGCCGCATCAAGGGCCTGGATAACAAGCCGCGCATGCCCAAGGGCCAGGCTCCCCTCAGCGCTGCCAAGGAAAACACCATCCGCAAGTGGATCCAAGACGGAGCCAAGAAGGGCTAAACCGGCGCTGAGTCTATGAACTTCAAAGGTTGGAATCGGCACTTGCTGTGGCTGGTGGCGGCGGCCCCGTTTGTCAGCCAAACCTGGCTGCAGGCCGCGCCTGCCCCGGTGACTGCGGCGCGCGAGGAGATTCCGACCTTTGAAAAAGATGTGTTGCCCATTCTCAAGGGCCACTGCACCGCCTGCCACAACCCGGATACCAGCAGCGCCTTCCTCGACTTGACCACCTATGAGACCACGATGGAGGGCGGCCAGGCCGACAACAACGTGGTAGCCGGTGACCCCGAGGCCAGCAACCTTATGCGCCGCATCCTGGGCCATGGCGGCAAGCCGCAGATGCCCCTGGGCTTTGCCCCGCTGAGTCCGGAGAAGACCGAGACGATCCGCGCCTGGATCAAGGCCGGGGCCAAGCCGACCCCTGAGGGTGTGGACCTGCGACACTGGGCGTACATCTCTCCGCAGAAGCCGAGCGTTCCGGAAGGCGCCCACCCTATCGACTACTTTGTGGGCAAGAAGCTGGCCGAAAAAGGCCACTCTTTCTCACCGGAGGCCTCGCTCACCACGCTGATTCGGCGGCTATCGCTGGACCTCACCGGACTCCCTCCGACGCCCGAGGAAGTGGACGCCTTTCTGGCTGACACCCGACCCGATGCCTACGAGCGTGTGGTAGATCGTCTGCTGGCCTCGCCGCAATACGGCGAACGCCTGGCCCGCATGTGGCTGGACCTCGCCCGCTACGCCGACAGCAATGGCTACGAAAAGGACCTCGGCCGCCAGAACTGGGCGTGGCGCGATTATGTCATCAAGTCGTTCAACGCCGACAAGCCGTTTGACCAATTCACCACTGAGCAGATTGCCGGCGACCTGCTGGACGCGCCCACCCGGGAGCAACTGATTGCGACGGGTTTCCACCGCAATACTATGCTGAATGAGGAGGGTGGCACCGACCCGCAAGAGCAGCGCTGGCAAGTGCTGGTGGACCGGGCCGCTGTGACGGGCACCGTGTGGATGGCCAGCAGCACCGGGTGCGCCCAGTGCCACGATCACAAATTTGATCCGATTTCGCAGAAGGATTTCTACGAAACCCTGGCCTTTTGGGAGAGTGCGGACGAACCACTGCTCGCCCTGACCCCGGAAGAAGTGAGCCCCTACGTGGAGCGGATCAAGGAGCGCGAGGAGTTCTTGCTGTCTTCGCCCGAAAGCGATGCGCGCAAAGCGGCGCTCGAAAAGATTAAGAATGAGCAAGAATCGCTGGAGAAAGCGACCACCCTTGTTCTGCAGGAATCCAAAGAGCGCAAGCCCGAGACCCCCATCCGCGAGGGCGGGGTTTACCTGGCTCCGGGCGAGGTGGTCCCCGCCGGAGTGCCGGAAAACCTGGCCCCGTGGCAGCCAGAAATGCCTCTCAATCGCCTGGGACTGGCGCAGTGGCTCACCCACCGCGATAACCCCCTTACGGCCCGGGTTACGGTCAACCGAATTTGGGAATTGATCTTCGGCCTCGGCATCGTCAAGACGCCCGGCGACTTCGGCACCCAGTCCGAGGCTCCCTCCCACCCCGAACTCCTCGATTACCTCGCCGTAGATTTCCGGGACCAAGGCTGGAGCCTCAAAAAGCTGATCCGCACCATCGTGACCAGCCGCACCTACCGGCAATCCAGTGCGGTGACCGACGCCATGCGCGCCTGGGACCCCGACAACCGCTACCTCGGCCGCGCCCCGCGCTACCGCATGGAAGCCGAGATGATCCGCGATAACGCCCTCTTTGTGAGCGGTTTGCTGGACCTCTCGATGGGCGGACCGAGCGTGTTCCCCCCGCAGCCCGACGGCATTTGGGACAACCCCTACAGCGGCGACCAGTGGATCACCGACCCCACGAAGGATAAGAACCGGCGTGGACTCTATACGTTCTGGAAGCGCACGGCCCCGTACCCCAGCTTCCTCACCTTCGATGCCACCAGCCGCGAGGCGTGCACCGACGTGCGGGTGCGCACCAATACGCCCCTCCAGGCGCTGGTGCTGATGAACGACCCCGTTTATCTGGAAGCCGCCGCGGCCCTTGCCGCCCGGATGGACGGCAACAAGCCCGAGGAGCGTATCCAAGAGGGTTTCCGGCTCGTCCTTGCCCGCACGCCAAGCCCCGAAGAACTCGAAGTCCTCAAGAACTACCAAGCTCTGCAGGCCAAGGTCTTTGCCGCCGCCCAGCGCGAGGATGCCGAAGAAGCCTCGTGGCGCATGCTGGCCAGCCTTCTCCTCAACCTCGACGAGGCCATCACCCGCGAATAACGCCCCCAGGAACCCAAGACCGTGAACCAGAACGAACTCGACGAAATCATCTTGAAGGACATCACGCGGCGGCACTTCTTCCGCATGACGTCGTACGGCATCGGCACCTTGGCGCTGGGTTCCCTGCTCAATCCAGCGGCCCTGGCCGCCCCGCCGGTGGCCACCAATCCCTTCGCCGCGCGGGCGCCCCACTTTGCCCCCAAGGCCAAGCGCGTCATCTTCCTCTTCATGGCCGGGGCACCTTCTCAGCTCGACCTCTTTGACCCTAAACCCAAACTGAACGAGTACGACCGCCAGCCGATCCCGGAAGAGATCATCGAGGGCGAGCGTTTCGCCTTCATCAAGGGCACGCCGAAGCTTTTGGCCTCCCCGTATGAGTTCAAGCAGCACGGGCAAAGCGGCCACTGGATCAGCAGCCTGATGCCGCACACCGCCCGCGTGGCGGACGACCTGGCGTTCATCCACAGCGTTCAGACCGACCAGTTCAACCACGCCCCCGCGCAGATCTTTTTCAACACCGGTCACCAACTGCCGGGCCGCCCGAGCATCGGCTCGTGGCTGCTCTACGGTCTGGGCACGGAGAGCCAAGATCTCCCCGGTTTTGTGGTGTTGGTGAGCGGCCAGAACAACCCCGATGGCGGCAAATCTTGCTGGAGCAGCGGCTTCTTGCCCTCCCATTATCAGGGCGTGGAGTTCCGGAGCAAGGGCGACCCGGTGCTGTACGTCACTGACCCCGATGGGGTGGACCGCACCTCCCGCCGGCACATGCTGGACGCCCTGCGCGAGATGAACGCCCTGAAGCTGAGCGACCACGGCGACCCCGAAATTGCCACCCGCATTGCCAGCTACGAAATGGCGTTCCGCATGCAGGCCAGCGTGCCGGAACTCACCGACCTGAGCGACGAAACGCCGGAAACCCACGCCATGTATGGCACCGAACCCGGCGCGGTGAGCTTTGCCAACAACTGCCTGCTGGCGCGGCGCATGGCCGAGCGCGGCTGCCGTTTCATTCAGCTCTACCACTGGGGATGGGATAGCCACGGCACCAACCCCGGCGACGACATCATGACCAGCCTGCCCGAGCGCTGCCGGCAGGTGGACCAAGCCTGCGCGGCCCTGATTGCCGACCTGAAGCAGCGCGGCATGCTGGACGACACGCTGGTGATTTGGGGCGGCGAATTTGGCCGCACGCCCATGAATGAGGAGCGCGATGGCTCGACGTTCTTGGGCCGCGACCACCACCCGCGCGCGTTTACGATCTGGATGGCGGGGGGCGGCGTCAAGGCCGGACTCTCGCTGGGGCAAACCGACGAACTGGGCTACAACGTGGTGGAAGACCCTGTGCACGTGCACGATATCAATGCGACGATCTTGCACCTGATGGGCATGAACCACGAGCGGCTGACCTACAACCACCTGGGGCGCGAGTTCCGCTTGACCGACGTGCACGGCCAGGTGATCGAAAAACTCATCGGGTAGCCTTCGAGTCCTCTCGGCCGGGCCAACTTCTGCGATCTAATCCTCGCTCGTCTCGGAACTTGGAACACTATGCCCGAGACGCGAAGCGAACAACGCTGACATCGATTCGGGAGTCGGCATGGCATCTCTGGGTACATGCGATAGAGCGTTTCCCTGAAGTAGCGAAACGAAGCCATGCAAGAGAGACCACAGTTCGACTGCGCGCCGGATAAGCTCATGTTCATCGACAACAGGGTAGGCTGCCCGAGTGCCTTCCAGAAGGAGCGAGAAGGCATCGCGAGATGCCTCTTCAAACTCCAAGGCACCTTGAGCGATGAAATCGCATGGACCAAACATCAAGCGAACCATTTCCGGACTTCCCTGAGCGAATCGAATGTATGCGCGACTAAGACCTGGCACCGTCACACCCTCCTCTCGAATAATCTGGGCTAGCATTCGAAAACCCACGCTTGCCACGGCAGCCAAGAGCTCGTCCTTGTCAGAAAAATAGTGGTACGGGGCGTTATGACTCACGCCGCAACGCCTAGCGACCGCCCGGAGAGAGAGTAGCTGTTGCGTCTCAGACTCGAGCATTGCGACTGCCGTTGTTACGAGTTCCTCACGCAATGACCGGCCATCTGAGTTCATTTTGTCATGATGACATGATGACAGCAACAGTGACTTGACAATGTCCGGCTTGAGGTGCTATCTTCTTACTTGACAGTGTCAAGCACGAGAGAATTTAACGTCCAGGACAGATACCGCACCGCCGGATGGCTGATGCTTGCGCAGGTTGCGCTGATCGCCATCCCGTTCTTGACCATGAGTGGAGCCACCGGATGGCCAGCTACTACCGGAGACCCGGGCTCAAAAATGCTTCCGCTCGTATTGGAGAATCTTACTTCAATTCGTATAGGATATGGCGGCTATCTTGCATATTCACTCCTCTTCTTTTTCACTGGTTGTGCCGCGCTACGGGCAATTCGGGAGGAACCTGATTGGATTGGTCTTGGAGCAGTAGGCATCTCGACTCTTGCGCGATGTCTCGGCATTCTTCGCTGGCTTACTGCGGCACCATCTTTGGCGTACGCGTACTCCAACGCTGAAGATTCACAGCGAGCTCAAATTGCCGCCATTTTCGATGCCATCAATAGTTATGGCGGTGGAGTCGGCGAAGCTCTCGGCGTCAGCATCTTTGCGGCGATATGGGTTTACAGGATTGGAACTGCGGCCCGTCGTAACCCAATTGTGCCCGTTTTCCTCACTCGAATGACTTTCCTGTTGGCAGCTTTCATGTTGATTCCTGTCATCGAGCTATTCGGAATTGATCTTGGTCCGGTCCTCATACTGACAGGCACTCTGTTCCACTTTTGGCTCATTGCGTTCGGGATCCTGATGGTTCGTCGAGGGAAATCATCATGAAATGCGTCGACAGCTCGATGATCGCTCGAGCCTACGGCATCGCCGCGACACCAAAGCGTCATACCCTCGCAGACCACCTAACTTTCCTGGGTCATGCACAGGCGGCAAATGCCATTCCGCCGGCCGGTAGCCTGAGTGCCCCGGGTAAGCTATTGAAGCTGGAGGGCCTCTTTCCATGTGTCACCGCCATCCTGGTTGCGGGGGCCGCCGTCTTTAAACTCGCTCAGCAACCGACAAGGATGATCGGGCTGCAGGCGCTTGGTTACCCACCGACGCTCGTGTGGATCCTCGGTCCCGCGAAGCTCGACGCGGTCGCCGCGCTGTTGCACGAGCATGCGATCTGCGGCATCCAGTGCATCGTGGACGTCGCTACCAAGCACCGCCTGAAGAGGGTGCCATGAAGCTCGCCCTCTTCGGTGCAACCGGCCTCACGGGTGGACTCGTGCTCGCTCAGGCGCTTGAGCAAGGCCACGAGGTCACTGTGCTGGTTCGTGATCCGAGCCGAGTATCGCTTAGCCATCCGCGGCTTACCGTTCTTGGAGGAAGTCCCATAAAGCCGGACGATGTCGAGCGCTGCGTTAGCGCCGCTGAGGTCGTCATCCATTGCCTTGGCATCGGCGGCAGGGGCGACGGTAAGTCCACCACGCTCATATCTGACTCCGTTAATGTCGTCCTAAAGTCAATGATGAACCAAGGCGTTCCACGCATCGTGTGTATGTCGAATGTCGGGGCTGGCGGTAGCGGGACGTGGTTCGCGAACCGCATCGTGCTCCCGCTCTTCATCCGGTGGCTACTGCCGATCATTGAAGACAAGGACCGTATGGAGGCCGCGCTCCGTGCGAGCTCCGTCGAGTGGGTGTCCGTACGCTTGCCAAACATCGTGGAAGGCCCGGAGAAGCCGCTGCGAATCAGCAATGATGGCCGAGGCATCGGCCTATCGATCACCGCCTCGTCAACTGCTCGCTTTCTTCTGCAACAGGTCAGTTCGCCCGAGTGGATCCGCTCGGCCCCAAGCATCAGTAACTGAGGTTCACACATGAGAACCCCAGCACATCTCCGCCGAATCTCGACCCGCGTCGGCACCCTTGCGTTCGTCGATGAAGGTGCGGGGACGCCGGTCGTACTGTGGCCATCACTGTTCAGCGACCACCGCTTGTACGCGCCCCTGATGCCCATGCTTAGCAAAGATTGGCGTACGATCCGCATCGACGGCCCCGGCTTCGGTCAGAGCGATGCGCCACGCGGCGACGTACAGCCGGACGTCTATGCCGAGGCCGTAGTCGACCTGCTCGATGCGCTCGGCCTTGAACAGGTCTTCTTCGCCGGCTGCTCCTGGGGCGGCCAGATCGCCGCGCACATCGGAGTGAAGGCGCCGGACCGTGTGCGCGGCGTACTGATGATGAACGCGCCTCTCGGACCGAGCCTCGGCGGACATTCGTTCGAGGTGTGGGGAACGCTGTGGCTCGGTTCAACCAAGTTCTGGGGCGGCGGCGTCGCGCGCTCGATGTTCTCTCCCGCGTCGCGGCAGACGTATCCCGAGCGGTTCGAGGCCTTCGCCTCCGCGTTCACGAGCTTCGACAAGGCCGCGGCCGCTGTCACCGCGCGTACCGTGCTAACCCGATTCGCAGGGCTCGGCGAGGTGCTGCCACGTCTCGCGGTGCCAACCACGATCCTAGTTGGAGCCGAAGACCGGCTTTACCCAGTGGAGAGCATGCGTCCGTTCGCGGCGCTTGCGCCGAACTCGACTTTCCAGGTCGTCCCGTCTTGCGGACACCTGGCGCCACTCGAAGCGCCCGAAGCAGTCGTCGCGGCGCTCAAAGGACTAGCTGAAGGCATGGTACAAAGGGGAACAGCATGAGAGAGGTTGCGATCGCGAAGAATCGTGTTGCCATGCTAAAGACATTCGGCGGGGCCGAATCCATCGAGGTCCTCACTGTTGATATTCCTAATCCATCGCGAAATCAAGTGCTAATCCAGGTTGAGTCATCCAGCCTTGTCTTTACGGATCTTCTAATCCGCAGAAATATGTATCCGATGTTGCGAAAGAAGCCTCCCTTTGTGCTCGGATACTCCTTTGTGGGCCATGTAATTGCAGTAGGCTTGGGAGTCACCACCGTCCAGCCTGGTGAACGAGTCGCAGACCTCACTCAAACGGGTTCAAACGCTGACTATGTTCTCAGAAGTCCAGACACCTTGGTCCGAGTACCGAAAACTCTGGACGCTGCCGAAGCCGAAACTTTAGTCTTGAGCGGCATGACCGCGTATCAGGCCCTTACCCGTTATCGAACAATGGAGCGAGGTCAGAGGGTTCTTATCACAGGTGCAGCTGGAGCAGTAGGTCATCTTGCTGGGCAACTTTGCACAGAAATGGGGCTTACGTGGTACGGCACTTGCTCGATGCCACAACGCCCCGCCGTAGAGTCGTCAGGGGGAACGCCCATTGTCTACGATTCCCAGGAAGGTACTGCACAACTCGAACTTGAATCTAAAACTGGCTTTGACCTCATCCTTGATCTCTCTGGCGCAGACCCTCCAAGAACCTCACGACGTAGACTTAGGGAAGGTGGAGTCTTGGTGCTTCTAGGTATGCGAGCACTGTGGCATCGAGATGCGGCTGATCGGAATACCCATCTGCGAGACAAACTCTCCATTCTTAAGCACTTCTTCACAGGTATGCTACTTAAAGTTCGACAGCCACGCACAGTCGCAATCTATAGTATCGCAGATCGAAAACGCGAGAAACCAGGCGAATTCAGAGAGGATCTGTCCTCCCTTTATAGGATACTTGAAGCAGGCAAGTTAAAGCCAAAGATTGCCGAGAGAATTGAACTCGAGGAAATCCGCAGGGGGCATGAGAGGCTTGAACGTGAGAAACTTCAAGGGCGCCTTGTAATTGTTCATGCGAAGCAAAACTCGCAAGTACACGCACCGAGTCAAAATCATTAAATGACTACACATCCGAAATCAACTCACTTGTCAACTGATAACACTGGAAGTTCATTGCAAACAGTGTTTGCCGTTGTAACCGGAGCATCGCAAGGTATCGGACGAAGCATAGCACTTGAGTTCGCAAGGCGCGGCATCGTGCCCATCCTTATCGCACGTGACGAAAAAAACCTTGCCGCCGTCGCCAGCGAGATCCTCGATACATACAAGCTTGAACCTGTAACCATGAGTGCCGATTTGAGTGACCGTGCGTCGGTCAATCACTTGCTCGCGCAGTTTGAGGCTTTTCCGGGTCGCATAGAGTATGCAGTGAATAATGCTGGATTCGGCGACACCACACCGTTTATTGACTGCGACCCTTCCTCTCTTGACGAGATGATCGAACTCAACGTGCGCGCCGTTGTCAGGATTACTCACTTCTTTTCTAACCGATTCCGGTCACAGGGTTCGGGTCGGGTGATGAATGTATCTTCAACCGCAGCCTTTCAACCAACCCCCTATTTCGCCCTGTATGGCTCTTCAAAGTCAATGATCCTGAATCTCGATCAAGCAATCAATGAAGAACTTCTCGGGACGGGGGTTCATGTCTGTACCCTTTGTCCAGGCCCGACGGCAACGCCATTCCACGCCCGTGCCTCGTCCGATCGCTCGCTACTCTCAAGGATTACAATGTTGGACGCAGACAAGGTCGCCATAGCCGGAGTATCAGGCATGTTGCGTGGAAAGAGGCTCATCGTACCAGGCTTAACAAATCAGCTTCTTCGGCTATTGGTTCGGCTGTCACCAAGTGCCGTATTGCCAAAGGTTTCGGCAACCCTAATGCGGCCACGTGAATCCTAATCTCTTGATCGTACTGAGCATCGGCTTGACCCTTCATTGCGCGCCCCACGTCGAACCGACCAACACCCACCTGGGGCGCGACTTCCGCCTGCCCGACGTGCACGGCCAGGTGATCGAAAAACTCATCGGGTAGCCTTCGGGTCCGTTCCCGGCCGTAGCTCAGTGGATAGAGCGCTTCCCTCCGGAGGAAGAAGTCGGAGGTTCGAGTCCTCTCGGCCGGGCCACATTTCAAGTTCAAATCCGCAGATTTACTTCGTTGCCCTGACTTCTTGTACCCCAGGCGTACCCCACAAACGCTGAGCTTCAAGGCCGATCGAAGCCTCCCATTTTGTAAGCCAATCCCGTATATTTACCGGGGTGGGGTGGACGTAGAGGTCTCCGATTTCGTGAGTCACGGATTGCCCCATGATGGCCATGCGGACCGACCGAGGCATTCCCAGGAGCTCGGCCCCCGTCGCGAATGCGTGGCGCAGGCCGTGCTGAGCCGCGTAGGGCACGTCTGAGGCGGCGTAAAGCGGCCTGAGGTCTCTTGTGATGTTATCGCGCAGAAATCCTCCCTGAGAGTTCGCACAGAGGTACCTCGACTGCTTGCTGGCATATTGGTGGAGCACCTCACTAATGGCCGGGGACAGGGCTAGGGTGCGGTGTGCTGCCTTGGTCTTGGTGCCCGGTACCAACAGCGTATCTTCGCCCAGCATATCGAGGGTGATTGCGCGAGCTTCGCTGGAGCGCATCCCCAAAACGAACTCGCAGAATAGCAGCGGGCCAAGGTAGTGATCACGGTGGTCGAGCCAAAGCCGCATGGCTTCTTCAGCGGTCGGAACGATTTCCTTGCGTGTCGCCGCAGGTGCCTTGATCTCGCGAGTGTAATCGTAGGGTGTCGTTCCGGTTCGCGCCCAGAGCCCACACGCCCTCACCAGGAACTTTCGAATCGTCCGCCGGGTGTTCGGCTTTGCGTATCGGCGGCAGGCTTCGCGCCAGATTCCCAACACAGCGCTGAGAGTCAGATCATCGAGTAGCAGGTCCGTGGGTGTGCAATCGCAGAGAGTTTGGATGGCCCAGGCCGCTTGTTCTCTGGTCGAGAGTGAACTGTCGGCATAAAGCTCGCTCAACTCACTCGCGAACCAAATGATTACCAGGCGGCTACGTCGAGCTTGACCTTCGGCCTCTCGAACTGCGAGGTGGGGCTTCAACCGGAGGATGGCATTCTCGACGGCCATCTCCCACGTTTCTCCGTAGCAGGAGCTCCGCTTCTTTTCGAATGTCCAGCGGGCTTCGATCTTCCCCTTGGCGTGAACTCTCCCCGTGATCCGGATCCCTCTGTAGTTGCGTTCCATTGGTGCAGTTTTGTTCAGTCTTTAGTTGATGAATCAATCCCTCTAAATCGGACACTGCGACTGTTCCGAGATAAGGAAGCGTCTTGAGCTTGCCTGCGTCGATGAGCCCCTGAAGAGCCTCCTTGGACACCCCCAGTATGGTTGCCGCGTTCGATACGGATACCGCCAGTCGTGGAAGGGGCTGGGAAGACATCAGGCGAACTCCAATCCCATGATGTAGTCGGTGAAGGTGCCGATTCCCGCACTTTCTTGGACGAGTCGCCTACCAAAACTCTCCAAAGACCGAGCTCGCAGATTTTGAATGCGGCCTTCAGAGGAGATGGATGTGAAGCCGAATTGGCCGAAGGGTTCGCTAGGAAAGAGGCTCCGAAGGCGGAGCACTCCGAGATTAGACTCACTTCTCAGTGCGACGGAAATGCCGTACGTCGCTCTCACGCAAGACCCGTCATCCACCGTTGCGCTGATGCCACTCCACCCAAGAATGGCTGCAAAAAGTCGATTCCGCTTCACATTCAGTCGTTACCTGCGTCGGCCTGCCAATGTCAATTGCTGGAGGACTTTTTTCAGCGATTCAAGTAAATGTCAAGACTACGAGACGTTCACCAAAGCGAAAGTGACGGGTGATTCCTTGCGAGCGATTTCACCCGTCACCAGAATGTGCCAGGTTCAATTGAACTAAGCCGAATGAGCAATTGTAACGGGTATGACGGGTGTGACGGTTGTTTTCGATATCCGCGCCACATGTGCATGTAGGCGCATGTGCCTGTCTGTGCGTATGTGCGTTACGCGTAACTCTATTTTACCCGTCACACCCGTCACACCCGTCACAACAGGTTCAATTCCAATGGAAACTCAGGGACTTAACCCGTCACTAACCCGTCACTAACCCGTCACTAACCCGTCACACCCGACACGAATCCTTCGCATAAGTTGGCATGGCCCCTCACAGCAGGGCGAGCTGCACGGCCCCTATCGGATTTCAAAGGTGCTTGACCAATCCGCCCCAAGTCAAGCCGATCCATCTACTCGCCAGGATCCACCCCTTTGTGGCCTGCAACAGTGTTCGGCAGCAACTTTTGTGGCTTACGGGTACTGAGCAAAGACATCGCTCCTCATTTAGCAAATTTGGCACTGCCCTTCCGGGTCCACCAGATGAAGCCTGCATCCACGCAAGTCAAGTTCGCGAATAGCACGTTACTGTGCAAGACTGACGCTTGCACTGACGATCGAGATTTGACTGCAAAAACGTGCAAAAAAAGCCTATTCCGACGGAAAGCTGAAGCCGCTTTGTGAGTCCCAAAGCCAGTGTCGGCCCTGGCCAACCCCTTCACTACTCAGACTCGGCCCCCTCGGCTGCTCAATTGGCTTCCTGAGCGCTTGCGTGTACCTTGGTGAGGCTTAAACCAGCCTTTCACGAGTGATCGTTGCGCAATGAGCCCTGAATGGCGATTCCCGCGCCCATCAGTGTAGGGTTCGGACCAGTCGAATGTAGGCTGGACTCGTCGACGATGTAGCCTGCAATCCAGTCTCAATGCCAAGAGAATATAGCTTCACTCGAAGCTTGCTGACAAAAGCCAAAATGAAGGGAATGAAGGATATGTAGGGAAATTCACATATCTGCGTCACATGTGTATGCACACACACACACATGTATGTGCGTGCGCGTTACGCGTAATACAAACAAAACCCTACATAGCCTACATATCCTACATTCTAGGTTCAAAAATAGGCCGCTTTGCTTCACCTCTGCCTACATAGACCCTACATTGACCCTACATTGACCCTGAATCACAATCGCGGGCCGAACCATGCGACAAGCGTCCTCACTGAAACTGCCGTGTCGAAGCTGCCTTAGGCCCGCGCCTAGAATCCTGCCCATGAGGGCCTTGAGCGACCTCACGAGTGCCAGTCATGTCGAAACTGATGAAAGCTCAATCTCACAGACTTCCTGTAAAGAAACCAGCGAGTCTCGAGCAATCCTGAGTCTTCGCCTTGGTCGTTGAGTGCTACCAGGCGTCTAGCAATCTCGACCACCTTAGCCCTTTGACTCTCACATGCCGTGTGCCACTCAGAACATTAGTTTGCCAACTCTACTGCTTGGCAGAGGCCTCTTTCGGAGTACACTTTACCCGCCCGGACCACGGACGCCCACTTACCTTCCTAGACCATATACGAACCAGCGTTGCTGGTTAGGAAGACGATCGGCGAACGCACAGTCACAATCCATCACTCAATATCTTCGATTCACTGAACGAAGAATTTACTGGAATTCTCTAAACGTGGCCGCAATGTCAGCAAATGTCCTTATGGCAGCTTTCTGATACTCGTCTTGCGGAACATATATGAATCTGTACTTAACAGCTGACTGCATTTGATTCAGGTCGTCACACCATTGCTTCAGTCGAACCATCTTCATTGGTAAGTCAAGTTCTTCTCTCCCCTTGGTTTCGATAATCCAAATGTTACCATCGTCCGTCTTTACAATAAAGTCCGGAGTGTAAGTGGAGATGTCGCCATCGGCTTTGACATAGTCAAGTTTGAAACCAACCGCAAAGAAATTCTTCGCGAATGATTTAACTCCTGGGCAGTTGTCCAGGAAGGCGGCGAATGCTAGTTCGAATCCCTGGTCACCAATGATTCGGTTGAACACGCTCCGCTTTGCGGGCAGATATGGCTGATTCTTGACCTGGAACGGCCTAGTATTCCTGAGCTTGATGTAGTCTTTGATTTCCGCATCGCCTTTGTCCCGAACAGTGAGGGCGTTGATCGCCTTCTTGAACGATTGAATCACAGTGCGGCTCGCCGGCAGCTCTGAGAGGTTCCGGATTGTGTTTGGGCTCTCAAGGTCGATCTCCTGATCGAAAAGCTCCTCCCCGATGAACTGCTTGACCTGGCCATAGAGGACGTCGTAGCCGCTGACGAGCCTAAGCTCCTTCATGATCGTCTGGGTGAAGTAGCCGATGACGCTCCGGTAGTCCGCGATTCCAGCCGTATCGAGAGTCGTTGTGTGGGTGATTTCCCCAGTCGTGATGTCCTTGAAGACAATCTCCCTTTGCTCCTCAGCAGAGAACTCCAAATAGGTAATTTTCTGGTGCCCTAATCCGCGAATATCCAGCTCAGCTAGATTCTTGTATTCACGATAGGTTCTTGGAGTCATTACCGGGATTTCGATGTCTAGTTCATCAATATCCTTGCGATCGCTTTCACTATCGACTTCAATCATGATGGGGCCATTGTCTTTGGTGCCTGCCCCCATTGGCTTTCTATCGAGAACGACTCCTTCACGCTGGATGGACTCGACAAAGTCCATAAAGGCGTCAGTACCGATGACGCTAACTTGCTCATAGGTATCGCCGAAATACATCTTTCTGAGCCCACGGCCAAGAGTCTGCTCGGGAAGAATATTGCTTTTTGCAGAATAGGCTCGTAGCCCGACGATAGTGGTTACATTTCGGACATCCCAGCCCTCCTTAAGCATGAGCACCGAGACAATAACCTTGAACGGGCTTTCCCAGCTGTCAATATCGTTGGCCTGCTTTCGAAGCAGCTCGAGTTCATCTTTGTTCTTTCCAGAATTCGATTCGGAGATCTCACCGTTGTTCTTGGTGTGTATGACCATGACTGCATCCTTGAGGTCAGAGTAAGTGCCCTCCAGATAGTCTTTCACGTCGTCGCAGTTACGTGTGTCGTCAGTCATCACAAAGAGCACGGCTTTCTTGCCACGCTTTTCGTGCTCTTCGTAGCTCTGCCGCCACTCAACTACACCGAGGTCAAGGTAGTCAGCATACTTTTCCGTGAACTTCGAACTTGGTCTCTCGTGAAGCCTTGCCCTGCTTGGGCCGTCTGGCAGAACCGGGTGTTTGACAACGTTTTGGTGAATGGCTTCAACGAGGGGGTAGTCGGAAATGGTCTGGACAAAAATGGCACCGTTGTTGTGCTTTGGTGTTGCGGTTACGTCCACTTGCAACGACAAGGCAGATCCCTTCTGTTGCAGGCGGTTGTGAATGTCCTCGATGCTCTTGAACCATGCAAGGCGGCTGTCGTGAATGTGGTGAGCCTCGTCATTGAGGACCACTAGCTCCTCGATGTCACGGACGATCATTCCAAGGTCAACTTTCGAATCCGTCGTCTTTCCAACTGGACGCTTTCCGAGGAAGTAGTCCATCGTGTCGTCGTCGTCTGGGCTCGGGATTGACTCGTCCCCGGCGTAAACACGGTGGATATTGGTGAGGAAAATATTTCCTGTTGGTTGCGTGACGCGAACCTCATCCTGAAGGTGCAAAGTAAGTTGAAAGTCCGACCGCCAATCCCTTCCTTCAAAGCCGTTATCTGGAAGGACTGGGTCTTCAAAGAAGATCCGAAGCCCTTGGAAGTCCTTGTATATTCGGTCGAGAACGATGATGTTCGGAGCGATGACCAGAAAGTTTCTGGCCAGCTCGCTATCAGGCTCATAGAGCTTGTGGAAGTAGCTCCAAGCGAGTACCAGGCTCATCACCTTGGTCTTTCCGGCCCCTGTTGCCATCTTGGCCACAAACCGTCTCCAAGACTCATCAAACATGGCTGGAGAGACATGCCCCTGCATGTCAAACCGTATCATGTCGTACTTGTCGCGGACGCTTTTGACGTCGTAGAGAAAAATGATTGTCTCCAATGCTTCTCGCTGTGCAAAGAAGTATTGAAACACTTGGCTGGTGCCGTCAGCCTGCTCAATCAAGTGTTCAGTGTCAAACCACCACTTTAGAAGGTGCTTGCTCGTTTCCGAGGCTCCCCCATAACCACTGTCCCTCCATGCCTTGACCTGCTTGCGCAGCTCAGGTACAAGAGGCGGCATAAGTTTATCGGCGCTCGTGTCCCGAAGATCTTCATCCGCGGGAAACCACCGGATGGCCGGGTCAAGGATTGCATGGGGTGAACTTGGAAACTGCGGATGGAGACCCATTAGCCCTTTCCTTCAATCGTGATGTCGATGACCTTTGTCGTGTCATTGCCGAAGATGTCAACGACTTTAACCGCGATCTTTCGTCTCCCCGGCTCGCACTCGTGGAACACGCTGGTGAGCTCGAGACTCCGATCCTTCTTCGTCCTGAACGACTGCCACTCGTTTTCGAAAATGTAGTCGCCTGTCCATACCTCCTCAAATGACTCCAGCTGAGCCTGATCGGGCTCCATGCCTTCAAGACTTTCTTGTTTCTCCGGAGCGATTTTCACGCGGATGATTTCACGTTTGCTCTCAAAGTTGAAGTCAACGGCCCAGTAGTCCACCCAGTCGGTCCATTTGGTTGTGAGCTGCTCTCTCGACACAATTCCGTTCTTATCTTTGCTCACTTTCACGATTTGGCCCCTATCAACCACGATCTTGCTGGCCCTGTCTTTGAGGCTCTCTTCGGCGGCAGCAATGGAGTCTTGGGAATAGAACACAGAAAAGTCGGTGAGCTCGATGGCAACGCTCTTGCCCTTGAAATGTGGTTTCACCTCCACGAAGGCAACGTCGTGGAAAACGACTTGATTTTTCTCAACCGCCCGCTTGTCGAAAACATCGGCGGGGATGTACTTCGGCGCGATGTCGATTCCCTTTGACCTCGCCTCCTCAAGCACGTTCGGAAACAAACCCATTTCAAACTCAAAGGCCAAGATATCGACCTTGGTGATGAGCTTCTGTCTGCATTCTAAAATGAGCTCCTCGACAAAAAGCCTGGTCACTGGCATGTTGATCGGGCCTACTGCAACGAGTCTGCCTGCCTTCTTGGCGTGGAAGGACGCGAAGCCATCGGCCTTCTCTGCCCGATACGCACGGAGAATGAGTGCCAGGAACTCAGCTTCCTTCTTCTCTAGTTGCGCCTGTTGCTCGGCCTCGCGCAGGTTCGGATTGATGCCGACGTAATGCTGACGCTCGTACTTCCCAAGGTTGAGAATCTCAAAGGCACGGTACGGCTTGTCGGCCTTCTTGAGTTCGCGCTGAACTTGGATCATGCGCTTGCGGGTGGTGTGTATGGCGAATTTTCCCAGATCGGTGGCGATCCACTTTCGCCCCAGCTTCTCCGCCACGGCCGCCGTCGTCCCGGAACCGACGAAGAAGTCGGCGACGAGGTCGCCGGGGTTGGAGGAAGCTTCAAGGATACGTGAAAGCAACGCCTCGGGCTTTTGCGTGTCGTACCCCAATCGTTCGCTCGATGTCGGACTGATGCGATTGATGTCGTCCCAGAGATCAATGACGGGGGTTCCTTTCGCGTCACGAAGAAAACGCTTCCTGCTCAATGACTTTCCGGTGGACGAAAGTACGATCTCGCCGGCGTCGTATAATTCCTGCATCCGCTCTTTCGAGTAACGCCACGCCCCCTTGACGCCTAAGAACTCGTAGAACGGATTCCCCTTCGCTACGCCACCCGGACCATCAACCGGCATCAGCCGATACTTCTCGCCGCTCTTCGCGTCCACGTACTTGTAATCCCGGGCGAGAACGTCGTCCGTGTATGCGCTGTACTGCGGATTCCAGACGGGCTTGTTACCCCGCGTGTAAAACATCACCGCTTCCGTCACTCGTCCGTAGTGAATGGCTCCTTGCCCCGTATCACCGTGAGCGTGTGCGCGTTTCCAAGTTATCTCATTGATAAAGTTGCTTGATCCAAAGACCTCGTCGCATATCCCGCGAACCAAATGCGAGATGTTTCGGCCGATATGCAAATAGATACTCCCATCCTCCGCAAGAAGGTCGCGCATGAGGATGAGGCGTTCGTAGATCATGGAGATGAACGAGTCGGCTCCATTTCCCCAGGTGTCGCGGTAGGCGATTTCTTCCAGGATGTTGGGGCGTTTGGTAAATCTATCGCCGCCGTCGCCGACTTCTATCTCCATTGAGAAGTCAGCTCCTACATCAAAAGGAGGGTCAATATAGATGAGCTTCAAGCCCCCTTGTTGTTCGATCTCTTCACGAAGCGGACCATTCTTCAATGAAGAGAGGATCAGCTTGTTGTCTCCCCAAATTAGCTTGTTCGTCCACCCCTTCAACTGGCGGCCCCGCGAATCGGTATCAAAGAGTCCGGCCTGGAGCTTCACTTCCTTCTCAGCGCGTGGTTCATCTACTTGCTCAATGACCTGGAATGGTAGAACGACGTTGGTCACCTGATTGGTCTTCCCATTCCAAACCAGCTCGACCTCTCGCTTATCCTCAAAGAGCAAGAAGCGATATTTGTCAGGCAAAGGCCTCCCTGCCTCAACGAAGCGAATGATTTCTTGCTTTTCCTGTTCTGTTAGCTGAGCCAATGGAGTATTCCTACTCTCTACGCGGAGAGTGCAATTGAGCTGGAGATGGTAATCATGGATTTAGACTGACTAAAGGCGCGGGGCGGCGCGCGAACTCATCGTGCCAAGCAATAAGCTCATCAAGATCTGCACCTAACTCCTCAGGCGTTGGTAGCGCGACAGGTGCTTCTGCGGGTTGGCTATGCTCGAAACTTGAATATCGAGACATGAAGTCTTCTACAAGAGCGCAGTCGGCTGCGGTAATTTTCGCGAGGTGCTCGATCTTTCCTTTCGTGTTGAGGGCTCGTCGATGCCGCTGAATTACATCAGCTAAGAAGACCAACTCGACGACGCGCTCGACCAGTATTCTAATGTCACTACAAATCGCTTTCGCAAGTGGATAATATGCGTCCTGTCCTTCATTTGTAAGTGCGGCTCTTGCTTGAACTAGCCTGCTGTTTTTAAGGTCCTTGAGTGCTCGAACAGGCTTCTTAATGAAGAATGGAGTCTCACCCGGTTGCCCAGCCCCCCACACTTCATGATTTATCGTGACAACCTCGGGCATAGCTTTATCGCTGAGGATGCCCACAAGGCTCAAGCGATGTGTGAAAATAATGACCTGGCGGTCTGCGCTCAACTCGATCAGGCGATCTATCGTCTTCTCTTCATATTCCTGGTCGAGGGAAGATATTGGATCATCGAAAACGAAAGGTGCCTTGTCCGACTTCGCCGTTACTGTGGCCAAGAATGCCGCAAGAGTCACAATCCTATTTTCCCCTTCGCTTAGGACGTCGCCCGCCCTGGAATTGCCAATTCCCTTGAGTTGGATTTTGTGTTTAACCAGCCCGTGTTGCACGCGACTCTTAATAAGTTCAACCTGAATTCGAGATGCTCCAAGCTTCTTTAGCTCTAAATTGAATCTAGTCACGTAGGACTCTGTAATCAACGTCTCGGAAAGCTCCCCTGCCTTCCGTGAGAGTCCTGTCGTTCCGGTCTGCTTGCGCCACTCGGCGATCTCGGCGATTGCTTTGAGACGAACAATTTCATCGTCGATCGCAGCCTTTTGTCCTGCTGTCCACTTCTTCGCCTCAAGCTCATTAATGGCCGTCGCCGTCGAGATTCCGTCAAAGGCTTTGGCAGCGTCGTCGAATTTGAGAGCCTCGGATTCAGCAGAATGCGAGAGCGTGTTCAGCATTTTGAGCAGTGGACAATCGACAATGTCTATGCCTGCTGGCCGTTCTTCTAGGGGAACGGTGCGGAGTAAGTTGACGACGGACTGGATGTCACTCCATGCCGTCTTAAGTTGCTCTGTGACTTCTTGATTCAACCCCGCCGCCTGGCTCGATGTAGTTAATGAATCTTCATTCGGTATCTCAGGAAGGGCGTCCAAACGATCCTTTGCAGAGGTTTCGGCGGCCCTAGCAAGGGTCTCCAAGGTCCCAGTGACATATCCCTCAAAGTCAGCAAGGCGTTGCCGCGCTGCGTCATCAAGATCTTGTTGGCAGAGGACGCACTTTGCTCGTTCCTCAGAGTTCGGAAAGAGCTTCCCTGGATAAGCCTCGGCGACAGAAAATGCGCGTGCAGCTTCCCAAAGTGCTTTCCAAGTCAGACTCCCAACTCCGTCCAAGAGCGCGCTTTGAGTGAGGGCCGCCGTCCCTTCGGTCGCAGTCTTGCGGGCGGACTCTGCAGCCGCAACGAGGTCAAAGATCTCGTTGCACTTTTTCGACGTGACTACACTTCGTGCGGTTGATAGCTTCGTGCGCAAGCTGTCGAGCTGACCTTTAATGGCTCGTTGCCTTTTCGCTTCATCTTCTGGATTCGTGACGTTTTTCTTCGCATTCAGGTCCACCAGCTGTGCCTCGTCCTCTGTAGTCCAGGGGTAGAGCATAGCGAGTTCGGTCGCCTTTACATCCGATTTGAGAGCGCCGAATAGTTGTCCGGCTCTCGTCGATTGATAGGCCGGAGGAACTTGAGGGAGTGCCTTCGGAAGCGCGTTTTGGGCGGCGTCAAAGGCTGCTTCGACGCGCTTGCAAATCTCAACGAGATCTGTAAACAGAACTATTTCAGGAGGACTAAAGGAAACCTCCGTCTCCGACTCAAGATAAAGGCGACCACTTGCAGTGTCAAATATATCTACTGCTTGAAGCTCGGGGATTGGAGCGGAATTCGCCGCCCACGGTCTACTTACCGCGACTCCATCCGACTGGAAGGAAATGGTACATCCTCTATCGGGAGGTTCTGCCGCAAAGACATTGGATTTCAGGTCGGGAGATCCTGCCTTTCCACAAGCCTTCTTGAGAATCCTAGCATAACCGGATTTGCCTGAACCATTATTCCCATAGATCACAGTGAGATTTGCGTCTGGAAATGTAAGCGGTTGCCTTGGTGCTAACTTGTCTATGCCTACGATTTCGCCAACCGATGTTAGGCGGAGGGTTGCGGTTCCCGTGCCGCCAACCCCAAACGCTGGATACATCCTCGGAGCGGGCTTTGCCCCCTTCGTAGTCACAACGGGAGTCTTGATGATCTCCAGAAAGTCAGCGATGTCAGCATCATCTACCGCCCCTTTAGATAGAAGCCTCGAAGCGGCCTCCTGAATCCAAAGATGCTGGAGATTAAGCCAACTGGAGATTGTATCGTTCATATTGACAAATATCTAGGCTCAAGCCTCATCGTCTTCTGCCTCTTCCTCAGTAAAGGCCGGAAGCTGCGGCATCTCACTTCCTGCGATTCCCTGTAAATCACCTTGGAGACCGGCGACGCTTGCGAGTACGCGCTCAATTCGTCGCTCTTGCCTCTTCCACCTGGCCATGGTTGCGCGCTTTTCGGCAGCCAGTTCATCATGGAGTTCCCGGAACGGTAATGCTATGCCCTCAAGTATCGCGCGAAACTCATTTCCTATCATGTAGGCATACAAACGCTCCATCTTCGATTCCTTGCCGACGGCTCCTTGGCGAGCGTCCGCAGTCGTGATGATCCCATGTCTCAATGCGACTCCCAAGACCACCGCATGGCTCGGCCGCACAGTCCAAACACCTTCGTAAAGCCCGAAATCCTGGATTCCCTTTGGTAGGACATCGCTAACGATAATGGCAAGCTCAGCCTTCGCATTCAATGCGTCCTGCTTGGCCTTTGAAGCCCAATCGCCTCCCCAGCTCTGCGTCCGCTTTGTCTCCCAGAAGATTGTCCCAACAGCTTTGCCCATCTCACCCAAAACCCTCTGCAGAACGTCGCCACCTCGGGCTCCAGTCTTTACCGACTCAATGGTGTCCTGCGGGAAGAACTGGCGAAGTGTCGCTTCAAAATCGAGTTCAAGCACTTCACCTTGCATCTGCTGAGACCCTTGTGTAGCTTTTCTCTGAGCTTCTTCCAGCTTGAGTTGCATGTCAGAAATCGTCTTGTCCTTCTCGGCCAAGCGCAGCCTCGCTTTCTCATCGGCGTCTTTGGAAGCCTGTTCTTGAATGGCCTTGCGTTGGTCATCGACCCTTCGAGCGACTTCGAGGTCGAGAGCCTTTGCGCGCTGTTCGAGCTCGTCCCGTTGCAGCCTCAAAGCGAGTTCGGCCTTCTGAGATTGTTCCAGTTGAACAGCTAGCTCAATGGCCCTCTTCTTTTCAGCTTCTAGCTCCGGAGCCAATTCCTTCTTTGCGTTTTCTCGTTCTGCCTGGGCAATCAGGAGCCTTTCCGCGGCAATTGCCTGGTTTACCGCGCTCTTGACTGAGGCCTCGCGGTCTGCGATCTCCTTTTCTCTCGCCGCGATGTCGGCTTCCTTTGTAGCTAGTGCCTTGATCTTGTCGTCCGCCTCACGCTTTGAAGCAAGAACTAGCCTCTCTGCCTCCGCCTTTACCTGCGCAATCATGGGGCCGGCTAAAGTTTCATCCAGAGGAAATGAACCACTGCACTTAGGACAAGTTATCAAAATTTTGTCTTGCATTCTTATTCCTTGACCTTGTTGAATTCCGGTGATCTTTGGCGTCTGTCGCCAGGATTTCGGTCCTTGCGGATCTCATTGGCGGCAATAACCCTATGAGGCAGCGGCGCCCAGTGAGGCACCTATGGTACCTCTACAGATCGGAAAGTAGCTTAATCCGCTTATCGAACCTCCCGCATGATTGCAATCCCTCCCACCAGGACAACGGAGATTGGAAATGGTCAAGTATATTTAGACTGGGCTATATATTCCGATTCATCGACCTGGTTCGGTTGCACCACACTATCGGATTCCAGACAACCCCACGCCCCGATAAATATGGAAGCGCGACATGATGCATTGGCACTTAACTGATACTGAGGGAAGATCGCCCTAAAGCCCCGGTCGCTGCCGAAATATATCGCCAAAGCCCCGACATAACACAGCACCAGCAGACCAAAAACAATCCTGCGCATCCACATCGACGCTCGCTCTCGAGAAATCTTTCCTCATGGCGCAGAACGGCCCAGAAACATCTTGCCATCGCCTCCGATGAAGGCTTGGGCCGCCGAGCCGTTGCCGCACTTTGCACTCGGAAGAGCCCAAGGGAAGTTGAGCCCTGCCTTACTCAGATAAGTGGATACCCCATCCCAGGCGGAGAGAAGAACGGTTCATTCATGGACATGGCTCCACTTCCATGACGTGAACAGCCAAGTACCCCAACGCCCCGTACAATTACAAGGCTACCCGCCCCTGACTAGTCACTTTCGGCCAGGGCTTGAACTCATAGCCGTCGACGCCGACTCTCTTCAGAGGGAGAATACGGGGGTCGAGTCCACTAGACAGGGCCATCACCACCCCCGCCCATCCTTACCCGTTCTCGCGCTTCTCCTCCCGGGGTGCATCCCGCTCGAAGAGTGAATATAATGCCGGCAACACGATCAACGTAAGTACAGTCGCCGACAAAATGCCGCCAATCACAACGGTAGCAAGTGGACGTTGCACCTCCGCGCCCACCCCGGTGTTGAGGGCCATCGGGATAAATCCGAGGGCCGCCACTAGCGCCGTCATCAGCACGGGACGCAGACGTTGAGCGGCTCCTACCCGTACGGCCTCCCGGACGGCCATCTGCGATTGCTCCCGTAGCCGATTGATCGCCGAGACCATTACCACTCCGTTTAGCACCGCCACGCCGGAGAGCGCGATGAACCCGACCCCCGCCGTGATGCTAAACGGCATGCCGCGCAGAAACAGCGCCACGATCCCCCCGGTCACCGCGAGCGGTACCCCAGTGAAGATCAACGCCGCTTGCCGCACCGACCCGAACGTGGCAAACAGCAACATGAAGATCAAGCCCAGAGCCACCGGCACGACAATCGTCAGCCTTTGCGAGGCCCTCTGCAGATTTTCGAACTGACCACCCCAAGTAGCATAGTAGCCTTCCTCAAGCTTGACCTCATCTTTCACCACCCGCTGAGCGTCTTTGATGAACGAACCGAGGTCACGTCCGCGCACGTTGAGGGTAACCACCACTCGGCGTTTCCCCATTTCTCGCGAAATCTGAGCGGGGGCCACGCGGTCGCCGATGGAGGCCAGGCTGGAGAGCGGCACCGCGCCGCCTGCCGGAGTTTCGATCCTAAGCCCCCGGATGGCTTCCGGGTCGTTTCGGATTTCCTCCGGCAATCGCACCGCCAGACCAAACCGGCGGTCTCCCTCTACAATCTGGCCGACTTCCTCGCCGCCGAGGGCCACTGCGACGATGTGTTGGATGTCGGCAATCGAGATTCCCAGCCGTGCAATTGCGTCCCGATCAATCTCAATCTGGAAGACTGGAACATTGTCGACTTGCTCAACCTCCACATCGGTCGCTCCCGGGATCTCACGCATTAGGCTCGCGATCTCGTCCGCCTGGCGCTTCAGCTCAGTAAGGTCTTCTCCAAACACCTTGATGCCGACATCCGCCTTCACCCCCGAAACGATTTCGGCAAAGCGAAGCTCGATCGGTTGACTGAAGTTATAGCCTTGCCCAGGAACCTCGTTGATCTTCTCTTCGAGTTCTTCAATCAGCTTCTCCTTGGTCATTCCCTTTCGCCATTGCGACTTGGGTTTGAGCGTCAAGAAGCTGTCCGACAAGCTCAAGGGCATAGGGTCAGTAGCAATCTCCGGCGTGCCCGTTCGGGTCACCACAGTGAGAACTTCCGGCACTTCCAACACCTTCTTTTCATAGGCTGTGACCAGCCGGATGGTCTGTTCCATGTCCACAGTACGAACTCGTATGGGCTGAATCACTAACGCCCCCTCATCCAATTTCGGCACGAACTCAGACCCCAGCCTAGTGAACATCAACGCTGAAATAAGGAGCAGCCCGCCCGCGGCTCCCACCACCAACCACCTCTGCCTAAGCGCAAAGGCGAGAACGGGGGTGTACAGCTTCTCAAAGAAGCCGAGGAGCCGACTGTGCTTCTCCTGCGTGTCGCGGCTCAGGAACAGCGAGCACAGGGTCGGGATCAAGGTCAGCGAAAGGATCAAGGCCCCCACCAGCGCAAGGATGAAGACCAGCGCCATCGGCCGGAACATTTTTCCTTCCACGCCTTCGAGAGCAAGGATGGGGATGAAGGTCGCAATGATAATCATTTCCCCAAACTGGGTCACCTTACGCACTTCGGAGGTGGCCTGCTTGATGACGTTTGCGTGCTCATCCTTGGTCAGAGGGCGCCCCAAGAGCGTCCGGGCTTCGGAGAGTCGTCGCACGCAGTTTTCGACCATGATCACCGCGCCATCCACAATGATCCCGAAGTCGATGGCCCCGAGACTCATTAAGTTGCCACTAATGCCGAACTGCCTCATGCCGATGATGGCAAAGAGCATCGCTACAGGGATGGCCACCGCCGCGATCAATGCGCCCCGGAAGTTGCCCAGAAGCAACACCAAGACGATGATGACAAGGGCCGCCCCTTCCAGAAGGCTCTTCTCGACCGTATGCAGCACTTCGCCGACAAACTCGGCGCGATCGTAGGTGGTGGTCAGGGTGACGTCCTTAGGGAGTTGAGCTTGGATTTCGTCCACCCGCTTGTTCACAGCGTTCGCTACCGTCTGTCCGTTCGCGCCCTTCAGCATCATCACAATGACCATCAAGCTCTCCTTCCCATCCTTGGTGGAGATGCCCGTAAGCACGGGAACCCCGAGTTCGACATCCGCTATATCGCGAATCAGTATGGGGACCCCATCCTCAGACTTGACGACGATCTGCTCGATGTCTTTTGTGGACTGAGCGAGTCCGACGCTACGAATGAGAACCCGTTCACCGTTACGCTCCAGCAGTCCTCCGCCCGCATTCTCGTTGTTGTTCTGCAGGGCCAGCACCACGTCGTCAATCGAGACGCCGCGTGACAGCATGGCCTCGGGCGAAACTACAACTTGGTACTGCTTCACGCTTCCGTCGGTCGCATTTACCTCGGCCACCCCCGGCACGGTGCGAAGTTGCGGGGCGATCACCCAATCCTGAAGCTCGCGAAGTTGAGCAGGCGTGCGGAGGGGCGACTCCAAAGTGTACATATAGATGTCACCCAACCCGGTCGAGACTGGCCCCATGGTCGACGACCCCACCCCGTCAGGGAGCTCATCCTTTACCGCGCTTAATCGTTCGCTCACCAACTGGCGGGCAAAGTAGATGTCCTTGTCATCGCGGAACGTCACATTGACTTGCGACAGACCGAATTGGCTAAGGCTCCGCACTTGCTCGACGCCGGGGATGCCCCCCATTGACGTTTCAATCGGAAAGGTGACAAGCTTCTCCACCTCCTCCGGGCTCATACCGCCCGTTTCGGTATTGATCGAGACCTGATTCGTCGTGATATCCGGTACGGCGTCCAGGTTGACTTGCGGCCAGGCAAGAACCCCCAGAATCACAAGCATGATAGCGCCGACGACCACGACGAGGCGTTGTCGCAAGCTGAATTCGAGCGCACGCTCCAGCATTAGTGCTCGTGCCCCTTGAGTTCGCCCTTCTTCTGCTCGCTCGCTAGGATGAACGCGCCCTTCGAGGCGATGATCTCACCTTCTTCGACCCCCGAGAGCACCACGACTTGTTCCGCGTTTTGGTCGCCGAGAGTGACCTCGTGCTTCTCAAAGGCTTCGCCATGCTTGGCAAAGACGTACGATTTGCCACCTTCAACCACCAGAGCAGACTTGGGAATGACGAGGCGCGGGCGCGCCATGCCGATGCCAATGAAGACCTTGCCGAACATATCTGGCTTCAATTGCCCCCGGGTCTCGGTGACTAAGCACTGCACCGGGATGGCTCTCGTTTTCGGGTCCACCCGGTTACCCACCACCTGGACGATGCCTTCGAAGTCTTGGCCGGCCAGGGCCGAGAGCTGGACCGTGACGTTGGCGCCCTTACGGACTTGCTCGGCGTCCCTTTCCGGCACGTTGGCCGTCACCCACACTGAGCGCAAGTTCTCGATTTCCATCAGCACTTGGGTGCGGTCTACGGCCTGCCCGCGCGTGACATCGAGGTGCGTGACAACGCCCGAAATGGGGGCGACGAGCGCTACCCGACCCACGGAGCTTGATCCCGAACCCGAGTTGGACCGGTACACCGCTTGAGCATTGGCAATCGCTCGGTTGGAATTGGCCAGGGCGGACTCGGCCGCCCGCAGCCGGATACGCGAACGCTCCAGCTCGAGCTCGCTGGATTTCACGTCCGCCTCCGCCGACTGAAGCTCCTTCGCATTCAGCAGTCCTCGGGACGCAATGTTGCGTTCCCGCTCATAGGTGGCCCTCGCGCTCTCAATGCGTGACTTCGCCCGATCCAGACGAATCTCGTCCTGCTGAAGTTCAAGGCGAGCGGCGTCCAGTTCGGATTTCGAGACAATGCCATCCCGATAGAGGTTCTCCAGGCGTCGCAGCTGTTCGGCGTGCGAAGCCTGCTCCTTCTGGATGCTCAAAAGCTCACTTTGCGCATCGTTGAGTTCATTCTGTGCCTGCTGGACGGGGGCTTGACTAAATGCCCCCGCTTTCGCCAACTCTTGCTGCTGCGTCAGGTTCTTCCGGGCCGCGTTCAGTTTTGCGACTGAGAGATCAACTTCCGTCCGGGCCTGTTGCACATCTGATTTGGCAGCATCCCGAATCCGAGTGGCATCCGCAATGGTGGACCAAGCCTGAGAGAGCTCGGGCGATTCGAGAATGGCCAGGGTCTGCCCCTGACGCACATTGTCTCCCAGCCGTACCGAAATGGAGACCACCCGCCCGGAAACCGGCGGCGTGACCACCGCTTTGCCCTTGTCGGTGCTTGAAACCGTTCCAGGGACCTGCAAGAATCGTTGAAAGTTTTGAAGCTTGACGGTGGTCGTCTCGACGCCCGCAATCCGCATGGCTTCGTCCGTCAGTTTCACTTCGTCTTCGGCATGGCCCAATTCTTCATCGCTGTGCGCGGCTTCGCCTTCGTGCCCGTGTTCGTCCTCATGGCCATGCTCGTCCACCTTGGGTGAGCTTGCCGGGCCGCTACAGCCTAAAAGGAGCGACAAAACCAGCAGGAGAAACAGGAACCGCTTCACTTGAGTACCTCGGCCAGATATCCGGCGGTTTTGTGTTGCTGAATCACCGCCAGCGATAGCTGGAGACGAGCGTCTACGAGTTCTTGTTCAACTTCGCGAAGCGCGCGCGTCGCTTCTAACACGTCAACTTGCGTCCCGAAGCCTTCGGCGTAGCCCTTCTGCGATTTCGCCACCAAGCCCTTGGCGGAGGCCAGTATCGCCTCGTAGCTGGCAATCGTGGCCTGGCGCGCCGATACTTCAATCTGCACGGCTTCAAGCTCCCGCATCGCAATGGCCTTCCGATCTTCAAGGGCCTTGGTGGCGGCTTCGGCCTTCAGGTTTGCGGCGCGGACCTCGTTGCGGGCGCGTCCGTGATCCCACAGGGAGAAGGTGAATTGCGCCCGGCCGCCAAAGTAGCCCCGGTTAGTGGACCACGGAGAGCGGACCAACTGAACACTAAACTCCGGGCGCGAGGCCGCACGGGCGACCCCGGCTTCCGCTAGTGCGCGATCCACCTCTGCCCGAAGAGCGAGGACGTCGGGCCGCTCGGTCACGCCCGGCGCGACTACGGGTTCAATGGCGGCATCGGCCAAGACCTCGAGGCCCTCGGCAGGAATGCCGAGAAGGGCGGCGAGCCGGGTCAGTGCCGCTTGATGATCGGCCGCGCTGAGCGCCGCAAACTGCGTGGCGCGCTGGAACTCAATCGAAGCCCTGGTCACTTGCAGTTCCGCAACCTTGCCTTCATCAAATCGCCGCTGGGTGGCCCCCATCAGGCCTTCCGCAATGATAAGAAGATCCATTGCCACTTCTCGCCGGTGCCGGCTAGAAACGGACTGGGCGAAGGCGGTCAGAACCTCTGTTTGGAGTCCGAGCGCTTCCCCGCGATATCTTGCCTGAGCTACGAGAACATCGCTCGCGCCAAGGTTGGCTAACGAACGAGTCCGCCCGAACAAGTCAATCTCTTGACTCAGGGCAAAGTCTTGATCGGTTGCCCCGATGTCATTGCGCGAGCTTGCACCGAGCGCCAAGGTGAGCGGTGCCTGCGCGGCCATAGCGCGGGACGAGGCCCGGACCTGCTCCACCGCGAGCCGAGACGCGACGAGTGAGGGTCGGTTTTGGGATGCCAGCCGAAGGGCATCCGAGGCCGAAAGAGGGGTTTGGGCTTGGGCGACAGCAGTCGCCAAGAATGCAGGAAGGATGAGGTGTCTGATCAAGTTTTGCTCCAGAGCGCGTCGGGGCGGGAGCAAAGATCAAACGGCTACGCCATAGGGATGACCCTGCTTCCGGCAGATGACTGAACGAAGCAAGGCGATGGCGGACCACGGGTGAGGCGGGTGCGTGGGGGACCAGTTGGCGGTGCTCCCGATGCGAAAATGAAGCGCTGCGCCAACCGCGGAAGCCGTTCTATTGCGGGCAAAACGGGCGGTTCGGGCAGGATGCCGAACTCCCAACTGATTTGCATTGCGCTCGCGGGAATTTCTGCCCCATTGGGTGCCTCACAAACCTCGAGCTCACAGCAATCGTGGCAGTCGCCATGCTCTTCGGAGAGTGCGCCTTCGTCACCGTGAACCGGGATTTCCAGGCACTCTCGGCACTCATCACCCGTAGCGGCAACGTAGACGGCCTCGCAGAAATGAACTTGCGACAGCACGAGAACCAGGGCCAGCAAGGCTCGCCCCCAGGTCGTTCTCAGCGTGCTGAAGAATTCCACGGCAAACTCAGTATGACCCAAAGAACCCAATCAACGATGCGCCAGTCATCCCGAAAAATGCACTGGACAGCCAAGCAATGTATCGAAACATAACCAATTTGGTGTCACCAAATCTGAATCCATTTCACGGCCGCCAATGAACGATCGAGCCTTGAGGCGAAAACTTTGATCGAATGCGCTGGGCCTGGCTAACGCCATGTACCCAGCTGATTCGGATTGTGAGCGATGGTCACCACTACACTCACAAAAACGTGGGTTCGTACCCCGCTACCCCAATAGGGATGGGGTACGCCCAGTACAATTACGAGGCTAACCGTCCCTGACTAGTCGTTTTCAGCCACGGCTTGAACTCAAGGACGTCGACGACGACTCTCTCCGGAGGAAGATGTCGGAGGTTCGAGTCCTCTCGACCGGGCCAAGCTCTTGCCGCTGCAGCCTCATCAGGCCCACTTGGCGCAATGGCCCCCGCCCGCCTCGCGTAGGCTCAGGAGATGGCCCTTGCCGCTGCCCTAACTAGCCTGCGTGAGAACTGGCGACAGTCCATTCTCAGCGCGGTGGGCGTCGCCATCGCCAGCATCGCCATCCTCCTCCTGGTCAGCATCGGCCTCGGCGTACAGAAGGACATCTCCGCCCAGGTCGAAGACCTCGGCGTCAACATCCTCATCGTCCTACCCGCCCGCGTCGAACTCGGCAGCATGAACTTCAACCCGAACTTCGGCGGCCAGAGCTTCCTTAGCCCGGAGGACGCCAAGCGCATCAGCACCATCCCCGGCGTCCGAGAGACGGCCATGCTCACCTTCGCCGGCGGGGGCCTCAAGGTCGGTGAGAAATCCGCCTATCCCCTCACCATCGCCGCCACTCCGGCTTGGTTTGCCATGCACGACGCCAAGATCGCGGAGGGCCAGTTCTTCAGTGCCACCAGCGAGGTCAAGAATCCCATCGTCCTCGGCGCCATCGCCAAGGAAACCCTCTTCGGCACCGAAGACGCTCTCGGCAAAAGGGTGCGCCTCAACGACGAAGAGTTCGAGGTCGTGGGCATCCTCAAGGACGAAGGCGATAGCGAAAGCATGTTCAGCATGCAGTCCTTCGCCAACGTGGCCTACGTTCCCTTCGATACCTGGAAGGCGAACCACCCGGACGCGCAGATCGACCGGATCATGGTGCAGTTCGACCCCGCCACGGACCCCAAAACATTGGTCCCTGCCCTCGAAAAAACCCTCGGCGAACGGCTGGACTACCAGCAGTACAGCGTGCTGACCCAAGAGGACCTGCTCGGCCTCATCTATAAGGTGATGGGCATCCTGGGCACCCTGGTGGTCGGCCTCACCAGCATCGCGCTCTTTGTCGGCGGGGTTGGCATCATGACCGTCATGCTCATGTCCGTCAACGAGCGCCGGGTCGAAATCGGCATCCGCCAGGCCTGCGGGGCCACCCGCAAAGATATCTTCCGGCAGTTCCTCATCGAGGCCGTGCTCATCGGTCTCGCGGGGTCGTTCGCGGGGCTGGTCGTCAGCGCCCTCGTCAACTCTGTGCTCGCTGCCACTACCAGCATCAAGCCGCTCATGACATGGGGCACCGTGGCGCTGGCGTTCGGGGTGGGCGTCGGGGTGGGCGCGATCTTCGGGGCGTGGCCGGCGCGTCGAGCGGCCAACCAAGATCCGGTCGTTAGCCTAAGAAACCTCTAAGTTACTGGCCGTGCACGCTGCACGAGACGCGCGTGTTGCCGTTGCCAATGGTGTAGGTGCCGTTGCGCGGGCACCGGGGGATTTCCTTAATGTAGGTCGGTACGAGGTCGGCCATGGTTGGCTCATCCGCCGGAACCGCGCCGGTCGCCGCCATCCACTGCGCCTTAGCGTCGTTCATCTTGGTCCGGTTCGCTTCGCAGGCGCGCTCTTGGGTGCGTTGGCGGGCGTATTGCCAGGCGGGCACGGCCACCATCGCCAAGATGCTGATGACCAAGACCACAATCATGACCTCGATCAGCGTAAACCCTCTCTTCTTGAACTGACGATGAACCAGCAACCTTATATCTATTGGTTGCTGATGTATCCCCCGTTAGGGGTCATGAGAAAGATTGACAGGCGACCCTAAGAGTTCGGGTCGCCGGCCTTCGCCACAAATTCCGCCAGGGTCATGGCGCCGAGGTCGCCATCCTCGCGGCTGCGCACGCTGATGGTGCCGTTCTCCACATCTTGGTCGCCCACCACAATCATGTAGGGCACCTTCTGCTTCTGGCTCTCGCGGATCTTCTTGCCCAGCGTTTCGCGGCGGGCATCCACTTCCACGCGCCACTTGGGCACGGACTCCACGGTCACCGGGGCGAATTCCAGTTCATCCTCGGTCATTTCGCGGGCTGGGACAAAGCCTTGCAGGGCCTCGGCAATCGCATAGGCGTAGCCGTTGTGGCGGTCGGCAATCGGCAGGATGTTCACCTGCACCGGCGCCAGCCAGAACGGGAAAGCCCCGGCGTATTGCTCGGTCAGCAGGCCAATCATGCGCTCCAACGAACCAAACGGCGCGCGGTGGATCATGATCGGGCGGTGGCGCTGGCCATCCTCGCCCACGTATTCCAGCTCAAAGCGCTCAGGCAGGTTGTAGTCCACCTGCACGGTGCCCATCTGCCACTCGCGGCCCAGGGCGTCCTTGATGATGAGGTCCAGCTTGGGGCCGTAGAACGCGGCATCCCCCGGGCTGACTTCGAACTCCAGGCCCAGATCATTGCAGGCATCCACAATCGCCTTCTCGGCCGCCACCCAGTTCTCGTCGCTGCCCACGTATTTGGTGCTTTCCGGGTCGCGCGTCCCCACACGCACGCGGTATTCGCTTAGGCCCAGTTGCCGCAGCACCACCATCATCAGGTCCACCACGCCCTTGAACTCGTCGCCCAATTGGCTCGGGGTCACAAAGAGGTGGGCGTCATCCTGCGTGAAGCCGCGCACCCGCAGCATCCCCGCCAGTTCCCCGCTCTGCTCGTAGCGGTACACCGTCCCGAATTCGGCCAGGCGCACCGGCAGGTCGCGGTAGCTGCGCAGGTCGCTCGCATAGATTTCGATGTGGAACGGGCAGTTCATCGGCTTGAGGATGAACACCTCGTTCTCGTCGTCCTGCATGAACGGGAACATCTTGTCGCGGTAGGTCAGGATGTGGCCCGACTTCTCATAAAGCCGCTGGCTGGCGATGTTGGGCGTCACCACCGGCAGGTAGCCCCGGCGGCGCTGCTCGTCGCGCAGAAAGTCGTTCAGCGTCTCACGCAGCGTGGCGCCCTTGGGCAACCACAGCGGCAGGCCCGGCCCCACCTTGTCGCTAAAGATGAACAAGCCCAGCTCGCGGCCCAGCTTGCGGTGGTCGCGCTTCTTGGCTTCTTCCAGGTTGTGCAGGTACTGGTGCAGGTCGTCCTTGGTCTCAAAGGCCGTGCCGTAAATGCGCGTGAGCTGCTTGTTCTTCACGTCGCCGCGCCAATACGCCCCGGCGATAGACATCAGCTGGAAATGCTTGATCTCGCCCGTGGCTTCCACGTGCGGGCCCCGGCACAGGTCAATAAAGCGGTGGGCGTTGCCCTGCTTGTCCGTGCCCTGCTGGTCGTAAAACGTGATCGGGTCGCCCTCGGGGATGGCGTCCAGCAGTTGCAACTTGTATTCCGCCACTTCGGGGCCGCTCCCCAGCGTCGTCTCTTCCAAGATGATGCGGCGGGCATCCTCGCGGTCTTTGGCGCTCACCGCCACGATGGGCTGGTTCAGCTTCGCCAACTCGCGCATGCGCTGCTCGATCTTCTTGAGATCTTCCTCGCGGATGCTAGTCGTCGTTTCCACGTCGTAATAGAAGCCGTTCTCAATCGGCGGGCCGATCGCGAGCTTGACGCCCGGATAGAGTTCCGTAATCGCCTGGGCCATGAGGTGCGCTGCACTATGGCGGAGGCGATAGAGATAAGATTCTTCGTACGACATGAGCTTGGAGAATGAACCCCAAGGATACCGCTGGAACCGAACCCGCCCCGGGTTCGTCTTATCAACCGTGCCTCAACCCAAACTGATGGCCCTCGCCTGCCTGGTGGCGGCATTCCCGGCAATGAGTTCGGCGGACATTCAGTCCGACGTGCGGTCCTGGCTGATGGACGATTACGTTCGCGCCAACACCGGGGGCCTGGCGCTGCGCCTCACCGGCACCCGCACCGTGGGTTCCAATGTGGTGAACCTGTACGGCACGCTGGCCTTCCGCATCATTGAGCGGGATGGGCGATTCACGGCTCAGGTCGAGACCAACTACTACGAAAACGGGGTGCAAGTCCAGCGCGTGGTGGGTGACGGCCAGTACTTCTTTGCCTACGATGTGGCGCGCAATCGCTACGTCTCGGTGCCCTACGGCTCGTTGGATACGCTCGCCCAGCGCCCGGACCACGTGTCCCGGCTCTGCCAAGCCTTGCGTCGCAATTCATCCGAAGGAATGGGCGCGCTCGCCCAAATCGCCGAGGACATGTACATTCGAGGGGCCGTGAAGTGGCAACCGATCATGCCCACCGCCAGCCTGAGCCTGGACCCCATGGATCCGCTGGTCGTGCGCGCCGATGCCACCACCCCGGTGCCCAGCCGCACAACCTATGTCTTCCGCACGGTTGATACCGAACTCCAGCGGCTCAGCGAGATCCTGCACATCGCAGACAACGGTCGCCGCCGCGACGATTGGCGAATCCAAGTCTGGACCGGCGAAATCTTTGATGACACGAGCTTCGTGTTCCGCCCGCCGGTGGGATCGCAGGCCGTGACGTCCGAACGCGGCTAACCGAGCCGCCGCTCCATATCCTCCCACACCTCTTCCGTGGGGGGACCGATCACCAGGCACTCGCCGGCCCACGCCGCCGCTCGCCCTGCACCGCCTAACTCGCGAATCTGAGTCGTCAATTCCACGGCCGCGGATACCACCCGGGCGTGACGAGAAGGAGGCAAAGCCGCCTGCCACTCGGACTCGGTAAGACCGGCCACCCGCCACTGCCACCGCCCGGGGGCCAGCCGCTCCCAAATTTCGGCATCGTGGAAGCCTTTGGCTCCGTCCACCCACAGCCAGGGCTGACCCCCTTCACTGGGGAAGGGAGTCAACACCCGGGGCTCATAGGGGGCGCGCCACCTCATCCGCTGCGCGGGATGAAGGCCGCCAGCGTCTGCGCCAGACCCTGCGGTTGGTGGGTTTGCATCAGCACGCGACCCGGACCGGACATCACGGCGACAATGCCTTCACCGGAGGTGAACGATCCCAACAAGGATTTCGCGGCCTTCTGCAGTTGGTAGCCCATGCCATCTTCAAAGGCCACCAGGTGACCGGTATCGATGATGTAGCTCTGCCCCGCTTGGAGTTCGATTTCGCGGATCGCGCCGAAGCTGTTGACCAGCACCGTGCCCACACCCGAGGCCCGCACCATGAACACGCCCTCGCCGCCAAAGAAGTTCTTCATGTTGGCGGCCGTGCCGAGTTCCACGCTCGGGTCACTGGCCAGATAGGCACCGCTGGTGATCATCCACGCCTTGCCCTGCAGGGTCAGTGCTCGGACTTCGCCCGGCGTCTTGGGAGCCAGCACCACTTCGCCCGGCCCGTGCGTGGCCGTGAACATGGTCTGGAAGGCCGATTCCCCACTGAGAATGCGACCAAACATCTTGCCCAATCCTCCCGATTGCGATTGCATTTCCACCGACGGCGACATTGAGGCCATGGCCCCGCTCTCCGCCCGCACGCCCTCGCCTTGCTGCAACAAAACTCGGGCGACGGCAAAGCTCGGCCCGTGCATGATTTCGTAGTTCATGTCGTTGTCATTATCTCCGTTCATGAGACCCTTTTCAACTAGGACTGCAAATCGTTGCACTCGCAATTCTTGTAGAGTGAAGTGAAGTGCAATCCCCAGAGGAGGAAGAGAAACCAAAACTTGAGAATGAGCACCGGGTGGTATGGAAGCTGGCCGGCCCCGCCGTGTTGCTCAACATTCTCCAAACCATCAACGGTTTCTTAGACACTTCTTTCCTGGCACGCATCCAATATCAGGGCAAGCCCGACGAGGCGGCATTGGCCGGGGTGGCCTCCGCCAGCGCCCTCATCTTCCTGTTTTTCTCGGTAGGATTTGCCCTCGGCACGGCACCGACCGCCATTGTCTCACGGGCCTTTGGCGCCGGTGACCACGATGAAGTCAAGCTCGCTTCCCGAAAAAGCGTTGGCTTTTCGCTGCTTTTAGGGTTGATTGCGGTGGGCTTGGCCCTACTGGTGGCCCCCGTGGCCCGCAATTGGTTTGCCCCCGCCGACGCCCCCCGCGTGGGCGAGGTGATGGTGCAGTACCTCAGCGTGTTTGCCCTCAGCCTGCCGGCTCTCTACGTCATCCAGACCATCGCCGGGGCGTTCCGCGCGATTGGCGACGCCAAGAGCCCGCTTTACATCTCCAGCGTGCAGATTGCCTTGCACGTCATCTTCAACGTTTTCATGATCTTCCCCACCCGTAGCTGGAACGGCATCACGTTGCCCGGTTTGGGTTGGGGAGTCACCGGAGCGGCCGCTTCCATGGCCACCAGTGCCTGGATCGCGGCGGTGGCATACCTCATCTTTGCCGCCCGCAGCCCCCTAGAGATCAAGCGACCCGAGTGGCCGGAACTGCCCTGGGTCAAGCGCCTCTTGCGCCTCGCCGGGCCCGCCTGCGGCATGGCCGTAGTGCGCGTGGGTTCTTTCGCGTTGCTCCTCATGATTCTCAAGCAGGTGCCGAACGCGGAGCACGCCCTGGGCGCCATGCGGGTGGGCATCAATATTGAGGCCGTCGCCTTTATGCCCGCGTTCGGCCTCATGATTTCGGCGCAGGCCCTGGTCGGCCAATCCCTCGGAATGAAGGACCCCGATCGCGCTCGCCGCTTAGGCTGGCTGTGTGCGCACCACTCAGCCGCCGTGGTTGGGTTCGTCTCCATCCTGTTGGCGGCTTTTGCCCCGCAGGTCGCGAACGCGATGCTTGAAGGCCAAAGCCAAGAAGTCATTCACATCGCCGTGATGTACACCTACATCATCCTGGCCACCGAGGTGCTGTTCTCCTACGGCATGGTGTTGGTGGGGGCGATGCAGGGCGCGGGCGACATGGTGCGCCCCTTCTGGCAGACCGTCATCACGCTGTGGGGAGTGCGCCTGCCGCTGGCCGCTTGCCTGGCCTTACCCGCTGGCTGGATCCCAGGCATGCCGGGCTGGGCGCTAGGCGCCACAGGGGTGTGGTGGGCCATGTCCGTTTCGCAAACGCTGAACGGGCTGATGGCGATGTATCAGTGGAAGCAAGGCGCCTGGCAAGCCGCCCGCGTGTGACGCCTTACTTGGCTAACGCCGACTCGAAAATCTCAAGGAACCGATCCGTAATGCGGCGGATATCGAACGTCTCTTCAGCGTAGGCGCGCGCGTTCCGGCCCATCTGCTCGCGGCGGTCGGCATCCTGCGCCAGTTCCATCCCGGCGCGCACAAAGGCGTCCGTATCGGTGGGCGGCACCACGATGCCCGCTTCCCGCCCCGCCACAATGCGTGCAGCCAAGTTCTCCGGCGGCACGGCCAGCAGCAGCGCCCGCCCTGCACACAAGTAGCTCAGCACCTTGCTGGGGACGCTGAAAACCCCCGCATCCGGCTCCAAAATAGCCATCAGGACGTCCGCCGTGCCGAGCACGTTCTCCAATTGTTCAAAGGGCTGGAACGGCAACGTCTTGAGGTTGCCGAGGTTCAGCTCTTGCGCGCGCTGGGCCACAAATTCCAGCCCCGCCCCGCCACTGATCACGATCACCTGCGCTCCCGGCACGCTCTGCAGGGACTTCGCCATCTGCACCAGCAACTCGGGGTTGTGCTTCATGCCCAGGGTGCCGCTGTAAACGTAAGTCAGCCCCTCGCTGGCCCCCTGCGCCGCCGCCCATTCGTTCTGGCGCGGCTTCACGCTGATCTCATCCAGCACCGCCCAGTTCTCCACCACGTGGATGTTCTCAGGCATCACGCCGGCGGGCAAGTGCGGCCGGAAATCTTCGCTAATCACCACCACCTTGCGGCTGCGCTCCAGCAGGCGGTTCTCCATGCTCTGGTAGTACTTGCCGATCGTGCCACCCACTACGGGCACCTTGCGGCGCAGGATGCGCACCGCCGCTTGGCCGATCAGGTCTTGCACCCAAAACAGGAACGGGATGCCCGCCTGCTCGCAGTGATCCAAGAACATGCGCTGGGCGTCCAGAGGCGTGTTGCCGCTCAGCACCAAGTCCGGTTTGAACTCGCGGATGACCTGGGTGGCGCGGCGGCCGTGCTCAATTTCACCGGCCCGGCGCTTGCGCAGGTTGCCCTTGTCAATCGGCTGGTCGAGCTTGATGGAAATCAGTTGGAGGTTGTCCGGGTCATCGGCGCGGCGTTCGTTCGGGCCTTGGGGCGTCAAGAAGCTCGAAGAGAAGACGTGGGCGACCTCGTGGCCCCGCCGGGCCAGTTCGCGGCTGAGGGTGGAAGTAAACGCGTGGCCGCTAAAGTCGTGGATCAGAATTCGCATCAGTCAGTCAGGGCCCGCCAAGCCCGGAGGGCACGGGCATGCCCCCGCACATTGTGGACCCGCAAGATTCGTGCCCCGTGGGCCGCCGCAAAAAGATTGGCAGCCAGGGTCGCCTCTTCCCTCTCGCCGGTGGGCAGGGGTTCGGCTTCGGTGCCCAGGATTCGGCCCAAGAAGGCCTTGCGGCTGAGGCCAATCAGCACGGGGTAGCCCAAGGCTGAAAATGCACCCATGTGGCGAAGCAAAGCCAGGTTGTGAGCGGTGGTCTTGCCGAACCCAATGCCCGGGTCCACCCACACGTCTCGCACCCCGGCCGCTTGCACGAGTTTTGCTTGCTCTTCCAAATAGGCCGCGACTTCGCCCACCACGTCGTCGTAGCTCGGGTTGGCTTGCATGGTTCGCGGTTCGCCCTGCATGTGCATGATGCTCGCCGTGGCCCCGTGCCGGGCGCACACCTCGCGCAGCTCGGGATTCTGGAACCCCGTCACATCGTTCAGCACCACGGCCCCGGCGGCCAGGCACGCCTCGGCCACCGCCGGCTTGGTGGTGTCAATGCTCACCCGGATGCCTTCGGCGCACAGCGCCTGCACCACCGGCACCACGCGGCGAAGTTCTTCGGCTTCGGTTACGGGCTCGGCCCCGGGGCGGGTGCTTTCGCCGCCCACGTCCACCAGGTCCGCCCCGTCGGCCACCATCTGCCGCCCCGCCGCCACTGCCAGCTCGGGGTCGAGATGCAAACCCCCATCGCTGAACGAATCGGGGGTGACGTTCAGGATCCCCATCAGCGCCGGGCGGCCTTCGGGCAACACGAGGCTAGGCTCCCTTGGTGGCCAGCCCAAAGCGGGCGTGCAACGCCGAAACCGTGCGCCGCAGTTCCGATTCCGGGATCAACACACTCAGCGAGAAGTCCGCGTCGCCGGTCTGCAGCACCGGCACTTGCTCCTCGGCCAGGGTGTCCAGCACCGTGCGGAACAGGCCCGGCTGGGCCAGGGCTTCCCGCCCCACCACGCTCACCATCGTGCAGCCTTCAATGCTCGCCAGCCGGATCACACGGGTCTCACCCAGCGGCTTGAGGAGCTCTACTTGGGTCTGCGTCTCGTGGCTCGGCTCGTCGCCCACCTGGAGAATGGCAATCTCATTGGTCTCGCCACGCAGGGGGATGACCAGGCCATCGAACAGCAACATGAACAGCCCATATTGCTCACGCGGCACCGCAAAGCCGAAGCTCGACGGGCTCAGATTGGTCATGTAAAGATTAAAAGATTGGCGACCCAGAGTGTCATACATCACCTGCATCAGCTGGCGCCGTGCCGTCTCCGGCAGGTCCTGCAAATCCGCCTGCAGATACACCAGTTTGCCCGAGTGCGTCACACCCGTCACCGCCGCCGTCTCGGCGTGGTCGCGGGTGGTGATCTCCGTGCCCTGGTGGTCACTAAAGGTGTTCTTCACCCACAGCGGGATGCCGAAACGCATGGCAATCTCCGCCGCGCGGGGGTGTAGCACCTTAGCGCCCAAGTGGGCGATCTCGGCCACTTCGTCGTAGCTCACCCGGCCCAGGGTGGGCGCGCCCGGCACGAAATCCGGGTCCGCTGATTTCACGCCGTCCACGTCGGTGTATATCTCCACGCGCTCGGCCCGCAGGGCCGCCCCTAGCGCCGCCGCCGTCGTGTCGCTACCGCCTCGCCCCAGGGTGGTCAGTTCCGCCCCCGGAAGCTTGCCATCCGTCCACACACCCTGGAAGCCGCAAACCACCGGGATCGCGCCCCGGCGACTCACTTCCATCAAGCCGATAGGGTTCACGCCCAAGATGCGCGCCCGGCCGTATTGGCCATCGGTGCGGATGCCCGCCTGCCCGCCGCGCATCGCCATCGCCGGGTGCCCCAGGCTCTTCAGCGTGTGCGCAAAGATCACCGACGAGAGAATCTCGCCGCAGGCCATCATCAGGTCGAGTTCGCGGACGTCCGGCTCCACCACCGGGTCAATTTCGCGAAGAAGCTGCACCAGGGTGTCGGTGGCGTAGGGTTCGCCGCGCCGGCCAATGGCACTCACCACCACCACGGGCTGGTAGCCCTGCTCCTTGCAACTGATGACCCGCAGGGCCGCCGCATTGCGCGCTTCCTTGGTGCGCACGCTAGTGCCGCCGAACTTGAGGACCACGTACTTCACGCCGCGCCTCCCGAGTTGGCTTCGCCCAGGTCTCGCAGGCGTGCCGCGAGGGCTTCGGCTTCCGAGTCCGGCACCACGATGAGGAGGCGGTCATGAGAATCGCCCAGGTGCTCGAGCTCGACACCCGAGCGGATGACTTCCGCCAGCACTCGCGAGATCAGGCCTTCCTCATCGCGCATGTTCACCGCGTGGATGATCAGGAGGCTGCGTTCGGCATGGAAGCTGGTGTGGTAGCCGTGCGGCGTCAGGCACTGCTCTACGGCCACCGCGCGGCTCTCCGAGACCACAAATGAGAGCCCCGTCGGGGTCAGCTTGAGAAAGTCAATGCTCACGCCGGCATCGGCGATGTAAGCCAACACGCGGCGGCGTGACTCGGCCAGCCCGCCCGTGAGCTGCGAGATGTGGACCCGCACCAGCCCCGGCCGGACCTCGACCCGGTGGATGCCGCGCGGCTTTTCAAACTCGGTTTCCCCCGCCAGCAGGGGCACTTCATCGCCGAACGAGTAGTCGCGGCGCAGGGGTTCGGAGATTGGGGTGAAGTCGCTCAATTCAGCTCGCCAGGATTCGGTCCACTTCGGTCCAGATTTCGGCGGGCACATCGCGCCCCGCCGCGCCAACGTTCTCTTCCAGTTGTTCGATGCGGGTGGCCCCCACAATGACGCTGCTCACGTTCGGCTGGCGCAGGCACCAGGCCAGCGCAAACTGCCCCAGCGTCAAGTCCACCTGGGCCGCCAAGGGAGCGAGTTGCTCCACTTTGCTCAGCACTTCATCGCGCATCAGGTTCGCCATGAACTGGTTGCTGGTTTCGTCCGCGCCTCGGCTTCCCGCCGGGGCGCCCTGGCCGGGCTTGTATTTGCCCGTCAGGATGCCCTGGGCGAGCGGGCTGAACACCACCTGCCCCAGCCCCAGCTTCTCGCTGGTGGGGATCACGTCGGCCTCAATATCGCGGGCGAACATGTTGTAGGGCGGCTGGTTGCTCACCGGCAACGTGCACAGCCACTCTCGGCTGGTGCGGACGACATCTTGAATCTGGTCGGCCGACCACACGCTCACGCCCCAGTAGTGCACCTTGCCCTGGCGCACCAGGTCATCAATGGCGCGCACCATCTCCTCCATCGGGGTGTCCGGATCGTAGCGGTGGAACTGCATCAGGTCCACGTAATCCATCTGCAGGCGCTTGAGGCTGGCATTGACCGATTCGACAATGTGCTTGCGGCTGAGGCCCCGGTCGTTCACGCCATCCGACATCGGCCAGAAGCACTTGGTGGCCACAAAGAGGTCCTCGCGGCGGATCCCTTTCACGGCCTTGCCCAAAGAAATCTCGGCTTCGCCCCGGTTGTAGACATCGGCGGTATCGAAGAAATTCACCCCGAGATCGAAGGCACGCCTCACGATCGAAGCCGTGGTGTCATCCGAGATGGTGCGTCCGTGGGTCAGCCACCCGCCGAGGCCCACTTCACTTACCCGTACGCCGCTCCGACCGAGCCGCCGATATTCCATGCCCCGAGGTTACCGAAGCGGGGCGGGTTGAACTAGGAAGAGGGGACTTCGAGAAGGAGCGCGGACCGGAATTGACCGACCACCCGGAGGTCTCCCGAGCGAAGGGAATCTGCCAACAAACGCCTCCACTTCAAATCCAGATTCTCGTTCATCGCCGCGGATTCCTCGGCCGAATACGGCATACCACCTTCGATCAATCCGGCCGCCTGCAACCACCGCTCGCGGTCCTCGCGGGCCCAAAACCGCAGGGCCACATAGACGTGGGTGACCTGGTTGTCGCGCAGGGTTTGCCGATATTCGGGGCCGGTTTGGACTTTCTCGTGATTGATGAGCATGCTGTGGCCGGGGTTGGCCCACATGTAGTCGCGGTCTAGCAAGAACCCAAACACCTCATCGTAGAGCGCGATTTTGGAGTCCGCCGGGAGCTGATTGAGGGCGGGGGCATCGGCGGCAAACGGCACCAGGGCCTGCCGGTATTCGGTGGGCGAAATCTGCCCGCTGACCACGCGCAGTTGATCCTGCCCCTGCATGTTCCAGATCATCCCCATCGTGTAAATGGCCTGCCCGAAGAGGGCGGCCGCTAGCACCGGCTGCCACTTGCGGTCTCTGAGGAGTGGCGCGGCGGCCAGGGCAATGGGCGGGATGAGAAAGGCGAGGTAGCGGCTTTGCTGACTGAGCGCAAACCAGCCCAGCATGAGGATGGCGACAGCGGCGAGCGCGGCCCGGCCCGGCTTATCCGTGCGGCCACTCGCCCAGGCGGCCACGGCCAACAGGATGATGGCGAAGCCGACCGCCCCGGTCGGGAAGCCTCCGCCCTCGGTTTGCCGGGGGTTGGTGTAGCGGCCGGGCTGGTACGCCAGGCCGAGCGTGGCGTGGCCCAGCGCGGTGGGCTGCTTGCCCACTCCGAACGAGGCTTGCTCATTGGCGTAGATGTCCGCGCGCCACTGATCCCAACCGCGTCCGCCGAACGCCGAGTAGAAGAACGGGAACACCGGGTTACCGGTGAGGGCGGCATTGCGGAAAAAGACCGGCAGGGCGAAAGCAAGGGCCACGGCCCCGATGAGCAGGGCTTCTTTGATCCGCTTTTGGCGAGCGGCGGCCACGAGAGCGACGACGGCACCCGCCAGGGCCACCTGGAGGCCCGTGTATTTGCTGGCCAGACCCAGCCCAAGCAGTGCGGCGGCCACCCACCAGGGCGCTCGATCTTCTTCCTTGGCGAAGAAGTGGAGCATGAGATAAACGAGGCCAAGACCCGCCCACGCCCCGTGCAGACCATCGATGTAAGCGGTGCCTGCCTCCCACGCCACCACCGGCGCGCCCATCCAGAGGAGAACGCCCAGCCACGCGGCGTTGGGATTGGCAGTGCGCCTTAAGAGCCCGAAGAGGGAGATCGCCCCCGCCACCGTGCCCCAAAGCATGTGGGCCTTGGCACCGGCCTCTCCTAACGGCCACCCGATGAGATAAAGGCTATCGGCAGCAAATGGGAAATAAGAGTGGTGAATGAAAGGAATGGGCGCGATGCGGCCCTCGGATATCCACAACTTCGGGACGGCCAAGTGGTACGCCAGCGAATCCCATTCGGTCGTGGGGGCCAACACACTGAACAGCGCCAAAACAAACAATAATGCCGCCACAATCATGGCGAAAAAGCTCATTCCTTCTGGTTTGGTGATGCTGAATGGGGGGCGAGTTTTGGCGGCGGAAATGACCCCGGCTGCCAGCAAAATGATGGCGATCCACGGGGCAAGTGCGACGCCGCCCAGGTGCCCAACCAGGAACACCAGCGTGCCCACAATGCCCATCCCGAGGAGGGCGCCGAGCCCCCAGATTTCGGCCGGATCGAGGTGATTGGCCTTGGCGTGCAGTCGGGCGCCCACCGCCCATCCGGCCAGCACCCAAAGTAGCCCCATCAGAATCACGCCCGCCATCCCGGCCAGTATACGGTAGCCTGAAAGCCATGGGGCGACTCGCGCGGATCTACCAAGTGTTCTGGCGAAGCAGCCTGGTGCGCGAGCTCGAATTCAAGGCGAACTTCTACGCCAAGATGCTGGAAAACGTGGTGTGGGCCGTGTTTTTCGCCATCGTCGTCAGCATCCTCTATTCGCACACCAAGAGCATTGCCGGGTGGACGAAGGGCGAGGGCTTTGTGCTAAGCAGCGCCGCGTTCTTACTCATTGCCACTTTCAACGCTTTGTTTTCCTCGGTCAAGGAGATCCCTGAGCATGTCCGCCGGGGCACCCTGGACTTTATTGCGGTGCGCCCTGTGGATAGCCAGTTTTGGGTGAGCCTACGGCGATTTAACTTCAACGAGATCGGGGCGATCCTGGCGGGGATCGGCATGCTGATTTACGGCCTGAACGTGGATGGAATCCAGCCTGCCCCGGGCGACTGGGCGGCGTTCGCTTTCTCCCTGTTTTGTGCCGGCATCATCTACTATTCCATCGACTTCGCGATGATGACGCTGGGGATCTACTTTGTCCGCGTGGACAACCTGTGGGTCTTGGGCGACACGATGATGACCATTGCCCGGAACCCGGTGGATATCTATGGGCTGGTGGCGCAAAGGTTCTTCTTATACGTCCTTCCTATCGCTTTGCTGGGCACCGTACCGGCCCGGCAGCTCACCCGCGGCGCCACCGTGCATGACCTCACTCTAAGCTTGGCGTGGGCTTTGGCGTTGTTTGTGGGCTCACGCCTCTTTTGGCGGCACGCGTTGCGGGCGTATTCGAGCGCCAGCAGTTAGCCGCCGAGGCCAATCAGCGACTGGCCACGCGTCCCTTGGCCGAACGGGCTGCCGCCCGGAAGCGCCTTGATACGCAGGAATAGGCCGACCTGCCGGCCGCTGCGGAACCCCACCCGCGAATCCGAGAACTCAAACACCATCTCCGCGCAGTGCAGGTCGTAGATCAGCTGCCATTGCTGCGAATCCAGTTGCTTGGTGTAACCGTTGTAGTCGAAGAGGGCGGCCGCCGTGATCTGCCCCGCACGGAATCCTTCAATAATCGCATTCACCCCACCCCATACCGACCTTCGTGCGTCGTACCGGGTGCCAAGAGTCAGGCGCAAATCACCTTGCTGGATGATCGCATCGAGGCGACCCTGGTTCCAAACGGATGAGAACGTATCGTAGTCAATAAACAGCCGGGCGGTAAGCCCCGGAGGGGCGAGATACTCCGCGCGAATCCCGACCTGTTGCCAAGGCGTAACTCCCCGGAAACCCGAGTAGAAGTCGTAACCCGTTTGTACGCCCAAAGAGGTGCGGGGATCAATTTGATAGCTCGCATCCAGACTAAGGGAGTCTGCTCGTCCGGTGCGGTCGGCCTGGATGGGAGTAAAGCCCACGGGCTTGAGATATCGGTAGGTCAGATTCAGGCTCGACTGTGGCCCAAACTGATACGAACTACGGATATCTGAGCGCAGAACGTATTGCGCCGTGTCGTCACTATAGATTCCTTGTTGGAGACGCGTTTGATAAGAAGTGCTGAGCGCGCCCACCCGGCGAGAACCCGAAATTCCCGAATCCAAGAAGAATCTCGAGATCGGCCGTTGGCGCACCGGGTCTCGCCATTCACCCAGACTGCCCTGGATATCAAATCTTAGGCCTGGCTTGGTAGGAAACCATCCCAGTCGGTCGCCATCTGACTTGAAGCTGAGAATTGGCGTACGATCCCGATTGTTGTTGAAGTTTCTTGACTCGCTGATGGGGATGCTTCGTTCGTAGAGGAGTTCCGCATCCACGGCACCCAGATTCTGCTGAGCGAGGAAGCGCAGGTCCATACGCTCGCTCTCCACGGCACTTGAGACCCCGCGGCTCTGGCTTCGGTTCCAGGTCAGGTTGATGTCGGTAATGAGGCCGCGGCCACCCCGCGTGCGCTGATCCCGGCGTGAGTTACCAACACCCCATGTGCGGCGATCTCGAAGAGAAACGGACTCGGCCACGGAGCTAAACCCCGAAGTTGACGTGCCCGTCCGGTAGCCAGAGAGATTGAATCCACCCTCGGCATAGTTGGCACGCAGACTCGTGGTTGTGGTCTCCGGGGCAAAGGCATAGTTGTTCCGCAAGAAGATACCATCAAAACTCAGATTTCCCCCGCCCAACTTGCCGTTATAGTTTTGGCTGGCCGTGAGCGAGGGGCTATTACCAAACAGTGAGTAGATTCGGCTCGTACCACTATTGTTCGTATACTCCGCCCCTACCCCAAAGCCCAGCCTGCTCATGGCATCGGCCAGGATATCAACTACCTCGCGGCTCCCTACCGGCGTGGCAAATCGAGACTTGATAAAATAACCTTCGTCGCGGCTTTGGCCGATGAGCGGCAAGTAGCGAGGATTGCTGTTTTCTAAGAGCGGGATGGTCAGCGCGGGAAGCTTGAGAATGGTGGAGCCAAGGATGTTGATTCTCGCCCCGCGCAGAATGATGCGATCGGAGGGAAATATCTCAATCCGGTCGGCCCCTAAGTGATAGTGAGGATGCGACTCTCCACACGTTGTGCATCTGCCAGAGACGATAAAGTAACCGCGCTCATTGCCGTTGGCTTCGCCCGCGCGGACGTAAAGATCATCCGTCACCCGCCCGTCAAACCAACTCGGCCCCAGCCGGAACCGAGCGTCCGTTAGACTCGTGCGCTGGAATCGCAAGTCCGCCGAAATTCGCTCGGCCTGAATGTCATCCCCGGCCCCGATGACACTCGCCCCACCACTCACTTCCACGCGGTCGTTGGCCTCGTCAATAATGGCCGTCTCCCCGGTGATGTTCCGCTCGCCAATCTTGACCGCCGCGCCGTTCGTCAGGCGGATCACCTTGCCGCTGCGGTCCACCGAGCCCGCCCGCTCGATTCGGATGGGAGGTGTGCCCGAAGGGGGAGTGGGAGTCACTTCCCCTTCTGTCTTGGGCGGCAGACTGCGAATGGCGGCACTTAGCGCCGTGCCGTAGTCCACGGCCGACCCCAAGCAAACCCCAAGCAAGGCGACGATAAGAGCAAGCTTCCTCACTCGTTCCGCCTCGAAACTAACACCGCAATCAATAGGAAGATCGCATTGGGCAGCCACGCGGAGACAATGGGCGACGCCCACCCATTCCGCCCCACGATGTCCTTGCAAATCACATAAATGTTGTAATAAGCCAGGACCAAACCGAAACTTATCAGCACCCCGCTAAAGGCCCCCATGCGCGCAAAACGAATGGAAGTCACCGCGCCGGTGATGGCAAAGATCAAACAGCTGGCGGGCAGGCTGAACTTGACGTGGTAGGCCACCTCCAGCAGACGCGTGGTATCCCCGCGCTCCCTCGCCTGCGTGATGGCCAGGCGGAGATCCTCAGCGTTCATCTCCTCGGCCATCGGCGCGCCAAAGAGGTCGGCAATGCGGATCGGTTCGTTGATCCGTAGCGGGTCCTTGCTCTCTAATACGTGAATTCTATCGCCATCAAAGATGCGCACTTCCGGCTCTTGTAATGTCCACACCCCGCGGGCGTAGCTCCCCACCTTGCTCCGGTAAGTCCACTCCTCATTCGGGTTCGGCCGTTCGATGGCCAAGATGTTACGAAGCTGGACCGAGCCATCGGGCTGGCGGATGACAGACTCAACCTGAACCGTGTATCGATCCAGCTTCATCATCACGTTGCTGGTGAATTCCGGAGCCGTGCCCAGCACGCCCACCTGCGCCTGCACTTCGCGGTAGCGCTCGGCGGACCACGGGATGAGCCGCTCCACCACCATCCAGTTCGCCACGGTGGTCAGCAATCCCACCACCACCACCGGCCACAGCACCCGGCGCACCGGCACCCCCGCCGCGCGCATGGCCGTGATCTCATTTTCACGCGTTAGGCGAGACAGAGCCAATGACACCCCTAGCGTCACCCCCACCGGCAATGTCAGGCTCAGCCAGCCCGGCAACTTGAGCAACACCAATTGGGCCACCATCACCTGCGGGATATTCGCGACATTCAGCTCTTTAAAAATGGCAATCACATCATTGGCCATAAAGAGCATGGCAATGACAATTACCCCCGAGAAAAGCGGCACGCCCATCTCCCGCCAAATGTAGCGATCGAGCTTCCTCATTTGGACTCCCCGCCCAAACGAAAGGCACGCATTAAGAAATAAACTCCCGCGGCGATTTCTAGCACCACAAGCCCCACCACCACCGGCACCGGCAACGCCGCCCCCGCCGTAATGGGAATGAGAAGAACCACCACCACCCCGGCCAGCCATGTGGTCACCCAACGGTTCAGTTTTAGGTTCGGGTTGAACGCCCCCCGAGCGGCCAGAGCCAAATAGGGCGCCCCGCAACCCGGGCAAAAGGCGCCGCCCAAGCCGACCATCTGGCCGCAGCTTCGGCAGGCAATCTCGGCGAAGTAGCGAGGATGAATCCCCGATTCTTTCCACTTCGTAATCGCGGCAATCTCCCAGCGAAACTGATCTTTTGCCCGACCCGCTAATGCTTTATCCGCCAGCGCCACCGCGTGCCCCTTTAGGTTGCAAGCGTACGCACATTCCGCCACCTTAAACTGCATCACGGGATTCGTAGGATTGCGGCCAAGATGGTCATAAGCGTTCTCCAAAAGGTCAACGTTCAGCTGCGAGTGCTCGGTGGCTCCCTGCACGATCCGCACCACTGGAAAAGCGATCGTGAGGAGCACCATTGCCCCAAAGACGATGACGGAGAGAGTGGGGTTCGCCGCCGTCGTCACAAAGTGACCGAGTCCGATCCCGGCGAAGATCAGGCCAAACGCAACCGGCGGATCGAGCTCGCCATCAATCCCCGAGCGGACACCAAACAGCACCCATGCCAACGCCACCGGCCACACAAAATTGGCGGAGGCAAAGGCGTTCGGATTGGCCTGAACCCGGGTCAGGAACCCCAACTGCTCCAGGTCCATCATGTCGGCGGCGCGGCCTTCTTTCCAATTTTGGGCTCTTCACCCTTGCGCAATCGCTCAAAGTTGGCACGATGCTTTACGATAATGTAAACCGCTACCAGCACATATGCGGCCGAGACGGCCGGCGACAAGCCCAGCATCAGGGCCGCCACGGCCGCGCTTGCCGCCCCCACCACACTGGAAACACTGACGTAGCGGGTCAGGGCCAGGCAAACCAGGAACATCCCAAAGCCAATTACGCCTCCCAGCCAGGCCGTCCCGAGCAAGGCCCCCAAGCCAGTCGCCACCCCCTTGCCCCCCTTGAACTTCAGGAACGGACTCAGGGTATGGCCAACAATCGCCATTAAGCCGGCATAAAGTGCGTGGTCCTGCGGCAACAGGCCGGGCACGTAGCCAAAGCCCTGCTGATCCGCGAGATACTTGGCCGCCAGTGCCGGTGCACTGCCCTTGGCCACATCGAGGAGGAAGGCCATGATGCCCGGCCCCCAACCCACATTGCGGACCACGTTCGTGGCACCCGGGTTTCCGCTCCCCATCTTGCGGATATCCACCCCAAAGGCCAGCCCCATCCACACACTAAAGGGTAAGGCCCCAATGAGGTACGCCCCCAGCAACACTCCCAGATAGGTCACCATTCTTGCAGCCTCCGCACGCCCTTGTCAAAAATCCTGCGTACGTCCGCTTGCCCCTGCTGGATGGCTCGCAGCAGGTCGTTCCCGGTTTCGTACTTCAGAACTTCGGCCAAGGCGTCTAGTTTATCTGGGTTCTCCGGCACGACATCGGCATCAAAGGCCAACACGGCAAGCGCCAATCTCATGCGCTGCCATAGCTGATACGTTTGGCGCAGGGTGCCCACATCCTCCGCGGGCAAGATGCGCGAGTTTTCTAGGCTGTTTAATTCCGCGCGCAGTCCATCGGCCACCGGCGGTCGCCACGCGGGCACCTTCATTAAGGCCAGGTGGATCAGCCACTCCACATCTTCCGTGCCCCCGGGCGAGTGCCGAATCTGACGCTTCCAGTGGTGCGCCGGCACCCGCTCTGTCTCAATCCGGTGCTTCATCGCGAGGAGTTCTTCAAACTCTTCCCCGCTCAGCGGCTGGGCCAGCAAGTCTTCAATCTCGGGGCGTGCCGTCGGGGCATCCCCCAGCACTCTCGAGCGCGAAATGGCCATGCGCTCCCAAGTTTCCAAGCGCTCGGCGCGGTATTTGCGGAAGGAAGCCGCGTTGGTGGCCAGGGGTCCGCTCCGCCCCTCCGGCCGCAAGCGCAGGTCCATCGTCAGGGGCGCCCCTGCTTGGCGCACGGCCTGCACCCGCGCCACCAGTTGCTCTGCCTCGGCCTCACTGCCCCACACCCACAGGTCACAGTCGGAGGTCATGCCCAGGTTTCGGCCCGCATAGCTACCCAGACAAACAAACTCTAAACCTTGCCGGTTCATGTGGAACCACTCATCCAGCACCCGGCTCCACTCCTCCCCAAAGGCACTTTCCGTCAGCAAGGCCCGCACGGCCGCCAGTAGCCAGGCCCGGCGCAGGGCGGGGGCCGAGCCATCCCGCACCTGCGGCACCATGTCCTCAAATTCGCCGCTCAGCAGCCACTCCGTCACCACTGGGTCTTGCCCCAGGTACGGCATCAGCGCCGGGGCCGCCCGGGAAAGCCATGTCACTCTCGCTAGGGAGTCACGGTTCTCGCGCAGAGATTCCGCCCAGCCCTCGCCGGGCAGGGCCCCCAGCCACGGGTCGGCCGCCTTCGGCCAGACACTCGCTGTGCTTTCTTCGCTGCGGCGCCCCAGGATTGCGGTGTAGAGTTCTCGCACCTCCCGGCGTGTGCGCTCCAGCCCTTCACGGAACACCTCCCCGTCCGGCTCGCCCATGCTCTTGGCCAGGGCCTTCCAGTCCTCGGCTCGGGAGGGCAATTGGTGCGTTTGCAAGTCGTCGCCCAGTTGCAGCCGGTGTTCCACTTGCCGGAAGAATAAGTAGGCCTCCCGCAGCCGTTGCGCTTCCGCCGCTTGCAACCACCCGTGCTGGCTCAGGGCCGCCAATAAATCCAGCGTGGAAAAGCCCTGCAAGTCGGGCTGATCGTGACCGTGCAAAAGCTGCAAGATTTGAGCGGCAAACTCAATGTCGCGGATCCCCCCGGGCGACCGCTTCAGATCATCTTCGCCCTTAAAGTTATCCAGTTGGGTGCGCATTTGGCGCAGGCCATCAATCACCCATTCGCCACGCGCCGGACGGAACACCACGCGCCCGCGTAGCTCTTGCCACCGCTGCGCATCACTCTCAGGACCCACGGTGACGCGGCTCCGGATCATGGCCAGTTGCTCCCAAGGCTCGGCATGATTCTTGAAGTAAGCCTCCACCGCCCGCCAGCGCATGGCCAGGGGACCACTGCTCCCAAACGGCCGCAAGCGCGTATCCACCCGGTAAAGCGCCCCCCGGCCCATACGGTCGCTGAGGGCGCGCCCCAAGGCGATCAGGGCTTTGGTCACCAGGCTTTCCGTGGCCTCATCCGTGTCATCCGGCAACACATAAACCAAGTCAATGTCGCTGGATAGGTTCAGCTCGTGGCCGCCCAGCTTGCCGTAAGCGACGATCGTGGCCGGGAACGCCCCACTCGCACCGTGCCGCTGGCTGGTCTCGGCCCACACCACCTCGGTCGCGCTGCGCACCAATCCCACGGCCAGTTCGCTCAGGGCTGCCCACACTTGGTCCGGCGTCCACATGCCGGTGAGGTCATGCACCAGGCACCGGAGCACCCCGCGCTGCTTGACGTAGCGCAGTCGGTCCAATTGGTGCGAATACGATACGCTCCCGGCCACCAACCGACGGGCCGTCGCCTGCGCATCCTCCGCAGTAATGGGGAACATCCATTCCTCCGGCGAGAGCACCAGGGTGCCGAGTTCAGGGTTCTGAACGAAGACTTGCGTCCAGTATTCGCTGGCCCCCAGCAGTCGCACCACTGCCTCCCGCCCCAGCGCAAAGGACTGGAGGCTCTGCAGCGTCAGTTCCGGCTGAGATTGCGACCGAAGCCACCGGTCCAGACGCACCCGCGCTGCCACCGGATCGGGAGCCCAACGCTCCCACTCATCCGGGCGGATCGCGTCGTCCAGCGTGATCATCCCACCCCCTGGCGCGGACACGGGGCCGCCACCGCGCATTCGGCACACCGGGGTCGCGGGGCGCGGCACACCATGCGCCCGTGCTGGATCAATAACGAGTGATACGCGAAAGCCAACTCCGCCGGAACCACCTTCAGCAGGTCATCGTGGGCTTGGTTGGCGGTGGTTTTCGGGCCAATCAAGCCCAGGCGCATGCTCACGCGGTGCACGTGCGTGTCCACCGGAATCACGCCCTTACCAAAGCCAAAGCACAGCACAATTGCGGCCGTTTTTGGCCCGACCCCAGGCAAGGTCTGTAGCCAGGCCATGGCCTCAGGCACGGGCATCACCCGCAGAGGATCGAGTGTGTAATCCCCAAAGGCCTCGTTCAGTGCCTTCAAGCTCCCCACAATGAACTTGCCCTTCTGGTTGGCCAGCCCCGCCCCTTTCACAATCTCCGCCACTCGCTCCGGACCCGCCTGTACCACGTCTTCCCATTCCGGCAAAGTGGAACGGAGCAAGGTAAAGGCCGGGAAACTATTGGCATCCGCCGAATGCTGGCTGAGAATGCAGCAGATGAGTTCGTCCACCGGGTCAAAGCGATTGACATAGCGCGGCCAGCCGTACTGCGTTTCCAGGGTTTTCACCAGGGCCCGGACGTCAGGTGCCCCCGATGCCTGGCGGGTACCCTTACCGTTGCGTAAGGGAGATTTTTGTCCGGCCACAGGCTGAACTTACCCCCCACAGAAACGCATATTATGGGAAATCGCAAGTGCGTCATCATGGCGGGTGGATCGGGCCAACGGTTCTGGCCGGTCTCTCGCCCCGAACGGCCGAAGCAGTTTTTGCGCCTGGCCGACCCGGAGAAGTCACTCCTCCAGCAAGCGGTGGAACGCGCGGAAGCGATTGCCGGCCCCGGCAACTTTGTGGTGCAGACCACGCCGGGCCTGGTGATTCCCAGCCGCCGCGAACTCCCCGAGTTGGCCCACGAGCAAGTGGACTCCGAGCCCATCCAGCGCAACACCATGGGCGCGATCCTGTGGGCCGTGGCGCGGCTGATCTCCCAAAGCGAAGACAACTGGCGCGGCATCGAGATGGCCGTGCTGACTGCTGACCACCGGATTGACCCGCTGGACGGCTTCCTCAAGACCGTCGAAGATGCCTTTGTGATGGCCCGCGAGCACAAGGCCATCGTTACCATTGGCATTGAGCCCAGCCGCCCCGATACGGGCTTCGGCTACATCGAGGTCGGCCAAGAGGTCGCCCCGGGCTACATGGTCAAGCGCTTCCGCGAGAAGCCCAACCGCGACACCGCCGTGGGATTTTTGAAGCAAGGCGGGTTCCTGTGGAACTCGGGCATGTTCTTCTGGACGCTGGACACCTTTGACCGAGCCCTCGAGCAAGCGGACCAGAGCCTGCACATGGCTCTCCACCGCATTGTGCAAGCCCTGCGGGCCGACAACCACGCCGAGGCCGTGGCCATCTTCAGCGAGATTGGCAACGACCCCGTGGACATCGCGCTGGTGGAACACAGCCGCAGCGTGGCCGTGGTGAAGGCGCAGTTCGATTGGGACGACCTGGGCACCTGGGATAGCATCAACCGAAGCCTGCCTGGCGACGAACAAGACAACGTGGGCGTCGGCCGCATCCGCGCCGTCGAGTCCAACGGGAACGTCATCTACAACGAAGTGGAAGGCCTGCGGGTGAACCTGTTGGGCGTCGAAGACATGGTCATGGTGGTGACGGAAGACGAGATCCTTCTCTGCCCCCGCGATCGCAGTCAGGACGTCCGTCGGCTCACGTAATCGCGGACCAAGCCCCGCCAGTCATCCCCGGCGCTCAACAGCCCGGGGATGTTTGCGTTTTGGGCCGCCTCGATATCCGTATCGCGGTCACCGACCAGAAAGGAGCGCCCCCAATCAATGGCAAAATCTTGCCCTGCTACTTGCAGCATGCCGGGCTGGGGCTTGCGGGCCGGGCAGGGGTCATGCGGCAAATGGCGGCAGTGATAGATGGCATCCACCCGGGCGTGAGCGAGCACCCAATCATGCAAAGCCAAGACTTGCGGCTCGGTTGCGAGGCCACGTGCAATCGCCGACTGATTGGTAACAACGATCACCCAGTAGCCATGCGCCTTCAGCCATTCGATGCCCGCCCGTGCCCCGTGCATCCATTGCCAGTCGCGGACATGGCGCACATAGCCGAAGTCCACATTCACCACGCCATCCCGGTCGAGAAAGGCGGCCGGACGTGGCGGACCCGTCGGACGCCCGTAGCGAGGCCCATCACAAGCGCAATGGGCAAAACGAACATGCCGCCGATACCGGTTGGTATCAGCGGCATGCATGGATCGGCTCCGGGGCTTAGCCCTTGGCCAATCGGGCGCCGGCGCTGCGGTCCTTGTTGATAACCAAGCCCAGCACGTTGGCGTGGGCGTAGTCCAGCATCGCGACCGACTCGCGGAGGTCGCTCTTGCTCGGCGACACCAGGTCGGTGACGAAGAGCACCGTCGGCACGTGTGTCACGAGCGACTGGGCGTCGGCATACACAAAGCCCGGGGCCGTATCGAAGACCAGGAAGTCCGCCTTGGACTTCAGCACTTCGATCAGCTTGCCCATGTTGGCCGAGCCGAGCAGTTCGGTCGGGTTCGTCACCCGCTCCCCAGCCGTCAGCACTTGCAGACCCGGAGTGGCCGTTTCTTGCAGCACTTCGTCCAGGATCGTCGGGTTGAGAGCGGCTTCCGAGAGGCCCTTCTCATCCTTCAGGTTGAACATCTTGTGCAAAGCCGGGGCGCGCAGGTTGGCGTCGACCAGGATGACCCGCTTGCCTTCCAAGGCCAGCGCCACGGCGAAGTTCGACGCAATGACGGACTTCCCTTCCTTCGGTCGCGCACTCGCGATCACAAAGGCCCCGACCTTCTCCTCCGCCGTGGCCAGCAAGACACTTGACCTTAAGAGCCGGTAGTTTTCAAAGGCACGGGCACGGGCCGGGTCCGAGATGACCGGAGAGGCCGATCGGGCTCGAATCGGGATGCGCGCCAGCACGTCCTTCTCCGTCACGTAGGTGGCGTTGTCGGCCGTGTTGACCTTGTCCTGAGCGATATCAATCGAGATACCGATCAGCGCGCCCAGCACCAGCCCGAGCACAGCGCCCAGGAGCAGGTTGACCGGGATGTTCGGTCGGATCTTGCGGGCCGGCTGCGCCGACGTGATGACTTCCACCGGAGTGGAGAGTTCGTTGTTGCGCAGCTGAAGCTCGTCGCGGGTGGCCGTGAGGCGGCGCAGACTTTCCTGGCGCTCCGCCAGTTGGCGACCGAGTTCACTGATCTTGGCAACCAGCGGCGTGAGCTGATCCAACGACGACGACCGTTGTGAAACGGCGGACTGCGCTTGACTGACTTGAGCTTCCAGCGAACGGACTTCACCTTGCGCCAGCGCGACTTGCTGCTTCCAGTAGTCCACGTTCGGGTTGCGGGTGTCTTCGCGGCGGACGAACTCGCTCTTCAGGGCGTTCACGCGCTCTTCTTGCTCGCGAATGCGCTCGTCAATCGCGCGCACTTGCGGGGCATCTTCAAAGAAGGTCACCAGCAGCGCATCGCGTTGCGCCTTCAGCGTGTCCAGTTCCTTTTCTTCGGCCAGTCGCTGCTCGATGTTGGTGGTAGTCGTCGTGGTCACCCGATTCCCACTGCCCTCGGCCGAAGCGGCCTGCTGCAGAGCGGAGAGTCGGTTGCGGGCGCCGTTCAGCGCACCAATGAGGTCGTTAAGTCGGTTTTCGGCAGTAGCCTTGGTCTGCGAACGCACCCCGGCTTCCGTGCTCAGGTCCACCACGCCGGATTGGCTGCGGGCTGTGCTGAGATCTGTTTCGAGCTTGGCCACCAGTCGGGCTTCATCCGCCAGTCGCGCATTCACAAACTGCAAGGAGCGGCTGATGCGGTCGCGCTGTTCCGTTTCTCGGTAAAGGCGATACTGCTCAAGGAAGGCGTTCGTCAATTGAACGGCCTTGTCCTCGCGCTCGGCGACCACGCTCAGCTGAACGATCTGAGTGGTGCCCACCTGGTTCACGCGGACTTCCGGAAGCTTGTCCAGGTCTGCCGCCGTCTGCGGGGCGGGGAGGCCGGCTTGGTCGAGCGCCCGATAGAATATCTTGGCCCCTTGCAGGAGCTGCATCTGGGTGAGAACGTCGAGGTCCACCACCGGGTCGGTGATTTGGTTCACCGCACTGTTGGGGTTTACGCCTCGGGTGGCCTGCGTCGTCCCTTCGAGGCGCATTTGCGCAAAGGAGAGGTAACCCGGCCGCTGGCTCCTGGTGTACAGCCCGGCGGCAATCAAGCCCAGGAGCAGCATCCCCAAGACCCACCACTTTTGGCGCTTAAAAACGCCTAACAGGTCCTGAAACGTCAGGTCGCTCAGGCTCGCGGTCAGTGGCCGTTCTCGTCTCATGTTTCTCGTCCAGATTTCACGGGAAGGTCGCCATGCCGCAGGCAGGCATACACCTTCCCATACTCGGCATAGTCTACCTACGTCATCAGGGACGCACGACGCAATCCAAACGTCGCAAGGTCTTACTTCCCCGTATATCCACGATGGGCCATGCGTCAGATGATATGGAAGGTGAGAAGCATGGTGAACCGCGTCTATGGCGAAACGATCTCACGGGCGGTGGCTCGAACGGTCGCCCTTTCCACTGTGTTGGCGGGGGTGATGGCGATGTCCCCGGCCCGAACCGTTTTCTATGTCTCCCCTTCGGGCAACGACTCGTACAACGGGCTTTCGGCTACGTATACGGGAGCGAGTGGCCCGAAGCGTACGATTAACTCGGCCCTGGCCGAGATTCGCAACCTGCGACAAACCAACCGATTGGCGGCCGAAGGCGCCGAAATCGTGGTTCGCCCGGGTACCTACAACCTCCGCGAGGACCGGGTGGACATCACGGCCGCCGATAGTGGTACGGTCAATGCCCCGCTGATCATCCGCGCGGAAGTGCCCGGCACGGCGATTCTGGACGGTGCGCACAGGGTGACTCGATGGATTCGGCCGGCGCGAAGCGATCTTGCGATCTTAGCTCCAGAAGCACGTCAGAAAGTGTACGTTGGGCTCTTGGACGCGCGCGTCTTCCCCAACCTGGGTCAGCTAGAAGCGTGGCAAGCGCAAAATGAACTCAGTACGAATCGTCTTCCGACGGCCCCCGAGGTCTTCGAGGGCAACGAGCGAATGCGCCTGGCCCAGTGGCCGAATGCCGGCACTGGAACGGCCGTCACAGGTGTCAGTCCGAACAACACCAAGGACGTCCCGGCCATCACGGCTGATCTCGCGGGGTTCCGCACGCCGTCTGGTACGCCCGACGTGTGGACGGTCGGCGACTTCACCAAGCGTAGCTTTCACGAAAACATGGAGCGCGTATCTAGCTGGAATCCGCAGACCGGCGAAGTGGTTTACGACCTTACCGGCCCGGACAGGTGGTTTGGCTCTCGCCATCCGGAGAACCAGTATCCGGAAACGCACCCGAACTATGTATCACGTGTTCGATTTGTCAACTCCCTCTATGAGTTGGATAGCCCGGGTGAGTTCTACATCGACCGCACCAACCGAAAGATTTTTGTCTGGTTGAACAACCCGGACAATCGCCGTAATGTGGCGATCTCTCTGCTGCAAGGTGGCATCGTCAGCATTGACAACGCCTCCCACGTGACCGTTAAGGGTCTGGTGCTTCAGCGTGGTCGCCACGATGGTGTGCGCGTGACCGATAGCCGCAACATCACGGTTGAAGATGTGACCATCAACAATGTCGGCGCGGCTGGCGTACGCATGCTGGCCACCTCCGACAGTGTCGTGCGACGAGCAATCATCACTGAAGTCGGCGGCACCGGGGTCCATGTGGAGAGCGGGGACCGCACCACCCTGCGCAACGGGAACGTTGTGGTCGAACAAAGCGAAATCAGCCGCACGGGCCGGGTCACCCGTATGTATCGCCCGGCTATCCACCTCAAGGGTGTAGGTTTGATCGCCCGCAACAACTACATCAGCGATCTCCCGCACTCGGCCATCACGTTCGACGGAAATCTCCACTTGATCGAAAAGAACGTAATCCGCAACACGGGCCAAGATGCCACCGACACGGGGGCCATCTACGCTCACCACGACTGGACGGAGTGGGGCACCCGCGTCGAGTACAACGTGATCGAAGGTCATAGCCGCCGCATGGACTCAGCGTTTTTCAATCCGGCGATCTATCTGGATGGCGGTTCTTCGGGCTGGACCATCAAGGGCAATGTCTTCAAGAGCTGCGATGCCGGGGTGTTCATCCTGGGCGGTCACCACAACACGGTGGTGGACAACGTGGCCTCGGACTGCTACGCCAGCTTGCTGATCTACGCCTTCGATTCTCCGAACCCGCAGAGCTATCTGGCCGGATGGAGAGGCCTGGCCAGCAAGGCGCCCTACAGCAGCGCCGCCTGGCAAACGGCGTTCCCGGCTCTCAGCACGCTCTTGGCCCGGCCGGACAGTGAATTGATGGTGCCGCGCAACAACGTGGTCCGAAACTTCATCACCTTCCAATCGCGAAAGGGATCGCTGCTGACCGGCAAGTCCTGGTGGGATAACCCCGTGCTGATCATGCTGGCCGTGACCGCCTCGAACGAAAACCTGGTGACCGGGATGCTGAACACGCGAGATGCCAGCATGTTCGAGAACGCCTTTGCCAATGACTTCCGGCCTCGTGCTGGTTCGGCCGCGGCAGAGCTCGGATTCAACCCGGTCGCTCCGAATGACGCCGGTCGCACGGACAATTCGAACACGGCGCGATTCACCGCACGGTTTGGCTGGTGAGGCCAAAACTAGTCCGCGTCATCTACCGTCGGAGCCTCTGGGCTCCGGCGGTCTCTTAAGTTTTTAAGGCTTGCCAAGAAGGCACCTGGGCTAAGCAAGGCGCGCCAAAACTCCAGCGGCGATTCATCAATGACCCGGAACGCTCGCGAGGTGACATAGAGGCAGAGGATGAGTTCATTGATGAACCAGGCCACCGCCGCACCTTCTAGCCCCCATTGCCGCGAGGCCAAAAACACGGCCACCAACATAAAGGCCTGAAAGGTGAACACAATGGTGCCCAGCCGGGAGCCCTTATTGATGCTCATGGGCACGATGTAACTCACGCTCCAAATGCTGTTGAGAACGATTGAGCCCGCGATGAACGCGTAAACATAGGGCTGAAACTGCAGCTTTTCCCCCTGCAGCCACAGGCGGTACACCGTGGGCGCGGCCAGGGCCATCGCCCCCGTGACCAACAGCGTGATCCAAAACGAGATCCGGCTGGCCTTGCGGTGCAGGAGTCGCGACTCCTTGATCTCGCCCCGCCCGAGCATCCGGGCCAATTCCACCCAGAGAATGTTGGAGAACGCCCGCGAAATCTGTGAAGCAAACCGCGCCAGAGTGCGCATGGACGAATAGTTGGTGGCGATGGTGGCCGAGGACATAGCCTGCGTGATGGTGGACTTCGTCCCGTCGTTGGCGATCACTTGGCTCCCCACCGCCGCGCTGTAACCCAAACCTTCCTTCAGCAGTGGCCAAGGGAGTTCGCGGAACTGGAACGACGGAGCCTTGGGAATCCAGGGCACCACCGTCCGGAGGTTGAAATAGGTGAAGGCCAGACTAAAGAGCTTGCCCAGCGCATAGCCGACGCCATACATCGCCACCGATTGAGTGAAGTGCGCCATGGCAAGTCCACAGGCGACCTCCACAATGTTCAGGAACGTGATGACAATGAGGCCACAGGCGTACTTGTCACCCGCGCGGTAGCCCGCGTCCATCATGCCGGTGTGCTGGGCAAAGAAGGCCGCCAAGACCAAGCCACTGGCCATGATGGTGAGGTCGCGGGCCGCGACCAAGTCGCTTTGGACAAACGCTTGCCAGGGCACGACCTGCACCGCCCCCAGCAACACCAGAAGCCACGGCACCGTTACCAGCCACAGCAGATTCCAACCGGAGTTGTAGAGGGAGACCGTGCGTTCGCGCTCGCCTCGGCCCTCGGCCATCAGCATTTCGTTGCCTACCGATTGCTGCACATTCAGCGCCTGCAGACTGAGCACCATATTGATGGCGATCATCTGATTCCAGATGCTCATGGAGTCTTCGCCGAACCAGTGCCGGAGCAGTGGCAGCTGCGCCAACTGGATGACGATCTGGGAAAATTGGCTGGCACCGTTGGCCAGCAATCCCGACCGGAAAGCACGGCGGGGGGCTGGACTCATGTCCGCTCACCAGGGAAAATCCCCACAAGGCCCCAACGCACGTCCCAGTTTATCTGCCTTCCCCGAAAATGGCCTCAGTCTTGCGGTAGGTAGACTCAAACCGATGGCAAACATTCTCTACGTTGGCCCCGACGCGGTGGGATCTACCAGTCGCCAACGGAAGAATGTGCTTGAAGGTTTGGGCCATCGCGTCCGCAACATCTCCACCTCGCCTCCCAAGGGAGCGTCGGCCCTCGTTCGCCGAGCGTTCGACATCACTCAGTTTTTGCATCGCCAAGGGCGCTCGAAGCGGATTCCGGGCCTCGTCCCGAACTTCTCGCGGCAGATTCTCTCGGCCTTACGGTCCGACCCCTTTGATATTCTGTGGGTCGACAAGGGGATTCTCATCAGCCGGGAGACTTTGGAGGAAGCCAAGCGCATCCGCCCCGACCTCTTGGTGGTGGGCCTGGTGCTGGACGCCATGTCCATGCCCCACAACCAAACGCGCGTCTTTTCGTCGGCACTTCCCGCCTACGACGTGATGATCACGAACAAGTCGTTTGAGGTGCCCTACTACCAGTTTCGAGGCGTAAAGCAGACGTACTTTATGGACAACTGCTATCACGAGGGCACCCACCGGCCGGTGACCCTGACGGCCGATGAGCAACGCCGATTCGGTGCGGACCTCAGCTTTGTCGGCGAGCACGAATGGCAGCGCGAGATTTCCGTCTATCGCTTGGGCGAAGCCGGGCTGTCGGGTCTAGTCATCGGGGCTTGGCATGGGTGCCGTCAGCACCCGCAATTCCGCTACTCCTTTGAGCGCGTTTGGGGCGACGATTACGCCAAGGCACTCTGTGGCTCCAAGATTCAACTCGGTTTCTTGCGGCACATCAATCAAGACACCCAGACCACGCGCTCGGTGGAGATCCCGGCTTGTGGCGTCTTTATGCTGGCCGAGCGATCCGACGAACACGAAGCTCTCTTTGCCGAAGGCAAGGAAGCGGCGTACTTCAGCTCCGACGAAGAACTCGTCGAAAAGGCTCGCTACTACTTGGCCCATGATGAGGAGCGACAGGCCATCGCCATCGCCGGATATGAGCGTTGCATTCGGGATGGCTACAGCTACCGCGCACGCCTGACCCGGATCCTGGGTCGCATCGAAGCTGACTTCGGTCGCTCTCTGAGCCCTTAGGCTTCAGTTCTTAGCGGCTCGGGCCTGGATGGCTTCTTCAGCGACCTTGAGAAAATCGCGCACCGATCCCTCGACCGAAAAGTGCTCTTCAAAGCACGGGCGGGCTTGCTGGCTCATCGCCTCGCGGCCCTCCGCCCCTAAGCCTTCCCACTCGCGCAAGAGCTGCGTAGCTCCGGCTTGCGTGTCCGGTGCCACCAAACCTGCCTTCGCCTGGATCACTTCGCGCCAGATATTGACTTTATCGCTGATGAGCACAGGTTTGCCCGCCGAGAGCGCCTCGGCGACCACGATGCCAAAGTTCTCCTGGTGGCTGGGCAGCACAAAGGCTTCCGCCGCCGCAAACGCGCCCCACTTGCGGTCACCTTTCAGCATCCCTGGCCAAATGATTCGGTCGGCGACCCCGGCCGCCTTGGCCTCCGTCTGCAGAGTTTCAATCCAGTTCACTTGGTCCGGGCCCGCCACCACCAGGCTCACGTCCGGCTGGTCTCGCAGTACCTCGCCAAAGGCGCGTACCAAGAGATCACATCCTTTCTTGGGGTGAACCCGGCTCAGGAAGAGCAAAACCCGCTGGCCCTGAAGCTGCGGAAACTCCTGCAAGAAGGCCTCCCGCATGGCCGCGGCATCCCCAACAATCCCCTGGGTGCCATAGGCCACCACCTGTTGCCGGAAGCGGTACGGTCGGAACCGGTTCTCCGCCAGGCGCCGCTCTTCTTCGGTGGTGAACATCACCGCGTGGGCGCGCTCGAGAACAGGGGCCAACATGCGCGGCCAGTAGATCATCTTCTTGAGCCGCTTGAGCTTGTTCTCATCAAACCACGGGTCAAGCATTCCGTGCGTCCACACCACATAGGGGGTCCGTGAATTCTTGAGCCCTGGCCCCATGGCCGCCACACTCTGCTGCCAAATCCCGTGGCCACTAATGAAGTCAAAGGAATCGGCGTTCGCGGCCAGCCATGGGGCGAGATCGCTGCAATGACCGTAGATGCCCTGACCCGGGCCGAGACTGACGAGGTTTAAGGGAAATTGAGCGGCGTAGGCGGGTTGGGGGCCGTCCAGAGCCACCACCGTCACCTCATGCCCAAGTTCCTTCAGTCGTCGTCCTCGCTGTAAAATGCCCTCGATCGGCCCGCCCTCAGTGGGGTCCGCCGACCGGATGACGTGGAGGATTTTCATGGACGCGTATCAGGCGAAACCACACGCCCCATGCCCCGCTGGCGTTCGTAGGAGTACGGAGCTTCGCGAGTGCGGCGCGTCATGGTATTGGCAAAGAACACCATCAAGGCCGAGAAAATGGCATACACGATGATGTCTTGGAAGAGGAACACAATTTGCGCGGCAATGGTGCGCTCCGCAAACACCTGCGTGGCTTGGTAGATGATGCCCAACCCCAAGATGTTGCGCGACAAGCCATCGCCGAACAGGAAGCTGATGAACAAGCCGTAGGCCACCAAGGTCAAAAATGCTGTGATGAAGACACACCACCACCCATAGGCATTGAAAGCATCCGCAAAGAATCCCAAGGTGATCTGAGTGGTGAAGTCGGTAGGGCCGACCAACCCAATGGCCTTCTGCCCGAGGTCGTTGGCCGTCCCGATCACGGGCTTATCGGGGTTGTTGGCAAACCGCGGGATGACCATCTTCCAGCCGTGGTAGATCCGGCCGCCACCATCGAACCCTTCCTGGTTCGTGCGGTAGATGACACTCGACACCCAGTTGATCAAGGCGTGGCGTTCTTTGAGGTTGCTGGCTTCGCGGAAATAGTGGGTGCGGCGCTCGTCTTCCGTCACCACTTGGGCGTCCTCGACTTCCTTCTTGCGGAACTTTTCGGGCTCGGTGATGACCTCGGTGAAGACCTTGACCATGGTGGTCAGTCGTTCGCCTTGGGAACCCGTTCGCACTTCGTTTCGTGCGTAGAGCGCGTAGGGCGAGAGCACGAGTTGGAAGAACAGCGCGAGGCCGATGATCATGCCGTACTGCTTAAACTTGAACTGGAAGCCAAACATGTGAGCCGAGAGCACGAGCGTCACAACGGCCCAGACCATCTCTTGCCGGACGGCAAAGATGATCCCCCCGGCGATGGAGATCAGCACGCTGGTGACGTTGGTCCAGTGCAGCCACTTCTTGCCATTGCTCTTCACGATGGCGTACGCGGTGCCCAATACAATGGGCAGATACTGAATGAAATGGAACTGCCGGAGCGGGCCAATGACACCGCCTACATAGAGGCCCCCTTCTTCGGCGACTCCGAATCGGTTCACCAAATACCAGCGGACTGCCGACACCACGAGCAAGATGACTGCCAGAACGAACAGGCGGTCTTCGGATGGCTTCAGCACGAGGATCGGCTTGGCCTTGCCGATGCGGAGCATATCCAGGAACAAACTTCCGCAGATCAGCCCCAAGAAGCCGACGTTGTAAATCTGCAGCGTCTGAATAGGGACGTACATGATCTCGTCGGCAGGCTGCCAGTGCAGCACCTTCATGATCATGGCGGCGCCGATGTGCTGGACAAAGAACAGGAGCAAACAGCAGCCAAGGATAGACGCTACGCCCTTGGTACGCGAGAACACGACCCCAAACTGAAGCCAGAGCAGGCTCATCCACATGGTGAACTCCAGGGACGTGCCGGTGGCCAGTTGGCCAACGATGACGAGGGACATCAAGACAAGGTGAATCGGCCAAAACCAACGCATGGCTTTGGATTCACTTTTCAGAGGCGTATCTCGAATGACCGTCGTGCTCAATAGGTTCTATTCTCGGTGCTTTGTCTTCGTCTCACGACTCTTTCCAGAGCCTGGTGAGTGCTTCGGCGAGTTGGTCACCGTAGGTTTGCCAACCCGAAAGCCGCTGAACCCGCGCCAACGCCTTTTGCGAGAGGGTGGATTGCAGGGAGCGATCGGTAGCTAACAGGGTCATTTTGTCACAAAGACTGTCGGGATCGCGGATCGGCACCAGAAATCCTTCTTCGCCTTCATCAATCAGGTCAAAGGCACCCGTGTTGGTGGTGGCCAGCACAGGACAGCCGCAGGCCATGGCCTCGGCCAGTACCATGCCAAACCCGTCCTCTACGCTGGGCAGAACGAGCAAGTGACAGGTTGAAAAAAGCTGCCTTAGCTCGCTAACATTCACTTTGCCGCGGATATGGACGTCCGGACGGCCTTCGTACTGGGCGATGAGCGGGCGGATATCCTTACGCACCGAACCCACCATGTGCAGTTGCTTGCCCGGCACATCCAGCTTGTCGAAGGCCTTGAGCAAGTGCGGAATGCCTTTACGATACGAAATCTGCCCCGCAAAAGCGATGCGGAACTCCGTGTCGCTCGGCTTCCCTTCGGGATAAAAATCCTTGAGGTTCACGCCCAGAGGCAAGCAGGCCACCCGCTCCGGTGCGAATCCGCGCTCCAAAAAGGAGTTCCGCGCGAAGGTGGAAGGCGTGATGATGAGATCCGCTTGCGCATACTCGGCTTCTTCGCGGGCAACGATGCGCGGGTCCACGGCCTGGCGCTTCACGCCGTTCTCCTTGTATTCGCGCTGGATGAGTTCGTACTGAGTGCGGATGTGAGAACAGGGCCGGTCGCAAACGTACTTCATGCCCCGGCGCTGAGCGGTCGCCCCGGTAACGACCCCCGCCGAGGACATCACCATAACCACGTCGGCAGCCGGCAGGCGCCGGGCGACAAATTTATCAAAACACGACGCGGAGAGATACTCCAGCAGAAAGTGAAACCCAGTGAGCGGTTGCCCAATGAGGTCATGTGCCACGTATGGCACACGCCAAAAGGGATAAGTGGTCAGTCGTTCTTCGGGGAGCTGCGGCTGGCCAAGCTTCGAGCGTGGGTAGCCCGCAAAGAGCCGCTCCAGGAGCCCGCGCTCGTGCAACATCTGTGCGGCGTGTATGTAGTGAAACTTGCCGGATGTGCTCACAACGACTCGAGGGCGAATCGCAGACGTTTTTTCCCTCATCATCGTTGGCCTAATTGTCAGATCGGGACGCCACGCGCATCCCATAACCCTGCGGGCGGAGAATACCAGCAGACAGCTGGCCTCCTCCGCGTCTCTCAGGTTTAGATTTTGCCTTGACTGGTCCGCTCCACTTCGTCGATGTAGGCAGCGGCAAAGGCGTCCAAGTCTTCCTTGGAAATATCGTAGAGCGAGATGAATCGATAGAACGAACCGGCCTGCGGCTTACCGCTTCGGAACTCACGGGTGATGAAATCCCACCACATGGCATCGAAAGAATCGTAGAACTTCTTGTCCGGACCCTTGAAGGTGAACAGCGAGATCGCCGGTCCTCGCTCCTTGTGGTCCATCTCGATGTACTTCACCGGAATCTTGCCGAACGACTTGGTTTCAATCGTCCGCAGTTCGATGTGCTTCATTTCCCAGCCCTGGCCCTGGAAGCACCACTGCTGGTCGTGGAACGAGTCGCTGTCGTCGCTGGCAATCAGCACCGCATCAATGCGTTGGCCGGCGTTGTTCTCATACACCCGGGAGACGATGCCAAACGGCTTCAGCATCTCGTAGGTGACCTCGTCCATCTTGTAAGACTGATTCGGGTCGGAGTCGCTCTTGACGAATCGATAGCCCAGGATTTCATCCTTCGGCATCATTTCTTCAACTTGGTCTTCCGTCGGCCGGACGTAACCGGTCAAGGTTGACCGGAAATTGGCCAAGGCCCCCACGGCCAAGAACAGGGCGATGACGACAAAGATCTTCTGCTTCATGACTTCTTCTTAAACTCCAGGCCCTTGGTGATGAGATACAGCAGGTAGAAGCACAAGGCCAGGGCAATGTAACCGCTGTAGTCGTGGAAATCGTGGCCCGCCTTCTCGCCGTATTCATTCCCCACCATGCCTATCATGGCGATGCGAACGCCGTTGATGAACACGGAAAGCGGAATGGCGATGGTGGCCAGGATCAAGTTGGCAAAGAACTGCAACCGCGAGATGATCATAAAGAACACCACGGCCGCGCTGATGGCGATGGTCGTTTTGAGGCCGCTACAGGCTGCCGCTACGAACAAAGTGAACTTATCGAGGTTGATCGTCACCGAGTCGGTGCGGAACGGCTTGTAGCCCAGCACATCCAAAATTTGGTAGGCAACCTCCGTGCTCACTTGCTGGAGCGGCAGGGTCGCGCGGTCGATGATGCGGTCCAGAATCGGGAAACCGAGGATGAGGTAGGCAATGGCTGGGGCGAGCGCCCACGCCCAGCGCCAGCCTGCGACCAGCACCACCGAAAGCCAAATCGCCGCAATACACAGCACGCTCTGGATGAACGGCTGCTCCAGGCGCATGCTCATGGCGGCGGCGCCCAAGATCGGTACCAGGCCCACCAGGGCCACCCACGTGCCTTTCACCGGGATGTCCTTGATCTTCGGCCACATGGTCCAAACCAAGAAGCCGGAACAAAGGGGTACCAACAGGCCGTGGGCATAGTGGCTGTCCATGTCCATCCACTGCCGCCAAACCAGCTTGAAGAACGGCAGGAACGCAAAAATCAGCGCGCCAATGGCCAGCATGACGAGCTGGAATTGGGGGTTACGTCCCCAAGCAAGCACCTCATCTAGCGATAGGCGGCGCTCATCAGCGTCCACCGGTGGGGTGGTCGTCTGGACTTCGTTCAGTACGGCCTCGGTATCCATAGTTCAGTGCCTCTCCTTCAACCTTCGTGCCAAACAGAAGGTTCCCGGCAAGTGACCCAAGCCTTAGTAAGCACCCTTACGTTTGAGGATGGCCCCGAGGGTGCGGCCAATAATGCGCAGATCTTGCCGGATCGATGCCTCGTAATAATACTGGCGATCCAGCCGTACGCGCTCTTCAAACTCAAGTTCACTGCGCCCTTCGCACTGCCAGAGTCCCGCGCAAGAGGGCTTCATTCGCAGATAGAACTCAATGCTGTCGCCGTAGCGATCCCATTCCGGCGGCAGGATGGGGCGCGGCCCCACCAGGCTCATTTCGCCCTTCACCACGTTCAGCAGTTGGGGCAATTCGTCAATGCTCAGGCTGCGCATCTTGTCGCCGAAGCGGATGAGGCGCGGATCGTTCTTGAGTTTGAGGTTCTTTTGGTACTCAGCGAATAGCTCAGGGTCGCGCCGCAGCACCTCGTCGGCGTTGCGCACCATCGTGCGGAACTTGAGCATCCGGAAGCGCTTGCCATTGAGGCCCACGCGCTCGGACCAATAGAAGATCGGGAAGCCATCTCCGGTGACGACGGCCAGAGAAGCCAAAAGGAAGACGGGGAAAAGGACGATCAACCCTATAACGCCGAGGACAATGTCCAGGCCGCGCTTCATGAACCGATACGAAGGTTCTTCATACCGGGGCAGGCGTTCGGGCGGAGTCATGCCCGCTGCGCTTGCCTTGTCTATCGGAATCACGGTTTCCCTCTTCTGTTGGTGCCCTGATCTCAAATCAAATGAACCTCGAAAACCGTCCAACCTGGTTTTCGGGGAAAAGCGCCACCTTCTGTAGACGGAAATTGTTGGACGCTTGTTCACCGATTATACTAGCGGGGCCTGCTTCCATTTCGTAAGGAATCGCGCTCTTAACCGCCCGTGAACAAAGCCTCCGCCCTGTTTCGTCTGACTCGACCGCGCCAGTGGACCAAGAACCTCCTGGTGTTCGCGGCCATTCTTTTCGCGGGTCAGACGGGAAGCGCTGCCGCCTGGCAAGCGGCGGGCCTCACTTTTGTGGCGTTCATTTTTGCCAGCGCCAGCGTGTACGCCATCAACGATGTGCGCGACCGCCACGCCGACGCCGAGCATGAGAAGAAGCGCCACCGCCCCGTCGCCAGTGGACTGGTGAGCCCGGGCACGGCCCTGGTGCTAGCGGCAGTCTTGGTGGTGGGGGCCTTGACGCTGGGGTTTAGTATCAATTCCGCGACGCTCGCGGCCGTGGCGAGCTACCTTCTGCTTCAGTTCGCCTATGTCTATAAGCTGAAAACGGTGGCCCTCCTCGATGTCTTTGTGGTGGCGTCGGGGTTTGTCATCCGGGCCATTGCGGGCGGCACCGCCATCACCGCCCCGGTGTCGGGTTGGCTCCTGTTCTGCACGGGTGCACTCGCGCTCATGCTCGGCACGGCTAAGCGGCGTCAGGAATTCCGCAGCGAAAAAGGCCACCTCACCCGGGCGGTGCTGAAGGGGTATTCCGAGAAGGCCCTGGATTCGCTCGTCGTGTTCAGTGCCACCCTCGCCGCCCTGGCCTACGGGATTTACGCGCTGGAGAGCCCCACCGGCCAGCAGCACCCGATGCTCATGGCCACCACCCCCTTCGTGTTGTTTGGGATTGGGCGCTATTTGCTGTTGGTGTTCGGCCAAGAGGTCGGCGAAGAGCCGGAAGAAGTCCTGCTCCGGGACCCCGCGATCATCCTCACCGTGGTTGGTTTTGTGGTGTGCGCCGCCTGGGCCCTCAGCACCGGGGTCACGCCCGGTAGTCCCTCAGGCCTTTCGGTTGGCCCATAACTTGCCGTTATTGGAGTCAAAGGTAGGGTAACCCCTGCGGAGTACAGGAAGTTTTATGAAAGTCACGGTCATCGGTACGGGCTACGTTGGTTTGCCCACCGCTCTCGTTTTCGCCGACCTCGGCAACGACGTGCTGTGTGTAGACAAGGACGAAGCCAAGGTAGCGATGCTCCGGGCCGGCCAGGTGCCGATTTACGAACCGGGCGTGGAAGCCCTGCTCCGCCGTTCCCTGGACGATGGCCTCTTTAAGGTCACGCCCAGCACGGATGAAGGCATGCAGCACGGCGAAGTCGTTTTCATTGCCGTGGGTACGCCGCAGGGCGATGACGGCGAAGCCGACCTGAGCGCCGTATGGGCCGTGGCGCGAGATATCGCTAAGTACATCTGCCACTACACCATCATTGTCACCAAGTCCACCGTGCCCGTCGGCACCGGTGACCGCATCGAGCAGATCCTGGTGGATGCTGGCGTGGACCGCTCCATGTTCGATGTGGTGAGCAACCCCGAGTTCCTGCGAGAGGGCACCGCCCTCCCCGACGCTCAGCACCCGGACCGCATCGTGATTGGCGCCGACAACCAAGCCGCCGCGCACAAGCTAATGGAGCTCTTTGCGCCCCTCGAAGCCCCGGTCATCATCACCGACCGCCGTAGCAGTGAGCTCATCAAGTACGCCAGCAACACCTTCCTGGCCATCAAGATTTCCTTTATCAACGCCATCAGCCGGATGTGCGAAGAGTGCGGCGCCGATGTCTCCGCCGTGGCCCGGGGCATGGGCTCCGACCCGCGGATTGGCAACAAGTTCCTGCAGGCTGGCCTGGGTTGGGGTGGTAGCTGCCTGCCCAAGGACGTGGCCGCGCTGAACAAGATCGCCGCCGACCTAGGCTACGACTTCAAGATGCTGCAAGCCGCCGACGAAGTGAACGAGCAGCAAACACGCCACTTTGTGCAACGCCTCTCGGATCGCATTGGTGGATTCCAAGGCAAGACCATCGGCTTGCTTGGCCTGGCGTTCAAGCCCAACACCGACGATATTCGCGATGCGAAGTCGCTGGAAATCATCGAGATGCTGAAAGCGGAAGGCGCGACGATCCGCGCCTATGACCCCGCCGCCGCTGAGAACGTGCGCGCGATCCACCCGGACATCACTTATGTAAATTCGGCGCTGGAAACCGGCCAAAATGCCGACGCCATCATCCTGGTCACGGAGTGGAACGAGTTCAAATCTCTGGACCTCACCCGCCTCGGCCAGATCATGCGCCGCAAGCTCATTTTTGATGGTCGCCGGGTGTTCACGCCCTACCAAATCGAGCGAGCGGGGTTTGAGTACGTCACGGTTGGCGCGAAGGGCTAACCGCTAGAATGGATCAATGATCCACGAACTGAAGAGTCTCCACGAACTCGAGCAAGTGCAGCCGCAGTTCGTGGAGACTTTGGCTTCGGCCCGCCATGTGCTGGTGGCCAGCCACCTCAATCCCGACGGCGACGCCATCGGCTCTTCCCTCGCCATTTCGTTCTTTTTGGACCAACTGGGGGTGAGCCATGAGGTGCTGAACCACGACCCCGTGCCGGATAACCTCCTCTTCCTCCCCGGCACCGACCGGGTGCGCCATGCCCCGGAGAACCCCGACGCCGACCTCGCCATCGTGCTGGACCTCGATGAGCCGTCGCGAATGGGGCGCGTGGCACCGTTTCTGGAGGCGGCGGACCGGATGATTGTGGTGGACCACCACGTGCCCAAGGTGCGCCCCGGCCACATGCGCATTGTGATGGAGGAAGCCCCCGCGACGGCGGCGATTCTGGCTGATCTCCTCATCCCCACCGGCAAAGTAAACGCCCAGGTTGCGGATAATCTATTGGCCGGAATCCTTACCGATACGGGCAACTTCCGCTTCCCCAACACCACCCCGCACTGCCTGAACCTGGCCGCGCAGCTGATTGAATTGGGCGCAAACCTTCCCAACATGGCGGAGCAGATCTACCATTGCATGCCCCTGCCGGCTTTGCGCCTGCTCGGCTGGGCCATCACTAACCTCAAGGCCACGCCGAACGAGGACCTGGTGTATGTCAGTCTGCCGCTCTCGGTTTACCAAGAACTCGGCGCGCGCGAGCAAGACACCGAAGGCATTGTCAACGAACTCCTCAGCACCCGCCACGCCCGCATCGCCTTTGTGCTGCGCGAACGCAAGCCCGGCGTGATTCGCGGCAGCCTGCGCTCGCGGGGCAACCTGGATGTCGCGGCTATTGCCAACCAGTTTGGGGGCGGCGGCCACCGCAATGCGGCCGGCGTGACCTTCGAAGGCTCGCTCCAAGACGCCGAAGCCCAACTCGTGGAGGCCGCGCAAGCGTGCTTGGCATCCTCCTCGTAGATAAGCCGATCGGGCTCACCAGCCACGATGTCGTCAGCCGGGCGCGGCGGGTGTTCAGCACCAAGCGCGTCGGCCACGCGGGCACGCTGGACCCCCAGGCCACCGGTCTCCTCGTACTGGCTGTCGGTCCAGCAACGCGGTTCTTGCAATATCTGCCGTTGGAGCCCAAGGAGTACCTCGGCACCATCACGTTCGGCGTCACCACCAACTCGTTTGATGCCGAAGGCGAAGTCACCGATACCCAGCCCGTGCCCGCAAACCTCGAGGAGCTGATCCAAGAGCATCTGCCCAAGTTCCGGGGCGAAATCAGCCAACTTCCGCCGATGTTTAGCGCGGTGAAGAAGGCGGGTAAGCCGCTTTACACCTACGCCCGCAAAGGCGAAGAAGTGGAGCGCGCCGAGCGCCGCGTGGTCATCGACACCTACGATATCGTCAAGATTGATGGACCCCATGTGGACGTAAGGATCATCTGCTCCGGCGGCACTTACGTGCGTAGCCTCGCGCACGACCTCGGCCAAGCCGTGGGGTGCGGAGCGCACCTATCGGCCCTCCGCCGCACCCGAATCGGTAAATTTAGTGTAGAAGAAGCACGCGTCATCGACGATTTCGGTCCGGAAGACTTGTGGTCGCTCGACCAAGCCCTGCCCCCGATGCCGGTGGTGAAACTCAATGAAGGACAACTCCGCCACATCCAACACGGACAGCCCGCCCGACTCCGGGAGACGCCGAGCTACACGCACGTGGCTTTGGCCGATCCAGACGGTATGGTGGTGGGCGTGGGACGTGTCCACGGGGAACTTGTCCATCCGGAAATCGTCATCCCCTTCGACGCCCTCTACGAACTCGAAACCGAGTCTCTTTGAGCCCGTCGAATCCCGTAAGGAGTTAAAGGGTCACCTGGGATGGTGGCTGGCGTGGCTGGGGGTTACCCTGCTCGCCGTTTTCGTGCTCAAACCGAGCCCCGAAGGCCACGGCACCCACACTCAGCTCGGCTTGCCGGCGTGCGGGTCGGTGGCATTCTTCGGGCGGCCTTGCCCCGGCTGCGGCCTCACCACCAGTTGGACGGCCACCCTGCATGGGCAGCTCGATACGGCGTTCCGCGCGCACGCCCTCGGCACTTTTCTCTATCTGGTGTTCACCTTCTCGGCGTTCGCGTGCCTGGTGGGCTACCTCACCCAGCGCCGCTTCAATGACCGGTACCGGCCGGTGGCGGTGATGTTCGCGCTGTCGCTTTTCAGCCTGGTCATCTATGGCGTCATCCGGTTCTTCTTGGTGAAGTACCCGGGCCAGGGCGCCCTGCTCTAACCCTCAGTGGGCAAAGATCGAGGGCGTGCCCCCGGTGTGCCAAAAGAGCGTCCGCCCTTGGATTTCGCCCGCCGCCACCAGTGCCTCTAACCCAGCAAAGGCTTTAGCGGAATAGATCGAATCCAAGAGAATCGCCTCCTCGGCGGCCAAGGTGCGCCGCGCTCGTTCCCCTACGGCGCTCGGCACTCCGTAGCCTTCCCCCGCAAACTCAAACCGGATATCCACGTCGACCAGCGGGGCCGCCACCCCAAAGGTATCCGCCAAACCCCGCGAGAGCCGCAAGACATCGACCCGATTCTCTTCCTCGGGGTCACAAGAGATGCCAATCACCCGGCAACCCGTGCCCTGCAGAGCCGTGGCCAACCCCGCCAGGGTAGACCCGCTGCTCGTCGCCGTCACCACATTGTCAAAGGACATGTCGAGTTCCTGCGCCGCTTGCCAAAACGCGTACGCCCCCTGCGGCGAACTCCCGCCAATCGCCACCTGATACACCTGCTGCCCAGCGTGGCGCAGCCTCAAAGCCCGCTCGTCCGCCGCCGCAAAGAGGTCATCCCAACTGCCATCGGGCATCACATGCGACACCAGCCCAAAGAGCTCGTTCAGCACCATATTCCCGCCCCCGTGCGGCCCCGGTGAAGCGGGTTTGCCGTAATCCGGCTCGTAGGGCAGGTGCATTATCACGGCCTCACACCGCACCCCGATCATCCGGCACGCCGCCGCCAGTTGACGCACAAAGTTGCTCTGGGTGCTGCCGCAGGTCACCACCACCTCGGCCCCGCTCGCCTGGATCTCGGGCACCAGATACTCCAGCTTCCGCCCCTTGTTGCCTCCGCCGGCAAAGCCCGTCAGGTCGTCCCGCTTGATCCATAGATCCACCCCCAGCCGCGCACTGGCCCGGGGCAACCGGTGGCAGGGCGTGGGCAGGCAACAGAGTTCAAATCGGGACGGAATCATTGCCTTCCTATTCTACGTGCGTTAGCATTAGTAGCATGAAACGGAATCGCGGTCGCCTGTGGATCTTCATTGGGGTGCCCTTGGCCGCGGCATTCTTCATTTGGGGGCTACCGATCGTGCAAACGGCGAACGACTTCCGTAAGGCCGGTTTCTTCGAGAAGACCAGCAAGACGGAATGGGACTCCGACGTGCGCGGCAACCTGGAAGCCCTACACACCGCGCTTCGCCTGTATATGGATTCGGAGAGCCAGCTCCCCGCCGGAGAGGGGTGGATTGACGCCATCGAGCCCCGGCTCCGCACCGCCGACCTCAAGGAAGGCGAGGCCGAGAAGAAGCTCCACGACCCCAGCGCGGGCGAGAGCAAGTACGGATTTGCCTTCAATAAGGCGATCAGCGGCAAGCACTTTGAAGATCTCCCCGGTGACACGGTGGTGCTCTACCAAAGTCAGCAGAACCAACGGAACGCGGTCGGCGACCCGGCGCAAGATGCCCGGCCCGAGGGCTTAGGCATTTGTGTGGATGGGCAGGTGCGACCCGTTATCCCCACTCCAGACCAGCCATAATCACCCGCGTGGGGTCCGATGACGTACCCTACAGGTGGACCGATGTCGGTAATTCCAAGCGCAGATACCAAAACCCGTCTCGATTTCCTTCGGCTGATGATGACCAGCCGCGAAGGCGACCGCCGTGAAGGCATTTTGCTCCGGCAGAGCAAAGGCTGGTTCCAAGTCAGTGGCATGGGACACGAAGCCGTCGGTGCCTTGGCGCTCCATCTCCGCGAGGACGACTGGATCTACCCCTATTACCGCGACCGCGGTCTGATGCTGGCCCGCGGGCTTAGCACCTACGATTTGGCCCTCGCCTACTTCGCCAAGCGCGATAGTAGCAGCGGCGGCCGCCAAATGCCCGGCCACTACAGCAGCGCCGAGCACAACGTGGTCAGCGTTTGCACCCCCACGGGGGGCGGCCTGATCCCGGCGGCCGGAACGGCCTGGGGCGTGCAACTGGATGGCAAGGACAGTGTGGTCATTGCGACGGTCGGCGACGCCGCCATGCGCCAAGGCGAATTCTACGAAGCCTGGGCGTTTGCGGTGCAAGAAAACCTCCCGCTCATCCTCATCATCGAGGACAACAAGTACGGCATCAGCACCCCGACCGAGAAGTTCATGGCGCTGAACATTGACGGCATCCTGAGCCACGACCGGGTGCGCAAGATTGACGCCCGCCACTTCGACAAGGTGTACCAAGAAGGCGGAGAAATCATCCGCCAGGTGCGCAACGGCGGCGGCCCCGTCATGATTTGGTCCGACCTAGACCGCTTGAGCAGCCACACCAGTTCGGACGACCACCGCGTGTACCGCGACGCCGACGACATCGCCGCCATGGCGGACCGCGACCCGATCAAGCTCCTCCGCGATGACCTCATCCGCGAAGGCGCCCTCACGATGGAAGCGTTCGAAGCCCTGCAGCAAGAGATCATCGAGAGCGTGGACGCGGACTACCGCCGCGCCGAAGTGGCCGAAGACCCGCGCCCCGAGGAGTACATGCTCCACATGGACGGCGACCCGGTGACCCCCACCCGCCCGCCGATGGAGATGGGTCCGCAAACCATGGTGGAAGCCATTGTTCGCACCTTCGATCAGGCCCTCAACGCCGACCAGGACATCATCTTCTTTGGCGAAGACATCGAAGACCCCAAGGGCGGCGTGTTCGGCCTCACCAAGAGCCTGAGCGACAAGTATCCGAAGCAGGTCTTCAACTCGCCGCTGGCCGAAGCCACCATCATGGGCGTGGCCGTCGGTTTGGCCACCTACGGCAAGCGACCGGTGTTCGAGATTCAGTTCATTGACTTCATCACGCCGGCCTGGAACCAGCTGATGTCCAACGTGAGCACCCTGCGCTGGCGCACGTTTGGCAAGCAGAAGTGCCCGATGACGCTTTACGCTCCGTACGGCGCTTACCTGCCGGGCGGCTCGCTGTGGCACAGCCAGAGCATGGAGGGCGGACTCGCCCACGTGCCAGGCCTCAAGATCGCTATCCCGAGCACGCCGGAAGATGCGGCTGGCCTGTTCTGGACGGCCATCCACAACGACGAAACCAACATCATCTTGGTGCCCAAGCACATCTTCCGCAAGCGCGTGGATGTGACCAACGTGGAGCCGATCCCGTTTGGCAAGGCCAAGGTGGTGCGCGAAGGTAGCGATGTCACCATCGTCACCTACGGCAACACGCTGGAACTCGCCCACGAGGCCGCGGACAAGCTGGCCAGCGAAGCGAGCATCGAGATCATCGACCTGCGCACCGTGGTGCCGTGCGATTACGCCACCATTGCCCAGTCGCTCGAGAAGACCGGACGCCTGGTGGTCATCCAAGAGGACGTCAAGACCTGTGGCTTCGGCCAGAGCATCATCAGCGAAGTGACGGGCAACCCCGATACCTTCAACCTGCTGCTCGCCTCGCCGCAACTGGTGAGCCGCGAGGATGTGCACATCGGCTACAACCCGATCTACGAATACGCGGCGCTGCCGGATACGGACCGCGTGGTGGATGCCATCCGCCGCACCCTGAGCTAATCCCGCAACGGGTAACAAGAAACCCCCGGGGCCGCAAGGCACCGGGGGTTTTTCTTTGCCGGAGAAGGCTGAGTTAGAACTGCTGTTCGCCTTCGAGGGCCGGGCTTTGCTGACGGCTAAGGCCCGATTCTGAGTAGCTACCCGTCTTGGGGTGCTTCGGATCTTCGTGGAGGAAGAAGCCGAAGAGCGCGGCAATCCCAATGAGGCTGATCGCCGGGAACGCAATCTTAGCGACCTTGGCCATAGCATTCTGGCTGCTTTCGCTCACCGTGATGCCCCACCGGATGCAGAAGTTCCACAGGCCGTAGGCGAAGTGATAGGCACTGGCCAGAATGCCGATGACGTACACCGCCAAGATGAGGTACGGAATGCCGAACGTCGGCCCCGCCAGCTTGTCAGCCCAGTTGTGATAGTAGTTGACCGACTCCTGGCCCTTGATGGTGCCGAGCACCGAAGTGGAAGCCACGTGGTAGATCAAGAACAGCATGGCCACGATGCCGGAAACCCGCTGGAGCTGGTAGTAGCGGTTCTCGCGGTACTTGCGGTTCTGCCCGACGTAGTTCGTTAGTTCACCCCGCGAGGCAATCACGAACCCGTACAGCGCGTGGAAGATGATGGACCCCCAGATCACGCCGTACTTCAGCACCCAAAACACGTGGACCGGAATGCTTTCAAAGAAGTGTATGACTCCGTTGAAGTATTGCGGCCCCGCCAGCGAGAAAGAGTTCAGCGTGAGGTGCTGAATCAGATAGAAGCCCACCGGGATCACCCCTGTGAGCGAATGAAGCTTGTGCAGCGTGTAGTTTTCGCGCATGCCGTCCTTGTTGATTCTACTCAGATATGCGGCAGTGGTCAGCGTGGGTTCAGGACGCCCCCGGCCACCCCGTCGTGCTACCGGTAACATCCGGGCGATGTCCGCGATTATCGAAATCACTGCCCGCGAGATTCTTGACAGCCGAGGAAACCCCACGGTTGAAGTTGATGTTGTTCTCGAAGACGGTTCGATTGGCCGTGCCGCCGTCCCCAGCGGGGCGAGCACCGGCGCGTTTGAAGCTGTCGAACTCCGCGACGAAGATGAAGGTCGCTACCTGGGCAAAGGTGTCCTGCAAGCCGTGGAGAACGTGATGGAAACCATCGCTCCGGCGCTGGAAAACCTGGACGCCACCGAGCAAGAACAGATTGACGGCATCATGCTCAATGCCGACGGCACCGACAACAAGAGCAACTTGGGCGCCAACGCCATCCTGGGCGTGAGCCTGGCGGTAGCGAAAGCAGCGGCAGTCAGCGCGGACCTGCCGCTCTTCCGCTACGTGGGGGGCGTGAGTGCCCGCGTATTGCCGGTGCCGATGCTGAACATCCTCAACGGGGGCCAGCACGCCGATAGCAACGTGGACTTCCAAGAATTCATGGTGCTGCCGGTGGGCGCGGAATCCTTCAGCGAAGCTGTGCAGATGGGCGCCGAAATCTTCCACAACCTCAAGAAGGTGCTGAAGAGCAAGGGCCTGAACACCGGCGTGGGCGACGAGGGTGGCTTTGCCCCCAACCTAGAATCCCAAGATATCGCCTTCGATCTGCTGATCGAGGCCATCGATCGCGCGGGCTATAAGGCCGGCGACAACGTGTGGCTGGGCATTGACGCCGCCGCCACCGAGTTCTACAAGGATGGCAAATACGTCTACAAGGACGGTCGCTCCCTCTCCGGGGCGGAGCAGGTGGAGTACCTGACCGCGCTGGTGGATAAGTATCCGATTCTCAGTATCGAAGACGGCATTGCCGAGGACGACTGGGACAGCTGGAAGGCCCTCACTGACGCCATTGGCGACCGCTGCCAACTGGTGGGCGACGACCTTTTCGTCACCAACGTTTCGCGCCTAGGCCGCGGCATTGCTGAGCAAACCGCCAATTCGATCCTGGTCAAGGTCAACCAAATCGGCACCCTCACTGAAACCCTCAACGCCGTGGAAATGGCGCACCGGGCCGGTTATTCGGCGGTGATGAGCCACCGCAGCGGCGAAACCGAAGACGTGACCATTGCCCACCTGGCCGTGGCCACCAACTGCGGGCAAATCAAGACCGGCGCCCCCAACCGCACCGACCGCGTGGCCAAGTACAACGAGCTTCTCCGCATCGAAGAGAATCTCGGCATGTCGGCCATCTATGCGGGTCGCGGCGCGTTCTCGCGCTTTGCCAAGCGCATGGCGCAAGGCTAAGCGGCCGCCCTCTCCGCTCCGGAGTTCCTTGTCGACAGGACTCCGGGGCTTTTCTTTTGCCAGAATCACGCTTTCGCCTTGGGACCGATGCCCGAGAGTCCCTGCCTCCCTTCCCCTCCGCCCCGGAGCCCTTCGGGGGGCCTTGGGTACGCTCCCCTTAGGAACGCGAGATGCCAACGACGCCCTCCGCTAAACCGCTCGACCTGAGCGCCGCTACCGTTCACTTTAACCGTCCTGTTCCCGTGCTCGTGGAAGATGCCCTGCGCCGCGAGATCGGCGTGCTGGCGCACAACGGGGCCCTGGTGGCCTACACCGGCAAGTACACGGGTCGCACCCCCAAGGACAAGCACGTGGTGCGCGATGCGAACTCCGAGCCGCATGTGTGGTGGGAGAACAACCAGGCGATGTCGCCGGAAGAATTCGATGGTTTGGTCCAGCTCGCCCAGGAGAAGCTGGCGGGCCGCACCATTGACGTGGTGGACACCATTGGTGGCGCCGCCGCTGAGCACCAGATCAAGGTGCGCTTCTTGGTGGAAAGCCCCTATCACGCGCTGTTCATCCGCCAGATGCTGATCCGCCCGACGGCCGAGCAACTGGCCGACTTCGAGCCGGATTGGACCGTCGTGGACCTCGGCACCGTGAAGTACGAGCGCACGGTGGATGGCACCGACCGCGATGCGGTGATTGCGATTGATTTCAGCCGCCGCATGGTCATCATCATGGGCACGCTCTACGCCGGCGAAATGAAGAAGTCGGTGTTCAGCATCATGAATTACATCCTGCCGCTGAAGGGCGTGATGAGCATGCACTGCTCCGCCAACATCGGCAAGGATGGCGACACCGCCTTGTTCTTTGGTCTGAGCGGCACTGGCAAGACCACCCTCAGCGCCGACCCCGAGCGATTCCTCATCGGCGACGACGAGCATGGCTGGGACGACAACGGCGTGTTCAACGTGGAAGGCGGATGCTACGCCAAGTGCATTGACCTTAGCCGCGAAAAGGAACCGGACATCTGGGATGCCATCCGCTTTGGTGCCGTGCTGGAAAACGTCGAGATGACCGACGCCCGCGTGCCGATGTACGAGAGCAAGAAGTTCACGGAAAACACGCGCTGCGCCTACCCGCTGGAGCACATCAGCAATGCCGTGTTCCCCAGCGTGGGCGGCCACCCCAAGAACATCATCTTCCTGACCGCCGACGCTTTCGGCGTTCTCCCCCCAATCAGCCGCCTGAGCCCGGAAGAAGCCATGGTGCACTTCCTTAACGGCTACACGGCCAAGGTCGCGGGCACGGAAGCCGGCGTCACCGAGCCGCAGATGACGTTTAGCACCTGCTTCGGCGCGCCGTTTATGACGCTGCACCCGAAGGTGTACGCCGACCTGCTCCGCGCCAAGATTGCCGAACACGGCAGCAAGGTGTGGCTGGTGAACACCGGCTGGACCGGCGGACCCTACGGTGTGGGCAAGCGCATGGACCTGAAGTACACGCGCGCCATGATCAGCGCGGCGCTGGCCGGAGAACTGGACAACGTTCAATTCGAGCGTGAGCCGGTCTTCCAACTGGAAGTGCCGACCTCCGTGCCGGGTGTGCCGAACGAGGTGCTGATGCCGCGCGAGACGTGGGCCGACAAGGACGCCTACGATCGCCAAGCCAACGACCTGCACGCCAAGTTCGTGGCCAACGCCGCGAAGTTCGGCCTCTAAGCTCGCAAGGGCGACAATCTCACGAGATCCCGGTTTCGGCCGGGGTCTCGTTTTCTTTGGTGGGGCCGCCTTCGGACGGGGCCGGGTCATCCAGGCGCGGCGGACGGGCCAGGGCCAGCCCGGCCAGCACGCACACTAGCCCAATCCACTCCCCCGCCCCCATGCGCTCGCCCAGCACCAGCCAGCCCAAAATCGAGGCCACCGGCGGGATGAGATATTGCGTCAGTCCGGTGCGGGTCGGACCGACATCGGCGAGACCCTTGTAGTACGCCCAGAACGCGCCGAACCCTGCCACCAGGGCCAGGTAACCCAACGTCCACCAACCCGTGAAATCAATGCGTTGCCACTGGATCGCCATCATGTCGTCCCAGCCGTAGGGCACCACCAGGAGCATGGCGGCCGGGATGCCCACCGCCAGCATGGTGAAGGGGCCAACCTCGCCCAGCACGGGCTTAGACATCACGACGCTCACGCCCCAGCTCAAGGCACTGGCCAGCAAGAGGAGAATGCCCAGGAGGCTTCCGTGGCCTTCACTGAGCGCATTCACGCCCACCAGGGCCACCCCGATGCTGGCAATCGTCAGCCCGGCCACCAGCCGAGGGGAACCCTGTTCGAGCTTCAGCCCCCACGCCAGTAAGATCGCCACCAAGGGCGAGAACGAGATGATGACCGAGGCCGGCCCCGCCCCGGCCATGCGCATCCCTTCCATGAATAGCACCATATAGATACCGCTGGCCACAAATTGGGCGAGCATGCTCTTCCACAGCATCGGGCGCGAGATGCGGAAGCGGCTCTCGTGCCATGCGGCCATCGCAAAGAGGGGCCACATGATGAGATAGCGCAGCACCGTGAGCGCGGCGGGGGCGCGGGCGGGGTCGAGCACCGGCTCGAACGCCTCGTAAAGCAGCTTAATGACGGTGAAATTGAATCCCCACGCGAAGACCACGAACAAGAGGGCGGGATGAAGAAGAGATCGCCAAGCCCGCATGGATTCCAACGAGTAAACCTTCAACGGTCGTTACAGAAAGGGGTACACCTAGCGCGGAGTTCATCATGAACGAAGCCATCCGCAAGCTCGAAATGGAGATTTACGAGCTGAAGCAGCAACTCTCCAAACTCCGAACGGAGGCCACGCCGGAACCCGTCGCCGACTACACCTTCCAAACCGCCACCGGCGACGTCACCTGGGCGGACCTCTTCGGCGACAAGGAGCACCTCTTCCTCATCCACAACATGGGAGAATCGTGTGATTACTGCACCCTTTGGGCGGATGTCCTGCACGGATACATGCCGATGCTGGAGCAAAAGGCCAGTGTGGTGCTGGTGAGTGGCGACTCCCCCGCCATGCAGCAAGCTCAGTCCACCAAGCGTGGGTGGCGGGTGCGGTGCGTCACGGATACATCAGGCGAATTCACCGAAGCCATGGGGATGATGAAGGACGGTCACCGATGGCCCGGAATGTCGGCTTTCCATCGAGGAGCGGATGGTGCCGTCGTGCGCACCGGGGTCACCCCGTTCGGCCCGGGCGATGACTTCTGCCCCGTGTGGCCCGCGTTCGACCTGCTCAAGGGCGGTGCCGATGGTTGGGAACCTAGTTGAATCCCCTCTATAATTGAACCATGCGGCTCTGGATTCCGGCTTCGGCCTTCGCTCTCCTCGTCATCGGTTGTGGCGGCCCGTCCGTCCAGCAGGACGGCAACAAAACGACCATCAACACGCCCGAAGGCAAGGTGGAAGTCACGAACAACAACGACAAGGACAACACGTCCATGTCGGTCACCACGGACAAAGGTACGGCGACTTTCGACACCAAAGAGCAGGTGGATATCACCAAGTACGGCCTAAAGGCGTACCCCTCAACGTTCGATAACAAGGACGATGCGGGCGGCATGGTCATCACCACGCCCGAAGGTGAGCAAGCCACGATGATCTACTGGACCAAGGATGACCCGGCCAAGGTTTTTGAGTTCTACGGTTCCCAGCTCACGGCCGACAAGTCCGAGGTGAAGGACGCCAACGGCGGCATGGTGGCCGGCAAGACCTCCACCGGGGCCAGCGCGGTCATCATGATCCAAAAGGAAGACGCGGGCACGCGCATCGGCATCACCGCCGGCACCGAGAAGAAGGGCTAAGCCCGCGCGTAACGTTCCATGAGCGCGGGCCACGTCCCGCGCTCGATGGCTTCTCGAATCTCTTCCATCAGGCGGGCATAGAACGCCAAATTGTGCAGAGTGGCCAGGCGCGGGCCGAGCGGCTCCTTGGCTTTAAACAGATGCCGCATGTATGCGGCCGTGTACCGCTCGGTGGCCGGGAACACGCTCGCCGGATCAGCCGGGGCGTCTAGGCGTTCGTACTTCTTGCCGGCAATATTGATGCGCCCCTCCAGTGTATAGAGGCAGTGGTGCCGGGCCATGCGGGTGGGCAGCACGCAGTCAAACATGTCCATACCGGAGCTCACGGCATGCAGGATGTCTCCCGGGTGCCCGACGCCCATCAGGTAGCGGGGCTTATCCACCGGCAGGCGCGGCGCATTGGCCGCCACCACGGGTCGCTGCATTTCGGTGGGCTCACCCACACTCACCCCGCCAATGGCAAATCCATCGAAGGGCAATGACGTGATGGTACGCAGGCTTTCTTCGCGCAGGTCCGGGTGCACCCCGCCCTGCACAATCCCAAAAATGGACTGGTTCGGACCCCGGGCATCCAAGTTGCGAGGTGCCCACAGGTGCGTCAGGCGCATCGCCTCCACCGCTTCCTCTCGGGTGCAGGGGTAGGGCGGGCACACGTCCAGCGCCATGCTGATGTCCACTCCAAGGGTGGCCTGAATCTCGATGCTCCGCTCGGGCGACATCCGCATCTCGCTGCCATCCAGGTGCGAGCGGAACGTCACACCCTCGTCCGAGAGTTGCCGCTGGTGGCTGAGCGACATCACCTGGTAGCCGCCGCTATCGGTGAGGATGGCCCCGCGCCACCCCATGAACTTGCCCAGCCCGCCCAGCTCCTTCACCACCTCTTCGCCCGGCCGCAGGGCCAGGTGGTAGGTGTTGGCCAGGATGAGCGAATAGCCCAGCGCCTCTACGTCCTCTGCCTGGAGCGTCTTGACCGTGCCCACCGTGCCAACGGGCATAAAGCAGGGCGTCTCCACTGTCCCGTGCGAGGTGTGCAGGCGGCCGCGCCGAGCCCCGGTGTGCGGGCATGTGGCCAAAAGTTCGTAGTGGACAGGCATAGCGGGGGCCGCTCCCGAATGTACCGCGAGCCCACCAATGGGGCATGAAAAAGCCCCCTGCCACCGGGGCAGAGGGCGGGTTCGGATGATCCTCATACCGCTTAGGAGCCAGCGGCCGCCTTCTCGCGGGCCATCTTCAGAGCGTTATTGATCTCTTCGGTGAGTTCCGCCGGGAGGTCCATGCCCTTCAGCATGGTCACGGAGCGTTCGAGGGCCTTGACGGCACCCGCCGCGTTATCGCACTCCAGCAAAGCCAGACCCGCGAAGTAGAGGCTGAACGGATCGGCATCGCCGGATTCGTTGGCAATGCGCGCCGCAATCTTGCCGATCATGTCCTTGTTGGCTCCCGGGGCTTGCGAGGCGTTGAGGCAGAAGAACGCCAGGTTGGAGCGACCCTCGGGGCCGGATTCAAACATTTCGTTGACCGTGCGGCGGAATCGCAGCGGCTCCCCTTCCATGTAGAGCTCCAGCAGGGTCATGGTGCGCTGCATATCCATCTGAGGATCGCCGCCACTGTCGGCATTCATAATTTGCGCCCGACCGGCTTCGCGGTCACCACTGCGGTAGAGTTCGGCTCCCTGCTCAATGGCCGCCGTGAAGGCGTCGGCCTTGGCCGTCACCGCACGCTCAGCCGCAAAGGCGGCCTTGGAGGCGGCGAGGTCGAACGTGCCGTTCACAACTTGCTCCAGGGGCTCGTCCATGTTCATCGGGTGGCCAATCCACTGGACCACGCCATCCTTGATGATAAAGGTCGCCGGAATGCCGCGTTGGCCAGCCGCCTGCATCCAGGTCTCGGCCATGGTCATGCCTTCATCGCGGGCCACGTTGTAGCTCATCTTGTCGCCTTGGCCTTCCACAAACTTCTTGACCAGAGCGGAGATGTCGTCGCCCTGCTCCCACACGCTCACACCGATCACGGTGACCTTGCCCTCGTGCTTCTTGGCCAGCGAAGAGATGTGCGGGATGCTCTGAATGCAAGGACCGCACCACGTCGCCCAGAACTCGACCACGAACACGCCCTTCGAGAGGTCCGTCACGGCCTTGCCCTTCACAAATTCGGCGACCTTGATCGGCGGTGCCGGTTCACCCGGGCCGAGGCCTTGGGCCGAAGAAAACGCTGCCAATAAGGCGATAGCGGATGCGATCACTGCACGCATATCCACATTGTAAGGGGCAAGGGCCACTTTATTTGACCTATGGAAATTGATAAACGTGAATATAGTGCCCCTGGAACATGATAGTGCCCCGACCCAAATCGGGCCGAGGCACTTCTCTGACGGTCAGGCACTTACCAAGCGGGCTTGACTTTGCTACGAGCGTCGTCAGCGGCTTTGTTCAAGTCCGTGACGAAGGCGGGCGGATACTCACCAGCGGCCGCATAGCCTTGAGCTCGCTCGAAAGACCGTAATGCCGCTTCGGCGTTCTCGCTCGCCACCAGCGCCATGCCCGCGTAGTACAGCGCAATCGCATTGGTCTCGCTGCTTTCTCCGGCAATGCGCTCAGCGATCTTGCCCAGCAGCGCCTTGTTGCTGTTGGCTTGGCGGGAAGTGTTGTAGCAGAAGAAGGCGAGGTTCAGGCGAGCCGAACCACCTTCGGCAAACATTTCGTTGGCCAGACGGCGGAAACGCAGCGGCTCGGAGTTCACATACAGGCCCAGCAATGTCATGTTGCGTTGCAGGTTCAGGCCCGCATCGCCGCCACTATCGGCGTCCATGATCTGCGTGCGACCAGCTTCCATGTTGCCCTCGCGGTAGGCCTTCGCCCCGGCTTGGACAGCCCCCATAAAGGCAGCCATCTTGGCTTCGGCTTCCATTTCGGCCTTAAAGGCGGCCTTGGAGGCTTCGAGATCGAACGTACCCGCCACGACTTGCGCCAGGGGCTCATCCATGGTCATCGGGTGACCGATCCACTGCACCACGCCATCCTTGATGATGAACGCGGCGGGGATGCCGTTTTGACCGGCGGCCTGCATCCAGGTTTCAGCCATGGTCATGCCTTCATCGCGAGCCACGTTGTAGCTCATCTTGTCGCCCTGGCCGTCCACAAACTTCTTGACCATGCCCGCAATGTCGTCGCCGCGCTCCCACACGCTCACGCCCACCACGGTGACCTTGCCTTGGTGCTTCTTGGCAAGCTCGGAGATGTGCGGAATGCTGACAATACACGGTCCGCACCAGGTCGCCCAGAACTCGACCACGAACACTCCCTTCGAGAGATCCGTGACGGTCTGACCCTTCACAAATTCAGCAACTTTGATCGGCGGAGCTTGAACGCCCGGGCCGAGGCTCTGAGCCGATGAAAACGCTGCCAACAAGGCAACTGCGGATGCAATCACGCCACGCATAAGCTCATTATGCGTGGCGCGGTCATTTCGTTGCCATATTCGCCAAAGTTTCCGGGGGGAACTTCAAACGACGGACTTAGAGAGTGACGAGTCGGCCCCCTTCCTTGCTGCTGGTGACGGCCGCGTAACCCACGCGGTGGCTTTCCATCGCGTCTTCGAGCTTGGTCACCAGGAACGAGGGGTCATTGCGGACCACCGCTTGCGCCCAGTCGGCCGTCATGCGTTGGTCGCCGCCGCCGTGGCCGCTCAGGTCTTGGCCCGTGGCTTCCACGTCCCAGCGGATGCGCTTCTCGTCGTTGAAGGTCGCCACGTCCAAGTAGCGCTCGTCGCCCACGATGTCGCCCTTGGTGCCCATGATGCGCGTGCGGCGGCCGCCGTAGCTCGTCATGGCCTCCATGCTGAAGGCAGCCGTGGCCCCGCTTTGGTAGAGCATGTTCACCACCTGGTGGTCGTTCACGGTGTTGTCGGCCTGGTAGACGCACTGCCCGTATTGGCCTCGGCGCAGCTTTCGGCGAATCGAATCGTCGCTGCGGTCCGGCGTCTCAATGTGGTGGGTTCCCCATCGCTTCTTGTTCACGTATACGTCCTCGGCGTGGTAGATGCAGGTTTCGCGGTGCGGGCATCCATCCATGCAGAAGCGCGGCGCGCCCGCCGGGGCGTTGCGCTTGTGGAACGTGCGCAGGCCCCCAAAGGAGCTGACGGCCTTCACCGGCTCATCCATCCACCAGTTGATCAGGTCGAGGTCGTGGCAGCTCTTGGCCAGCAGGCTGGGCGTGGCCAGGTCTTCGCGCCGCCACGGGCCACGCACATAGGAGTGCGAGAAGTGAAGGTGCCAGATCGGCTCGATGTGCTGCACGCTCACCACGTCGCCGATCATGCCGCTTTCGATCACAGCCTTGATCTGCACGTTGAAAGGGCTATAGCGCAGCACGTGGCACACGCCCACGATGCGGCCCTTGGCCTGCGCAAGCTTGAGGATGTCGTTGCACTCCTTCCAGCTGGGAGCAATCGGCTTCTCCAGCAGAACGTCGTAACCCATTTCCAGCGCGCGCATGGTGGGTTCGTAGTGCATGCGATCTTGGGTGGTGACGATGACGGCATCGGCAAACTTGGGCCGGTCGAACACGTGCTCCCACGTCGTAAAGGTGTTGGCCGCTTCGATCTTGTGGTTGTTCACGCAAGCGGTGCGTCGGTATTCCAGCGGCTCGGCCACGCCCACGATCTTGAGCGTGTCGGGCATTTGGCTGGCAAAGTAGCCGTACAGACCTCCGCGACCTCCGTGGCCCAGGATGATGGCCGTGCAGGGGCGAGGCGCCGCGCCCAGCGCGGGGCGGTTGGGGGCAGGGAGCACGCCGTTTTCTTGCAGGGCAAAGAGTTCGCGCCCCGGGAAACCGAATGCAAGGGAGCCCGCCGCAATCCCGGCCCCGGCTAAAAGTTCGCGTCGCGTTACGTCAGACACGGCCCTACTATAACGATTCGAACTCGAAGAATGAAATGTTGACGAAATTGTCTTATTTCATCTCAGCGTTCCGCCCGCCGTAAAGCAAATGAGGGTCGAAGCCATCCTTCGATGACTTCAACCCTCTCTGGGATCTGCCTTTAACTTACGCCTTGCCGGGGATGCCGGGCTCGGTCAGCAGCGCCGGGTCCAGCACCTTGGCCAAGGTCGCCTCATCCAGCAAGCCCTGCTCACGCACCACATCCGGGATGGACTTCCCTTCCTTCAGGGCCGTCTTCACCACATCAGCGGCCGTCTTGTAGCCCACATAGGCGTTGAGCGCGGTGGCCAGCGACGGCGAAATCTCCGCGTAGTGGCGGCAGCGGTCTTCGTTGGCGGTGATGCCCACCACGCAGTTGTCCACAAACGTGTCAATCGTGTTCGTCAGGATCTGCAGAGCGAACTGCGCGCTAAAGGCCATGCTCGGCATCATCACGTTCAGTTCCAGCTGGCCCGCCTGCACGCACATATCAATGGCGTGGCACTGGCCCAGCACCTGGAATAGCACCAGGTTCATGTTCTCGGCCATGCTGGGGTTCACCTTGCCCGGCATGATGCTGGAGCCCGGCTGCACGGCCGGCAGCACGATTTCAGCGAGGCCCGTGAGCGGCCCGCTGCACAGCAGGCGCAGGTCGTTGGTGATGCGGGTGAGTTCCAGGCACAGCAGGCGCAGACCGGCCGAGAGCGAACCCATGCAGTATTGGCTTTGCATCGCCTCGCGCAGGTCGTCGGTGCACCGGAAGTTGATGCCGGTCTTCTCGTTCAGCGACTTGACGAGTTGGAAGCGGTAGTCCGGGTGCGTGTTCAGGCCCGTACCGGCGGCGCTGCCGCCAATGCCCAGTTCTTCCAGGTCGCGGGCGGCGTTCTCCAGCGCGCCCACGCAGCGACGCATGCTCACCGCATAGGCCGTGAACTCCTGGCCGAGGCGGATGGGCACCGCATCTTGCAGGTGGGTGCGGGCCGACTTGAGGATGTGGTCGAACTCCTTGCCCTTGGCGGCAAAAGCGTCCGCCAGGCGGTTCACCTGCGGGATCAGCTCGCCCAGCAGCATCCGCGACATCACGCGCATGCTGGTCGGGAAGGTGTCGTTGGTGCTCTGCCCGTAGTTCACGTGGTCGTTCGGGTTCACCTTGCTGTAGGCGCCCTTGGTGCCGCCGAGAATCTCTTCCGCCCGGTTGGCCAGCACCTCGTTCACGTTCATGTTAAAGCTGGTGCCCGCACCCATGTGGAAGACGTCCACCGGGAACTGGTCTCGAAGCTGACCCGCTAAGACTTCGTCGGCGGCCTGGATGATGGCCCGGCCGACTTCGGCATCCAGCAAGCCCAGGTCCGTGTTGGCCACCGCCGCCGCCCGCTTCACGTGCACAAAGGCTTCGATCATGCGCGGATGCTCGGTCAGTCCGCTGATGCGGAAAAGCTGGCGGCTGCGCTCGGCCTGGCTTCCCCAATACGCGTCGGAGGGGACGTGAACGTCGCCCAGACTGTCCTTTTCGATGCGGGTGCTCATACAGATTCGAGTTTAGGCGAACCCTTCCCCACCGCTTGAGACAAAATGGGCCATGAGCCAGTTTTCGTACCAAGCCCTCTCCCCCGAAGCCATCGCCGAGGCCCTGGCCGGCGTGCCCGGCTGGGCCGTGGAAGGCAACAAACTCGTCCGCACCTGGACGTTTGAGAGCTACCCGCAAGGGCCGGACTGGGCGGTGCGCGTGGGCGAATTCGCCGAGGCGCTGAACCACCACCCGGACATCCTCATCGGCTATTGCCGGGTGACGGTGAGCACCACCACCCATGACGCCGGCAACCAGATCTCGGAGATGGACTTCGAGCTGGCGCGGCGTCTGAATGCGGTGGGATAAGCCTTTGCTAAGGCTTAATAAGCCTTCGCGAAGATCACGCGGCGGGCACTGGGCGCGCCCGTGAGCACGCATGTGCCCGGCGTTTCGTCGGCGGGGTCCAGCGGCACCTGCGGGATGCACCGAATCGTCGCCTTTGTCATCTCGCTGATGCGGTCTTCGGTTTCCTGCGTGCCGTCCCAGTGGGCCAGCACGAATCCGCCCCCGCCTTCGCCCGAGAACTGCGCGGAGAACTCATCCCAGGTGTCCACGCGGTGGATGTTGGCATCGCGCATGGCGCGGGCCTTATCCAGCAGGGCAACCTGCATGGCGGCCAGTTGCGCCACGATATTCGCGGCGGCGTCGCCCACGGCCACGTTCACCTTTTCGTCCTGATCGCGGCGGGCGGTGATGACGTGCCCGGCCTCGAGGTCGCGGGGACCCATTTCCACTCGCACACAGGCGCCCTTGAGCTCCCAGTCGTTGAACTTGAAGCCCGGAGATTCCTTTTCACGGTCATCCACCTTCACGCGCACGCCCTGCGCCTTCAGGTCACCGGCCAGTTGGTCGGCGGCTTGCAGCACGGCCTCGCGCTGTTCGCCGCGACCGATGGGAATGATCACGACTTGCACGGGCGCGAGCTTGGGCGGCAACACCAGGCCCCGGTCATCGCTATGCACCATCAGCAGCGTGCCAATCAGGCGGGTGCTCACGCCCCATGAGGTGGCGTAAACGTACTCCAGCTTCCCTTCCTTGTTCTGGAAGGTCACATCGAACGCCTTGGCAAAGTTCTGGCCCAGGTGGTGGCTGGTGCCGGCCTGGATCGCGCGCAGGTCTTGCGTCATCGCCTCGATGGTGTAGGTGTGATCCGCGCCCGCGAACTTTTCGCCGTCGCTCTTGATGCCCGCAATCACCGGCACCGCCATCCAGTCCTCGGCAAAGGTGCGATAGACATCCAGGATGGTCAGGCTTTCTTGCTCGGCTTCTTCATAGGTGGCGTGGGCGGTGTGTCCTTCTTGCCACAGAAACTCGGCCGTGCGCAAGAACAGGCGGGGGCGCAGTTCCCAGCGCATCACGTTCGCCCACTGGTTGATCAGTAGGGGGAGATCGCGGTAGCTCTGAATCCAGTTCTTGTAGCTGTTCCAGATGATCGTTTCGCTGGTCGGCCGGATGATGAGCTCTTCTTCCAGCTTGGCGTCGGGGTCGACGATCACCCCGTTCTCGGAATCCTTGAGACGGTGGTGCGTCACCACAGCGCACTCTTTGGCAAAGCCATCCACGTGCTCGGCTTCGCGGCTGAGGAACGACTTCGGGATGAGCATCGGGAAGTAGGCGTTCACGTGGCCGGTCGCCTTGAACATATCGTCCAACGCGCGCTGCATCAGCTCCCAAATGGCATAGCCGTGGGGGCGAATCACCATGCACCCTCGCACGACGGAGTTATCAGCCAGCCCCGACCGCTTGACGAGGTCGTTGTACCATTCGCTGTAGTTCTCGTCGCGGGGGGTTATCCCGAGTTCTTTGCTCATCGAAGTCGCTAGTTTAGCCGGGCGTGGAGACGGCGGGGCGAGACGGACCACGCTCGGCCCGCCGCCATGCCCAGGCCAAAACCGCGCCTTCAAAGATCCGCCCCGCCAGGATGGCGACCGACGCCCCCACCAAACCCGGCCACTGCAGCCAAATGCCAGTGATAAGGAAGACCATCATGGAGGTGACGCCGGCGAAGATGGCATAGAGCCGCGACATGGTGCGCCCCACGCGCGTCAGCATCCCCCGGTAGAAGCTCATCACCCCGTTCAGCACGGGCAAGAGCGTGGCCATGAGGATGACCGGCAGCGCCCGCGCCGACTCCTCCGGCGACGACCCCAGAATGCCCTGGAACACGGCATGGCCAATGGGCGGCACACTGAGAATGGCGAGACCAAGCGATAGCGACAACCCCACGGTGAGGCAGAAGCGCCACAGCACGGGGGCGTCTTCGGCGCGGTCACCGTGGGCGATAACAAGCTCGGGGAGCGCATAGGTGGCGGCGCTCATGAGCCAAATGAGGTTGAAAGCCAGCGTCCACGCGCTTTGATTGGCCACCGGGTCGGCGCTGCGGCCCAGCGCCATGCTGATGGCGGGGGCCGAGAGCATGATGACCAGCGTAGTGGCGGTTTGGGGGGCGTGGAACCGGGCGATTTCTCCGAATGAGAGCGCCGGACCTGTGGGTTCCTGCCGCATCAGTTGCGCCACGGCGGGTCGCGCCGCCCAGTGGGTGAAGGCGGTTTCGGCGATGACTGAAATGAGAAGCGCCCACGCCACGGCATGCAGCCCCGGCAAGCCCAGACCATAGGCGCCACCGGCCCCCACCGCAATGAGGACGACAATGCGCAGCACGGTGCCCACGCCGATGGCGCGGGTGAGCCCGGACCGGATCATGAACCCGTGGTGGCACCGCCGCCAACCGATGAAAGCCGCCCAGAACAGCATGATCTGGAAGGGTGTGCGCGAGGCTTCCACCACCGCCGCCGGCTGAGAGAGCCACTGCGTGGCAATGATGTCGAACAGCGGGGTGAACCCCACCAACCCGTTCAGCACAATGGTCACGCCCATGGTGAGGAGGCAAAACTGGCGAAGCCGGACGACATTGGCGGAATTGCGGCTGAGCGCCGTGGACGTGCTGAGGAGATCGATGACCGGACTCTCGAAGAAGAGCGCCAGCGCCATCACCAAATAGAGAGCCGCCTTCGCGAGCTCGAAATCCGGCAAACTATTGAGGATGCGGTTGAGCGCGGGCTGCTCCAAAGCCATGAACACCCACGAAAGCGCCAGGGGCGTAAACAGCCGCGCCAAGAGAGGGGTGTTTAGGTTGGTGGAAGCACCCGGCGTCAAGCGTTAGGCTCCGCCCGGAAGGCATGCCAAGCCACTAAGGCCCAACTTGTAATCAAAAGTACACCCCCAATGGGGGTAATCGCCCCGAGCCGGCGCGGGCCACCTAGGGCCAATCCGTACACGGTTCCGGCGAAGACGATGATTCCCGTCAACATAAGCGCAGGCGCCCAACGGAGATCGAGTTTTGAACTCAAAATGCCGCAGAAAACGAGGCCCAGACCGCCCCACATCTGGTACGTCTGTGCCGTGTGCCACTGGGCGAGAGCGTTGGCAGTGAGGGTTTCTTTGAGCTCGTGGGCCCCAAAAGCACCCAGGGCGATGCCCAGAGCCACCACCACGGCACCGACACCCACCCAACGCATGGAACTAGTTTGGCGGCTCGCCTCGTTCTCAAAGTAGGGCGAACCATTCGCAAGGGTGGCCACGTCCTGCACATATCGGGGCATGACTCCGGCAATTTTCAGGGTTGACAGGGTATTGTCATCGTGGTGGCGAGCCGCTACGGTTCGATACCAGGCCAACGGAAAGGTCATAGTATCGCAATGAAAAAGTTATTGATCAGCGCGCTGGCGACTCTTGGGGTCGCGAGTGCCTTCGGGATTCAAGGATCGTACGTCGCGGACGAGATTTACGTCAAGTTCGCCAACTACGCCAACGGTCGTCCGCTCAGCCCGACGATGAAGAAGTTCATCCTGAGCAAGGTAGGCGCCCAAGAAACGGCTTTCTATCCGCAGATCGGGTGGAGCCGCGTCAAGCTCAACGCCCGCGGCAACGTGGAAGCCGCCGTGGCGACTCTGGATAAGGAACGCTACGTACGCGACGCCGAGCCGGTGTTCATTCGCGAATTCAACGCGACGCCCAACGACCCGCTCTACGTGAACCAGAAGTGGCTCCTCCCCATCAACGTCGCGCCGGCTTGGGACCTGTTCAAGGGTTCTGACCAAGTGATCGTGGGCATCCTCGACTCCGGTACGGAACTGGACCACCCGGACTTGGAAAACAAGCTCGTGCCGGGCGAAGACATGGTGGACCTGGACGGTGACCCGTCGGACACCAACGGCCACGGGACCGGTTCGGCCGGGATGGCCGCCGCTGACACCGACAATGGTATCGGCGTTGCCGCTCCGGGTTGGAACACCCTGCTCATGCCGATCCGCGTCGGTGACTTTGGCATCACCCACTCCGTCGAGGGCATCCTTTATGCTGCCGATGCCGGCTGCGAAATCATCAACATGTCCTATGGTGGCGGTTTCCGCCAACAAGCCGAGCAAGACGCCATCAACTATGCCTATGCACGGAATGTCATTCCCATCGCTTCGGCCGGGAACAGCAACTTAGAGGACGTACGATTCTATCCGGCCGGTCTGGATAACGTGGTCTCCGTTGGCGCCAGCGATGACTTTGACAACCGCGCTGACTTCTCCAACTACGGTGACTGGGTGGACATTGCCGCGCCGGGCGTGAATACACTCACGACGGCCATTGGTAAGAAATACGGTGGCTTCGGTGGCACTTCGGCGGCCGGTCCGGCTGCAGCGGGTGTGACTTCGCTGGTGCGTGGCTACGCTCCGTCGGGCACCACCAACACCCAAGTCATTGAATGGGTGAAGCAAGGTTGCGACGACATCGGTGACTGGATCACCCACGGCCGCGTGAATGCTCTGCGCTCCCTGCAACTGGTGCCGAAGTTCGAAGACCGCGACTACCCCATCATCGGCATGGAGATGCTGTTCGGGACTAACACGGCCGGTGCGTCTTCGGATCTCACTGACCTGGATAGCAGCGTGGCCATGTTTGCCGCCGCCAAGCAGCAGACGATGCGCAGCCCGGCGACCTTCACGGCTCTGAACTTCGACCTCAGTGCCGACGCCAACCAAATCGACGAACTGAAGGTAACACTGAACGCGTTCGTGAACGCCAACAAGGTCACGCAAATGATCTACGTGTGGGATCCGAGCCTGAACCGATGGCGCTTTGTGCGGGCCTTCCCGGTCAGCACGCTCTCGGCCAGCGTGGACAACGAAGCCAAGATCAGCAACGCACGGCGCTACATCGATGGCAACGGCCACATCCGCATTGGCGTGCGGGCGTTCCAGCCGTTCGGTTCGGTCAACGAGTCCTTCAACTTCGTGATCGACCGCGCCATGATCAGCGCCAAGCTGCTCATCGACTAATCGACCCGCCGCTCAGGCATTAACCCCCGGCTTGCCGCGATACGCAAGCTGGGGGTTTTCGTTTGCCTCCGCGCGTTGCCGTCTTGGGGCAGGTTCTTGGTATGATTGGGGGCATTGGGTCCTTTGTGCGTGCACGCGGCCCATCTGGTTTAGGGATCACTCACATGAAGAATCTGCTTTTGACCGCTATGCTCACCTTGGGCGTGGCCAGCGCCTTTGGCCTGCAAGGAAGCTACGTCGAAGACGAAATCTACATCAAGTTCGCCAATTACGCGAACGGGCGACCGCTCAGCGGCACGATGAAGAAGTTCATCCTCAGCAAGATCGGCGCCCAAGAAATGGCCTTCTATCCGCAAATCGGATGGAGCCGTGTGAAGCTCAATGCGCGTGGCAAGGTGGAAGCCGCCGTGGCCACCCTGGAGAAGGAGCGCTACGTGCGCGACGCCGAGCCGGTGTTTATGCGCCAAGTCGTGGCCACGCCCAACGACCCGCTGTTCGCCCAGCAGAAGTGGCTCCGGCCCATCCAAGCTCAAGCGGCTTGGGATCTGTTTAAGGGCAACGATAGCGTGGTCGTTGGCATCCTCGATACGGGTGTGCAACTGGACCACCCGGATCTGGAAAACAAGCTTGTCCCGGGCGAAGACCTCGTGACGCTGGATGGCGACCCCTCGGATGACCACGGCCACGGCACACTGGTGGCGGGCCTCGTAGGGGCGGACACCGATAACGGTGTCGGCGTGGCCGGCACCGACTGGAACGCCTTGCTCATGCCACTCAAGATCAATATGGGGGGCGGAATCTCGCACTCCGTCGAGGGCATTCTCTACGCCGCCGATAACGGCTGCCAAGTCATCAACATGTCCTACCGTGGCTTCTTCCGTAGCCAGGTGGAGCAGGACGCCATCAACTACGCATTTGCGCGACAGGTCATTCCGGTGGCCGCCGCAGGTAACGACAGCCTGAAGGACACCCCGGCCTATCCGGCGGGTCTGGATAACGTGCTCTCGGTCGCCGCCAGCGATGATAACGATAACCAAGCCGGCTTCACGAACTTCGGTGACTGGGTCGATGTTGCGGCTCCGGGCGTGGCCACGCTCTGCACGGCGCTCGGTTCGGGCTACAGCAGCCCGAGCGGCACCTCGATGGCTAGTCCCGTTACGGCGGGCGTGGCCAGCTTGGTCTTGGGTTACTCGCCCACTGGCACCACCAACGCTCAAGTCATCGACTACATTAAGCGCGGCTCGGACAACATTGGTGACTTCATCAAGGACGGTCGTGTGAATGCCAACAAGTCGCTGCAACTGGTGCCGAAGTTCCAGGACCGCAACTACGGCATCGTGGATATGCAAACGCTGATGGGCACCCACACGGCGGGCGCCGGACCGGACCTGACGGCGCTGGATAGCAGCGTGGCGATGTTCGCGGCGGCCAAACAGCAGACCATGCGCAGCCCGGCGGCCTTCACGGCTTTGACCTACGATGTCAGCGCCGATGCGAGCCAGATCGAAGAGCTCAAGGTCACCCTGAACGCCTTCGTGAATGCCAACCGCGTGACGCAAATGATCTACGTTTGGGATCCGAGCCTGAACCGATGGCGCTTCCTCCGGGCCTTCCCGGTCAGCACCCTCTCGGCCAGCGTGGACAACGAAGCCAAGATCAGCAATGCGGCCCGCTACATTGACGGCAACGGCCACATCAAGATCGGGATTCGCGCCTTCCAGCCGTTCGGCTCGGCGAACGAAACGTTCAACTACGTGATGGACCGCGTCGGCATCTCCGCCAAGCTCCTCATCCCGTAAACCCGACCCGATCCCTTCACCTTCGTCCCCGCTCTGGACCTGATTCCAGACGGGGACGATTTGTTTTCGGATACAGTGAATCCATGCTTCAACCGCCGTTGCCGAATCCGGGCCGAATCCTGCGCGACCTCATGGCGTCGGGCACGGTGATGATGCCCGGGGCCTACAATGCCCTCACCGCGCGCCTGGCCTGGCAGTGCGGAGCCAAAGCGGGCTACCTGAGCGGCGGGGCCATGGCCAATGCCCTGCTGGGAGCCCCCGATATCGCCCTTACCACGCTGGATGAGGTCAGTCGCACGGCCGCGCAGGCCTGCCAGGCCGCGCCCATCCCGCTGATTTGCGATGGGGACACGGGCTTCGGTGAGGTGTGGAACGTGCGCCGCACCATCATCGAGTTTGAGCGCGCGGGGCTGGCCGGTTTGCACCTTGAAGATCAAGTCTCGCCCAAGCGCTGTGGCCACCTCGGCGGCAAGCAAGTCCTCGAAACCGAGGCGATGAGCGAGAAGGTTCGGGCGGCTGTGGCGGCCCGCCGCAACCCTGATTTTGTGCTGATCGCCCGGACGGATGCCTACGGCGTCGAGGGGATCGAGGGCACCATCCGCCGCGCCCAGGCTTATGTCGAAGCCGGTGCGGACGCCATCTTCCCTGAGGGTTTAAGTTCGGAAAAGGATTTCGAGACGGTGCGAGCGGCGCTGGGTAGCACCCCGCTTTTGGCCAACATGACTGAGTTCGGGCGCACGCCCCTTTTCAGTGTCCAGCAGTTCTCGGATTGGGGTTACCAGATGGTGATCTTCCCTGTCTCGGCCCTGCGGGTCACGTTGTTTGCGGTGGAGTGCTTTTACCAAGATCTGCTGGCGCAAGGCACGCAAGCCGAATGGATGGAGCGCATGATGACCCGTGCGGACCTCTACAAATTGGTCAACTACGAGGAGTACGAACGCTCCGACGCCGCCTGGCGCGACTTACGTTAGATCCTCTTACGTTAAGTCCTCTTCGTCGTCGCGGAACATCGCATCGTCGGGCATCGGCGTCATGTATTCGTCGTTGCCCAGCATGGCCTGCACCTGCACTTCGTCCACCAGAATCTCGCGGGGGCGCGAGCCATCCTTCGGGCCGACAATGCCGCGCTCTTCCATAGCATCCAGCAGGCGCGAGGCGCGCTGGAATCCCACCCGGAACTTACGCTGCAGCATGCTGGTGCTGGCGGCATTGCGCTCCACCACCCAGGTGACGGCTTCGGCCCACAGCGGGTCGTCGTCCATGCCTCCTCCGCCGCCAGCTTCGCCGCCGCGTTCGCTACCGCCTTCCGCCACTGCAATCGGTTCCAGCACGTATCGCGGGCCTTCTTGTTCGCGCCAGTGCCGGCACACCGCCGAAATCTCGCTCTCGCTGACGTAGCAGCCCTGGATGCGCATCGGCTTGTGCGCGCCAATGGGGCGGAACAACATGTCGCCGCGCCCAATCAGGTCTTCGGCACCGCTGCTATCCAAAATCGTGCGGCTGTCAATCGCGCTGCTCACCGCAAAGGCGATGCGCGAGGGGATGTTGGCCTTGATCAGGCCGGTAATCACGTCAACGCTGGGCCGCTGGGTGGCAATGACCATATGGATGCCGGTAGCGCGGGCCAACTGGCCGAGGCGGCAAATACTGGCTTCGACTTCGTTGGCCACCTGCATCATCAGGTCGGCCAGCTCGTCAATCACCAGCACGATGTACGGCAAGCGATCCTGATAGGTGGGCGCCTTCTCGTTCCAGCCGTCAATGTTGCGCACGCCGGCTTCCTTGAACTGCAGATAGCGGCGCTCCATTTCTCGCACCAGAGCCCGCAGCACCCCGGCGGCTTCCTTCACGTCGGTGACGACGGGGCACATGAGGTGCGGCAGACCATCAAACAGGCTGAGTTCCACCTGCTTGGGGTCGATCAGAACTAGGCGACAATCCTTGGGCGTGTTGCGCAGGATTAGCGACATGATGAGAGTAGCGAGGCCGATAGACTTCCCGCTATTGGTCGCACCGCCCACCAACATGTGCGGCATGCGGGTGAGGTCGGCATAGAGCGGCGCGCCCGCCACATCTTTGCCCAGCGCCACCAGGAGCTTCTTCTCTTGGTCGTGGAATTCCAGGCTCTCGCACATCTCGCGCAAGGTCACGGGCTGGCGGTTCTTGTTGGGCACCTCGATGCCAATGGCGTTCTTGCCGGGGATGGGGGCCTCCACGCGGATGCTCGGGGCGGCCAGGCTCATCGCCAGGTTGTCGCTCAGGTTCGTCACGCGATTGACGCGGATGCCGGGGCCGACGCCGAGTTCGTAGCGGGTGACCGTCGGGCCGGTGGCCACCTCCATCACCTGGGCGTCCACGCCAAACTGTTCGAGCGTGCTCTCCAGCACCTCGATGTTGCGCTGAACCTCCTTGGGGTCGCGCTTGGCCTTGGCCGAGGGCTCCGTCAGCAGGCCCATGCTGGGTAGCACGTAGCCTTCCTTGGGCATGGGGGCTTCGTCCGCCAGCTTGGGCAGCGCATCGGCGTCCTGCGGGGCGGGCACCGGGCGGCGGGCACGCGACGGGCGCGGGGCCTCTTCCTCTTCGTCCATCGCTTCGGGGATGGGGCGACGCGGGCGGGCGGTGGTTTCAATCGGCAATTCTGCCGTACGCCGGCGGCGCGGGGCTTCGATGGGTTCGTCTTCTTCGGCTTCCTCCGGCTCAGGGCGCGGTCGCATGAGCAAATCCTTCACCGGGAGGTCCACGACCAAGAGCAGACCGATAAGGCAAAGCGTAACCAATGCCACCGTGCCCCCTTGGCCGAACAAAGTGCTAAACATCCACCCGCCGATGGCGCCGACATAGCCGCCGGTGGTGGTGGTGGCTTCGGGGTCGAAGTAGTCACCCTGGATCGGGCGAGCCATCAGCCCGGTGACGCCCACCAACAGGATGCCAAGCCCCCAGGCCAGGCGTGGGTGAGCCACATGGGTTTTGCCGAGGATGAGGCGGATACCGCCAATCACCAGCAGGGCGGGCACCACCCAAGCCACGGGGCCGAGCATCACACGCAGGCCACCCGCCAGAGTATCGCCAAGAATGCCGGAAGAACCTAAACCGAGTGCGATGCCGACGATGACGCCGCCCCCCACCATGCCGAGTCCCCAGGCATCAATCGAGCGGGGAGATGGTGCGGGTGCCGCCGGGGCCATCTTGACGGCCGCCTTTGTGGGTGTTCCCTTCCGTGTTGGACCTTTTCGCAAAACCTGCCCTTCCTTGGGCATACGTTCATTTTACCAGGTTGGTTGAGATTCCGGCTTAGCGGACCGCCATCACCAAGCCCAGCATAGCCATGCAGATGATGAGCGCGGTGCCCCCGTAGCTCATGAGCGGCAGCCACAAGCCGACCACGGGCGTGACGCCAATGACCATGCCAATATTGGCAATGGTGTGGAAGGCCAACACCCCCAAAACCCCCATGGCCACGTTCTTGGCCATCGGGCTCTGCGCCGACCGGGCGATCAGCAGCATGGTGAAGAACATGCCCAAGAAGGCGATGAGCACCAAGGCCGCCCCGAACAAGCCAAACTGCTCGCCCACCGCGCTATAGATAAAGTCCGTATCTTGGAACGGCACATATCCGCCCTTCGTTTGCTCTCCGCGCAGGAAGCCCTCGCCCAAGACACCCCCGTTGGCAAAGGCGATCGCGGCTTGGGTTTGTTGATACTTGTTGCCCCCTTCGTTGGGGTTCACCATGGCCAGCAGGCGATCCTTTTGGTAACCGAGGAGAAGCGTGCTGGCCATCAGAACAAGCCCCGCAAAGATGAGCAATATGTGACGCCACTTGGCTCCAGCAGCCACGGTAATCACCGCCCAGATGACCATGATCGAGGTCGCCCCGCCCAGGTGCGGTTGTAAGAAAATCAGGGCCGCGATGGGCAATGAGTGGGCCAAGGAGCCGAGCACGCTACTCAGTTGCTTGGGGTCGCGGTCCGCCCGCGCCCAGTACGCCGAGAGCGTCAGGATAAAGAGAATTTTGGCCATCTCAGATGGCTGAAATTGAAGCGGCCCAATGTCAATCCAGCGCGTGGCCCCGTTGCGTTCTTCTCCCATAAAGAAGATCGAAACGAGGTTGAGCAGGTTGATGCCGTAGAGCACCGGCACAAACTGCGGAATCGCGTCCAGCCGCAACCGCCGGCAACCCACAAAGGCCACCGTCCCCACGGCCAAGAAAAGGAGCTGCTTGCTGAAGACCTGATCGCCGCGATGATGCTGGATGGCAAAGAGGCAAACCAGACCAAACAGCAGTACGACAAAAGCAAAGCCCATCACCCAGCGCCGCAACGGCCGAGGGCCATCCTCTGTTCCCAGAGTGCCTTGGCGCATGCCGGGCAGGGCGGTGGTGCTCATGGAGACTTCTTGGCAGCGGGCTCGCGGGCCGAATCGGCCCCTAGTTCACGGCGGACAATGCCGTGGTCGCGGACCAGCCAAAACTTGAGCGTGCGCTCGCGGCGGTCCTGGTCGTCCACCTTCATGGTGAGCTTAATCTCGATGCGCGCGGCATCAAATTGGCCGCCCACGGTGTTAATGCGCTCGGGCGTGGCCTCAATCTTGGCTTCGCCTTCCACTTCGGTGGGGCCGGTTTTCCACTTCCCTTTCCATTCGCTGGACTTCGGCGCGGCAAACGGCAAGCTCACCAGCGGGATCGGCGGCTCGAAACTTTCGGCGCGCGTGCCCATAAAGGCCAGCCCGTCCACGCCCACACGGTAGCGCTCTTCGTCCACTTCTTGCCCGTGCACCATGAACACGAGGCGACGAATGTCACCTTCCTTGATGAACTTGGTTTCCACCGGGATGGGGGTGCCGGCCAGCACCAACGTGGCCTCCTTCTCCTTGAATTCTTCAAAGCCGAGCTCTCGACTATCGGTGATGGAAAAGGCCGCCGGGTCTTGGCCGCTGGCTTGGGGCTGGCACGTGCCTGCGAATGACGCCAAAAACGCCAATACGCCAAAACCAAGTGCCGCCCGTCCGTTCATGGTGTTCTTTACGTCGGGCCGGCCTTAAATGCCGTCAGTGTCCTTGATCTTCGGGTCACATCGCGTTCGGTGCGCACCGTTTCTTGCATCGAAACCAGTCCGATTCCCCTCGCATAAACCGCCACTTGGGTCACGCGGAGGAGCAGGTCACCCTGGCCGATCTTCATATCCATGGTGATTTCAATGCCGGGATACTCGTTGCCCAGCACCTTCACCGAGGCCAATCGCTTGGCGGTGCCGTCGAGCACCAGCCGCTCGGTGGTGCCGGACATCGGCACTAAGCCGTCGTAGCCAAACTTTTCGGTGTCCCCCAAGGGCAACACCATGATGGGGTAGGGCTCGACAATCGGTTCCGAGCGCGAGAGGGCGCCGACTCGAATGTCCTTGTCGCTGACGATGTAGAACGTGCGACCCATGAAGCCCGAACGCGTGTCGTAGGTGCCAATGGTCGGCAGCATGCGCCCGGGCTCTTCGGAGCCTTCCTTCTTGACCTCGTATTCGCCCTCGGCGCGGTCTTCCACTTGCAGGTTTAGCCGCTCGGCCGTATCGGTGTACGACCAAGAGGTGCCCTTTTGGAGGGGGAAATAGTCGGTCGCCCGCTCGGCCGCCGGAGCGGAAACGAGAGCGGACGACAACGACGCAGCGAGGACGAAGGAGATCATGACTTCGGCAGGATGAGGTTCATCACCATGCGGGCGTTGGCCTCGTTCGGGTTCGGCATGTCCAGCTTGACCATGCCCAGTCCCTTCACAAGCCAAGACTTCGCTTCACCGGTCACGGTGGAGCCCGCGCCACTGGCAGGGGTGCTCTTCATCGTGTACTTGTTCACGATGACCAGCGCATCGTATTCCTTGCCGTCCGAAAGCTTGATCTTCTCGATGGCGAGGGCTTCCCCGTTCATTTCAGCCTTGACTACGGAGCCGTCCGGCATCTTGAGGTCGAAGCTGGAGTTCCACTTCTTGCCCGGGGCCACGTCGCTCGGCAGTTGCAGAGCCGGCTTGGAAAGCTCGCCGCGACCCACCGATTCGGTGTAGATCCCATCCTTGCGGATGACCACGGTCTCGCTGCCCAGTTGCGCCAGTTCACCGGCACGGACCACGTCCACGCGGGCTTCACCGTTCTCCACGTTGAGGATGCGGACGCGCTCGGTGCCTTCGCCCTTCTTGTCCTCGCCCCAGTTGGTTTCGAACACTGATTCTCGGCTGCCCGTCATGCCGTAGTATTCGGCCGCGGCGGTCTTGAGTTCAGCCGGAAGCTCGACCGACGCTTCCAGTTCCGTGGAAGTGTCCGTCGAGGTGGATGAAGATTCCTTGCTGGGTTCCTTGGTGCCGGTATCTGTCGCCGGCGCCGGCGTCGAGTTTTGGCATCCCCCGATGAGAAGGCCAAGGGCGATCAAGAGCGTCCAACTTTGAATGCGCTTCATGACTTCAAATCATAGTCCTTCAGGCGCAGGGTTTGCACGATTCGGATGCCAGAAGGCTGAACGACCACCTGGCGGAATCGCACCATGCCCACGCCGGGAGACCAAAAGACCGTGCTGGTGCTGGCCACAAACGGGGGAACCGTCGGCAGGCTGGAGGAGAGCGCCGTGGCGGAGTCGCCGCTCGGGGCTTCCGTGGAGGCACTATCGTTGCTGGAAGATTCGGTCGAAGTTGCTTCTGCGGTCGTACCTTCGGTGCCGCTCGTGCCTTCGGTGCCTTCCGCTTCACCCGAACCCGAAGCGGGTTCCGTCGGCGTGCCGCTGGCCGCGCTGGTCACGTCCGTCACCCCGGCTTCGCGGAGCTTGGCGAGGGCGGCGCCCAGCGCTTCCACATCGTCACCCTGAGCCGGGTAAAGCAGAATCGTCTGCGTGCTGAAGGCCGGCAGCGTGCCGCGCTCCGTGTCCACCTGTTGCGGCCCCAGAGCCGTGTGCCGGACAATCATGCGGCGCACCGGGATGGTGTTGTTATCGGCGCTACCGGCCGGGAGCGGACCCGTGGTCACAAACTCCTGCTCTTCTCCCTGCTTGAGGGCAAACAAGAGCGAGGGCAGAGCGGGCGAGTAGTTCAGCAAATCACGCGAACCGGCGGTTTGGTAGATCCCTTCCGAGTTCACCATCCAACCGCTGCGGTCGGCCTTTTGCTGGCTGGCGGCTTCGGTCAGTTGGCCCGTTTCAGGATCGAGATCGGCCTCGCGGATGACATGGATCTCGGCGCGGGTTTCGCCGCCGTCCGTCGCGATGCGTTCCACCCGAAGCGTGATGTCCTCGGTGTTGGTCTGGCTCTGGCCGTTGGGAAGCGTAATCGCCACCTGGCTTTCAAAGGTCCAGGAGTTTCCTTCCTTCAGCGGGAAGACGTTGGCCTTGTCCACGGACGCGAGGTCAACAGGCTTGACCTCCTCGACGGGTTTCGGCGTGTATTCGGAGCTTCGGTTGCCGCATCCGACAAGTCCGAGAGCCACGACAACAAAGAGGGGAGAAGCAAGGCGTGCGATCGTCATTTTGATTCCGAGGGTGGTGTAGTTCGCGTTGATGTCAAACGGTTGATGTCGTCAACCGCGTCGGCGGCCAGTTGTTCCGCGCCAACGCCACGAATGGTAACGCTCTTCTCGGCAAGTTCCGTGCCAATGCGCGGAGCGGCCAGCGCCACACTGTTCACCATAAACAGCAATTGGAAGCGAGGATGTTCCCGGCTGAACTTCCACAGCCGCAAACGTCCCTCTTCGGTGAGGTTAAGCCGGATGTCGGTCACCAACTGGTTGTTGTTGCCCTCATAGGTGGACTTGGAAGCCCCGGTGATCATTTCGTCGTTCACCACCACAAAGGCGTTTTCCAGCACCCGGTACGGCTTGGTCGTGAGTTCTTTTAGGCGGGCCTCGCTAAACCGGCTAGCTAACGACGTGGCCAGGTTTTCCTTTTGGGCCGGCAGAGGGTTGCCGTCCTTGTCCGTGAGTTCTCCACGCGTGCGCTTGATCTCCTCGTTGTACGTGGCCTGCATGGCGGCATCGGTGAGGAACTTCTCCGTGAGGCGGCGCCCCGCGCGGGTAGCAAACTGGCTGTTAAAGGACTCGCGGTAGATCGCGTCTACTTTGGTGACAGTGCCGCCCACGTTGTATTCCATCTGGAACGGAATCTCGATGATGATGCCGTCAATCAGGCGGTCGAGGTCGAGCGTAGGCAACGGTTGACCATCCAACGTCATCGAAAGGGCTCGCTCAAGCTTCGGCTTCAGATTCGCGTCGCCCTTGATGGCGCGTTCGATTTGATCCTGCGTCCAGATCTCCGCCTGGGCCGGAAACTCACCTTCATTCACGTCGTTGAGGCTCATCACGAGCTTGCCCAGGGAATCTCCGTTGCCTTGCAAAGCCCCAAGAAACTCGCGGATGAGGAGCTTTTTCTTGGTGATGACATCGTCTTCGTTCATCTCCGGGGAGTCGAGGTCCGAGTCGCTGAATTCGGCCAGCTGTGCCACTTGGTTGCTGACGATGATCCCGAAACCCGAGCCCGGATTGACGGCGACGATGTTGACATGCCCCGGCTTGATGGGGTCCATGGTCAGGTTGCGTAGCTGGTACTCGCCGAAGGCGCGCCAACCCCCGTAGCCCACGCCGACGACGGCGAGAAATCCAAGGACCAAGGCAGGCGTTTTCGCTTTCATACCAACTCTCGAGAGTTCAACATTTTACCGGCCCGGTGGGTTCCCCTCGCGGACGTTGGCAGACGCCCGGTCCGGGGCGGGGCGCAAGGTAGCATTAGGGGGCGATGCGGGTCGAGGAGTTTGGCCAGAAAGTCAGGGCGGAACTCGCCAAAGCCGTGGTGGGGCAAGAGGACGCGGTCGATCTTGCTTTGGTCGCGCTTTTGGCTAATGGGCACATCCTTTTGGAAGGCCTTCCCGGCCTCGCCAAGACCTTGCTCGTGCGGTCTCTGGCCCTTACGCTCAACTTCGAGTTTGGCCGCGTGCAGTTCACGCCCGACCTGATGCCCAGCGACGTCTTGGGCGGCAACGTTTTCGACCCGCGCACGGTGGAGTTCACCCTGCGCAAGGGGCCAATCTTCTGCGGCATTCTGCTGGCCGACGAAATCAACCGCACCCCACCGAAGACGCAATCGGCCCTGCTCGAGGCCATGGAAGAACGCGCGGTGACGATTGACGGTGAGCGCCACCCGCTCCCCGAGCCGTTCCTCGTCTTTGCCACTCAAAACCCCATCGACTTTGAGGGCACCTACCCCTTGCCCGAGGCCCAGCAAGACCGCTTCCTGTTCAAGGTCGTGATGGGTTACCCCGAGCAGGCGGACGAATTGGCGGTGATGCGGCGGTTCCACACGGGCTTCCGCGCCACGCGGCTGGAAGACGCCGGGCTCACCCCCGTCATTGGCCCGAATGACCTCGCCGCCCTGCGCGACCAAGTGAACGCCGTGGTGATCGAGGACAAGATTTTCGACTACATCTACAGCATCGTCAGCGCCACGCGCGGCAGCCGGCAAGTGCAAGTGGGGGCCTCCCCGCGTGCCAGCCTGGCCCTGGTGGCCGCGAGCAAGGCGATGGCGGCCCTGCGCGGGCGCGACTTCGTGATTCCAGACGATGTAAAGACCCTGGCCATTCCGATCCTCCGGCACCGCGTGCTCCTGCGGCCTGAAGCCGAAGTGGAAGGCATCGGCGTCGAGACGGTGTTGCGCTCTCTCATTGACGCCCAGCCGGTGCCGCGCTAACGCTCGATTCTATGCGCGTTCTTGCCCCCTATCGCCGACACGGTGGAGCCGTCATGATGGCTCAGGCTTGGCAGGCCGCTCTGGCCACGCACGGCGTGACGCTCGACCTCCTCGACGTTTCGGAATGGATGACCGAAGAAACCGGGCGCAAGGTGGACAAGGTGGTGAGCAAGCAACTGAAGGAGCGCGCCAAGGGCTACGACCTGGTGCACGCGCTCTCCTATCGCGTGGCGTGGGCGTGTGCCGAGGCGTTCTACATCCGAAGCCCTTGGGTGTACACCGCCTACGACGTGCCCGCCACCCTGCACAGTGAGTTCATTGACCGCCTGAACGCCGCCCGCGCGGGCCTTTGCAGTAGCCGGGTGGTGCGCAAGTCGCTGGATAGCGCCGATGCGCTGAACCTCACCGTGGTCACGCCGGGGGTGCCGGCCGCACCGGAGGATGCCCCCAAGGACCGAGCGCTGGCCCGGGCGCGCTTTGGCATCCCGGAGAATGCCTTTGTCTTCACGATGGTTGGGCGATTGGCCCGCGAGCGGGGCATGGCCCGCATCATCGAATCGTGGCGCGGGGTGCGCGTGGCCGAGCCCGACAGTTACCTTTTGATTTGCGGCGAAGGGCCGGATGCTCGCTATCTGCATCGTCTCGCCCCGGACTACGGTCCGCAGATCCTCATCGAAGAAGACTTTGAAGCTCGGTGGGCCGCTTATACGGCCAGCAACGTCGTGCTGGTGGCGAGCGAGATTCAGGGCTACAGTTGGCCGGCCGCCGAGGCCATGATGATGTCCCGGCCGGTGGTGGTACCCAACGAAAGCGGCCTGGAAGACATGGTGCTGGTGGGCGTAAACGGGTGGCGCCACGACCCCATCAGCGACTGGACCGACACCATGCTGACCATTGCCAGCCGCCCCGAGCAGGCCGATGTCTACGGCCGGGCCGCCCTGCGCGAAGCCAGCCACCGCTATGAGCTGAACGCCAGCGCCGAACGACTCACGCGAATCTACCGGGAAGCCCTAGGCGAATAGACCCGATGCCGATTGCGGCAGGATTCTAGGGTCTATGCTGAAAACGGCAGGACACCACGGCCGGTGGTAACGGAGGACGGTGCACGGACGCACCACCTGTCATTTCTTTTCTTCACCTCCCCCCTCCTGGCATAGAACTTGCCCACAATCGTCTCTACACCCCGCGTGGAGAAACTGAGATGAACCCTCTGTGTCTTGTGGCTTGTGCCCTTCTCGCCCCGTCGCCCACGGCTCCGAATGCCCCCAACGGCGTCTTGATTCCGCTGGAGCGCGAAACCTACGTGCGGCAGGTGCCATTCACTTCCTATCGCCTGGGTGCTTATGCCTTGGGCTATGAATTCCGCAAGGCCGACATGACCTATGTGGGCGACGCCCAAGCCCAGGGTGGCCGCCGCGCGGTGCTTCGCCTTCACTTCACCAACCCCACTGCCCGCAACTCGTTTGACATCATCCAGACGACGCGCAGCGGCGCCCTAACGACTGAGCAATCGGTGCGGCAAGTGCTGAAGCTCAAGACCTTCGAAATCCCGAACGACGGCACCATGACGATGGTCTATCGCCGCGCAAACAACGTGGAAATCGGCTTTGTGGGCAGCATCATCAGCGGGCCTTCGGCGCAGCGCGTGCTGGATGCCATGACGCCCGCCCCGCGTAACTAACGCGAGACGGGCGCCTGCTTCTGATTTCGGTCGGCTTACTTGGGCAGCCGGGCGTTGACGGCGTCCCAGTCAATGACCTGGACGTAGGCCTCGATGTACTTCAGGCGGGCCGTCTTGAAGTCCAGGAAGTAGGCGTGCTCATACACGTCCATCGCCAGGAGCAAGGTGTGGTTCCAGGCCGGGAACGTGTCTTGGCTGTCGCCAATGTAGGTGTGGACCCGCTCTTCATCGTGGTCGTAGCCCAAGAACACCCAACCGCGACCGGCCATGCCCGTCGCCTTCCAATCATTCAGCCAGTGATCGAAGTTGCCGTAAGCATCGTTGATCAGGTCGCCCACCGCACCGGTGGCCGGGCCGCCTTCGCCGCCGATGGTTTCGAAGTAGACGTTGTGGTTGATGTAACCGCCGTAGGCAAACGCGTAGTTCACCTTCAGGGCGCGCATTTCGCTGTAAATCTGGTTCGCGGTCGCCGGATCGATGTCCATTTCGGGAAGCTTCGTGCGAATCTCGTTCGTCTTCCGGGCGTAACCCTGCCACAGGGCCAAGTGGGCGTCGTGGGTGGCCTTACTGATCCCCACTCGTTCGGTCGAATACACCTTGGCCGCATGGGCTTCGGGCACGGTCACAAGTTTCACTGCCATAAGGGTTCCTACGCCGCCATTCTACGGTAATCCGCAGGAACGAGCCCTTCTTCAGGCCCTCTTCTTTCAGGGCCAGACGAATTGTGGAAAAAACCTTAAGAATCAAGCCACATCTGGGGCATCTTGGGTGTAGCATGAAAGTAGGCCATGACGGAAGATATCTTTGAGGCTCTTAGTCACTCGCCCCGCATCGTGGAACGCATGCTGCGGGTTTTCCCAACCGATCGTCTGGACGACAAGATCCCCGTGGCGGATTTCTCTCCGCGACAGGCGGTGGCCATGCTGGCGGACGCGGAACAGGTGATCCTGGATCGTATTCGTGCGGCGCACAACAAACCCGGCACCATCATGGAATGGTACGATGCCGAATCTCGCAAGGACGAGCACCACTTCGATGATAAGAACGTGTTCCACGAAGCGGAGGTCTTTGAAAGCCGCCGCCAAATGACGCTGGCTTACCTACGTGGTCTCTCCCCCGCTGACTTCGACAAAGAGATCCAGTTCACGGGTCGCGAAGCCTTCACCATTGGCGAGTACCTCTCGCTGGTGCTGGCCCACGATATCGAGTTCATCGGTCACCTTTCCACGTTCCTCGCGACGGAAGTCGCGACGGTTTCTTGACCGGAACGTCGTCCGGAGATGCACCTCTACCCTCTGCGGGTGGGGGTGCATTTCTGTTTGCCGTACTCCCTTCTCCGCTCGGCCCGGTGCGGGTGACCTGGGGCGTCCACGGCCTGCGGGCACTGGCATGGACGGACGAAGAGTTGACGGCCGTGCCTGCCGAGATGGCGGACTTGTCCGCCCAGTGGAACGCCTATTGGGAAGGCTCCCTGCGCGACTTTGATGTCCCCCTTGAGCTGGTGGGCACCGAGTTTCAACGGCGCGTGTGGGCTTTGGTTTGTGATATCCCATACGGACAAACCCGCACGTATGGAGAGCTTGCTTTGCAATTGGGGGACCGAAACCTCAGCCGCGCGGTGGGCGCCGCCAATGGCGCCAACCCCGTGGCCGTGCTCGTGCCGTGCCACCGCGTGATTGGCAAAACGGGTGGCCTGACGGGCTACGCCTACGGCCTGGACCGCAAGGCCCGATTGCTGGCCCACGAATCCGGCGAGCGCTCGCTGTTCTAAACTAGCGGCAACATGCCACCACTCGTTGGGGCCTTCTTGGCCGCCCTGCTGGCCGCCATCGGCAACGCCATTTTCACTTACGGTAACAAAACCGCCCGCGCGGAAGATTCGCCCTTCGGCTTTGTGCTCCTCACGTTCCTCATCTCAGCGGTGGCGATGGCCGCGCTGATGGCGTTCCAGCCGCCCCGCGACCCGGTGGCCTTTACCAAGGTCAACATGGGGCCGGCGCTGTGGGCGGGTATCGGCACTGCCATCACCTACGTGGGGTTCTACATCCTGTACAGCAAGTTCGGGGCGTCGTTCTACGCGCTCTACGGCATGTTGGCGATGCTGACCACGTCCATCTTTCTGGCCATTGTCATCCTGAAGGAGCGGTTCAACTGGTCCATCGGCGTCTCCATCGGCCTGGCCGGGGTGGCGCTGGGCTTCTTCCTCTATGGCCAGCTGATGAACCAAAGAGCCGCCGAGGCCCTCACGGCCCCGACGGCTCTGGCGGGTGAACCCCCGGCTTAGCGCCCCTTGAACAGGCCGCCCAGGATGCCCCGCACCACTTGGCGGCCAATCTGGCTGCCAGCGGCGCGCATCGTGCTCTTGAGCGCGGCCTGGAGCGGGTCATCAGATCGCCGGCGGGTGGTGCCGCTGGATCGCTGGCGCATCAGGCGTTCCTCTTCCTTGCGGCGCTTCTCTTCTTCCTTCATCGCGGCCATGCGCTGGGCTTCTTCCTCAGCGGCTTGGGCGGCTTCGTTGGCGCGCTTGCTCAGCACCTCGAAGGCGGACTCGGGGTCGATCTCGCGGTCATAAGTGGCACCTACGGGGCTGGTGTTCATCACCTGCTTGCGCTCTTCGGGCGTGGCCGGGCCAAGGCGCGAATGCGGCGGCCGAATGAGCGTGCGCTGCACGATGTTGGGCGTGCCCTTGGCGTCGAGCGTGGAGACCAGGGCTTCCCCCACCCCAAGCTCGGTGATCACTTCCTCGGTCTTGAAGTTCGGGTTCGGGCGGAAGGTGTCCGCCGCACTCCGCACCGCCTTCTGGTCGCGTGGGGTGAAGGCGCGCAGGGCGTGCTGCACCCGGTTGCCCAGCTGCCCCAGCACCGCATCCGGGATGTCGAGCGGGTTCTGCGTCACGAAGTACACCCCCACGCCCTTACTGCGGATTAGGCGCACTACCTGCTCGACCTTTTCCACCAGCGCCTTGGGGGCATCGGTGAAGAGCAAGTGCGCTTCATCAAAGAAAAAGACCAACTTCGGCTTGTCAAGGTCACCCACTTCCGGCAGTTCTTCGAACAGCTCGCTCAGCAGCCACAGCAAGAACGTGGCGTAGGTGCGCCGGTTGTTCATCAGCTTGTCGGCGGCGAGGACATGGATCATCCCTCGCCCATCCGGCGAAGTGCGGAGGAGGTCGCGGATATCCAGCGCGGGTTCACCAAAGAACATATCCGCCCCTTCTTGTTCTAGCACCAACAACTGCCGCTGGATCGCCCCCACCGTTGCGCCGCTCACGTTGCCGTATTCAGCCTGGATCTCCTTGGCATTCTCGCTGAGGAACTGCAATATTGCGCGCAAGTCCTTCAGGTCCAGCAACAGCAGGCCGTCATCGTCCGCCACGCGGAAGGCGATGTTCAGCACGCCCTCTTGGGTTTCGTTCAGGTCCAGCAGGCGGCTGAGGAGGAGCGGCCCCATCTCGCTGATGGTCGTTCGCACGCGGTGGCCTTGCTCGCCGTAGAGATCCCAGAAAATCGTCGGCGAGGCCGCGTACGTCAGCGTGCCCAGGCCAATTTGAGTAGCCCGCTCTTCCAGCTTCGGCTTGCCGCCGCCCGCCTGACTCATGCCGCTCAGGTCGCCCTTCACGTCGGCCATGAACACCGGCACGCCAATGGCACTGAACTGCTCCGCCAGAATCTGCAGGGTCACAGTCTTCCCCGTACCCGTGGCACCCGCAATCAAACCGTGGCGGTTGGCCAACTTGGGCAGCAACTCCACCGGGCCTTCGCCCAATCCCACATACATGCCTTCGCTCATGACTTTCCGGGAGATTACCGTGGTGCCTCCCCCGTTCTCTGCCGACAATGTCATGAGAACTACCATGTCGTACACGGTTTCTGTGATTGTTTTGGGAGGATGCCGGCCGGATGTGTTGCGCGCAGCCCGCACCCCGGTTTTGGATCGCCTCATCACTCAGGGCGCGTGGACCATGGAGGCTCGCACGGTGGCGCCCAGCCTCACCTTGCCCGCATTGACCAGCCTGATGCACGGGGTGGACGTGAACAAGCACGGCCTGCGCAGTGAGGAACCCGAGGCCCCCGTGAAGAACGGCCACAGCCTGGTGGACGCCATGGGGCGGTTCCGCCGCCGCTGCGGATTCTTTATCAACGGCCCGGCCTTTCGGGATGCGTTCCAATCTCCGGGTGTGACCGAAGCCTATCTCCGCCGCGATAGCGAGAATCCCGCCAGCGATGGCCACATCATTGCCGCCGCCAAGCGAAGCATGGAAGAAGCGCCGCTGGAACTAGCCATGATCTACCTGGGGCACATGAAGGCCATGGGGCAGATGCACGGCTGGGGCAGCGCCCAACAGATTGCCGCCCTGGAGCAAGCCGACCACCTGATTGGCGACTGGATGGAAGACGTGGACAGCTACGGACTGATGCACACCACCCTGGTAGTGAGCGACCACGGCGGACACGAGCGCCAGCACGGCACCGGCCTGCCGGAAGACATGACGATCCCCTGGATTCTGCACGGACTGGGCGTCAAGCCCGGCCCGATTCAGGGCCCGGTGCGCATTTTTGATAGCGCCCCCACCATTGCCAAGCTGCTGGACCTCCCCAACGACCGGGGATGGGAAGGCCAGGCCGTGGCGCAAGCCCTCGCCGCCTAACATTCACGGCAAACCAAAAGAAAAACCCCCAGCACCCGATAAGGGCCTGGGGGTTTGCTTTGCTAGCCAGTGGCCAGCTTAGCGCTGAGCGATGGGCACGTAGTTCGTCACACCCTTGCCTTCGTAGATGCACGAGGGGCGGATGAGACGGTTGTTGTCCAGCTGCTCGATCATGTGGGCGCACCAGCCGCTGGTGCGGGCGATCACGAAGATCGGGGTGTAGAGCGGAATGGGGATGCCCAGCAGGTAGTAGGCGTAGGCGGCCGGAAAGTCCACGTTCGGGAACAGTTGCTTCTCGTCCCACATCACCTTCTCCATCGCGTCGGCAATTTCGCCCCACTTGGTGTTGCCCATGCGCACGCCAATTTCCTTGGCGATCTTGGTGAGATAGCCCGCGCGGCTGTCGCTCTTGCGATATTCGCGGTGGCCAAAGCCCATGATCTTCTTCTTGGTGGCCAGTGCGTCGCGGGTCCAGGCTTCGGCCTCTTCCGGCGAGTTGAACTGCATGAGCATGTGCATGGCTTCCTCGTTGGCGCCGCCGTGGAGGGGGCCCTTGAGGGTGCCGATGCCCGTCGCGATCCCGCTGTAGAGGTCGCTGAGGGTGGCCACCGTCACGCGCGCGGCAAAGGCGCTGGCGTTAAAGGTGTGCTCGGCGTACAGGGTCAGGCTGGCGTCCATCACCTTCACGGTGTAGTCGTCGGCCTTCTCACCGTGCAGCATGTAAAGGAAGTTGGCGGCGGTGTTCAGGTTCCCGTCGGGCGCGACCGGCTCCTTGCCTTGCGAAAGTCGGTAACCCGCCGTGACGGCCGTGGCGGCCTTGGCGATGATGCGGACGGCCTTGCGGACGTTGGCGTCGTGGTCGGTCGGCTCGGCTTCGTAGTCGGCGTCGAAGGCACCGAGGACGCTGTAGGCCACCTTGACCTGGTCCATCGGGTGCATGTTCTTGGGGCAAGCGCGGAGGGCATCAATGACGGCACCCGGGAGTTCGCGTTCGGCGGCCAGGGTGGCGCGGAAGGCGTCCAGTTGCGCTTGCGTCGGCAGTTCGCCGTGCAGCAGCAGGTAGGCCGTTTCTTCAAAGCTGCCGTGCTCGGCCAGCTCGTGGACGTTGATGCCTCGGTAGGTCAGGCTGCTCGTTTCCACGTCGATATGGGAAATCGTCGTGATGCCGGCAATGACGCCCTGCAGGCCGGGGCTGTAGTTCGGGTACTCCGTCGTTGCGCTCATGATTCGGTTGGTGGTCCGTTCGCCAATCTGTCTACGAGGCTCGGCACGTCTGCGTCCTTGCATAGAGGGCCTCCTTGCCCTGCCGATCCGTATGCGCCCAGTCTACACCAGCCCCAACGGTGGACCCAGGGTGCGCCCGAGTATGCTGGCGGTGTGATTTCTAGCTGGAGACCCAAGTCTGAACATGGCCCCTGTGTTTCAGTTCCAAGCAAGGAAGAAGTTCAGGCTGGACTCATGCTCGAATTACAAGGAATTTCTCCCTACCAGAATCACGGCCTCTATCTTTCAAATGGACGACTTATTTCCAGCCATGGGATTCGGCGCCTAGGAGACAAGCTCTATGGACTCACCGGAGGCAAGCCATCAAAAGGAACGCAAAGGACGATACTTAGATCCAACGCCAATTCGATCTTTCACTACGTTAAAGACATTTCGACGTTCGTTCAGTGGGCTCAGCACGTAAGTTATCGATCAGGCGGGTGGCTTCCAGTCTACAGAGGGCATCAGCGGTCAGATTTTAGCCTTCAGAGCACATTCAACAGGTTCAGAGATAACTTTAAGAGCGTTCTTGAAGATCCCTACTACTACTCAAAACTACCTCAGGGACAACTTGACCGCCTCAATGAGAACATTGCTTCACGCGATCGTCGCCTTGCCGAATCAGTGTTAAGTGATTTCGTCACCTTTTCATCAGAATCATCTAAGTCCTTGACGCCAATTGAATGGTTGTCTTATGCTCGCCATAGCGGACTTCCCGTAAATGTTCTAGATTTCACAACAAATCCGCTTATAGCACTGTATTTTGCACTAAGAAATCATCAACTAACAGACTCGGCACCTAACGACTGCGTTGTCTACGCATTGTACTCAAAGACGCATGTACTTGATAACGGAGAAAGTGAGTTTTTTCTTCCAGACGACGGCCCAAGCAAGGGTCATTCCGAAGGTCGATTAGTAAATCTAGTTACCTATGAGGGCAGTGAATCGGAGACCAACATGAGTACTGTATCGAGCATATTGAACCTAGACGCAGGGGCTTTCCACAGTCCAAGAAGCTCAACATCTGCCTGGTTGCAAAAGAGCATCCTTTTGAACCTTGGAACGACTGATTTTTATCAACATAGATACGCTGTATCTCACTGTTTCATAAGGCACCAGGATCGCATCGCAATGAAAAATCAGCTCTTAATGCTTGGTATCGATGAAACTTCGATTTTTGAGAACCCTCAGTCTCTCGCTCATTCTATTGAACAGCGACACATTATGCGGCACGAGTTCTACAACATTTTTTAACGATTTTGAACCCGCATGGCCACTCCATATTCGGGTAACGTATGCAAGATGCAACTCGAACAACGACTTGCCCGCCTGGAACGCCAGAACCGCGTGCTGACCGGCCTGGTGGTGGCCCTGGTAATGGGCGTGGCCGCCACCGCCCTAATCGGCGCGGGCGACGGCCCCAAGGATATCGAGGTCCGCACCCTCTCCATTCGCAATGACGACGGCCAACTCGTCGGCTACATGGGCGCGTGCGACAAGGGCTCCGAACTCGTCTTGTTCAACAAGAAGTCGTACTCCGGCCTGCACCTGGAGGCCACCGAGGACGGCGGGATCATCACCCTGAACCACCCCAACGAGAACCCCGCCCTCACGCTCTCCGCCGACGAGGCCACCGGCAAGATCAGCGCCGCCAGCCCCGAAAAGGTGAGCCGAGGGAACTGGCCCTAAGCCCGCAGGACGAACCCCATGACTGCCCTGGCCCTCGCCTCGATCCTTTTTAGCACGCCGATGGAAACCCCCATGGAAACCCCGCGCCCCGAAACCCTCCCCGGCCCCTCCTTTGCCGCCTGGACGAAGTGGGACACGCAGGGCGAGGGCTATGTGCGCACCTTGAACCCGGGCCGCCCCTGGACGGAGCTGGTGCTGAGCTGGAACGCCACCCTGGAACCGGGCGCAAAGATTGACTGGTATGCCGAAGTGCCGGGCGCACCGCAGCCCTACCACCTGGGCACCTGGGCCGAGAGCGCGGAGCAGGGCCGGGGCAGCACCAACGGGCAAAAGGACGACTTCGGCGCGGTCTACACCGACACGCTGGTGCTGAGCCAACCCGCCACCGCCGTCACCATCCGCGCCACGGTCTCCGGCGGAGCGAAGATCAAGTTTGCGAGCGTGGCCCTGACCTCGCCCAACGCCCCGCAAACCGAGCTCGAACCCAACCGCAAGGCCTGGGGCCGCACCATTGAAGCCCCGCGCCTGGCGCAGATGAATTACCCCAACGGCAACGTGATCTGCAGCCCCACCGCCCTGACGATGGTGATGAACTTTTGGGCCGACAAGCTGGGCCGCGAGGACCTGCGCAGCGACGTGCCCGCCACCTGCGAAGGGGTTTTCGATCCGGGCTGGGAAGGCACCGGCAACTGGTCGTTCAATACGGCGTTTGCAGGCTCGAAGCCCGGCTTCCGCGCCTATGTGGCCCGCCTGAGCGCCCTGCCGGAACTGGAAGATTGGATTGCCCACGGCTGGCCGGTGGTGACTTCGATCAGCTATTCCCTGCTGAAGGGCGAGGAGCAGCGCCGCCCCAACGATGGGCACCTGGTGGTACTGGTGGGGTTCACCCCGGACGGCGACCCGATCTTTAACGACCCGGGCCGCAATGTGGTGCGCATGACGTACAAGCGCGCCGACTTTGAGCGGGCGTGGGCGCACAGTGCGCGCACCTGCTACCTGGTGTATCCCCGGCAGATGGTGCCGCCCCGATCTCGAACCGGCCTGTGGCTAGACCGGTTCGATCCCGAAGCTACCGCGCGCTAACTACGCGCGGCCGTTGAGCCAGTTGAGGCGCATCCGCACCACGTGGTTGGCGGTGCCGCGTTGGCGTCGGATTTCCACGCCCGGGGCGACCGCTTCGCCCACCGTAAGGCTCACATTGCGGGTCTGGCCGTCCGCGCCCTTCACCACCAGGTTCAGCGTATCGCCCACCCGGATGTCCTCCATCAGGTGCTCCACCGCGTCCAGCTGGTCGCGCATGGTGTCTTGGTCGAACTTGATGCTGCCGATCTGGGTGATCACGTCATCCTGGATGAGCTTGCCTTCGGCTAGGGGACGCACATTGCGTACTTGCAGACCGCCCTTATCCGGTTGGGCGAGGTACACGAAGCCAATATCCATGGTGCGGCGCTCGGTCTCCGTCCACGTCAGGCCCAGCTTTTGGAGCTGCTCTTCCACCGGCAGGTAGCCCGGGCCGTGGATCAGCTTGTCGTAGAACGGCGCGATGTCCGGCCCCGCCAGCTTGATCGTGATGGTGCGGATGGCGTCTTCGGCAAATCCGGGCTGGTCGTTGCGGTTCATGCGCCACAGCTCCAACATTACATCGTCCAGCGAGTACTTGTTGTCGGTGCGGTGGCGGATTTCGGCATCCAGGCAAAAGCCCGCCGCGAATCCATAGTTATAATAACTAATGCCGAAACCGTTACTATTCCCGCGCCCGTTGTTGGTTTCGCCCACGCGCCGGCTCGATTCATCCGGGCTGACCTTGCCCCAGTTCTCGTTGCGCCGCACCGCGTTGGTATTGCTGATGATGCGGTTGTACATGTCTTGGTCGTTGTGCTGGCCGCTGCGGGTGAGAAGCAAGTGGGCGTAGTAGTCGGTCACGCCTTCTAGCCACCACAGGGCCCCCGTCACCGGGAGCTTGGTGTAATCGAACGGGCCGAGGACTGCGCTGCGGATGCGCTTTACGTTCCAGAGGTGGAAGTATTCGTGGCTGAACACACCGACCGCGCCCTTGCCCATGCCCGCGCCGTAGCTGATTTGGGTGCTACTCAGGTGTTCCAGGCCGCCTGCGCCGTCGTGGGCGTTGTTCACGTTGAAGTGCCACACGTACTTGGTGTCTGGGTAGCCACCGAAGAAGTCGATTTGGTACTCGCTCATCTGCTTACAGGAGGCGATCAGGGCCTCGGCATCCACAAACTTGCGGCCCACCCCACGGAGGGCGATTTCGTGTTTCACTCCTCGGGCGGTGTAGGTCAGCATCTGCAGGTCGCCGGCGCTCACCGGGTTGTCGGCGAGCACGTCATAGGTGGGGGCGCGCCAGGGTTGGCCCGCCGGCACATCAGGCAGGCCGTGCGAGATGCGATCCCCCGCCGGAACGTTGATCCGCAACGTGCAGGGTTCTTGGGTGCGCCCTTCTACGTAAAGGTAGGTGCTGGGGCCGCTCCAGTGCAGCACCCCGGTCACATCCTTGCTCGTCGGGACGGCGTAAGTCACGCGCACGCGCTGGCCGCTCCGGGCCGGGATCGCCCAGCGATCTTTATCATTGGTGGCCTGCACGGCTTGGCCATCCACGGTCACATTAAGGTTTTGGACGGCCGCAAAGTTGTCGCGGAGAACGTAGGCGCCGGGCGCCCAATTGGGCATGCGGACGGCGGTGCCATTGGGGGAAGCCGCGAATTCGAGGGTGACCGACAGCTTTTCGGCGGGGTTCCCGTAGGAAACGGTGTAGTCCACCTGAGCCTGGGCCACGCCGGCGGCCACCAGCGCTAAGGCAAGGAAAGATGCGCGCATCTCCCGCTTTTACCGCGAATGGTTCACGATCGTCACCGGTTTCTTGTTTTCGCCAATGGGCAAGGCTCCCCCTTGGCCGGCTTCATGGATCGAGACTTGGGCGGGATAAGGGATAGCCGCAAGATGGTCTAGCGGCCGCCACCCTGCGTACGTTTGTCTACGTATAATAGGGGTATGTCGATCGTTCAGTACGATACGCCGCTGGCCCTGAGCAAGGATTTCTCGCCCAAGGGCGACCAGGCCACGGCGATCGCGACCCTGTGCGATGGACTGGACAGTGGGTACCGCTACCAAACCCTGCTGGGGGCCACCGGCACGGGGAAAACCTACACCATGGCCAGCGTGATTGCGCAGATGCAGCGCCCCGCGCTGATCATTGCCCACAACAAGACGCTGGCCGCGCAGCTGTGCCAGGAGTTCCGCGCGTTCTTCCCCGACAACGCCGTCGAGTACTTCATCAGCTATTACGACTACTACCAGCCGGAAGCCTACGTCCCCCAAAGCGACCTCTACATCGAGAAAGATAGTTCGGTCAACGAAGAGATTGAGCGCCTGCGCCACGCGGCCACCCAGAGCCTACTGGAGCGGCGCGATGTGATTGTGGTGGCGTCGGTGTCGTGCATTTACGGCTTGGGTTCGCCCGACCTCTACGCCGAGAGCGTTATCACGTTCGAGAAAGACGTGGATTTCCCCATGGATCAGGCCATCAAGCGCATGATCCAAATGCAGTTCACGCGCAACGACATGGTGCTGGAGCGCGGTACGTTCCGGGTGCGGGGGGACACGCTGGAAATCCAACCCAAGGACGAGGAGATCGTGACGCGGGTGGAGTTCTTTGGCGACACCGTGGAGCGCATCCGACTGGTAGATCCGCTGACTCAGCAGACGCTGGATGAACCCAGTAAGTGCTCCATCTTCCCCGCCACCCACTACGTCACTCCGTTCGAGAAGATCGACCAGGTGCTAGACCAAATCATCGAGGAGCGCGACCGGCAGGTGGCGTGGTTTGAGGCGCAGGGCAAGCTCCTGGAAGCCCAACGCCTGAAGCAGCGCACTGAATTCGACATCGAGATGATCCGCGAAGTCGGCTATTGCAACGGGATTGAGAACTACAGCCGCTACTTTGATGGCCGCCAGCCCGGCGACCCGCCCTTTACGCTGATTGACTTCTTGCCCAAGGATGCGGTGGTGTTCATTGACGAAAGCCACCAAACCCTGCCGCAAATCCGGGCGATGTACAACGGCGACCGGCAACGGAAGAGCGTGCTGGTGGACTACGGGTTCCGCCTGCCCAGCGCCCTGGACAACCGCCCGCTCAAGTTCGAAGAGTTCCTGGAACGCACACCGCAGGTGGTGTTCGTCAGCGCCACCCCTGGCCCATTTGAGATCGAAAACGAAAGCCAGCGGGCGGAGCAGATTATTCGGCCTACTTACGTTATTGACCCCGAAGTAGATATCCGCCCCACGCAGAACCAGATTGACGACCTGATCTACGAGATTCAGGAGCGAGTGAAGCGGAGCGAGCGTGCCTTGGTGACCACCCTGACCAAGAAGATGGCCGAGGACCTGACCAACTACCTCCAGGACGCCGGGGTGAAAGTGAACTACGTGCACAGCAACGTGCACTCGCTGGAGCGGCCTGAAATCCTGCGTGACCTGCGGCTAGGGGTCTACGACGTGATTGTGGGGGTGAACCTCCTCCGCGAGGGTCTCGACCTTCCTGAGGTCACGCTGGTGGCCATTCTGGATGCTGACAAGGAGGGCTTCCTCCGCTCCGGCACCTCGCTCATCCAGACCATCGGCCGCGCCGCCCGAAACGCCGGCGGCCGCGTGATTCTCTACGCCGACCGGGTGACCGACTCGATGCAATACGCCATTGACGAGACCAACCGACGGCGCGAGATTCAGCACGAATACAACGTGCGCAACAACGTGCAGCCCATGACGGTGGTGAAGGAAGTGCGCGAGACGGTGCGCGTCTACGACACGGTGAAGGAACTCTCGGCGCAATACAGCACCGACACCCGCGACGCCCTGGGCGAGGGGCAATCGCTACGGATTGAGGACATCCCCATTCTGATTGACCGGCTGGAAAAGGATATGAAGGATTTGGCCCGGGCGATGGAGTTTGAGAAAGCAGCGGCAGTGCGCGATGAGATCTCTGAGCTGCGCAAGCTGATGGGCCTGAGCGATGGCCGCATTGGGCAAGAGAAGCGCAAGCTGCCAGGCCGCGACCGTCGGTCGCGCTAATCCTGAGCGCATTCGGCGTAAGATGGAGCGCATGCGACTCCTCGTTCTCGGCGGCACCCAGTTTGTGGGGCGACATTTGGTGGCCGAGGCGCTTCGGCGCGGCCATGAGGTTTCTCTCTTCCACCGGGGCCGCACCAATGCGGACCTGTTCCCCGAAGCCGAGCACATCTTGGGCGACCGCCTGGAAGATGTGAGTGCCCTCACCGGCACCTGGGACGCGGTGGTAGACGTGAGCGCCTATGTGCCCCGCGCGGTGGACATGATGATGAGCCAGCTGGCCGGACGGGCGAGCACCTACCTGTTTGTAAGCACGATCAGTGTTTATGAGCCCGAGTTCACCGGCCTGATGGACGAGAATGCACCCCGCGTGCCGGCCCCCGAGCCGCCCACCGAGGAGATCACACCAATGACTTACGGCGCTCTCAAGACGGCCTGCGAGGACGCGCTGGACGCCTGGAACGGCCCGGTGCAGATCGTCCGCCCGGGATTGATCATTGGGAGCCACGACGCCACGGAGCGCTACCCCTATTGGCCGTGGCGCATGCAGCGCGGTGGAGACGTACTGGTACCGGAAACCCGCCAGCCCATCCAGTGGGTGGACGCGCGCGACCTGACCGGCTGGATGCTGGACCTGCTGAGCACGGATGCCACCGGGCCGTTCAATGCCGTGGGGCCGTACGACTTTACGACCCTGCCGGACCTGGTGAAGGCCACCCGCGACGTAGTGAACCCCTCGGCGAATCTGGTCATGGTGCCCGAAGCGGACCTGATCGCGGCGGAGTTGGGCGGGGCGGACCTGCCGTTCTGGTTTGCCGGCGCGGGCCGGGCGGGCATCATGCAAGTGAACAGCGACCGCGCCCAGGCGCACGGGCTACGTTATCGTCCCGTGGCCGAGAGCGTCCACGATACGCTCACCTGGTGGAACGAGACGCGCGGCGAAGCCAAGCCGAAGAACGGGTTAACCCCCGAACGCGAGGCCGAACTGTTGGCGCGCTTCGCTTAGGCTTCGGGTTCTCTCGGTTCCTCGCTCACCACGGCGAAGAGGCCCTCGCCCTCCGACGTGGGGGCGGGGAGCGACTTGGAGAGCACTTCGGGGAGTTGGAATGATGCCTCCACCGGGTCTTGCACGAGGGTCGGCTCGGCAATCTCCTTGGCGTGCTCGGCACCCAACTCCGCCATCTTCCGCACCCGAGGAATGAGGCGAGTGCGCAAGTTGCCCTCCATGTTGTTGTAGGCCTTGACGGCGGTGTTGAGTCCCTTGCCCATGTCAAGGTAATGGCCAATGAGAACCTGGATCGAATCGTAAAGCTGGCTGGCGGCGTTGTGCACTTCCTTTGCTTCTTTGGCGAGGCGATCTTGCTTCCAGCCGAACGCGACAGCCCTTAGGAAACCTAATGAGTTTTGTGGCGAGATGAGCATGATGTTGAGAGCCAGCATGTCCTCGACGAGATTGGGGCGCACATCCAGGGCCGCTCGGTAGGCGCTTTCGCTCGGCAAGAAAAGCCCGACTAGCTCTAACCCTTCCACGGACTTGCCGTAGTCTCGTTTGGCCAGGGCCTTGCCATGTCCCATAACCTTCTCCGCGAAGGTGACGAGCAAAGCGCGGCGCTGCTGTTCGTCGTTGACTTCCATGGCCTGCAGGTAGGCGTCCAGCGGGGTTTTCGCGTCGATGACAATGCGGCGTTCCCCGGGCAGCGTGACAATGACATCGGGACGACTATTTTTGTCTTCGCCCGGAATGTGCACCTGAGTTTCGTAGTCCACATGCTCCGCCAGCCCCGCGATCTCCAGCACTCGTTGCAGAGCCAATTCACCCCAGTTCCCCGCCGTGCCGGGGTCGCGCAGCGCGGTCACCAAGCGTGTTGTATTTTTATTTAGGTCACCATATAGATCGTTCATCTGACGAATCTGCTCGGTGATCTCCGTCTTGTCCTTGGTCCGGTTCTCGTCCAGGGAGCGATTGAGTTCTTCCAACTGCTTCAGGCGGAGTTGGAAGGGCTCCATCGTCTCCTTGATGGCCTCTTGCCGCACCTTCAGGTCGCCGTCGGCGTTGTCCTTGAAGCGCTTCAGCAGTTCCTCGGCCTGGCGCACCATCTCGGTGGTGTTCTGCTTAAGGATCTCCTCGCTGAGGGCCTTGAATCGATCCTCCAGGGCCTGCTTGGCCTCCAGCAACCCCTGCTTCTGCTCCTCGAAGCTGCGCTCCCGCTCCTCTTGGGTACTGGTCAGGCGGGCAATCTCGGTTTCCCGCTGCAATCGCATGTCGGCCTCGGCCCGCAGATCCGTTTCCAGTTGCGCAAGCTTCGCCATCATTGCGTCCGCCTGCCGGACGCGCTCTTTCAGCGCCGCGCCCTGGATCTGGACCGCCTGCAATTCTTCGGTGCGCCGTGCCAGGTCCGTGCGGGCCGCCTCGGCCGCTTGGTTCGCCAGCCCCATCTCTGTTTCCAGCTTGGCCAGCTTCGGGCGCAAGGTCAGGAGGATCGCGCCCGCCCCCAGTAGCAAACCAATCAGTGCCCCCACAATCGCCGAGATCAAATCCACGTCCTCATTTTAACCCCATTTTGACAATGGATATGTAGACATGCGTCTATTTCCGGTGGTAGCATCCGTTACATCAAGCCCTGAGGGGCTGGATGGAGAGATTGAAATGAGTGACCAAATCCCGGGCCGCGCCCACGCGTGGCTCGAAATCGCAACCCGCACGCCCGATGCCGCGACCAAGTTCTACACCGAACTCTTTGGCTGGGGCACGGAAATCATGGACATGGGGCCGGAGATGGGCAACTACACCATGCTTAGCCACAACAACCACGCATGGGCGGGTGTCATGCCGCTCAAAGGGCCGCACGCCGAGGGGGTTCCCCCGCATTGGGCCATCTATTTCAACGTGGACGACGTGGATGCCGCCGCCGCCAAGGCTGCCAGCCTCGGTGGGCAAATTCTGGCCCCGGCCTTTGATATTGAAGGCGTGGGACGCACGGCCCTCATCCAAGACCCCTACGGAGCGGTCTGTTACCTCTTCAAGAGCGTCAATCCGAAGCCGGAAGAGTCGCCGGAAGATCCGGTCGCCTGGATGGAACTCTACGCCGGCGATAAGCAGGGCGCGATCGACTTCTACACCCAAGTAATGGGCTGGGGCACCGAGCACAGCACCGAGATGGACTACACCATGCTCAGCGTGGACGGCCGCAACTTCGCGGGCGTGATGGCCATGCCGGAGGTGCCGCCGCACTGGGGCGTCTACTTCAGTTCGCCCAACGTGGACGACAAGCTGGCCAAGGTGAAGGCCGCCGGCGGGGACGCCATCATGGAGCCGTTTGATGTGCCGACCGTGGGCCGCATCTGCGTGCAAAAGGACGCCGAAGGCGCCGTCTTCTACACCATCACGTTCTCAGGGATGTGATCCGGAATCGGCGGATGACCCTTCCCCGCTCTCCGCGGTGGGAGTCTCGGAAAGGTTGTCCTCCGCGGGCAGATGGGCGCTCGCGTCCACGCGTCCATCACCCGTAGCCCCGGCGCGATTCGTGACCACATTCCAAATCACCAACAGGGCAATGAGAACGATGGTGCCCCCAATGGACATGAGCACCAGCGTCTGCTGAAAGTTGCCCATGTCTTCGGCGGTGCCGCTAATCTTGGCCCAGGTCATTACCCCTTAGCCTAGCGTGAGATTCTGCCGGACATCTGGACACCAGGGGCTTTCGGTCGCTACACTGTAGACATGCGCGTGACTGCAGACCTACTCCGACAACCCATCTTCCGGGACATGACGGCCGAACAGGTGGGCATCCTGCTGGACCTGAGCGATGAGCGGATCTACCGCGACCGCGACCCGGTCATTCGCATCACCGAGACCAACCCGGACCTCTTCATCGTGGCGGAAGGCGGTGTGGAAGTCCGCACCGCCACCGGCGACGTACTGGCCACCATGGGCCAGGGCAGCGTGTTCGGCGAGGTCTCCATCGTGGATGAAATGCCGGCCAGCGCCACCGTGTTGAGCCAAGGCATGACGCGCCTGAACGTGATCCACCGCAAGACGCTCCACGCCCTGCTGGATGGCGACCCCAAGATGAAGGCGCAACTGATGGAAAACTTGGCCCGCATCCTGGCTGGTCGCCTGCGCGCCATGAATGCGCACATCATGGTCGGCCGCATAGACGACTGATTGGCCCCCTAGCAAGGGCCCATTCGTCCCCACCATCCCAATGCTCGGCTGAATCTTGACATATAGTTCAAGATAGAAGGAGGTTGATGATGAGTGAGTTCATTTCTCGCGGCTACGCCCACCCGCACGTGCTGGTGAGCACCGACTGGGTGGCGGAAAACGGCTCGCAACCGGGCGTGATTTTGGTGGAGAGCAATGAGGATCCGTTGCTCTACCCTTCCGGCCACATCCCGGGGGCACACGAGGTGGACTGGACCCGCGACCTGAACGACCCCATCATCCGCGACTACCTGGACCAAGACGGTTTCCAAGCGCTCATGCGCCGCCTCGGCGCCACGGCGGATAGCCACATCGTGTTCTACGGCGACCGCAACAACTGGTGGGCGTGCTACGCCTTCTGGATTTTTACGCTGTTCGGCCACACCAAGTGCTCGGTGATGAACGGCGGACGCATCAAGTGGGTGAACGAAGATCGCCCGATTACGAAGGAAGTCCCCAACCCTACCCCGAGCGACTACGTGGCGCAGCCGCGCAACGACGCCCAGGAGCGCGCTTTCCGCGATGACGTACTGGCCCACGTCCGCGCTGGCGGCCAACTGGTGGACGTGCGCAGCCCGCAAGAATTCACCGGCGAGCGCCTGCATATGCCGGACTACCCGAACGAGGGTGCCCTGCGCGGTGGCCACATCACCGGGGCCAAGAATGTGCCCTGGGCGCGCGCCATCCGCCCGGACGACGGCACGTTCCTGAATGCAGACGAGCTCAAGGCGCTTTACGAAGGGGAAATTGGCCTGAAGCCGCAAGAGCCGATCATCGCCTATTGCCGCATCGGCGAACGCAGCAGCCACACCTGGTTCGTGCTCAAGTACCTGCTGGGTCACCCGCAGGTGCGCAACTACGACGGCAGCTGGACCGAGTGGGGCAACGCCGTGGGCTTGCCCATCGAACGCCCGTAATCATGTTGCCGCCGCGCCTGCAAGAGATCCTGGACGACCTCGCGTTCTTCACCGACCGCAGTGACCGCATCGAGGCCCTGATCTCGCTGAGTGAACAGTTCCGGCCCATCCCGCCGGAACTGGCGGAGCGCCCCTACGACGAGGCCAAGCGCGTGCCGGGGTGCGAAAGCGAGGCGTTTGCGTGGGCGTTCCGGCAGCCCGATGGCACCTACCAATTGGAGTTTGATGTGCTCAGCCGCCAGGGGCTCTCGGCCATGGCGCTGAGCTACGCCCTCAAAACCGGCCTGGACGGAGAGAAGGCCGAGGCCATCCTCGCGGTGCCGGAGACGCTCATCAACGACCTCTTCGGGGCCAGCCTCAGCATGGGCAAGACCATGGGCTTGATGAATACGCTCCGCCTCATCCAAACCCAAGTCCGGCACGCGGAAGCCGCCGCAAACGTATAGGCTAATCTAAGCCTATGATCTCGGCGCTGCTTGCGACGGCTACTCTGCCCTCCCGCTTTCAACTCGTGGCCCCGCTGGCGCTGCCGCCCGTACGGGTGGATACGCGCATGGCCAAGTACGGCGTGGCGCAAGAGATGGCGGCGCAACAAAACTTGCAGGCCCGGATGCTGTGGATTGACGCCACTGCGAACCTGGATCGGGTGAATTCGGCCGAAAAGATTGACACCCTGGTGAACAAGATCGCGGATGCCGGGTTCAACACCGTGGTCTACGACGTGAAGCCGATTGTCGGGCGGACCACTTATCCCAGCGAGCTCGGTGACCGCCTGACCGCCTGGCGCGAGGCCCGCATGGATCCCAACTTTGACCCCATGCCGGAGTTTGTGAATACGGCGCGAGCGCGGGGCCTTGGGCTTTATGTAGCGCTCAACGCGTTCTCTGAGGGTCACCTGTTTGCCAAGCAACAAGCCGGACCGAATTCGCCCTTTGGCGACCCGGGCTGGGGGTACCGCCACCCCGAACTGCAGAGTGTGGTGTACGTCGCCTACCCCACTCTCAGTTCGCTGCGCGTCAACCCGGCCATAGACCCGCCGACGTGGGACACCCCGCTCGCGCTGTTCGCCAAGATTCCCACGCAGGCCATCACCGGCCCCACCGCCGTCGTGGACGCGAACCTGAAGGTGGTGAGCGTGCAACCCGGCCTGCCCACCTCCCTGTCCGCCGGCCAACGCCTGCTCGTAGGGCGCGAAGCAGCGCACGGCTTCATCGGCTCCCTGCACTCGGGCGCCACGCTGAGCTTGGGGAGCGAGGCCGCGTGGATGCGCACCGGGGAGGCCGATAACCAGGTGCCGCTGATGATGAATCCTCATCTCAAGGCCAACCAGGATCGCGCCATCTCCTTCCTCAAAGAACTCGCGGAAAAGTACGATATTGATGGTTTGATCTATGATGATCGTCTGCGGTTCAATGGAATTGAGGGCGACTTCAGCGATGAAGCCAAAGCCCAGTTCGAAGCGCGCATCGGGCAACCGGTGCGGTGGCCGCAAGACATCTACACCGTCACCTTCAATGCCGATCTCACGCGCGGCATCCAGCCCGGGCGCTATTACGACGCCTGGCTCGCATGGCGCGCCGAGGAGATGACCAAGTTCGTGTTGCGCGTGCGGAACGAAGTCGCCACCCCCGCCAGTGGCATCCAGTTCGCCACCTACGTTGGCAGTTGGTACGGCGATTACCCGAAGGTCGGCGTGAATTACGGCAGCGACAAACTCCAGGCCGGCTTCCCGTTCCTTACCCGCGATTACCAGGCCACCGGCTTTGCCCGGCACCTCGATTTTCTGATTACGGGTTGCTACTACCGCGTCGGCACGATTTACGAAGCCATGATGCGCGGCCGCCCCACCGGGCACACCGTCGAGGCCGCCTCGCTCATGAGCAACCGGCTGGCCGATGGCGACACCTGGACGTATGCGGGCATCATGCTCAGCAACTTCGACGCGCGCCCGCAGGATCTCCCCGCCGCGTTGCAAGCCGCCGCCGCCACCTCCCAGGGCATCATGATCTTCGATCTCAGCCACAACATTGATAAGTTCTGGCCATACTTCGAGCAAGGATTCCGGCATCCGGCCACCGCGCCCCACACTCGGCCCGACCTGCTGCGGACACTGCGCCAGGCGCGGGAAGCCCAGCGGAAGCGCGGCGACATGCCCGCCCCCTTCCCGATGTTTGAAGGTGCAACCGGCACCGGATGGTAATTCCTGCCACGAAACGTACCGACGATTCGTTTGGAATATAAGCCCAAGTGAGCCAAAGCCCTCCCACGACGATTGGTAAGTACCAAATCATCCGGGAAATCGCCCGCTCGAACGATATCGTTTACGAAGCGTACGACCCCGCCATGAATCGTCGTGTGGCCGTGAAGGAGCTGGCGATGGTGCCTGGCGCCACCGACACCCAGCGGCAAGAGCGGCTCCAGCGGTTTTTGCGCGAGGCCCGCGCGGCGGGTTCGTTGCAGCACCCCCACATCGTCACGGTGTACGAGGTTGGGCAAGATGCCAGCGGCCGCCACTTCATCGCGATGGAGTACCTGGAGGGGCAAACCCTCCGGAACCTGATTGACTCCAGCGGGGCGATGAAGCCGAAGGACGCCGTCCACCTGGCGGAGCAAGTGCTGGAAGGGTTGGCCTTCGCCCACGGGCGCGGGGTCATCCACCGCGACATCAAGCCGGACAACATCCAAATTCTGCCGGGCAACCGGGTGGTCATCACCGACTTCGGGATTGCGCGCCTGACTTTCGAACCCAACATCACGATGGACGGGCAGGTGTTCGGCACGCCCAGCTACATGTCGCCGGAGCAGATCCACGGCGGTGATTTGGACGTTTCCAGCGACCTCTTTAGCCTCGCCATCATCCTCTACGAGATGGTGAGCGGGCGCAAGCCCTTCGCCGGCGACAACGTGGTGGCGATTGCCTATGCGATTGCCAACGCGAACCCGCCCATGCCGGCCGATTGCCCGCCCGCGCTGTGGCGCGTGATCGAAAAGGCGCTGCAAAAGACCAGCGCCCTGCGCTACCGAGGGGCGGAGGAGATGCTGCGCGACCTCAAGGCCGCCGAGGGCTCTCTGAACCAGCCCGTGGTGCCGCCGCCGGTGTCGGCGTCCAGCCACATACTCGCCGGGCCGCACCAGAACCCCGCCACCGCGCACTTGGTGCCGCCCCCGATCTCCACCGCTGGTCTCACGCCCGCACAGGCGCAGCTGATGAACCAGGTCTACGGCCAGGCCTACGGGCAGAGTGCGGCCAGCCCCGCTCCGCAGTCTGCACCCTATGGGCAAGGCTATGGCCAACCTTACGGCCAGACCCCTACCTACGTGCCGGTGCCAATTTACTATCCTCCGCCGCCGCGTCCCATCACCATTTCGCCCGAAACCCGCTCGTGCATGGGCCGGTTTGTGTGGGCCGTCGCCATCATCGGGCTGCTGTTTGCGATTGTGATTTACGGCATCGGGGCGCTGACGGAGACGATGGACCGCAACCCCGGCGCGGCGCAATCCATCCCCACCACGCCCCAGCAAGCGCAAGCCCGATTGGAGCCCAGCCTGGATGCCGCCCGCGAGCGTGCGGAACGGATCATTGCTCCCCCGCCCGAAGCCCGTGAAGAAGCCACTTCCGGACCCACGCTACAAGATGCCGTGGGATTGGTCGCGGCGGCGATGGATGAGCCGAACCCCGCCCGTCGCGCCCAGCTGTGGAGCCAGAGCAGCCAGGCCTTTGTGGCTGTCGGCATGAGCAACCCGGAGGGCATGGACATCGTTTTCGCGCAGGCCGCCAGCGTCTACATCGGGGCCGCCGAACTCGGAGCGGATCAAGGGCGCTTTGATCGGGCGATTGAGTCGCTTTACCAAGCCCAAGGGTTCGTGAACGGAAACGAAGATACGGCATACCGCATCCAGCAGTTGATGAACACCTACAGCACCCAGATCTAAGCCCGCCCATTCAAGGCGGCTCGTTCCATGCGGCTTAGTCGATGCTGAGCAGCGCCCCGCCATCCACCGTAAGATTGATCCCGGTGATGTAGGACGCGCGCTGGCTGCACAGGAAGACGCCCGCCGCCGCCACTTCTTCCGGGGTGGCCAGGCGCCCAATGGGGATGCTTAGGCCGGCTTTCACCAGCTCTTGCTCTTCATCCGTACCGGCCCGATCGGCCCGCACCTGTGCCAGGTGCCGCTGACGGTCGGTAAGGGTATGTCCGGGCAGCAGGCCGTTCACCGTCACCCCGTGGGGGGCCAGTTCTCGCGCCTGCAGGCGTACCAGCGCCCGCAAACCGGCCCGCAGGGTGCTGCTGATGGGCAAGAGCGGTTCCGGCTGCTTGGCCACCAGGCTGGTGACGTGGACAATGCGACCCCACCCGCGCTCCTGCATCCCCGGGGCCACCAGCCGCACCAGGCGCACCACGTTCATCAGGGTGCTGTCCACCCCGCTTTGCCACTGAGCGTCGGTCATCTCCGTCCACGGCCCGGCGGGCGGGCCACCCGTGTTGGTAATCAGGATGTCCGGCGAACCCAGGTGCGTGGTCACGTCTCGCACCCATCGCTCCAGGTCGGCGGGCTGGCTCACGTCCACGGGGTCGAATCGTATGCCGTCCGGGAGGTCGGCGGGGGTACGGGCGCAGACGGCCACGCGGCAGCCTTCGGCCTGCAAACCCTCGGCCAGGGCGCGACCGATCCCCTTCGTGCCCGCCGCCACCAGGGCCACGCGGCCCGCAATTCCCAAGTCCATGGGTTCATGCTACCGGGTCGGTAGAATGCGGGTCGGCCCTGCGGAGGGGTGGCAGAGTGGTCGATTGCAACGGTCTTGAAAACCGTCGTCTCGCAAGGGACCGTGGGTTCGAATCCCACCTCCTCCGCCATTCATTGCGGTCGCAATGATTTATTCATTACGAAGTGTAAGTCTTTGGAATTAGGGGAACAGTTGCGAGTCAAGAGCCATAGGTTCGATTTAGGTATAAATACCTAGTATCGTTTGGAGTTTGGCCTTCGTCACCTTTATAGTAGAGAGATGGAACAAGTTTCAACTCGTTCCGCTCTCTGGTGTTTCGCATCCGGAGTGCTCGCAATAGGGGGGGCATATTAGCCTCGCAAGAACCCCGCGCCGTGGGCCTCACACTTGTGGGGCTTAGCCTCGTGACCCTTTGCTTGGCGGTCAAGCCGCTTCGCTCCTTGTCGGCCGTAGGCTTCGTCACCGCCGCCGTGCTGAGCTTTGTAGGAGGAGGCATGGCTTATGCTCGCCACACGCCCATCGAATCAAAGCTCGAATCCGTATTGCACCGGGCCGCTCCGGCCCCGGAAAAAGCTTCCATGTGCCCTGCGGCCAAGAATGCTAAATCTTCATTAGAGACCCTGAAGTCATGAGCAAGACCTGGAAGCCCGGCCCTACAATTTTGGGCGCGCTCCTTGGCATGGGATTGATCGCGGCGGCTTTGGCATTCGTTATGCCTCGTCGCAATGAGGTCCAAGCGGAAGCAAATGCCCGCGACGGAATGCGCGCCGTGGTCAATGCCCTGAACGTGTACGTGGAGAACTACGGCGAATACCCGAAGTCCTTAAAGAAGCTAAAGGATGTTGATACCCGGGTACCTGCAGGATTTGTCCTCAAAGATCCGACCGCTAGGGGTAGTTACGTTTACGCGTTTTCGGGCTCGTGTCTTGAAGGCGCTCGATCGGGAACCTTCAAATACGAGTGGGATCCAGCGAAATACTGGGTCATTTCAACGGCAGGCCGAGATCTGTACCAAGAGGGCCCGCAGGTGGCCGTCGATCGACCAGACGCTGTATTCAACTACGAGACAACGATGGTTCCGGGCAAGAAGTACCTCTCTGCGTACATGGATGGCCGAATCGAACACTCGCCAGTCTTCAACAACTTCATGTTGCAGTGCTCAGCCTACAATGGGGGAGCCAGGAAGGTTCAGCCATGAAGTTCTTCGTAAACGGTTTGCCGATTGCAGGGCTGCTTGCCCTATTGGCCTTCCAGATCAGCTTTGCGTCGAACTGGCCGTGTGACGGGAATGGCATTATGAATTGCGACAGCCCACCAGAGGGGGATATCTGTGGTAGTGACGAAGATGACATCTATCAGTTGTGCGTTGGCGGCGAAGAGAATGTCATGGCTGACTTGTACACCTGTAATGGCAGGAATGACAACTGCGGAGGTCAGGAACAATTATGCAATGTCGTAGTCAGGTACGTTGTTATGGCGAGCGAGGTATTCTGTTGCGAGCCAATTGTCTGTTTGTCATTGTCGGCGAGTCGAGACAACGAGGATTGCTTCTTCAAAGGCTGGTGCGTTAACAGCGACCTTAACCTGGTTGAGGTCCTTAATCGCAAGTGTAACGGAGACCCCTGTGTAGGTCCATTTCCTAGCCCAATGCCCTCAACGGAGCCGGCCATAAGACAGCCGGGGTACGCCGGCGGATTTGGCTGGTCGCCAGAACACATCCCAGCGGTTCCCTAGAACTTAGCAAGTGACCACAAGCACCTCTGATTGTTAATCAGGGGTGTTCTTGGTTATCCGACCTTTCGCCCGTCTGATCTCTGGAACTCCTCGACACCCCATTCGCGACCATCACCGCCAGCGCTACCGCCAGGCACAGCCAGGGGAACATCATCCGCCCCGTCCAGCCATCGCCCCCGGCGGGGACGCGCACCCGCGCCGTCAGCAGGCCCTGATCGCGGTGCGGCAGCCACGCCACGATGTTCCCGCGCGCATCGGTGATGTAGCTCCGCCCCTTGCTCCCGGCCCGCACCACCGGCAGGCCCGCCTCGATGCTCCGGAACACCGCCCCCGGATACAACTGCTCCCACGCGGGCGTAGCAGCGTACCAATCATCTATCGCCTGCACGGTCAGCAGTTGCGCCCCCGCCTGCTGCTGGGCCAGCGCCAGGTCCGGAAATAACCCCTCAAAACAAAGCAACGGCCCCGCCTGGAACGGCCCCACCGGCAGGCTTTGCACGCGGTCGCCGGGGGTCAGGTCCCCCGCCGGGAGGTTGAAGTTCTTGAGGAACGGCAACACGTCGCGCCCGGGCACGTACTCGCCGAACACCACCAGGCGGGTTTTGTTGGCGTGCTTCCACTGCATGCCGTCCCAGGAGTACGCGGTTTGGTAGCGCTTGCCACCCTGCACCAGGTTGCCGCCCAGGATGACGGGCACCGCCGGGGGGTAGCCCAGCACCGCCGTGGGCACCACCGACTCGCTGGGGGAGGCGAAACCTTCGGGGAACACCACCAACTCGGCTCCGGCCCGTTCGGCGTCGGCCATCAGTTCCGGCCCGGCCCCATCCAGCCGGATGCGTTCCTCGTCCACCGGAGTGAAGGCTTGGTCCACCCCCGGCTGGGCGGCAGCGACCACGTGCCAGTTGCCTTCGGGAGGCGTGCTGGCCCGCCACCAGGAATAGCCAAACAAAGCGATGATAACCACGGCCGCTTCCGTGCGCCACCGGTTCATCGCGCCATCGGCCCGGGGCCAACGCCACTCGGCCAGCCACTGATTGACCAGCACCACCCAGGCGCTCACCAGGAAGATGCCGCCCAGCGCCGCCGACTGCAACACCGCCGGGAACGGCCAAAGCGGAGTGGCCATGTGCCCCCACGGGAAGGCGAGGCCGGGGATGTAGCTGCGGATGAACTCCATGGCCACCCACAGCAGGGGGATGGCCCACGCGCGGCCCTGGCGTTCGGCCGCGCCCATCCAGCTGGCCTGCAGCCAAAAGTAGCCCATGGCAATCGGCACCGTGACCACCCACGGCACCAGCCCGCTCACCAGGCTGCCGGTCCATTTATAGACAAACGGCACCACCCACCACATTTGGTAGCCGTAGAAAATCGCCCCGAAAACCAGGCCACTGCGGCGCACCGGGCGGGCTTCTTGCCCCCGAATGCTGACCAGCCAAGGCACCAACGCCACGAACACCAGCCACCGCAGATCGAACGGCGGGAATGCCAGCACGAGCAAAACGGCCGAGAGGGCCGCCCCCGCGCTAGGGGAGAACGGGCGCGGCAGCTTCGACATGGGGTTCTTGATTGTAGCGGACCAACCGCCACGGGGTGCGCTCATTCCGTTCGAATTCGGAGAACGCGGCGTTTCCAAACCGGAACGAGAGCCCCAAGTGGGCCGGCGCCTGCAAGAGTGCGGCGACCAGCATCGAGCCCGTCATGCCGTGCGTGACAATGAGGACGTCTTGGTGGTGTTCAAGCTCGGCGAGGAACGCTTCCGCACGGACCCGGACCATGAGGGCCGATTCACCATTCGGGGGCGTGGCGTGCAGGGCAAAGGGGTCCTCGGGGTGCGTGAGATCATGCAGCTGATTGCGAAGTTGCTCAAAGTGCATGCCTTCCCAGTCGCCAAAGCCCCGTTCTCGCAGGCGCGGATCCTGTTGGATCGGGAGCCCCTTCACGGCGGCCACGGCCTCGGCGGTCTCGCGGGCGCGGCTGAGATCGCTGCACCAAATCTGGCCGATGGGCTCGTGAGTTAGCAGGCGCGCTAGTCCAGCGGCTTGCGCCCGGCCTCGGGCATTGAGGGCGATGTCCGATTGCCCCTGGGCGCGGCCCTCGCGGTTCCAGTCCGTCTCGCCGTGCCGTGCAATCCAGATTCTGCCGCTTGCCACGGTTCAATCTTGCCTCGCACCCACCCCCTCTTTGGGTACTCTCGCGCATCATGAGTCGTCGCCTCGTTGCCGGTTTGATGCTTGTTGCGGGCCTCGTCCCTGCCCTTAACGCCCAGGAATCCCCGCTCACCGCCCCGCCCAAGGAACTTGACCAAATCAAGTGGATGGTGGGCCAATGGAGCGGCACGATGAGCTCCACCATGGGCGACATCAAGACCGTGATGGACATCCAACCGGCGATGGGTGGCCACTACTATCAGTTCAATTCCAAGAACACCCTGGGCGACATGACCATGGACGAAGTGGTCTATCTCACCTATGACCCCAAGATGAGCAAGTTCCGCATCTGGGCGTTTGCCAGTTGGGGCGGGCCCGCCCGCACCGAGGCCGGTGACTACAAGGATGACAAGCTGGTGACCGTTAGTGACCCCTGGGAAGTGATGGGGATGACCATGGTGAGCCGCAGCACGCTGGCGAAGGCCGAGGGCGACAAGATGGAGTTCATCTTGGAGTTCAAAGAAGGCGACACCTGGAAGAAGGACGGCGGCGGTCTCCTGACCCGGACCCGATAGTCTCCCCGCCCGCGCGGCGCCCCCCGAAAGTCGCTAAACTGCAACCATGCGTGTCCCGTTCTTGGACATTCCTGGCCAGTACAAAGAAGTACGCCACCTGATTGACCCCGCCATTGCCGAAATCATGGAAACGGGGGCCTATGTTCTGGGCAAATGGAACACGCAACTGGAAACCGAACTGGCCCAGCGCCACGGCGTGAAGCACGGCATTGCCCTCAATAGCGGCACCGATGCCCTGCGCATCGGCATGCAGGCGGCAGGTATCGGCCCGGGCGATGAGGTCATCACCACCGCGTTCACCTTTGTGGCCACGGTCGAAACGATCGTGCAGGTCGGGGCGGTGCCGGTGTTTGTGGACGTGATCGAAAACACGTTCGACATCGACCCGGACCTGATTGAAGCGGCCATTACACCGCGCACCAAGGCGATTCTTCCCATCCACCTCTTCGGCCAGCTCTGCGATATGCCGGCCATTATGGACATTGCCCGGCGCCACAACCTGATGGTGCTGGAGGATGCCGCCCAGGCCATCGTCACCAGCCAAGATGGCGTGATGGCCGGGGGATTTGGCATTTGCGCGGGCGTGAGCTTCTACGTCACCAAGAACCTGGGGGCAGCCGGCGACGGCGGCCTGTTGCTAACCAACGACGACGAAGTGGCGCGCCGCAGCAAGAGCCTGCGCGTGCACGGCATGGGCCGCGAACGCTACTACTACGACGAGATTGGCTACACCAGCCGCATGGCCGAGCTGCAAGCCGCCGTGCTGTGCGCCAAGCTGACCCGCTTGGATGCCTGGAATGCGCGCCGCGCCGAGATTGCCGAGCGCTACCAAGCCGCTCTGGCCGACAGCAGCTACGGCATCCCCTACATCCGCCCGAACAACGAGTGCACCTGGCACCAATACACGGTGCGGCACGATGACCGCGACGCGATCATGGCCGGACTGAAGGAAGACGGGATTGACTCCGCGATTTACTACCCGGTGCCGCTGCACCTGCACGAACCCTACGCCCACTTCGGCGGCGGGGCCGGCAGCCTGCCGGTGACGGAGCGCGTGAGCAAGCAGTGCTTTAGCCTGCCGGTGGGGCACCACCTTTCGGATGAGCAAGCGGATTACGTGATCCAGCGGCTCCTGGCCCGCCAAAGCGTTACGGCCTAAATGAAGCTCCCCTACCCGGTCGTCCTGGCGAGTGCTTCCCCGCGCCGCCAGGATCTCCTGGGGCCGATTGTGGGCGAGTTTTCGGTGCATCCCGCCGACCTCGATGAGGAAGCCCTGGGCGACCCCGACCCCTGGGTGACGGCGCAACGCCTGGCTCGGGAGAAGGCTTCCGCTGTTTTTGCGGCGCATCCCGATTCACTGGTGATTGGGGCGGACACCGTGGTGGCGCTTGAGGGTGCCAACGGGTGGGTGCAATACGCCAAGCCAGTGGACGAGGCCGACGCATGCCGCATATTGGGGACGCTGAGCGGCCAGACGCACGTGGTGGTAACGGGCGTGGCGATGCGCTGGCCCGGGGGCATGGCCGCCTTCACCGAGACGGCCCGCGTGACATTCCGGACTCTCTCCCAGGCCGAAATCCAAGCCTACGTCGCCGGTGGCGAACCGATGGACAAGGCCGGGGCCTATGGCTATCAGGGCGGGGCCAAGGCGTTCATCGAGAGGCTCGAAGGCGACATCAACACCGTCATCGGCCTCCCCACCGGGCGCCTGAAGCAAGACCTCAAGAACCTGTTTCGCTAGGCTTCTGCGGGTAAGGCCGGCAAATCGGGTCGCCGATTACGAGATCTTTCCATTTCAGGATGGGGCTGGCGGCGTAGAACGATTCCGCCAGTGTGTAGCCCCGGGTGTAGCGGTCAAAGAGCACCTGCGGATCGGCCATGGCAAACGTGTAAGGCTCGCTGACGTACCCCTTCACGCCCGTGACGCCACCTCGGATGAGGTCGGCAATCAGCGACTGCCCGCCTTGCGCGGGGCCGAAAGTGCGGGCGCTGGTGCTGACAAAGGTTTCCGCAATGGCACCCGGTTTGAACTTGATTTGCCGGTAGACATCGGCGCGGAAGGCGCCATCGTTGCTCCCCCAGCTCACGTAGCCCATCAGGGGCTGAGGCGCGGCGGCGAAGGCGGGCTTTTCGTCCAGTTCGGCCTGGAAACCCCGCCGGTTGAGGTTGGCGACGGCTTCGGACATCCGGGTTTGCAGGCGGGCGTAGTCTTCGGTGTTGCGATTGGCGGCTTGGTCGAAGAGGAACGGTCCCTTGCCCGCTTCGGCCTTGAGGGAGCGATCCACTAGAGCTTTGGCGTCGGCGACCGTCGGTCCGGTGAGGCGCGTGACGAGCCACATCGAGTACTTCTCGCTATTGAACGGCTCGTCGGCCTGGAAGTAGGGGTGGACGGCCCCGTTCACGTTCTCCGCGTTGATCGTGGTGATCGGCTTGATCGGGGAGGGCACCCCGGCGAGCATGGAATCCACCGAGGGCCCCCACTTGCCGCCAATGCGGATGGGCACACCCTGGGTTAACACGACGAAGTCGGTGCGCCGCCCGAGTTGTCTGATCTTCTCCCGGACCGGAGTGGCGATCGCGCGGTCGAACTCCTCGCGGGAGATCTCCTCCCCCGGCGGGCACGCGATATGGATGGCCGCATCGGCGGGAATGCCCCGCTTGTCCATGTAGTAGGCCCCCACGGCCTGGCTGTCCGGGCTCTTGGAGTTGATCACCACCACCACTCGGCGCGTGTCGGGGTTGGTGGAACGCGTGGCGGTGGTGGTGGACGGAGCGGGACTGGGCTCGCTCGGTGCGGGGCTACAACCCCAAACGAGCCCCAACCCCACCAGCAAAAGCGCCTTGGCCATGTCCGGATTCAACAATTAATCCGATTCCACAGTTTCCGCCGCGCTGGGCCGGGCGCGCATTTTTGCCCAACTTCGCAGCAGAGCGATGTCCTCGGCCATCATACGGCTCAGCGGCACTTGGGCGGCCGCCTCGTCCAGCAAGTCCTTCATGGTCAGTTCTCGCCCTTCATCAAAGGCGTGGTGCAGGCCCCCGATGACCACTTGCTCAATCTCCGCGCCGCTGAATCCGCGCGTAGCTTCGGCCAGATTTTTGTGCTTAAACTTACTCCCTTTACGTCCTCGCTTCTCCAAGTGAATCTTGAAAATGAGGGCGCGGTCCTTGGCGGCAGGGAGGTCGATAAAGAAGACTTCATCAAATCGCCCCTTTCGGAGAAGCTCGGGCGGCAGTGCGGTGACGTCGTTGGCCGTTGCCACCAAGAACACAGGCTTCGTTTTATCCTGCATCCACGTCAAAAAGGTGGAGAAAACGCGAGCCGTGGTGCCACTATCGCTCACTCCGCTGGAGCCCGTGCCCGCAAAGCCCTTTTCCAGCTCGTCAATCCACAAAACGCAGGGGGCCAAGCTCTCCGCAATCCGGATCGCCTTGCGCATATTTTCCTCACTTTGCCCAACCAAACCTCCAAAGATTCGGCCAACGTCCATCTTGAGAATGGGCAGGCGGTAGGCGTTGGCGATGGCCTTAGCGACCAAGGATTTCCCGCACCCTTGCACCCCCATCAGCAAAACCCCCTTGGGATACGGGATACCGAAGTCGCGGGCGGCTTGGGTCAGGCTTCCCTTGCGTTTATCCAGCCACTCCTTCAGCAATTCCAGGCCGCCGACATCCTTCATGCCCTGCTGCACCGGATAGAACTCCAAAATCCCCGACTTCCGGACGATCTGCTTCTTCTCTTCTACGATCAGCGAGGGCGAAAGCCGCTTCTCAATGACCAAACTGCGGGCCAGGGCACTCTCAATTTCGTCGGCCGTAAGCCCCTGCGCCGCGTTCACAATCAGCTCGCGCTCATCCGGCTCTAGGTTCAAATCCACCTTGTCGTTGCCGGCCAGGCTGCTGATGATCGAATCTAGCTGCGCGTTGATGACCGTTGTGTCCGGCATCGGGAACTCGATCACCGTCACGTCCTTCTCCAGTTCCGGGGGCAGGGTCAGCATCGGGGAGGTGAGAATGAGTGTTTGCGCACGGGTACGCAGGCGGCCACTCAGGTCGCGCAACAGGCGCACCACGCGGTTATCCCGCATGTAGGGGTGGAAGTCCTTGACCAAGAACACCGTGTATTCCGGGGCCTCGTGCATTTGGGCCAGCACCTCCAGTTCAGCGGGCAGATTGCTGGTTTTGCCCGTGCTCAGGCCGGGTTTCAGGCCCTGCGTCACGCTCCAGGTATGCAGAGAGCGATTGAGCTTGGTGGCCAGTTCGGCCATGCCGCGCTCCACGCGGCGCTCTTCCCAGGTCGTGACCCAAACGATCGGGTACTTGGAGCGAATGAGGGTCTCGATCTCTTGAAAAGCGTCCATGGGCGTGGCGAAGGCTACCTAACCTCAGTTTACGCCTCTGCCCGCCCCGGGTTGCTTTAGGAGGACGAAGTGACCGAACCCAAGGCGATGGGCAGGGCTTCGAGGAACCGACTGACCTCGGCGGGGGTGCCAATGCTCACGCGGATGAACTCCGGCATCCCGACGCCGGTGCCCGGACGCACGATCACACCCTGGCGCAGTAAGGCTTCGTACACCGCCTTGGCATCCCCCACCTTCACGCACGCAAAGTTGGCGTAGCTCGGCAGCACTTCCAGCCCCAGCCCGGCCGCCGCCGCGCTGATACGCGCCAGCCCTTCTTTGTTCACATCCTTGCTGCGTTGCAGGTGGTCGTGATCTTGCAATGCGGCAAGCGCCGCCACTTGGGCGAGCGAGTTCACGTTAAACGGCTCACGCGCCCGTTCCAGGGCGTCAATCAGCTCCGGCGCGGCCACCAGGTAGCCCAAGCGCAGACCCGCCAGCCCGTAAGCCTTGCTAAAGGTGCGCATCACCACCACCGGTCGGCCCTCGGCAATCAGGCTCAGGCCATCCGGGTAGCCCGGCACATCGGCAGCGTATTCGCGATAGGCTTCGTCCAGCACCAGCGCCGCCCCGGGGGGCATGCGGTCCAACAACCGCGTGACCGTCGCGTGGTCCACCAGGGTGCCGGTAGGGTTGTTGGGGTTGGCGACAAAGACCAAGCGGGTGTGGGCGTCGCAAGCCTCGGCCATGGCGTCCAGATTCAGTCGCCAATGTTCGTCCACCGCCACCTTAGTCAGTCGGACATCGGAGAGTTGGGCGGCGGCGTCGTAGCGCACAAAGGAGGGGTCGCCCACCACCACGTTGTCTTGCGGCTGGCCCAAAAACACCAAGCCCAAGAGGTGAATCAGCTCATCGCTCCCGTTGCCGAAGGCAAGCATATTGGGTTCCACGCCCAGGTGCCGCGCCAGGCCGTGCCGCAGCTCGTGCGCGGAGGCGTCCGGGTAGAGATGCATGTTGCGGGCCGCATCGGCCACGGCTTGTTGCGCCAAGGGCGAGGGGCCGAGCGGGTTCTCGTTGCTGGCCAGCTTCACCACGTCGGCCAGGCCGAGTTCGCGCTTGACCTCATCAATCGGGCGACCCGGTACGTAGGGCCGCATGCGCAACACGTTGGGTCGTAACCGAAAGCTCATGCATAGCATGGTGGCACACCCAGCAAGTAACGTTTAGGAATGGAGCGATCCCGCACTTTCTTCGTTTTGGCCCTGGGCATTGTCATCGGCGGTGGCCTCATGGGCACCCTCGCCCGCGCCGGGGGCGCGGCGGCCCAAAGTTCAGCCAGCGACCAGCAACTCAAGCGCATTGCGGACAGCCTGGAACGCATGGAGCGCAACGGCGTGACCGTGAAGATGGACAGCAGCAACAACAACGTGAAGATGAGCGGCACGATCACCGTCGAGCCGCCCAGTTTCGGTTTCCGGATTCGGAATGACTAATCAGCTCTCATCCAGGAACAAGGGGCGAGGGGCGACTTCCGCCTCTCCCATTTGGATGGCCTGACGGAGCATGGCCCCGGCGGCATCGGCATCCGCCTCGCTCGCCGCGTGGATGGTGACGAGGGGCTCTCCGGCTTGCACCCGGGTGCCAACCGCCACATGCACAATTGCGCCCACTCGGGGATCAATCACATCCTCTTTGGTGCTGCGGCCCGCGCCCAAGTTGAGTACAGCGTGACCGACCCCGTGTGCCGAAACCTGCGCCACCGTGCCCGCTCGCTCCGCCGTCAGGGTGCGCTGCACCGGGGCTACGGCCCAGTCTTCGCTCTCAAAAACGGACCCATCGCCGCCCTGCTCGGCAAACCACTGGCGCATCACCTCGGCCGCACGGCCACTGGCAATGGCCGCTGCCGGGTCGGCGTCAATGCCCGCCACGGCCAGGCTATCCCGCGCGAACTCCAGCAGCAAATCCCGGAATCGCGCCTCGGTCGGGCTCAATTCGGCCCCCTGCACCACCCGGATGGCCTCCTTCACTTCCAGCGCGTTGCCCACGGCGGCCCCAAGCGGCTGGTCCATGTCCGTCACCCGCGCCACCACGCGCAGGCCGGCTGCTTCCCCGGTCTGCACCAGGCTTTGGCGGAGGGTTTGGGCGGCCTGGAGGTCGCTCATAAAGGCCCCACTACCGCACTTCACATCCAGCACCACGCACTCGGCCCCGGCGGCAATCTTCTTGCTGAGGATGCTAGCCGTGATGAGCGGCACATTGGCCACCGTGCCGGTCACGTCGCGCAGGGCGTAGAGCGCCTTGTCCGCCGGGGCCAGGCGGGGGGTCTGCCCGCTCAGGGCCAGGCCGGTGCGGCGAGCCAGATCCAGCATCGCTTCGGGTTCCAGATCCGTGCGGAACCCCGGCACCGCCTCCAGCTTGTCAATGGTGCCACCGGTCATCCCCAGGCCGCGCCCGGACATCTTCACCACCGTCATGCCACAGGCCACCAAGATGGGCAGGAGGGCAATGGTGGTCTTGTCGCCCACACCGCCGGTGCTGTGCTTATCGAACCACGGATGCGGCAAGCCAGAGCGATCCAGCACTTCCCCGCTCTGCGCCATGGCGAGGGTGAGTTCGGCCGTCTCTTGGGTGTTCAGCGGGTTCAAGAAAGCCGCCATCAGCCACGCCGCGAGCTGGTAATCCGGCACCGTCCCATCCGCCGCGCCCTGGGCCACCGCCGCGAGGTCGCCAGGCAAAGAAGCCAGCCCATCCCGCCGGCGGGCAATGATTTCGACAAAGTTCATGCGAGGTCCGCCGCCGTGAAGACGTAAGGCGGGCGATGGAGGCCGCGCTCGGTGATGATGCCAGTAATGAACTCGTGCGGGGTCACATCGAAGGCAGGGTTGAACACCGGGCACCCCTCAGGGGCAATACGCACCCCTTCAATCTCGGTGATCTCCTCCGCCGCGCGCTCTTCAATCGGGATATCGCGGCCGTGCAGGGTTTGGGGGTCAATCGTCGAACTCGGCGCGACCACGTAGAACGGCACGCCAAATCGCTCCGCCGCCACCGCCAGCATAAAGGTGCCGATCTTGTTGGCGGTGTCGCCATTGGCGGCAATTCGGTCCGCCCCGACGAAGATGGCGTCAATCTCGCCCCGGGCCAGGATGCTGGTGGCGGCGCTATCCACGATCATTTGGAACGGGATGCCCTCCTGCATCAGCTCCCAAGCCGTGAGGCGCAAACCCTGCATGCGGGGGCGGGTTTCGCAGGCGTAAACGTGGCGGATGCGCCCGTTTTCGTAGGCGGTGCGGATGACGCCCAAGGCCGTGCCCCACCCGCTGGTCGCAATGCCCCCGGTGTTGCAGATCGTCAGCACGTTGGCCGATTCGGGGAGGCAATCGAGCCCCCAGCGGCCCATCGCCTGGTTCATAGCGCGGTCCTCTTCCTCGATCGCGATGGCCTCTTGCAAGAGCGCCGGCGCATCCCACGGAACGCGAGCCATGCGATCCAGCGCCCAAAACAGGTTCACGGCCGTGGGGCGGCTCGCACGGAGCAGGGCATCAGCGGCGGCCCGGTCGTGGCCTCGCAGCGCGGCCAGCACCAAACCGTAGGCGGCGGCCATGCCAATGGCGGGGGCGCCCCGCACGGCCATATCCACAATCGCCTCGGCGACCTGCTCCACGGTTTCCAATTGCAGCCACACCTCTTGGCCGGGCAAATGCCTTTGGTCCAGCAGAAGCAAATGATCCGATTTCCACTCAAACGGCCGCAACATGTCCTCTGGGATACCGCGCGGGACCTCCCCGGGTGCGGGACGTAGAATAGAGAACCCATGAGCGTGGTGATTTACGAGCGAAATCTGATGTGGGGGGTGCGCTTGCGCAATGCCGTGCAAACCCTGGGCGTGCCCGTGGCTGTGCGCGAACACCACAACCCCGAGCCCGCCACGCTCGCCATCATCAACCTGAGCGATCCGCCGGAGGCCCTGGAGCCCCTCATCCACTCGCTGAAGGCGCAAGGCACCTACGTGCTGGGCCACGCCGGGCACAAGGAGAAGCCCCTGCACCGCATGGGCAACGAGTGGGGATGCAACTACGTGGCCACTAATAGCGAGATCGCCAACAAATTGCCGCAACTGCTGGCCCAGGTCCCCGCGCTGGCAATCTCCCGGCCCGCCACGACGGAGTAAGATCAGGTCATGGATAAGGTCGTCGCCAACGCCGCCGAGGCCCTGCAGGGCTACCTCTTTGACGGCATGACCATCATGGCCGGGGGGTTCGGTCTGTGCGGGATTCCGGAGCACCTGATTCTTGCGCTGCGAGACTCCGGTGTGAAGGACATCACGGTCGTGAGCAACAACTGCGGGGTGGACGACTTTGGCATGGGCTTGCTGCTGCAGACCCGCCAGATCCGGAAGATGATTAGCTCCTACGTGGGCGAGAATGCCGAGTTTGAGCGGCAGTTTTTGAGCGGTGAGCTAGAACTGGAGTTCAACCCGCAGGGGACCCTGGCCGAGCGCATTCGGGCCGGAGGCGCGGGCATCCCGGCGTTCTATGTGAAGACCGGCGTGGGCACGCTGGTGGCCGAAGGCAAGGAGACGCGCGAGTTTAATGGCGAAACCTACGTGATGGAAACGGCCCTGCGCGCAGACCTTTCCATCGTGAAGGCGCAGCGGGGCGACCGCTGGGGGAACCTGCAGTTCCGGCGCACCGCCCGCAACTTCAACCCAATGATGGCGACGGCGGGCAAGGTCTGCATCGCCGAGGTAGAGGAACTGGTGGAGATTGGGCAGCTGGATGCGGACCAGATTCACACCCCCGGGGTGTTTGTGGATCGAATCCTGCGGGGCACGGCCTACGAAAAGCGCATTGAGCGCCGCACGGTCACGGCCCGCAACGGCTGAGCTTCGGTTTCCGTTTTCATAGTGTCCCGCCTGAGTGCACGGGCGATGGGAGCTTGTGAAATGAGTGGCCGCCGAAACACACGTGGCACACCTCGGCCCATAACTCCGACAAAGAAGGTTATTCGCTATGTAACGCGAACCCTTATTCCACTTGCCATCTTTTATGGTGCTTTTCAGAGGATTTACCTGGGTCTTGGCACTTGGGCCGAAGAATTTGATTTGTTTATTTGCGGCTTCCTCTTTAGCACTGTGCTTTGGACGATGAACATTCAGGATTGCGAGACCCATACGATCCGGGCGATTCGAATTGGGTCCGCCTATGTTGGGTTTTGCAGTTCAGGCCCCGTGATCTTTCCAGGCTTTTATTTGGCCAAGCATTTGTTTGAGGAAGAGAGAGCGACAGAACTGTTGCAGTACCTCTCCCAGCAGGGGTATGTTTAGACAAGCGATTTCTGCAAGACATTAACATTGATTCTTCCGACCCAAGCGAGCAGAAGGAGTTGCGGCAATGAAACCTGATGAAATTGAGTCTGCATTGAAGGAAGCTATCCACATCCCCTTCGAGATTGAACGCGCTTCCATTGATCGGGGCCACTTTCCTGGCCAACGAGAAGCTGATTTGGAGTTCAACCGAATCATTGCCGAGGTACGTCAGCATCACGAAGCGTTCGAAGAACTCACCGATGACACGACTTTTGAAGACTTAGAAAGCGGGCTCGATTTGCTTGGACAACTGATGAGTGAATCCGAGATTCTAAGAGAGAATCACATTCGACACTTACAGAACCCAATCAGAGTTTGCCTCGATGGCCTGCAACGTTGCGGAGCAGTTCTCTTTGATTGCTCTCGGTTTGCCAGTGAGTGCGGAGAGAATTCACCTATATCCGAGCTTCCTGTCGGCGAGATTTTCACTCGGCAGCTGACCTCAGATCAACTATCTCCTTTCAATGAGAGAATCAACCAGCTTCGTCATGCTGTACTCCATCTATCTGTCCCAACGGAGAGTAAATCAGTGAATCACGCCCAAATTCGGGCGTCTACCATCTTCCCTCTTTATATGCATTTGATGTTCAACTTGGATGAGATCCTTCTGGATCGAGAGTTCCGTGAAGGCACTCCTTCTCCCGTATGAACTTCATCCTTCTCGAATCGTCCGGCGGGATTCTCCTGTCCGGCACCCTGGCCACGATTCTTGTGATGACGGGCATGGCCGGCGTTGGCACACGCGTCGGTGTCTCCGACCGGGTTAGCTACTACTTTCGAGAAATGACTCATTTGAGTCACCTGAGTGTCCAAACTTATGTCGCCATCATCCTCTTCTTCCCCATCAAGTTCCCATACCAGAACCTCCTGGCAGTCCTTGTCTTGGTATACGGCCTCGCAACCACTTCGAGAAGTGACTACAAGAACTGGAAACACGACAAAGAACAATCTTTGATTCCTCAGGATCAACTCGACAAGCTATCCGTGAGAGGCCGGACCTGGCCGAATCGGTTGTTCCTCTTCGGCACCGACCGCGAGAAGGTCAAACGCATCGAGCAGCATTGTCTCCGCCTCCAGTCCATTGAGAAGAAGCTGGAAGAAGAATTACTCTACTTCGAACAAGAGCCAGCGAAGCCACTTAGTCTCGTGGCCATCGGGCTGGCGATCCTCTCAGTTAGCCCCGCAGTTTGGAAGGATCGAGCGATGCTTGACCAGCTACGCCCGTATTTTCTCAGTCGGCCCCTTTTCTCGGAACACCTAAATGAGTTCCTACGCGAGCATGTCTCTTCCCATCTTCTGGCCGAGATCACGTCGGCTGACGAAGAGGCTCACGAATTAGCTGCGCTTCTCCGGTGCCATGAAGGGCGCTGAACAAACCCTTCGCCTCTAGCGGCGCGACCCGATGAGATAGCGCCCATCCGGCCCGACGGCCATGATGGGGAGAGTCTTCGTGGTCTCAAAGAAATCGTAAGCCGGCTCGATTTCGCGCCAGAACGCCCGGTGCTCGGGGTGCCGCTCCATCAGGTCATCCCACGCGACCGTGCCGGGGCGGGCCGGGAAAATGTGCACCGGAATCTGCCGCTGCCCCGCACTCCGCGCACCATCCGCCAAGACGTAAATGAACTCAATCACCGGGTCCGTCATGGCCAGGCAGCCGATGCTCACCGCCCGCCCGTGGATGAAGATATCGCTCCCCGGCCGGTCGCGGTCGCTGCGAATCCGGTCGCTCTCGTTGGGATAGTTCAAGCCCAACGACAGGTGAAAGCTCGACTGCGGATTGAAGCGGTCAATGAAGTAGATCCCCTCGGGCACCTGCCGGTCGCCCTCGCGGCGCTTCGGCCCTGGACCCCCGCTGGCCGCCGCCACGGGGAAGGTCTTGATTAAGGCCAGCCCGCCCGGGCTATCCCCGGCCCAGAGTTCTAGCTCCCGCTCCGCCTTGAACGCGCGGAAGAACACAAACGCTGCCGGGGAGGAAACCCCCTTCGCGGCCAAGGCCTCCCGCACGTCGTCCCCCATGCGCTCTCGCGCCCGGGCCACGCGGTCCCCGGATTCGTGGTACTCAACGGGCGGGGGCGTTTGCGCTTCGGACATCACAGGCTCAGGCGAGGGGTCAGACACGAGAGGGCCGGGCTCGGGAGCCGCCGCGCGGCACCCCGACCCCAGAACCGCCAGCGCGATTAGCGCGCCAGCCCCACTTCTTTCAAGAATTCGGTGGTGGTTTCCCAACTTCGCTTGTCCGCCTGCTCATTGTAGCTGGGGCCGCCAATGACCGTGAACGGGTGGACCGCCAGGTTATAAATCACCATGCGGTAGTCCGCCTTGGCCGCCGTCATCTCGGCCAGGAATCCCACCAGTTGATCCTTCGGCACCGCCGGGTCATCGGCCGCGTGGTGCAGCATGATCTTTGTGCCGATGGTGCCCGCCGCCGGGTTCGGCGCGCTCAGCCCCCCGTGGAACGACACCACGGCCTTCACATCCGCGCCCATGCGGGCCATTTCCAGCACCGCCGTGCCGCCAAAGCAATAACCCATCGCGCCGATGCTGCTGGCGTCCACATCGCCACGCGCCTTCACAGCGTCCACGGCCGCCTGCAGACGCTTGCGGAACAAAGCGTTATCGCTGTAATACTTGCGGGCTTCGGCCCCGTTTTCGGCGGGGGTGGTGGGTCGCGCGCCACCGTAGATGTCGGCCACTAGGGCGCCCATGCCCCACTGCTCGGCCACCATGCGGGCGCGGGTCAATTCGTAGTTGTCTGGGCCGTTCCAATCGTGGACGATGATCATCACGGGGACGATGTTGCGGGTGGCGGGACGCACGAAGATGCCCTTGCACTCGGTGCCATCGGCATCCTTATAGACGAGCGGAGTTTCGATCGGCGGCACCATGGCCAACGCCGCGACAAACGGAAGAAGAGTCACAAAGGGTTCTACGCCCGGCTGGGGTAAGTTTTCGTCATGCCCCTCACCCGCGACGAACTGGCCAAGCGCGCCGCCCAAGAGCTCCGCGATGGATACTATGTGAACCTGGGGATCGGAATCCCGACCCTGGTGGCGAACTTCATTCCGGAAGGGGTGGAAGTGGTGCTGCAGAGCGAGAACGGGATGCTGGGCATGGGGCCGTTCCCGTTTGAAGGCGAAGAAGACCCCGACCTAATCAACGCGGGCAAGCAGACGATCACCGAGATTCCGGGCACGGCGTACTTCTCTAGTGCGGACAGCTTCGCCATGATTCGCGGCGGCCACATTCAGCTCAGCATCCTGGGCGCGATGGAAGTGAGCGAAAAGGGCGACCTGGCCAACTGGATGATCCCCGGCAAGATGGTGAAAGGCATGGGCGGCGCCATGGATCTGGTGGCGGGCGTGCCGCGCGTGGTGGTGGTGATGGAGCACACCAACAAGGCCGGCGAAAGCAAGATTCTGCCGAAGTGCGACCTGCCCTTAACAGGCCAAGCCTGCGTGGATTTGATCATCACGGATTTGGCGGTGTTTGATGTGGCGCGGGGCCAGGGTCTGACCCTGATCGAACTCGCCGAGGGCGTGACGGAAGAGGAAGTGCGCAGCAAGACGGCCGCAAACTACACCGTATCGCCGAACCTCAAGACGATTTTCGCTTAAGGCTCAGGCCTGCGCGCGGCGCATCACCCACAGCAATGCGGGGGCGCCGAGAAGGGCGGTGACGATCCCGACCGGCACCTCGAGGCCGGGGCGAATGCGTTGCGCTAGCAGGTCGGCCAGCACCAGCAACGCGCCCCCATAAAGCGCGCCCCCCAGGATGCGCGTCCGTGCCCTTCCCCCTAGGGTCAGCGCCGCCAAATGCGGCCCCACCAAGCCGAGGAAGCCGATGATGCCAGCCGTGCCCACCGCCGCCGCCGTTGCCAAGGCCGCCAGCAACAGCACAACCTGGCGATAGCGTCCGGCGGCCAGGCCCGTGGTGTGGGCGACATCATCGCCCAGGGCCATCACGTCCATCGGTCGCCCCAGGGCTAGCAGCCCGACCAGGCACCCCAGAGAGATTACGGCCAGCACCCCCACTCGCGCCCATTCGATGTTGGCGAGGCTGCCCAAGAGCCACATCAGGATTCGCCCAGCGTCCTGCCCCGCCAGGCTCAAATTCAGCGTGGTGAGGGCGCTCAATAAGGCCCCGATCACTACCCCGGCCACCAGCAGCCGCTCGGTGCGGCCCGCCGCCCGCCGCCCTACCAGCAGAAGGGCCAGCACCAGCGCCCCTACCCCTCCCGCCGTGGCCAGGCCCATGAGAACGAGACCCGACCAACCGAGGAGGATGCCGAGGGTGCCGGCCGCCGCCGCGCCCCCGCTGACGCCCAGCACAAAGGGCTCGGCCAGGGGGTTGCGCAAAGTGACCTGCAGAGCCGCGCCCGCCGCCCCCAGTGCCATGCCCACCAGCAGGCCGGCTAGCCCCCGGGGCATGCGGATTTGCCAAAGCACTGTGGCCACCGTGTCATCGCCGATGCCGTTCGGACCCCGCTGGAGAGCCGCGAAAAACTCGGACGAAGTCATTGCCAATGACCCGCCCCAGGCCAGATGCAGACCCATGGCCAAGAAGGTGAAAAGCAGGAGTCCGGCCCAAGGGCTCAACCGTGCCGGACGGGGGTTCACGTGAGCAGGATACCGGTACAATCGGATTCGTGCCGACTCGTGCCCTGGCTCTCCGCACCGAATGTTTGGGTCCCTCTCCGACCCTCTCGATTTCCGCGCGCGCCAAGGCCATGAAAGCCTCCGGAATCGATGTCATCACCCTCAGCGTGGGTGAACCCGACTTCAATACGCCGGATCCGATCTGCGAGGCCGCCATTGCCGCCATTCGCAAGGGGCACACCAAGTACACGGCCAGCGCGGGCATCCCCGAGCTCCGCGCCGCCATTGCCGAGCACCTGCGCAGTTTCAACGGCATCGCCGCCGACCCCAGCGAGGTCATCGTCTCCTGCGGGGCTAAGCAGTCGGTCTATCAAACCCTGCAAGTCCTCATCAATCCGGGCGACGAGGTCATCCTCTTTGCGCCCTACTGGATGACGTATCGCGACCAGGTGAACCTGGCCGGGGGCACTGTGGTCGAAGTCGCCACCAGTGCCGCCAACGGTTTTGCGCCCTCAATTGATGACCTGCGCGCCGCTGTTACCGACCGCACCCGCGCGATCATCGTCAATTCGCCCAGCAACCCCACCGGCGGCGTGTATTCGCGCCAGGTGATGAAGGAGATCGCGGCCGTGGCGCTGCGGCACGGCCTGTGGGTGATCAGCGACGAGATTTACGAGCACCTGATCTACGAGGGCGAGCGCACCAGCATGGCTGCGCTGGGCAAGGAGATCGCCGAGCAGACCATCACCATCAGCGGCTTTAGCAAGACGTACAGCATGACGGGGTGGCGCGTGGGCTACGCCCATGCCCTCAAGCCGGTGGCCACCGCTCTTTCCAACTTGCAAGACCAAGTGACCAGCAACCCCACGTCTTTTGCGCAGTACGGGGCCCTGCAGGCTCTGCAAACGCCGGCCGAGGAGATTGCCGCTATGCGCGAATCCTTCCGCGTGCGCCGCGACCTGATGGTGAAGGCACTGCGGCAGATCCCGGGCGTCTCGGTGGATGTTCCGGCGGGAGCCTTCTACGCGTTCCCCGATTTCAGTGCGTTCCTCTCGGAATCGTGCGACGACGTGCAATTGGTCAACAAATTGCTGGAAGAAGCCGGTGTGGCCACCGTTCCGGGTTCCGTTTTCTCCGGGCCGGGGCATATCCGCCTCAGCTACGCTGTGTCGCCCGATGAAATTGAACGGGGCGTGGCACGGATTGGCGAGGCCCTGACGCGATAAGTAACATGATTCCGAAGCCCATCCCCCTCAAGGACGAAAACCTCTTCCGCTTGGCGATGCGCCACACCAGCGCCACCAAGGACCCGGTGGGCGACAGTTACGAGCGGCTGGAATACCTGGGCGATGCGGTTTTGAGCCTGGTGGTGGCGGAGTATCTCTACGAACATCACCCAGATTGGGATCAGGGCTTTATGAGCAAAGCACGGAGCAGTGCCGTGCAAGAGGTCACGCTGTGCGAGATCGCCAAGAAACTCAAGCTCGACGAGTTCCTGGAATTGAGTGTGGGTGAAGAAATGACAGGGGGACGACAACGCCCCTCCGTGCTTTGCGATATCTTTGAAGCTGTTATCGGAGCGATCTATCTGGAATCGGGGATGGAGAAGGCCCGATGGTTTGTGCTGGAACAACTGCACGGCTTCCTTCTTCAAATTGGGCAAGGAGATGTAAACCCCCACGACTTCAAGTCGAAGCTCCAAGAGAGTGCCCAGGCGATCTGGCGCATCAGCCCGAACTATCGGGTGGCGCGAGAATCCGGGGCGCACCACGAGCGGAGATTTGTTGTTCAGGTACTCTTTGACGACGAAATCATTGGCGAAGGCACCGGACGAACCAAGAAGGAGGCTGAGCAAGCCGCCGCTCGGGAAGCCTTGGAAGCCATCGAACGAACTCAACGAGCCCGCGAAGTAGCCAAGCAAATTCACCAGGTTGCCCGGGAATTCTGACTTTAAATGGGCCGCATGTTGTCTAGTTGTTTGAGGCTTCTAGCATTTCTGGCACGGATATTGTTCACAATCAGTTGTGTCAGCGTGTGCGGGTTTTGCGGCTTGCCTCGCTCAGGTAAGGAGAATCATCGAAAAATGACGTTGACGAAAAAAACCGTTCTGGTGGGCATCGTGGGTTTGGCTTTGGCCAGCTCGGCGGTGGCTCGTACGGAGCCGAATTCGTTCTTGAACCGTCCTGCCAACAGCCACCCGGAGTTGATGAAGCAGCTTTCTGAGGACGAGCAAGTGATGGACCGCTTTATGCGGCACTTCGGCATGACACGTCAAGAGGTGTTGGCCATGGCCAGCAACCTGCAGATGGCCCGCCTGCCGCAGGATGGCGTCTACCTGGTTTACAACGTGAGCCCGCAAGAAGAAATCCGAGCCCGCGTGATGTTCTACAAGAAGGGCACGCTGGTTTGGGTGGATCCGATGGGTCGCCCCGTGCTGAAGGTTAGCTGCGCGAACCCGATGATGCGCGGCACCGATGACGGCTCCAACCCTCTGACGACTACGATTGCCCCGACCTCGACGGAAGTGGTTCGACCGCTTTCCGGCGAACTAGGCGAAACGATCATCATGACGAACGAAGCCGACGTGGTGCTGCCAGGCGTACCGGAAGCCTCGCCGATGGAGTTCATGTCGATGGCCCCCGAAGCTCCGGGTCTCGTGCGATCTTCGAGCAGTTTTGGCTTCCTTTCCTTGATTCCGTTGGCCGGTGGCATCATCCTGAGCCGCAATAATCGCGGTGGCGAAAACCCGGTGCCGGAACCGACCACGATGATCGTGATGGGTGGGGCGCTGGCCGCCGCTGCCATGCGACGCCGCCGCACCGCCAAGTAAAACAAGCGACTATCCTAACCTGGCCCCGCGCTTTCCTCTACGGAGAGCGCGGGGTTTTTCTTTATCGGCCCTAGGAGATGGTGATGAGTATGGGCGAGGGCTCGGCGTTCAGGCACTCGTGCCCCTCGGTGGTGGCGCTCACGATGTTCTCGATGCGCACGCCGAGTTCGAGCGGCAGATAGATCCCTGGCTCCACGCTGAAGCAGTCTCCCGGCATCAGCACATCCCCGCTCCCGGGGCCAATTTCGGGGGCTTCGTGCACTCGACGGCCGATGCCGTGCCCGGTGCGGTGGTTAAAAAATTTCCCGAACCCCGCATCCTCAATCACCTGGCGCGTGGCGTGGTCCACGTGGCCACCGGTCACCCCGGCGCGGATGGCATTTCGCCCCGCCATGTGGGCGCGATACACCACGTCGTAAACTTCGCGGGCGCGGTCGCTCACCTCTTGCACGCCAATGGTGCGGGTGATGTCAGCCTGATAGCCCTCAACTTCGCAGCCAAAGTCGATGACCACCACGTCACCTTTGGTGAGCGGACGGTCGTCGTTCTGGTGGTGCGGTTCGGCCCCAGCGGGACCGGCGGCCACCTGGCAAAAGGTGGGCTTCCCTCCCCGGGCGGCCACCATGCCTTGTAGGGTCGCTTGGACTTCTAGTTCGGTTTGCCCCGCCCGGATAACGGTCAGGAGTTCAGCAAAGGCGTCGTCCACAATCTTGCCCGCCGCCCGCAGCTTGGCAAGTTCATCGGGAGCCTTAGCCCGCATCACGTAGTCCACCACATCGCTGGCCAAACTGAAGTGGCAACCCGGGCACTCGTGCTGCAGCGCGAGCAGGTGCTTGGCCCAGTACTCATCATCCACGGCCACGCGCAGGGCGCTTCGCTTGGCCAGCAGCCCGTGGAGAAGAGCGTACGGGTTCTCGCCATCGCGCCAGGGGTGGATGTCCTCGATACCGTGGCGGCGGGCCTGGTTCTCGGTCAGGGCCGGACACACCAGGACGGGAGTGCCCTCGCGGAACACGGTGAGGCTGAGGAAACGCTCGTAGGTGCCCTCTGCAAATCCGGTGAGGTAGTCCACCTTCACGGGCAAAGTGAGGGCGACGGCATCCACCCCCACTTCCGCCATTCGAGCCTGCACGCGGGCCAATCGATCCTGATTCATGCCGCCCTCATTATGGGCGAGGGCGGCCGGCGCGTGTCGACTAGAACCCGGGGTTCACCGGTAGCCCGGCCTTGCGGGCAAAGGCCGGCAGGTGCCGATCCTTGGAATCCGCTCGCAGCTTGCTGAACAAGCGGTTCGTGGCCTCAGGATAACCTTGCGTCAAGAAACCATCGTACAACTTGATGTTATCCACTTCGGCTTGGTAGGCGTCCTTGTACATCTCATTGAGGGTCGCGGGCATTTCCAATCGGCGATACCAGTCGGTCTTGGCTTCCTTTTCTTGGAGAGCGAAAGGGTTGGCGGTGGGCTTGTGACCGATCTGCTCCATGCGCTGGATGACCATCTGTGCGTGTTGGCGTTCCGCCCGGACGATGTTGCGGAAGGGCATGGTGTTGGCCCCCCAACGGTCCAGAACGGCTTCGTAGGTGCTGGTGGCCCGGTACTCGTCCAGCAAGGCGAGGTCGAGGGCTTGGGTTCCGGTGAGCGGAGGAGCGAGGGTAAGGAGAACAAGCGTCAGTGTCATGTCTCAAGAGGGGCGGCGCAGGCGGAATCGGTTCAAGGGGTCCCAGCCCGTCTGGGGCTGGCGGTGCGCGGGGTATAGTTTGAGACCGAGTTGCCGGATCGTCTAATGGCAGGACAGCGGTTTTTGGTGCCGCACGTCTAGGTTCGAATCCTAGTCCGGCAGCCATTCTCTCCCCCTCCCCGATTTGGGCTATGCTACGCCTGAGGCCAGCACGCCATGGGTTTTCTCAAGCGCCTATTCCCGGGTAAGAACCGCACCCACTACCTCTCCAATGAGGAGATTGACGCCATTACCGGTCACTTCGCCAAGCATGTGGGGCCGGTGCGAGACATGGTGCTTCACGAGATCGTCTCGGACGCCCTGCACATTGACCTCCACGTGATCCCCGACGTGCCGGGCCACGACTGCGCGGTGGTTTTCACCACCGGAATGAGCGCCCTGCCCATGCCCCGGATTGAGCCCGAATGGCAGTTTGCCGAGCTCTTTGTGGTGCTACCGAAAGAATGGGTAAAGGGAAACAATCTGCAAACCGACGAAGGCTACTGGCCACTGGGCTTCATGAAGACCATGGCCCGCATGCCGATCTACAACAAGATTCCGGTCTATCCTGGCATCAGCATCCCCAACGGCGACCCGGCGGAGGAGTTCCCAGGTACGCAATTCACCGGTATGTTGCTGGATCGCGGCGACCTCTTCGGCCCGGATTTCGGCCGCGCGGAACTGGGGGGTAAGACCATCAACTTCTACGGCATGATGCCGATGTTGCGCAAGGAAATGGATTGGAAAGCCAATCAGGAGTCCCCCGCGATCTACTTCGCCGCTCTCATGCAACTGGGCGTCACGGAGCGAGAGCGGCTTTTGATTGACGTGAACCGCCCCTGCTTCTTCGATCGAATCCGCGACAACCAACCGAATGCCTGAAGATATGCTGCTTACGCTCCAAAGTCGATTCCGCGCTCAAGAAGCTTGGCACCCGGACATCGCCTGGGAGGAAGTGGAGGCAAGGCTCCGGGGCAACGCGCAACACTTCCGGGCACTCGAAGCCATGGAAGCGAGTGGGGGTGAGCCCTGCGTGCTGGGAACTGAGGCCGGCCGCATCCTCATTGGGGACGGATCCACCGAAAGCCCGGCTGGCCGCCGGAGCCTTTGCTTTGACCACGCCGCGTGGGAAGCCCGCAAGGCCAATCGCCCGGCTGGAAACGCGCTCAGCATGGCCGAAAACATGGGCGTGCGGCTGATGACCGAAGCGGAATACTTCCGACTGCAGGCCCTGCACCCGGTGGACCTTAAAACCTCCAGCTGGTTGGCGACGGAACCCGAAGTCCGACAGAAGGGTGGTGCGATTTTTGGCGACCACCGCTTTGGCCGGACCTTCATCTACCACAACGGTGCGGACTCGTATTACGCCGCCCGCGGATTCCGGTCGGTCCTCGAAATCTAGATCAATCCTCGTCGGACTTGATGATCGGGCGCCGCTTGCGCTTGCGCTGGGCGTGCTCCGACCGCGTGCGCAACACCAGGTGCTCCGGGTTGATGCACAACGGATTGGCGCACTCGCGCGTCACGCACATGCCCTCGGGTATCGCCCCGACATAGGCCATGTATGACGCCCGCGCCACCGAAATCCGCTTGAGATCGTTCGATTCGATCGGATCGAAAGTCTTGATCAGGCCCTCGCGATGCGGACGGCCCTGACGCCCGGGAGCGGAGAGACGGCCGGTCCACACCCAGCAGTCTGTCTCTTCATCCCATTTCACTTTTGCTTCAATACGCTCGCGCAGACGTTGCAATCTCGTCTCAATACTCGAGCGCTTCGGACCCCGTTTACCACGGGGGTCGATAGTTCCCACTCGATTATCTTAGAAGAAACTCATGACAAATTGCTCCCTTCCGGGCACGAAAATGCCTTCTTTCGTTGCACTTTTAGGGTCAATCTCGCGCGGATTACCGGGGCGGTTACCCGCGAGGATTATTCTGAACCCAGATTCCGCGCGATCCACCCCTGCGTGACCATGAGATCACCGGGGGTGAGACCATGCCCCGCATCAAACCGCGCGAACTCCACCTCGGCCCCATCGCGCCGGAGAGAGGCTTCGAGTTCAATGGCCCCTTCGATCGGCAGAATCGGATCGAACTCACCGGACGTGAGAAGCACCGGCCGTGCAATGGGCTGGGCCACCTTCGCCAACGGGTCGATGAGCATGGCCCGCCACAGCACTGCTCCGGCGAAGAGATCCGGTCGCAACCGCAGGAGCTGGGTAGCAATGTTCGCCCCGTTGCTATAGCCCAACATGGCCCAGGGGCCGGGCAGTTCATGCTGGATTTCTTCGATCCACTCGATAAGCTCGGCAGCGCGAAAGTGGTAGTCCGCGAGGTTGAATCCGCCTTGCGGATACCGCTCGAACCACCGGGCCATGCCGTTCTCCAGCACCCGCCCCCGGGGGCTGATGATGGGGGCCGTGGGCACAAGTTCGCGGGCCACCGGCACCAGGTCGTGCTCGTCCGCACCCGTCCCGTGCAGCAGGAGCCAGGGGGTGCCGGTGCCAGGCAGCATCACGTGCGGCCAACTCACGGCAAGGTCACCCCGTGCGGCGTGCGAATCTTGGGCAGGCGCAATTCGATCTGCGGGCGATGCTGCTCCAGCCACGGCGGCAACACCAGCTTGTGGGCCAGGGCATCCGGCGCCTCGTCCACCGTCCAGCCGGGGCCGTCGGTGGCGATTTCGTACAGCACGCTTCCCGGAGACCGGAGGTACACACTCTTGAAGTAGAAGCGGTCAATCGGCTCGGTGGGCTGAAGACCAAAGGCAAGGGCTTCGTTGCGGGCCAAGAGCTCTTGCTCAGCGTCCGCGACGCGGAAGGCGATGTGGTGCACCGCCCCGGGGCCGGTCTTGGTGGCTTCCAGGTTCGGCGTGGTGAGGTCAATCAGTTGATGCGGGAGACCTTCTTGCACGGCCAGGCGCACGCGCCCATCCTCTTCGCTCACGCGGCGGTAACCCCACCGTTCGGTGAGGAACGCTTCGGGCTGAGGCAGGTTCTTCAGCCATTCCGTGGCACTGTGGAAGCCCAGCAATGCGTACTCCGCCGGCACATCGGAGACGTGCGGCACAAAGCGCGGGTCCGGCGTGCTTTCGATCAGCTCAATGTTGAGTCCGTCGGGGTCGGTGAGATGAAGCACGTTCTCGCCAAACCGAACCGAACGCATAGTTGGTACTTCGGCTTTGATCAGCCGCTCTTCCCAGAAGTCCAGGGAGCCCGGCCGCACGGTGAACGCCGTGGCACCGACGGCGAAGATGCCATTGCGGCCGTGGAACGCCTGCGGCCACGGGAAGAACGTGAGGATGCTGCCCGGCGTGCCGGTGCCGTCGCCGTAATAAAGGTGGTAGGTGCCAGGGTCGTCTTGGTTGACGGTGACCTTGACCAGCCGGAGCCCCAAGAGGCACGCGTAGAAGTCTACGTTGCGCTGCGGGTCGCCGCTCATGGCGGTGATGTGGTGGATACCAAGAATGCTCATGCTTTATTCAACTCTCCTTGCGCTCAGATAGTTGCGCGCGCAACTATCTAACGTGACTATGGGCCCGCCTGGCTCACAATGACACAATATCTGCATGTCTTACGCGCCGGGTTCGGAAACCATTGGCATCATCGGCTACGGCAACCAAGGGCGACCCCATGCCCTGAACCTGCGCGACAGCGGCCGGGACGTGGTGGTGGGCCTGCGCGAGGGGAGCCCGAGTGCAGAACGCGTGCGAGAAGACGGGCTGCGCGCGGTGAGCCTGGAAGCAGCCGCCCGGTGCGATGTTGTGGCGCTGCTGCTGCCCGATGAGCGCATGGGCGAGGTGTGGCGTGACCACGTGGCCCCAGTGGCCCGGGACGGACAGATGCTGATGTTTGCCCACGGTTTTGCTATCCACTTTGGGTTGATTCAGCCTCTGGCAGGGATGGATGTGGCGCTGGTTTCACCAAAAGGTGCAGGCAAATGGGTGCGGGCGATGTACGAGGCGGGGAGCGGGCTGCCGGCATTGGTGGCGGTGCACCAAGACGCCACGGGCCACGCCTTGGCTCGCGCCTTGGATTACGCCGAAGGCATTGGGGCGACCCGGGTGGGGACGCGCACAACCACCTTCCGGGCCGAGACCATCACCGATCTATTTGGCGAGCAGGCCGTGCTGTGCGGCGGGATCCCGGCGCTCATCCAAGCCGGATACGAGACGCTAGTGGATGCGGGCTACGAACCCGAAGACGCCTACTTGGAGTGCGTCTACGAAGCCAAGCTCATTGTGGATTTGATGCTGGCACAGGGGCTAGCAGGGATGCGGCGGGCCATCTCCCCCACCGCCGCCTACGGCGGGCAGCGGGCATTTCACCGATTGGTGAATGACCAGACCCGCACCGAAATGAAGCGACTTCTCAATGAGATCGAGGACGGCTCCTTTGCCCAAGAATGGGTTCAGGCCGCCCCGGCGGGCGTGCCCGTGCCCCCGGGGGCGGAACCCCTGGATGCCGCCCGCGCGAGCCTGATGCAAGAGTGGCCGGAATGGCGCCCGATGGGCGCCCCTACCAGCGCACCCCGGCCGTAAGCAGCGGTCGCTGATCCGTCCGGAACGGCGAGGCCGGCAGCCCCGCGCCATTAAACAGCGTGGCTTCGGGAATGGCTGACCAACCGTAACGCACTTCGGTCGGGCGTTGCACCCCGGATGCCGTCAGCACCACGGTTTCGCCCTCAATGCGCGCAGTGGCATCCTTGAAATCACCACCGGATTCGGCAATCTGGAAGCCCGTCAACCCCTTCGGTCCGGCCTTCAGCCCCTGGGCATGGGCAAAGTGAACCCGCACTGCGCCCGCCATCGTTTCCACCTTTTGGTAAAGCGGACCCGAGTACGCCACGCCCATGCCGTAGTCCTTGGCCAGCGCCCACGCCGCCAGGCGCCGCCCGACGTTGAACTTGTCGCGCGGGTGGATATCGGCGAGGTTGTCCACCAGGTCGGTGGTCACCACCATGCCTGTCTTAGGCACGGAGAGGGCTAGCCGTTGCGCTTCGCGCAGCTCGGCCGATTTCGCGCTGCCATCGTAGTTGTGGGGCGCAATCTGGACGAAGTAGAACGACATGTCGTCGTTCTTCCACCACCGTCGCCAGTCCTCAATCATCAGGGGGAAGGACATCTGGTACTGCTCCGCTCGCCCCACATTGCTCTCGCCCTGGTACCACAAGAAGCCCCGCGCACTGAACGGAAGCACCGGCTGGATCATCGCGTTATAGAGCGTGGAACCCCGCCAGTTGCCATTGCCATCCAGCGGCATTTGACCATTCGGTGAAAGCTTGCTCATCACCGCCGAGGGGCTCGTCCAGCGCTCCACTTCGGTGCCGCCGTAGCTGGTGGTAATGAGTCCCACCGGGACGCCAAGCTCTTCTTGCAAGCGCCGCCCGAACCAATAGGCTACGGCCGACCACTCGGCCATGCCAGCGCCCCCCGCGGCCTCCCACGGCCGATCTACATCCGCCACCGGCACATTGCTGTGCCGCTGCGGCACAAAGTAGCGGCGCAACATGGGATTGTTGCCCTGCACCTCGGCCATGTTTCCACCCGGCCGACCGCCATCACACTGGGCCAGAGTCCACTGCATGTTGCTTTGGCCGCTACATATCCAAACCTCGCCGAGATACACCTCGCGTTGTAGGGTCTTCCCCGCTTGGGTCACCGTCAGCTTGAAAGGTCCGCCCGCCTTGCCGGTCGGCACCTTGGTCATCCAATAGCCGCTTGCGCCCGCCCGCGCCGTGGCCCGGGCACCCTCGGCCCAGCTTCCCTGTACTTCCACCGTCGTCCCCGGCGGCGCCCAGCCCCACACGGCCGAACGCGTTTGCTGCTGCAGCACTGCACCATCGGAGAAGAGAGAAGAGAGTTTCAGCTCGGTGGCTTGCACCGCAGCGAGGGAGGCAAGGAGAAGCGCCGTCACGCTAGCCCTTCTACCTCAGCCCTGCGCCAAAACGCGAAACTTAATCGCGATCGAGGCTATCCAGGTGGGTGGTTTCGATCCGCCGAATCTGGCGGACGGCGGAGCGCATGACAATGCTTTCCGTCTTGGCAAATCCTCGGCCGTAACGCACGCCCTTGAGCAGGTCACCGGTGGTGATGCCCGTGGCGGCAAATACCACGCTGCCCCGTGCCATGTCTTCCGTCACCAGCACCCGGTCGGGGTCGCCGTTCATCATGGTGCTGGCCCGCTCGCGGTCTTCCTCACTGCGGAACTTGAGCCGAGCCTGCATGTCGCCGCCGACGCACAACACGGCAGCGGCCGTGATGACGCCTTCCGGCGCGCCGCCGATGCCCATCAGGCCGTCAATCCCACTGTCTTGGTCTAGCGCAGCAATGGCCACCGAAAGGTCACCATCCGGCACCAATTGCACGCGGCAACCGGTTTCGCGGAGTTCGCTGATGAGCGCCTCGTGCCGGGGACGATCGAGGCAGCCGATGATGAGTTCTTCGACATCCTTGCCCAGCGCCTTGGCCATCAAGCGCACGTTGACGCGCGGGGGCAGGGTGATATCGACAATGCCTTTGCATTCGGCGCCGACCACGAGCTTTTCCATGTAGGTGTCGGGGGCGTGCATCAGCCAGCCTTCCCCTTCGGCGGCGGCGGCCAGAACGCTGATGGAGTTCGGGGTGCCGTTGGCGCACAGGTTGGTGCCTTCCAGCGGGTCCACGGCGATCTGAATCTTGGGGCCGCCTCGGCCGAGCTTTTCGCCGATGTAGAGCATGGGGGCTTCGTCACGCTCGCCTTCGCCGATGACGATGGTGGCGTCAATCGGCATGCTGTCCATGGCCCGGCGCATGGCGTCGCAGCTGGCCTGGTCGGCTTCGTCTCTCATGCCCTTGCCCACCCACTTGGCGGCGGCGAGAGCGGCGGCTTCGGTCAGGCGGAGAAAGTCGCTACTGCTGTAGCCGTCCGTGGGCACCGAAGCATCGTTGGTTCGAGGCATGGTGGAGAGGATACCGGCACGTCCCATGCCAACTTGCCCGGATTTTGTTTCCTTGACCTAAGTCCCGTGACTCATGGCGCCAATACTGAGGGGTATTATCGTGTCTCGCGTTGCCGCATAGCTCAGCAGGTAGAGCAGCTGACTGTTAATCAGCGGGTCGTAGGTTCGAGTCCTACTGCGGCAGCCACTGTTTTGAACTCAAATCCTCGCCCCCGGGCGGGGTTTCGTTGTCTCTGGAGTGCCCCCTGGGAAGGTTTCTGGGAAGAATTGGGGCTAGAAGAACACGTGCGCAATCCTGCCCTATCGGCTTTGCCACCTATTGACGGCCCGAGGAGTCTGCCTCTAGGATCCAGACCTCACTTCAAGATAGGGCTACTACAGCTTCACTTCGTGTAGAATGCGGCTCCAACGACTTGCGGAGAACTGAGGATAGAGGGGCTTCCACGAAGACAGCCTTCAGGCCACACCTCCACTTTGGTAGTTCGGGTTTCGCGTAGACCACCAGTTGGCCATGAGGAGACTTTCCCTTACACTGATGACTGCTCTGATTCGTTTTCGTCCTGTAGAAGCTTGCTTCAGCGTTTCCTTGCCAACCGAGTGAACCAACAATGCTCCTCACGAATCACCAGGCCAAGTACTTTGCCCATGACCTAACGCGACAGGCCTCAAGCGAAGGCTTAGAGCGGCTATCAATGGCCCTCTTCGACTCGAATGTCGATCTGAACCCACACCAGATTGAAGCAGCCCTATTTGCCCTGCGATCCCCTATATCGAAGGGCGTCATTCTGGCTGACGAGGTCGGCCTCGGAAAGACAATTGAGGCAAGCCTAGTACTCTCGCAACTTTGGGCCGAACGCAAGCGAAGGCTCATGGTTGTATGCCCAGCATCTCTCCGCAAGCAGTGGGCGAACGAGCTCGAGGACAAGTTTAACTTGCCCAGCATCATATTAGATTCACGCTCCTACAACAACTCAAAGAAGCGAGGAGCTCCAAATCCGTTTGAATGCGGCAAGGTCGTGATATGCTCCATGAACTTTGCCGCGAGGATGAAGAATGATATCCGCGCTGTTGGCTGGCACTTAGTAGTTATTGACGAAGCGCACAAGCTTCGCAATGCCCATCAACCAAGCAACAAGACCGGACAGGCGATTAGATTTGCACTCCAGGACAGCAGAAAGCTCCTGCTGACAGCGACGCCTCTTCAGAACTCCCTCATGGAGTTGTATGGAATGTCTTCGGTCATCGACGAATTCATGTTCGGAGAGGCCTCTACATTTCGCGCTCTATACACGACCTCGGATGCTGACCTCAAAGGACTTCGCGACCGCCTTAAGGGATTCTGCAAGAGGACACTTCGGCGCGACGTGCTGGAGTACATAAAATATACGCAGAGGCAAGCGATCACTCGACCATTTAGCCCGAGCAACGAAGAACACGAGTTATACGAGGCAATTTCGGCATTCTTGCATCGCTCTGACACCTACAGCATTCCTGCACGCCAAAGGGTGCTGCTCACATTGCGGCTTAGAAAGATTCTTGCCTCATCATCCCCTGCCATTGCGGGAACCCTCGAGATCATAAGGGACAGACTCATTCGGATGCGAAGTGGACTGCCAGAAGAGAGTCTTGTCGACAAGATCATCTCCGGCGGAGATATTGAAGACGAGGACTTGGCAGAGGAGTTCGAATCGTCCGCGGAGGCAGAGCCGGATGAGCCTACGATCGACGTTGAAAAGCTTGATGCAGAGATCCAAGAACTAGGGCGCTACATATCTTGGGCAAGGAGCATTGGTGTTGACACGAAAACACGCTCTCTACTCAATGCGCTCCAGGTTGGCTTTGAATTGATGGAGGCCAACGGAGCCAAGCGTAAGGCTCTTGTGTTTACGGAGTCCCGACGTACACAAGAGTTCGTTCGGAACTTTCTAGAGGTGAACGGTTTCGCAGGAAAGGTTGTCACTTTCAACGGATCCAACAGCGATGAGACGTCTCGGGCGATAACGGCAAGATGGGTTGAAGCAAATCGAGATACTGGCCGGGTAACAGGTTCAAGAGACGTTGATGCAAGAAGTGCCATCATCGACAAGTTTCGTGATGATGCAGAGGTGATGATTGCTACGGAGGCCGCGGCAGAAGGAGTCAACTTGCAATTTTGTTCGCTCGTGGTGAACTATGACTTGCCTTGGAATCCCCAGCGCATCGAGCAGCGAATTGGTCGTTGCCATCGCTATGGCCAGAAGCACGATGTCGTCGTCATCAACTTCGTCAATGAGCGCAATGCAGCTGACCAAAGAACCTTCGAGCTTTTGGAAGAGAAGTTCCAGTTATTTGATGGCGTCTTTGGGGTCTCGGATGAAGTACTGGGGACCATTGAGTCAGGCGTAGACTTCGAGCGGCGCATCTATGACATCTATCAGTCTTGCCGCTCCGAGGAGGAGATCGAATCTGCCTTCAAGGAATTGCGCGATCAGCTAGAGGACAAAATCAAGAGCCGGATGGATTCCACGCGTCAGCTCTTGCTAGAGTTCTTCGACGAAGACATCCATGAGCGTCTGAGGATTCAACTCGAAGGAGCGAGAAGTCAGCTCGATCGGGTCGGCAAGCAGTTCTGGCAACTCACGAAGCACGTCCTCGCATCGCAAGCAGACTTTAACGACGGCAACTTAACCTTCGATCTCAAAGGGAAGCCTGCAGATCTCGTGCGAGAGGGGACTTACCACCTCATCTCCAAGGGTACCGAGAACATCGACGGAGACTTACTGTACCGGCTCTCGCATCCCCTTGGCGAGCACGTTGTATCGACGGCCAAGTCTTGCGAGACCCCGATGAGGGAGATCACCTTCAACGTCACCTCTCACCCCACTAAGCTAAGCGTCGTGGAGGACCTCCGAGGGCAGTCAGGGTGGCTTTCCGCAGAGAAGCTCGTAATCGAGGCATTCGATCGAGAGGAACATATTCTCCTGTCAGCATTCACAGACTCAGGAGCGTCCGTTGACCAGGAGGTCCTTCAGAAGATGCTCTTGTGCGCGGGCGAGGAGGGTGATTCCCTTGCTTCCCCCGTACCGGATCGCTTGCGTGGAGAAGTCGAGCAACACGTGAGAGCGGCCCTCAACCGATCGCTTGAAGCAAATGGTCGCTTCATGAACGAGGAGCGGGAGCGTCTTGAGCGCTGGGCAGATGACATGATCCTCTCTGCCGAAAGGGAGCTTCGAGACATTAAAGCCCAGCTTAGGGAGGCGAATCGATTGGCTCGCCAGGCTGTGACCATGGAAGAACAAGTGGCGCACCAGAGTAAAATCCGGGACCTCGAACAACGCCAACGCCACCAAAGGCAGCGCATTTTTGAGGTTGAGGACGAAATCATTGAGAAGCGCGACTTGCTCATCTCGGCGCTGGAAAAGCGCATGCAGCAGAAGTCGAGCACCGAAGAGCTCTTCGTGATTCGCTGGAGTGTCGTATGAATAGAGACTTCGGGCCGCTAGAAAAGGCCATCATTGGCCTGGGCTTTCTTTACAATGCGCATGCCATGGCGCTCGAAGTCCTGAACATCTTGGGGGATGAGAAGAGCGTCGAGTTTATCGGTAGCATCGAATCCGAATGGGAGGCCAGCGGCACCTTGCCGGATCTCTCACACGAGACGGAGACTGGACAATGCCAAGTCAGCCTAACCGAAGAGCAAGTGGTGAACGCTTGCAGTGGGATATTGGATGCCTATGATGCTGCCCGATCAGATTCAAGTCGGGATGAGCGCATCCAACTTCGGGCCACCATTGAGGCCATCTATAGTCTTAGAGACTTTGCGCGTAGCGCCGCCACTGTCCTCAAAGAGCAGCCAGCAGGACTGAGTAAGGCTTCACTCCTAAACCGGCCACTGGGATCGTTCCCACTAAGACCTGCACAGACAAAATCACTCGGAGCAGCAGGTTACCGAACTCTGGGAGATCTATACATGGCGCCAGCAATAGAAATCATGGGTCGGGGCGGCCTTAGTGCAGGCCAGGTGTCAACACTTGATGACATCCTTGAAAACTATATTCTAGCGTATGTCGCGCTATCGGATATTCCAATACTCTCTAAGCTTTCCAATCTTGGAACGACATTGGTTGGCGATCATTACCGACTTCAAGACAAAGCAGCTCACACTTGGCTCAAAGAACTCCCACGTTACTTTCTTGATGTTAATACCCAACTCCCTCTGCGAACAACCCGTCGATCTACAGACAAGTACGGAACCCACTACTACTTTGGCTGGGAATCATTTATTATCTTTTTAGATGACAAGCATCCACACTCTTACAGACTTTACAAAAAGTTTCTCTCACTACTTGCCGAAGCATTTGGGCCCAATGGTAAAGGTTTACCTCCAGCAAGGAGGTCTCACTTTGATGTCTGGGTACGCTTCAAATTCATTCCTGATTGGGAAGCACTGAGAGCGCACCACAAAGCGCTGAAGCGAGCACAGAAGCAAGCACTGAAATCTCAACAAACGCCATGACAAACTACGACAAGCTCCGGGCCAAGCTCGAAGAAATGTTCATGCTCGACCGAGCAGATCTCGATTTCGGGATCTACCGGATCATGAACGCCAAACGAGATGAGATTCTCCGCTTCCTCGATCACGACCTCCTGCCTCAGGTAAAGCAGGCCCTCCAGGATGCCCAAGCCGAAATCGGATCCTCTGGAGCGGAGGAAATCAAGCAAGCCGAGCAGCAAGCCCGCGCCTTGGGCGTGAATCCCGATGAAGCCCCTAGGGTCATTGAACTCCGTGGGAAGTATGAGCATGCGGCAGATATCCACGCGATGGAAGAGGAGGTCTTCAATCACCTTTACAGCTTCTTCCGCCGCTACTACGACGAGGGCGACTTCCTCAGCCTGCGACGCTACAAAGAGGGCGTCTACGCCATTCCCTATGAGGGTGAGGAAGTCAAGCTGCACTGGGCCAATGCCGACCAGTACTACATCAAGACCGCCGAGCATTTCCGAGACTACACCTTCAAAGTCAAGGACGACAAGCGGGTTCATTTCAAGCTCGTTGATGCCCAGGTTGATAGGGACAACAATAAGTCCAGCGAGAAGCGGGTCTTCATTCTCGTGGGCTCCGATCCATTGCAATCCGCCGAAAACGAACTGACCATTCGCTTTGAGTACCGCGCATGCCCGGATCGCCGGAAGCAGAAGGAGCACACGGAAGAGGCCGTCAAGCGCATCCTGAGCGAGTCACCCGCCGAGTGGCAGAGCATTCTTGGGGCGCTGGCTCCGACCGAAAAGAGCCCAAATCGGACCCTGCTGGAAAAGCACCTGAACGACTACACGGCGCGGAACACCTTCGACTACTTCATCCACAAAGACCTGGGCGGCTTCCTACGTCGAGAGCTGGACTTCTACATCAAGAACGAGGTGATGCACCTTGATGATATCGAGAACGACACCGCGCCAAAAGTCGAGCAGTACCTGGCAAAGATCCGCGCCATCCGCCGCGTTGCGGGCAAGCTCATCACCTTTCTTGCGCAGCTCGAGGACTTCCAGAAGCGATTGTGGTTGAAAAGGAAGTTTGTTTTCGACACACACTATCTAATCACGCTAGACAGAGTCCCTCAGGAGCTGTTTCAAGCGATTGCAGAAAACACTCAGCAACGGGAAGCTTGGATTCGACTTTACGGGATAGACAAGATTGAAGCTTCACTGACCTCCCCAGCATATTCGGAGCCTCTGACCATTGAGTTCCTGAATGCTAATCCCTTCCTTGCGATCGACACATCTCTTTTTGGGCTTGATTTCAGGCGGACATTGGAGAGATCCATGCAACCGTTTGAGCCTTCGTTGACAGGACTCCTAATCCACGGCGAGAACTTTCAGGTGCTATCGCTCCTGCAATCCCGATTCAAGAACTCGCTTGACTGCGTGTATCTTGACCCCCCATATAATACAGACGCCGGTCCAATAGTTTACAAGAATGGCTACCGGAGCTCGACGTGGGTTACGATGATGGCTAACCGCATCGGAAAGGCAGCGAACCTTCTGAATTCGACTGGTGTTCTCTGTGCGACAATTGATGATTATCAGGTTCATGAACTCGCCTTCGTTCTATCCTCTTCATTTTCGGCTGGTATAGAACTCGGCGTTGCAGTTATTCGAAATAACCCTTCGGGACGCGCGACTGTGCAAGGATTCTCAATTTGCCACGAGTACGCGTTCTTCTACGGCAAGACTCCAGCTAGCTGCCTCAGACCCTTTCCGCGCACAGAGAAGCAGTGGGCTCGGTTCAAGGAGGAGAATGGTGTCAAGGTTAACTGGCTGCCATTTCTAAAAGGAGGCGGCGCAGTAACGTACCGGGTCGCCCGTCCGAAGCAATACTATCCACTGTTTGTAAGTGCTCGAAGGCAATCGCTTCGTGTTCCTGAAATGACGTGGAGCAAGGAAGACAACCAATGGCAACTCAACGAGCAACCTGTGGAAGATGAAATTCTATTGTTGCCGATAGACGACAAGGGCCGGGAGCGCATCTGGAGCCTAAGCCCAGGCACTGCTAGACAAGAAATTGGGAACCTTGCTGTCCGAAATGACGCCAATGGTGGACTCCAGGTGATGCGCCGCCACCTTCCGTCGGAGGGGGTCTTGCCCCGGTCGTGGTGGGACAAGAACGACTACGCCGCGAGAGAGCATGGAAGTGCTGCCCTAGCCGAAATGTTTGGGCATTCCACGGCCTTTTCTTTCGCCAAAGCACCGACAGCAGTTGCCGACTGCCTCTGGGTCTCAGGTCTCAACGAAGGTCCTTCAGTCGTTTTTGACGGGTTCGGAGGCTCAGGAACTACCGCACAAGCAGTCATAGACCTCAATCGGCAAGACGAGGGCGGAAGGGTATTCGTATTGTGCGAAGTTGAGTCCTATTTCGACATTGCACTCAAGCCACGTGTGTTGAAATCGTTGTACGCTCATGACTGGAGGAATGGTCTCCCAACCTCACGAGCGCAGGGCGTATCCGCATGTGTGAAATGCCTCAGGATAGAGTCTTATGAAGACTGCCTGTCCAACTTGAGATTCACAAGCTTACCGGCCGAGCAAAGCAGCCTAATACAGGAACAAGATTCCATTCGCTCAGATTACATCCTCAATTACATGATGGAAGTGGAAGCTGCAGGTAGTCCTTCGTGCTTAAATACTCGGGAGTTAGCCCATCCCTTTCGATATAGACTCCGGGTTGCCACCGATATTGTTGGCGAGACCAAGGACGTCAACATTGACCTTGTCGAGACGTTCAATTGGTTCCTCGGGCTGCGGGTCCACACCATGAACGTCATCCGTGGCTTCCACGTGATCACGGGTCGCCTGCCTGGGCCAGGCAACAGCGAAGGTGGCCCGAAGACGCTCATTATCTGGCGCGATGTGGTGGAGAACCCCAATGACAAGCTGGACGAATTCTTCCGCAAACAGGCTTACAACACTCAGGACCAGGAGTTTGACGTCATCTACGTAAATGGCGACAATAACCTGCAGAACATGAAGAGGGAGGACCAGACCTGGAAAGTCCGGCTCATCGAAGAAGAGTTCCACCGCCTGATGTGGGATGTGGAGGACATCTAGGCCATGGCCAGGGGCAGACGCCCGCGCGGGGCTGGTGCAGGAGGTGCGATGGGTGCAACTCCGCTTCGGTTTGACCAGAAGCTCGTCCTCAATCGCTGGATCCTCTCGCTTTTCCAAGAAGTGTCCTTCGAAGCCCTGGCACGCGACCTCAAGGATCCGGCCCTCGAGGGACTCGACTACGACAACACGTCCATGTTTTGTCGGCAGCTGGTCAATCGCTTCAAAGAATTGGAGCGGCTGCCTCACGATGACCTGCTGAGGTACGACGCCAACATTGTCCGGCATACGGCGAGCATCAGTGCCCGGCGACCGGAGCCCGTGCGATGGAAGTATTTTCAGTACCTCGGGCTGCTCTTTACCGAAATCTTCCTCGAGCGTTACTTTCGAGACCGGCAGGGGCTGCTTGATGAACTAAACCAATTCCGCGATGCTTTGCAGGCCCGAAAGCAGGTGGAAGTTGAGCCCTATGCTCTGGCGGATCTGCAGAAGCTTGCCTTCTGGAGCGCGACGGGTTCAGGCAAGACGCTGCTGATGCACGTCAACTTACTGCAATACAAGCATTACCTGCATACGCTGGGCAACAAGCGCGACCTCGATCGGGTCATCCTCCTCACCCCGAACGAAGGGCTATCTCTGCAGCACCTGGGAGAGTTTGAGGAGTCGGGGATCCATGCGGAGATCTTTCGAAGCGACGCTCCTTCCCTTTTCCGTGGTCAGGCGGTGGAAATCATTGAAGTCACCAAGCTGAAGGAGCAGATGGGGACGAAGACGGTGGCCATCGAGGCCTTTGAAGGAAACAACCTGGTGCTGGTGGATGAGGCGCACCGCGGCAACAAGGATGACGGCGTATGGCGGAGCATGCGCAACCGGCTGGCGGAAACGGGCTTTGCCTTTGAGTACTCCGCGACCTTCAGTCAAACGATTCGAGCCTCGGGGAGCAAGGCCCTGGAGAACGAATACGCCAAGTGCATCCTCTTTGACTATTCGTACAAGTACTTCTATGGGGATGGCTACGGCAAGGACTATCGCATTCTGAACTTGCCCGACGACCGCGACGAAGGGATTCGCAATCTCTACCTAACAGCGTGCCTCCTCTCCTTCTTCCAGCAGCTTCGTCTCTTTCAGGATAAGCCTGCCGAGTTTGCTCGCTTCAACATAGAAAGGCCCTTGGCCATCTTTGTCGGGGGCAAGGTCAATGCGGTGAACGTTGAGCGCGGTCGAGAAGTCTCCGACGTGACCACGGTTCTGCACTTCTTCAAGAGGTTCATCGATAACGAAGGCAAGGCCAGCTACGAGCAGATTCGAAGGTTGCTAGGCTATGACAAGTCCCTCTTGGACCAACAGGGTCGCCCGGTGTTCGGTGAGGGTGCGTTTGAGTACTTGAATAGCCTCGGGCTGAGCCCGGAGGAGATTTTCCAGAGTCTGCTCCAGACTGTCTTTAACGCCCCATTTCGAGCCTCTTTGCACGTGGACCTTCTGAAGGGCTCGGATGGGGAGCTCGTTCTCCGCGTGGGGGAAAACGAGCCGTTTGGGGTGATCAATGTCGGCGATGCCCCCAAGTTGCTTGACCTTTGTACAAGATCAGGCCTCAATACGTCCGAGAGGCAGTTTGGAGGCTCGGTGTTCGCCCGGCTCAATGACAAGTCCTCGATGGTGAACGTCTTGATGGGCTCTCGCAAGTTCACAGAAGGCTGGAGCAGCTGGCGAGTTTCAACCATGGGGCTCATGAACATTGGGCGCTCGGAGGGCTCGCAGATCATCCAACTCTTTGGACGGGGTGTTCGGTTGAAGGGCCATGAAATGAGCCTGAAGCGCTCTTCGGCGATGTCAATGCAGCCCTTGCCGCCGTGGGAGCTTCGATACCTGGAGACGCTGAATGTCTTTGGGGTTCGCGCGGACTACATGCAGCAGTTCAAGGAGATGCTGGAGGCCGAAGGGGTTACGACCGATGAGATGGAGTCCATCGAGATCCCGACTTTAACGAGCCTTGATTCGAAGAAGCTTAAGGTTGTTGGCCTCAAGCCCGACGCCGATTTCAAGCGCAAGGGTACCAAGCCAACTTTGGGCGCTCCCATTCCTGGTCTTGGACCAGTTTCTCTCAATTGGTATTCGAAGATTCAGGTGAGTGCAAGCAAGGGCGCGGGGGGCGAAGGGAACGTTCACGAGCTTGAGAAGCACAAATTGACTCCTGAGCACACGGCCTTTTTCAACGTTGATGAGATTTGGTTTGAACTGCAGAGATTCAAGGCTGAGAAGAGTCTTTACAACCTGAATCTGCCTCGGGAAGCCGTTGAAGAGTTGATTCGCCGAGACGATTGGTATACGCTGTACATCCCTGAAGCGGAGCTGGCCTTCACGAGTTTCGAGAGAGTTCGGCGCTGGCAAGAGATCATGGTGGCCTTGCTAAAGAAGTACACGGAGAGGTTCTATTTCTTCCGGAAGTCAGAGTATGAGAAGGATTACATCGAGTATCGCGAACTCTCTAGCTCGGACTCCAATTTCATCGAGCAGTACCAAATCTGGGTGGATAAGAGCCGAACGGAAGCCATTCGAGAAATCAAAGCGCTAAAGGATTTGGTCGACTCAGGGAAGCTGGGTGAAGAAGGCTGGAAATGGAGTTCACTCGTTGCCCTTGGGTTTTCTCGACACTTGTATCGGCCTTTGATTCACGTTGGCGACAACTCATTTCGCGTCACACCAACGCCGTTGAACGGTGGTGAAAAGGACTTCGTCGAGGACCTTCGCACGTTCTTCCTGGAAAACTCTGACTATTTTGAGGAACACGAGATGTACCTCTTACGCAACATGAGCCGGGGGCGCGGTATTGGATTCTTCGAGGCTGGCAACTTTCATCCTGACTTCATCCTGTGGGTGATTCACGAGGACAAGCAGTACGTCACCTTCGTTGACCCTAAGGGCATAAGGAACCTGGCGGGTCCGACAGATCCGAAGATTACCTTTGGAGCTACGATCAAAGAACTGGAAGCAAGGCTCGGTGACCCCACCGTCATCCTCAACTCGTTCATTGTCTCGATGACCCCGTTCAGCGCTGTAGGCTGGTGGACTGGCGAGGACAGACAGAAATTCGAGGAGATGCACGTGATTTTTCGGCCAGAGCAAGAACGGACTTACATTGGAAAGATCTTTGATCGGATTACTCGGAAGCAGGTACCTAGTCTTCTCCAGTGAGTTAATGAAACGGACGAAGCCGCCAACGGTGAGAGCGGAAAAAGGCTGGAAGGTAACCTCAGGCGCATGGTTTCGGGGCGTAAGAACATGGTGGTGGGCCAGGTCGGCGAGTATGCCGTGTGTGCCGCCCTTGGCAAGCGGGGCCTAATCGCTACCCCCTTTGCGGGAAACGTGCCGGGCTTCGATGTATTGGTCGTGGATGACCAGCTGAACTGCCTCCCGATTCAGGTGAAGACTTCCAGCGGAAGCCAATGGATCACCGGCAGCCTGCGCAAGTACGTTAAGGTTACGCACGAGGGCAAGAAGATCGTTTTGGGCGAGGCGATGCCCCCCAAGCATCCCCGCCTCATTCGGGTCTACGTCTCGCTGGGCAAGGATGGAAAGGCAGATCGCTTCTTTGTGATGACCGAGCAGGAGTTCTTTGATGCCGTGAATGTCTACTTCCACAAGTGGATTGAGAGCACAGGGGGCATTCGGCCACGGAAGCCCGGCTCGCTTCATACCGTCATCAAGCTCGACGTCTTCGAGGCCTTTGAAGACCGCTGGGAGCTTGTGGACCAGCAGCTAGAGGCCCTCCGTCATCCCTAATAAGGTAGCCAAACAGGCGGAAGGCGGTTGAGCAAAACGCCGACGAACGCCTGCGCACAGTCTTTGAGGGGCGGGAGTTGGATGATGCCGGAGCAGATTCCCTGGCGGATGTCATCCCGGAAGGTCTTCGCGTCATCAAACGGCCAGACGGCACGGAGTTGCCAGAGCGGCATTTCGTCAAGGGCAGCGGCGTACTCTTCGAGGCGCTCCCGGCGCTTGTCGTGCACCGCCGAGGAGCCAGCCTCGACTTGATCCGCCCATTGGAAAGGCTGCCAGCGCTCTCGATGTTGTTGCCAAGCAAACGAAACGGCCTTCTGCCCCACATGGACGACTTGGGAGAGAGATCGGTCATCGGCTTGCTTCTTGAGCGCCGGACTACGGAAACGGGTCTCCAGGCGAAGATAAGGCTCACGTCCTTCCACTTGCCGGACATAGGCCAGGCTTGCGAGAGGTGCCTGGGGGTTGAATCGCTCGGACTGGAAGTAGAGGGTGCTCTGCTCTTGGCCGATGGTGCGTACCTTCTGAGTTCCCCGGAGAAGAGCCCACCAGCCGATCTGCTGAAGGGATGGGGTGTCGAAGGGGATGTCGAAGTCGAAGGCCACGTCCATGCGCGTGAGGTGCCAATTCTCAAGCGGGGGCGGGGTCTCAAAGAGATCGGCGGCGCGAGAGACAAGAGCGATGCTGCCCTCGAGCGCATCCAGCTGACTGGCGGGGCGGGAGTTGTCGCCTTTCATCAGGCGGGGCAGAGATCCGCTAACGGAAACGCCCGGCATTCCCTTCCGGCATACGTTGGCCTGGATGCCATCATCCAGCCAGAACTGCGACTTCTCCGACAGCCAATACTTGCGCTTCAGCGGGAAGCCTCCCAGACGAGTGAAGAGCCGGACTGTATCCAGCCCGGCCTCCACTAGCGACGAAGGGTGCGATGCCACGAAGTTATGTTCGTTGGCGGCTTATAAGCTCATCAATGTCCTCGGTTGCAATGCGCTTGCATCCTCGGAGTTCGACAACTGGCAACTCACCGGTGCGGATGAGTTGGTAAAGGGTCGTGCGGCTGATGCCGAGTTCTTTGAGGGCTTGCTTGAACGTAAGTAAACGTACCATGGAGCTGTTGTTTTGGAGCCGCTGTTGAAGAGCAACTCAGAGTAAGTCGACTGTCGGCGACCTTGGGCTTGTACGCCAAGCGTCGTGGGCTTTCGTTCGCGTTCGTAGACTTACCTCTACTATTCTGACGGACTCGTGTCCCCAAAGAGGTCAATTCGTAAGCAAAAATTTATTCCACGGGTTTTCCCGCATGCAGGATATCGGCAAGGAAGCCGTCGGAAAGCCTGTACTGTCGCAGGGGTGAGACAGACTTATGTGGTAAGCAGCAGACCGTCCCTTGGTATGTGGATTTAGGAATACGCAGAGGAGCCCAAGACGATGGCCAGAGCCACAATTGAGGCTATTCCGGCCCTCCAGGTGGCCCGAATCCTCGCCCAATGGCCGATTGGCGATGCGTCTCCGCGCGTCTGCTCCTTCGCGAGCCGTCACTCCCCCACTAAGCTGATCATGGACGTGCTCTGGTCGCCAAGCGGGGTTCCTCGAATGTTAAGAAGATTTAATCTAGAGGCAGGTACTCGGTCCCAAATCCAGCGCATTCTTCTGGCTCATTCCTTGATGCCGAACGGGGGTTTGCAAACGTTTGCGCTCTGCCCTGGATGCGGCAAAAGGCGACGTGCACTCTATGTGACGGAGTGGCTGCTGTGCCGAGAATGCCTTGGCCTTACTTATCGCTCTTGCCAAGAATCTCACTCCGGCGAAACGGCGGCGGCGCTGATTGGTCTCTCCCTTGGCTATTCGGGGCGGGATGTACTTCGGGTCCTCAAGGATGAAAGCCAGCAGGAGGCTCGAGCCATGCGGCGGGCACGGTGGAACGAGCACCGGCGGCACCTGCGCCTGAGAAGGGCAGAGAGGCTCGATTTGGCCGAACCCTGGGCATTCTCCGCCAAACCCGCCAAGTCTCCCCACAGGGCCTCACAGAGCGCAATTCGTGGCCCTCTGGGTGATCCTGGCCCGGTCACTTGCTACATGGCCTTGATGGCGACAGCAGACAACGTGCTTCCCCGCCTCTTGCAATTGACACGACCGAACTTGGGCAGGACTCCCCCGGTGCAACCATTCGATGAGGCTTGAGGTGCCTCCCGTACACAGTACGCCAATGAATGCCAGTAAAAGCCGCAAAAGTGGTACACTATGGCGTTGAAGAGCAGACAATGGGAGGTTACGGAAGCGGAAGATCGGCGTATCGGCAAGCCATTGAGCACTGCGTTCGACTTTCAGCACGGGATCTCTTCCTTTGGCGCATGGATGGGAGCTCGCTGACCAAGGTCATCCCCTTCATCACGTCGGCCAGGGAGCGGGGCCAGACGACCATTCATATCCCCTGCTTTGCGACCCCGGCCACCATGATGAGTTTCTCGACTGAGTTCCGGGGCCAAGCCAACGAACAGTCCATCTGGGCGGAAGCCAAGCCCATGCCCAATGGGGGCGTGCGGTTCCTCTTTGTTTGCCCGCACTGCCACCGGCACCGGCTTCAATTAGTGCTTCCCCCGCACTCGGTTCAGTGGTCGTGCCGATGCTGCTTCAATCTGACCTATGTCTCCTGCAACGAGAGCGGCAAGTACAGCGGGCTCGGGGCGTTGCTCCTGAGCCTCGGACACCCGGAGCTGGCCTTGGAAGGCGCTCGGGTTCTGCTACAGGCCGAGAGCGACCGGCGCAGAGCCGCAACGGTCGCGAACCAGCGGGCTAAGCGCCGAGAGTATGAGGCGATCAGGCGGGCCAGACTCGCTTGGTAAAGAGTGCCCGGACTATTTCCCCTCGATGGACTTGAGCACTCGCTCCAATGCGCTGCTCACCCGCTTCTGTGACTCGTGCACGGAGTGGCCGTAGGTGTTGGCCGTGAGGGCGATCTGGGAGTGGCCCAGCATCTTCTGGACCGCATGGAGATCTCCGGTCTCGGCGAGGGCCAGCGTGGCAGCGGTGTGCCGGAGTTTGTGCGGGCTGACCGGCGGAACCCCCGCTTGCTTGCACAGCCGCATGAGCTTATTGCGGACGTACTTGGGATCGAGCCGCCGACCTTCGGGATTGAGGAAGACGATGCCCTCAGGGTCCTGGATGCCGTGGATCAGGGCGCTCCCTTGGAGTTGCCGGAGGCGCTCGACGAGGTCCTTTGTGAGAACAAGGTTGCGGACCTGATTCGTCTTGGTGGTGCCCCGGTATTGGAGCTGGCCGTTGATCCGTTGCAACTGCCCGCGAATGGTTACGGTCTCCTGCTTAAGATCAAGGTCTTGCCAGCGGATGCCGGTGGCTTCACCGATGCGCGTGCCGGTGGAGAGCATGAACATCCAGAACTCGGCCAGATCATCGTCGAGAGCGGCCCGGAAGAGGCGAGAGGCCTCCTCAGGCCGAAGGAAGACGGCTTCCTTGGCGGGGGCCTTAGGGAGTTCCACTTTGCTGGCGGGGTTGATGGAGATGAGGCCTTCTTGAATGGCGTCTTCGAACGCGGCATGGAGCACTGCCCGGATGAGGCGAAGGGTGGAGCGGCTGAGGAGCTTCTCGTCCGGCTCGGAGTTCGGCCCTCGGGGAGTGACCCCTTGAGTGGCCTTAAGGGCGATCAGATTCTTGACATCGGACCGCTTGATGTCCTCAATGCGCTTGGTTCCGAGGATGGGGACGATGTGCTGCTTGACCAGCCAGAAGTATTGGCGGTGAGTGTTGGGGGAGAGATTGGGGCGGACGTGCTGCTCGAGCCACTTCTCGAGATAGGTGCTGAGGTTGCCCTTTATGGCGGGGACCAGGCGGCCCTTCTGGAGTTCGGCTTGCATGGCGCGGAGGGCTTTGCGGGCTTCTTCGTGCGTCTTAGCGCGGGCAGAGCGGTACTTGGTCTTGCCGGTGGCGGGGTCAATGCCGACGGCCAGCTTGACGCGGTATCCGTCACCGTCTTTGAAGAGCCAGCCGTCCCCGTTTGCGCGTCGTCCGCTACTTGCCATTTGGGTGTCTCCAAAACTCTTCCCAGCGAGTGCAACTGGGAAGGTTTCTGGGAAGAATTCTGACACACACTGGCGAACAACGACGGTACTCTTGAACCTGATTCATGTTGCGAGACGCTTGCTCCCGCACACTCAAAAACACGATGCCCGCCAACTGTTAATCAGCGGGTCGTAGGTTCGAGTCCTACTGCGGCAGCCACTCCTCCCCCTTTTCGTCAAGCGGCCGACTTGGCGTTCATGCGCCCAGTTTGGGGCGGCGCTTGGGGCCGTCCATCACGCGGATGATCGTGCGGGGTTTCACGGGGGTGCCGGCGCCCTTGGCCTGGCGGGCGGCCTGGTGGATGAGGCCCTCCACGTATTCGTCCAGGTCTTCCACTCGGTTCAGGCGGATGTGCCGAATCCGGGCACCCGTGCCCTTCAGGCGGCCCTCCGGGTCATCCAGGGCGGTGCCGTGCGAGAAGCCGATGTTCACATAGCTGGTGTAGGCGGGCAGGTGGATGAAGTGGTCGGCGTTGCGCTCGGTGAAGCCGTAGGCCACCCCCACCGCGTTGGTGGCGTCCCACACGGTTTCGATGCAGTCCGGGAGCAGCTCCACCAGGCGGCGGCGCAGGGCGCGGGCGAGTTCCTGGGTGGCCGCCGGGTACGGGGCCAGGAACTCGACGTATTCGGGGGGCTCGGGGAGAATCATGGATCGTTACCGTTGGCCAATCAGAAGGATAGTCGTGAAATCAACGGGTTGTGTCAGTTCTCGACGGCTACAACCGTGTCCCAGCCGCCAACCTGCTTGACTTCTCCATGAGTCGAGATCCCCGTGTACCGCAGCGAAGCATCTTCATATCGCCGAAATGCGAACACGGCTTGGTTCATCTGCTCGGTATTGAACACTTTGAGCTGGACCAACAAGTGAAAGTCATCGATGCTCAGACCCGTTACGGTCAAGAAGAGATCTGGCTCGAGCTTGGTGATCACATCTTGGAGGGTGTTCTCTCTAAAGTCAGTCAAATACATAAAGGCAGGAATCCTCGTCGCAAACTTTATCAGTTTTTCTTGAACCTGCTTTCGTTTTGACTTGAACTCTCGTTCCTCCTTTGTGAGCTGGTCCTTTTCCTTCTTCGTGAGGCCCTTTTCACGAGCTTTCTTTTTCAGAGATTTGATCTTTTCGCTCTTGTTGATGATGGTCTCCATCACGTTGTTTCCAAGCGAACGCCAGCCTTCAATTCGCTCCACCGCGGCCAGGGCCTTGGCATTGTTCAAGACCCGACGGAGCGTTTCGTTGTCCACATTGACCAACAACGCGCTTTCCCACTTCCGAGCAAGCAACACAGCAGACGTACCGGCCATCGCGATATCAAGGATGCCACCGGCATCGATCTGAGTCATGTTCGCTCCGTCATATGCCAGCACCGGCAAGAATGACACGAGCTCCTTCACCGCGTTCTCCGGGTTCGGCTCGCTCGGCGAGAGACCGATGGCGTACTCAGAAAGTTGTCGCAACGCTCGCGTGGGTGCAAAATCAAATACGAAGCAAATCGGCTTCAGGATTTCCTCTTCGTTCGGATTGTCGCCGTTTGGATTCTTGATTGACCAAGGCGACTGAACGCGGAAGGCAGCCTGAAAGTACGACTCAGGGGACTTCAGATTCCGCAACATCAGGATCGAGGACCACTGAGCCACAGTCACCCCGGTCGTCAACTTTCCGCAAGACAAGGTGATCGTCTTTGTGTCAAAGCCACTACCGATCGCCTTACGCACCGGCGGCAACGCCGCCAACCCGATACCTGCCGATTCGCCTGCCGCCACGACAACTTCATAGCCGTGCCAAAAGACGTTGTGCTTCTCTCGCAGCAAGTTCCTCATGGCAAAGCACGAGGCAACATTTGGCAGATACCAAAACGAGTGCTGAAGATACGGAAGGAGCCGGGAATCGGAGTACGGGAAGGGCGGCTTCGTTCCCGTCTTCAGGTGCTCGATCTCCTTCGGCACATCGCCACTCTGGATGATATTCAGCCACCTCTGCACCTCGCTCTTGTGCTTGAACTGTGCTGAGTCCCCCACCCCTCCTGCCGAGAAAAACTCGTTCAGATCGAATTCATCGAACTCACCGCCGTGCGCGACGGCCAGGAGTTCATCCGGCATTTGGTAGGTGAGGAGCCGCAGCTGGGGCAGGGCCGCGTAAGGGTTCCGCTTATCTGGATGTGCCTGGGCAAACTCCTCCCTGGCCCGTTGTTCATCCGTGTACGTCCAGTTGAAAATCTGCTCCTCGATGAACTCTCCGGTGGCCAGGGCTCGGAATGGAGTACCGGACAGATAGAGATAGGCCCTGGCTGTGATCGGGAGAAACTCTGATTCCTTCTCGGACAACTCCTCAAGATCCTTGTTGATGCTCTCGAGGCCCTTACCGTATTCGAGCTTCGCCTCCTTACTTGCCACATCGTCGTCCTCGCCGTCAAGGAGCTCCTTGGCGGTCTCCCGCCAGGCGCCGAAATGGTACTCATCGAAAATGACCAAATCCCAATTCACGGCATGGAGCCACTCGTTCTTTGCCTTGATGTTCCCAAAGGCGTCGGTGCCGAGCAAGTCCTGGAATGATCCGAAATAGACGACGGGCTTATCGCTATCGATTGTTGCCGGGTCACCCCCACTACTGCGCGAGAGATACTGCCAGCCATCAAAGTCCCGGTGCGACTCCAAATCCGACTTCCAGGCATCCTCTACAGCGGGTTTGAAGGTAAGAACGAGAACCCGCTTGGCTTCTAGTCTTTTGGCAAGGTGGTAAGCCGCAAACGTCTTGCCAAAACGCATCTTGGCATTCCACAGAAAACGAGGGACGGAGCCCTTGCCCTCTGCCCAAATCGACTTAAAGTACTCAGATGTCCTTTCGACCGCTTCGGATTGCTCCCGGCGCATCGGAAAAGTCTCCGAATGCGTTCCAGAAAACTTGCGACCCGTCCGAAGCTCCGAGATGACCGTTTTTACGTCAGCAAGTGTGCAGCGCACCCATTCCTGCTTGGTGTCAGTGAACCCTTTCTGCTTCAGTCTCGCCCGTACCTCGTGGTCTGTGAAGAATGAACCATCTTCACGTTCCGCAAACTCACTCAATTCAATGGAATAATTGGAAATAGCTGCCGTTCTGAGCTGTTCGGCAACGCGAGTCTCGACATCCCGAGTTGTCTGTCCAATCTTCAGCATGCCTGCATGGCTCTCATCATAAATAGAGTAGGCATATAATTGCAGACGATATCTCGGCTTATCCGCTAAAAGTTGAGAACTCACACTAGGCATCCGATGTGTCCCCAAATAAATCTCTGTCCATCGGCCGCACCAAACTTTCAATCATTGCACGCTCATCCGCTGACAGACCATACTTAGCATATAAAGCCTCATCAGTCCACTCCCTATCCCACTTTTGAACTGGGACCCAAGAATATGTCGAACGAGACGCGTCCTGGGTGATCTTTCTCAATGACACTAGGAAACGAAAGAACTTTGTTTGGTAATAGGAATAAATGCTCCTAATTTCGGCTTCAGTGTCAGCATAAAAGAACAAGAATGTTTGTGTGCAGACTGAAGGGGCAGACGCAATCGTGCATGGCCCAAGCACCTTCGCGGGGCGTGCCCCGCGCTCCCCGTAAGCCTTAGGCACAAGCAGTTTCCACTTCTCAATCAAATGCGGGCTCTTGTGCACGTCTCGGCGATCAATCCAGCCAACCAGTCGTTTACCTCCGCGGTTGTAGTGCAAGGCAACGTCACCTGGACGCCTATCGCTGTGGAACCCCGTAAAATTGGAAGTCCAGCCAAATTCCTTGTCCGCTGACAAGATGTGCGTTACCGAGTCTTCTTCAAGACTAAGAACCTTTTTTAGCACTTCCAGCGATCGACTATCTCGCACAAGGACCTCGTACTCGTCTAGTCGCCTCTCAACTGGCCCAACAACCTCATCACCACTAATTGTTGTTACTGCGCACAGCCCATCGGCACTGCGATTCCATAGAAAGTAGCACACGCCGCCCTCGAAATCAACTCCGGGAAACACCTGGTCCATTCTTTCATAGTCAACTATCTGACACAATCGTTTGTCTTTCAGCATGGAGTCCCTAAAGTCCTTGAGACCAAGCCCCGTCGCCATCCATCGTGAGGGAATTACCATGATGAGATACTTTGGTGCAAGCAGCCTAGCATTCTCGACAAAATGCTGATAGATTGGAACGTCTCTCGTCCCTCCATCACTGGCTAACTGATACGGTGGATTTCCAATGATTACATCGAATTGCATATTTCCAAAGTGCCTGGCCAACCAGGCCTTAATGTTCGGCGCATGTATGAATGCGTAGGCATGAGTTTCTTGTTCCAGGCCTCGCGAGAACGTAGCTCGACTCGCACCGCAGTACTCGCACTTACCATTCTTCCATTTATGCTTGGTCCGGTCAAACCATATGTTACCATCGTTGTCAGCAAATCTCTTCGCAATTGAGTGGAGCCCCTGCGCATTGCGGGAACAATAGACGCTCCGCCGTGCCAGCATAGCAGTCAAGCGTGTGATTCCAATCCCAAAGACCTGATTCGTCAGTATATGGTCCACACGCTCTTGCAGATCGGGAATTTCGTCAGCAAGTCCCTTCGTCAGCCTCCTTACGATCTCGCGGAGGAAGACTCCAGACTTTGTACATGGGTCCAAGAATCGTACGGATTTGCTCGCCCAGATATCTGCCCCTTCGTGATCGGCAGCCCATGCTTCAGCAAGGGTGTCGAGCATACGATTAGCGAACTCAGGGGGAGTAAACACTTCATCACTTGACAGGTTCGCAATACACGTGAGAATATCCGGATTACGACCACGCAAAGTAAACCTGGACTCTTCGTTCATGCTGATTTCATCTGCGTAAGCTGAGCAACAGTTAAAGCACGATAGGTTCTGGTTGGTTGAAATGGATCATCTGTACCCATGTCGGCAAAAAGCGAACCGTCCTCAAGCACACCAGGCCGTTTATTAAGGTCACTTGACAGCGTCAGGGATTTCAGTTTGAAGTCTCGCCGCTGAAACTTCCCTTTCCGTAGATAACCCCACTCGGCAAACTGAATAGCATTACCATCGTGACCTAGCATCTTCATGGCGTCGCCATGAACAATATTTAGATTCAGGACATTTGCAGCAGCTAAATACAACTCGTCTTCGACATCTAGGCTCAGATAGTCTGAGAACACTTCCAGCAGGTTCGCTCGGCATTCGGTGATGTTATCGGGAAGGAGCTCGATTCCGTAGACACACATGAGGGCCAGCAGAGCGAACATTCGCTTTTCGAACTGTGACTTGCCGTATTTGAGTTCGACCGCAGCCAGCTTGCGGCGCAGCACGGGCACGAGGAAGTTGCCACTGCCACATGCGGGCTCAAGAAATCGTGAATCAATGCGCTCGGTTTCGGCTTTCACCAGATCCAGCATCTCTTCGACCAGCCACGCCGGAGTGAAGACCTCGCCATGATCTGCCACCCTCGCCTTGGATCGGATCAGCTTCTCGTTGTTTGGCAGGCTCACAGACTTCGCTCCCATCCTCAACCGAATCCTTTCAGGCGGCCCTCTCTTATACCCGTTTGCGACTCCCCTATGTAAGCGCGCTGACCGCGCCGCCCTCTACGCCCGCCGGGAAGGCCGCCGCCCCAAGTGAGATCCCGTAGACCAGCACCCAGATCCCAAAAAAGAACCACCCCCGTGGGCGCACGCGGGGTGGTTCAAGCGTTACCGGCTGGTTCGCTTAGCTGATTTGAGCCTTTCGCTTGCGGCGGGCCATGGCCGCCAGACCAAGCCCAAGGGCCACCATCGTGCCCGGCTCCGGCACCGCTTGCACCCCTTCCACAAAGAATCGCATGCTGTCGCCCGACGTCGTGCCCGCCGGGAAGTTGGCCGTCCCGCGCAACACCCAATCGGTCATGGTGCCGTTGAAGGCGTAGTACGTCTTGGTGAATCCGCCGCCGGTGAACACGCCCTCTTCCGAGTTGATATCGGTCCAGCCCGATCCGTCGTTGAACATGATGTTGTCGAGGTTGAGCGATTGGTCAGTGCCTAGAGAGCGACCGAAAGCCAAACCCACCAGTTCGTGGCCCGACTGGAACACGGGGGCTCCGTTCATCAGGCCGTTGGTGGCTTCCGAGCCGGTCCAGTCGCTGCTGGAGAATAGCTTCCAAGACACGGTCTTGCTGGTGTTGTTCCAGCTCATTTCCCACGATCGCGGATTGTTGCCGTAAAACCAACCGTTACCAGGGTTACCACCTTGAATGGTGGAGAGACCTGCCAACTCTAGTCGAGCTTTTTGGTTGCCCGTGTTGGCGGTGCCGGTGCCGCGGAACAGGGTCGAACTCCCGGTCGGGTTCGGGCCCACTTGGACTAGTGACAGTGCATGGGCTGAGCCGACCATTGCGCACAGCGCAAATGCGGTAACGATTTTATTCATGATCCCTCTCGCCTTGCCATCGAGCTTCTTGGAGCCATACATGTGGCTCGCGTCAACAAGGCTACGAGGGATCTTACCCACAAGCCACAGGGACGATAATGCGCTGACATGAATACCAGTATTTCTCACAGTATTTCGTTGAACTTCCTGAGGCAAAATGATCGATATCTGCCTGCATTTGTGATCATATATCCGCAAGTTTGCTTAGGACAATAGTCCTTGATACTTATCGTCGATCCTGCCTCTACAGCTCGGTACATCCTAGCGCTTCAAAACCACTGGAGCATCGGGCCTTGCTTTACCGAGACAGCGATCGCTATGGGTGGAAAGTATTTGGAATGAGGAAATGCAAATTCACACCCCATCATTAGGCACCATTTAAAGAGGGATGCTTCATGGGTTTCCCAAAACATCATCTGTGCATCGATCATTTCTGACAGATGTGCCAGGTTTTCCCTCGTATATATACTATGATTGAGTTATATTTCCGCACGCGGGGATACAAGCTAGATACAATCGTCTATGATGAATTTCGTGTTCACTGTGTTATACTAGGACGCTATTCAGCTCTCCTTACCGCGCTCGCAGTCCCCATGTCGGCACAAGCCGTAGATATCAACGGTGGTACGTCCTGGTCAGGCTGGGATTACGTCGGCGACTCCCAGATGTCGGGCACTTGGGTCAAAGGATCAACGAGTCGGACCTTTGATATCCACCGAACTATTTTCGTACTCGGTAGCGGTCAAACTGTTGGCGGCAATCGGCTCAGCAGCGGGGCCGCAGGGAACGGCATCGACTATACAGGAGATACGTCGTCAAGTCTATTCACCGGCTCCTGGCAGGCTGGAGACCGTATTCTTGGCATTGGACTGCGATACACGGGTACGACCCGTGCCACCACATTCTTCTTTCACCGCGATGCCGGCGGAAACAACATCTTTGCTGCATCGAGTTTCGGAGCCAATGACGGCTACTTTAGCCACGATATCGGGGACACCTCATCCTACATGAGTCCGGAAACGAATGCCAATCGTGGTCGAGTGCGTCAGTATTCGGTTTGGAATGGCTTTAGCCAAAATGGATCGCCCGAAGAAGGCAACTTCACCACACCCTATGGCAATGTTCCGAACCTTGCGATGCCGACCCGAAGCTTTTCCGTCCTGGAATCCGGTTCGCTAAATCGAGTGACCAGCGTCCAATACTTCCTCAACATTGATGCGGTCCAGCGCTCAAACGGGGGCCTTACCTTTGGAGATGGACAGTTTGGATCTTCCACCAAGTTCGGTTTTTGGGAAGGCGATCTAAGCAGTGCGGCGGGTGGTTTCACTCAGCAGATCTTTGCCGTGCCCGAGCCGTTCAGCATGCTGGCCCTGGCCGGTGGCCTGGCCGCTCTGGCGCGCCGCCGCCGCGCGCGCTGAGCTCGCGCCGGAGCTTGAGAATTCCCCTCTTCCCCTTCTCGGGAGGAGGGGATTATCTTTATCCAACCCAAACCCCCGCAAGGAAACCCCGCGCCGCTCCATCCGGTAACTTCCCTGCGGACCATGCTCACTTCCCTCGCCTTTTTGCTGGCGGCGCACAGCCCCGCGCAAACCACCACCCAAACCCCTGCCCCGAACCTGGCCCGCTACGTCTACCCGCTGGCCCCCAGCCTCCCCTGCCCGCCGGTGGAGATCGACGTCACCGATTCCCCCGAGAGCAAGGTATGGGCCGAGCAAGCCGCCGCCCTAGTGCGCGAATGGTACGGCCCGCTCACCCAAATGATGGCCACCGATGGCCGCCACCCCATCACCGGGCAGCCCACCGGCCGCAAGTTCGAGCCGCCCGCCCGGATCACCCTGGTGTTCAAAAAGACCCTGAACGTGCCCGCCTATTGCAGCGGCGGCACCATCACCATCAATGGCGAATGGATTGCCCAGCGCCCCGATGACCTGGGGATGGTCATCCACGAGCTCAGCCACGCCATCCAGCAATATCCGCGCAACGAGATTGACGCCGGCTGGCTGACCGAAGGGATCTCGGATTACATCCGGTGGTGGCGCTACGAACCCCAACTGCACGCCACCCGGGGCCGCACGGTGCCGGATTTCAGCCGCGCCAAGTACACCGATGCCTACCGCACCACCGCCGTGTGGCTGGCATTCATCGAGCAGAAGTATGACCGGCGACTGGTGCCCACGCTGGACTACCACATGCGCCTGGGCAAGGACCCGATGCCGGTGTTCAAAGAACTGACCGGCAAAACGGCGGATGAACTCTGGGAGGAGTTTAAGGCGGAGTTCAAGTAAGCCTGTGGAGTCTCCTTATTCGACATCAATCCGAGTGAGTTCAACCTTCACCTTCACTGCATCGTGGCAGTACTCGGGAAAGACAATAAAGCCCTCTTGCTCAGGTTCAATATATGTATCACCAGGCTGGATCTTCTGCATTCCATTGGATTCAATGGAGAATACGCATTTGTGTGTTGCCCCACCAGGAACTTCAACACCAGAGTGATTCTGCAATGTAATATTCACCCAGATGGCTGCAATTGCTCGATTACCAGTATTGACCCAGTCAATCAAGACTACCTTTGCCTTTTTACCATTCGGCAACACGAAATCCGAAATTCTCGCATTCAACACATCTGCGGTCAAAATCGCGTCCGAATCCAGCGAAGCAGGACTCACAATCGCGCGTATGGCTTTCCCGACATCTTCAGGCGGTCCATTTGCGTATATGTCAGCGTAGAATCCTCTACGCAATCGTGATATTGCAGCGAAGCTCATTTTGCACGCTAACACGGTGTGCCACTTGGCACGTTGAATCAACTTTCGATCACCGTTCAACCAGGTAGGATATTGCGTGAACAAATCTGCGTACTCTACAAACAAGGCATAGATATAGATGAACGGCAACAACAGCAGAGTGAGAGTCGGACCGACCAACATTGCCTTCCCAAGCAGCATCGGATCCAAGCTGCCGTACGAACGAATGAACCCTACCAAAGAATAGCATACTGACAGCAAAGCAAGTGCATTCAGACAAAACTTGGCAGGAGCCATGACGGGCTTGGATTCTGGCTGCGATTGCGCGACAAGCATGATCATAGCAATGCAGAATGTAACTGGAATATAGATCAACTCAGCCCACAATGGCATGACAAAAAGATTCACGAAAAACTCAAACACCAATGAAAGCGCTAAGCTCTCTATGGCAATGTTCTTGAAGAACTTTAGATTCTCCTTGTTCGCTCCGACACTCTCGAACAGAAGTACGGATGCGGTCACAACGAACCACAGTATCGTGTCTTTTAATAGCCCTGCATCCCACAGGCCTTGCTGGCTTAGTAAAAAGACGATGATGTAAACATACAAGGCTAAGGCAATGAGTGAGCCTATTATGAGCCGCTGGAAAAGGGCCCTGCTAAAGGACCAGATCGCTTCGGGCGACTTCCTAACGACAAAAATCAAGCCTAAGAGTATCCAGAAGGCAGATGCGATTTCACGATTATTCAAGTAGTCGTAAATCGAAGGCATCCCCCAGATCAAACGGATTCGGTGATCTCAGGATGCACAATTGGGACTATTGAACAATCAGGGCCGTGGCGCCGGTGGGGCTGGCCTGGCTGTTGTCTGCCGGGTTCCGCTTGCCTTCGTAAAGGGTGATCATCAGCGTCTTCTCGGCGGCGGAGCGCCCCTTGCGGGTGGACTTGAACTCGCCCGTGGGTAGCTTCTCAAAGGGCTCGAACCCCAGGCTCGTAAAGAAGGCCGCTCCCGCGAGCTTGTCCTTCAGCGAGGTCTGCGTTTCGTTGGCAAAGTAGAACATCGTCCAGGGCTCGCCCACCGGGCTCACAATGGTCTTTTCCGCTCCGGCAAAGACCGGGTCTTGTTCCAGCGGGGCCTCGGTGACGTTGGCGGACTGGCACGCCACCGCCAGGCCGAGAGGGAGGAGAAGGAGGAGTTTTCGCATGGTGATGAGATTAACTTACCCGCTGGCTTCTGGACTTGGGCAATGGGGAGCTGGTGCGGTTGCTGAGGGCGTCTACCGAGGCTGTGACATGACCAGCAACGTCATCGACGGTGGTGGCCCGGCGTCCGAGCGACGAGGACAAGGAGTCTTACCTTGGGGCTGGAATGAGTATGACGGAGCATCCACCTGTCGGTGTGACGTTGATCAAGTCACTGTTCAGTTTCCCTTCTTGAATTGTGATGCTTACCAATTCACCTCGTCGGGTTGCATTTCTACCGAAGGAATACGCGTATGGCGGATTTGCCCTGAACTCTCGCCAACCATGGGATTGGTAGAAATCCGACGCCTGTATCTTACTCTTCATTGCCTCAGGAGAATCCGAAGAGAAATAGTACAATACCCACTTATCATCAAAGGGCTTAACAACCTGCCGATCTCCACTCTTGAATAAATCAGAGTCCTCTTCAGGGAAGATACGCGGAGCGTCCTGCTTGCAAGCAAGACAGAAAGGGGCACCAAGTCCGAATATGATTAGTAATGACCTCAGCACTCTGTTCCCCATCTCCTTCTCATAGGGTGACCTGAATATCCAAAGGTTGGAACACAGAAATCTCTGCAAGACTCAGCATCGTCTTCGAATCTACAATACTGCCATGGCGAAGGGTGGCCAGCTTTTCCTAGTCCTTCGATGAGTTGAAGACTGCATTCCACGAAACTTATGACCTTTTTCCACATGCCCAGCAGCCCGCCAGCAACCAACTCGAAAACGTGAATCCCACTATCCAAGTAGCCCGCATGGCTCTTCCTTTAACTTACCCCCAAACCCAAGCTGCCCCCTAAGGGCGTTGGCGGTAACCTCCCGGCATGGTTGCCCTGATCGCCCTGCTGGCGCCCCCGCAAGAGCCCGCCGCCTTCCGTGCGGTGTTCGAAGATCGCCCGCGCCAGCTCATTGTGCGCATTGCGAACGGCCCCGGCGATGAGGGCGTCTACGCCATTTTCTCCCCCGATGTGTGCGCCGTGCGCAAGGTGTGGAACGGGCGCATCAACTACCGGGGCAAGGTCTACGATTTCAGCCAGGAGAACTCCTTTGGCGAGGGCACCGCGCTCTACGAGGTCCCCAGCCAGGTTCTCGGCCCCACCGATTTCGGGCTCCGCACGGCCTCCGGCGACCCGGTGTGGCGTTTTACCGAGGTGGGCCACGCCGTGGAATCCCGGCCCTTCTCCCTCATCCACTGGGGGCCGCTCTACTTCGCCTTTGAGGAGCGCGGCGATACCGATTCCGTCGCCATCGAGCTCTCCGATGCCACCCGCCGGCCGGTTTATCAGTACCTCTCCTCCAACACCATCAGCGGCCCCAACGTGTGGCAGTGGAACTACAAGCAGATGCCCGCCCTGCCCGGCCGTTTCCAGGGCCAGATCCGCATCTCTGCCCCCACGCTGAAGGCCCCCAAGGATGTGCGCCGCGCCCGCCTTTTTGGCGATCGGCTGGCGTGGTTCCGCGAGAACCTGCCCGTGCCCGTGCAATTCCGGGGCTACACCCGCCAGGGCGACAAAACCACCATTCGGTTCACCGCCGATTCCCGCCCGATTGAACTCACGATGACCCTCGAGAATGGCCGCCTGATGATGCGCTACCGCGCCACCGCCGCCGGCCCCGCGCTGACTCTCCACTCTTACCAACCCGCCATCCCCGATGCCACGCTAGGCGAAGCGGCCGACGCCACCATGGAGGTGCGCGCGTGACCCCCGCCCTGCTGGCGCTGCTCCTGCTAACCGCGCCCCAGGCCAGCGCTTCCGGGGCCAGCACTGCCGGCCTGACCGTGATGGCCTGGCAGCTGGAGCAACCGTTTGGTGGAATCCCGCAGCTGGTGCAGGGGCAGGCCCCCAACGCCTACTTCGTCACGCCCGCCCTGCCCCTCACCGGGCCGTTCAAGACGGACGATGCCCCCGTGGCGCAGAACTTCTACGCCGAGGTCACCACCCGCCTGCAAGTGGACCGCGCCGCCACTTACGATTTCGAGATCCGCACCACCTCGCTGGTGCGCATGACGCTGGCCGGCGAGACGATGCTGAACACCACCGACGGCACCTTCCGGCGCGAAACCGGGGTGTGGCGCGGCCAGTATCGCCTGCCCGTGGGCCGCACCAATCTCAAGGCCTTCATCATGCACAACGAGGGCGAGTTCAGCCTGGATATCCGCTGGAAGCGCACCGACGAGACCGCCTACCGCGCCCTGGCCCCGGAGCTGCTGACCACCGACCCCGGCCAAACTTTCGTCGTCAGCCCCGGCCCCAAGCGCGCCAACCTGGGCGCCCCCACCACGCGCCCCGGCGACCGTCGCCCCCTCACGGCCGTGCACCCCAGCTTTGCGCGGGAGGACATTCGGGGCGAGGATTTCCGCCCGGCGGTGGGCGGCATGGTGTTCCTGCCGGATGGCCGCCTGGCCGTGTGCACCTGGGATGAGCGCGGCGCGGTTTACCTGCTCAGCGACCTGGACAAGCCCGGCAAGGCGAGGGCGCACCTCTTTGCCGAGGGCCTGGGCGAGCCCCTGGGCATCGCCTATTGGCGCGGCGACCTCTACGTGACGCAAAAGGGCGAGATCACCCGCCTGCGCGACACCGACGGCGACGACCGCGCGGACGCCTATGATGTGGTGGCCTCGGGCTGGGGGGTCAGCCCCAATTACCACGAATTCACGTTCAATTTGCTGCCTTATCAGGGCTCATTTTACATGAGTTCCAGCGTGCCCCTGCGCGGCGGCCACACCAATTACACGCCCAGCCGCACCCCCGGCGAGCCTGCTTATTCCACCCCCGAAGGCCCGGGCAACGTCTACCGCATCGACCCCGCCACCGGGGCCTGGGAGTCCATTGCGCGCGGCCTGCGCACCCCCAACGGCATGAACCTGGGCGTGGATGGCCAGATCTTTGTGGCGGATAACCAGGGCTCGTGGCTGCCGGCCAGCCCGCTCTATCACATCCGGCCCGGCGCGCGCTACCTGCACCAAGAACAACCTTATGGTGATGCCGATGAAAGCTCGGTGGCGGTGTGGTTCCCGCACGGCGAGATTGGCAACAGCCCCGCGCAGATGATCCTGATTCCGGATGGCCCCTACCGAGGACAGATGCTGATTGGCGATGTGACCCACGGCGGCCTAAAGCGACTGCAACTGGAGAAAGTGGATGGGCAATACCAGGGCGCGGTGTATCGGCACAGCCAGGGGCTGGAGGCCGGCATCAACCGTTTGGTGTGGGGGCCGGATGGCTCGCTCTACGCCGGGGGGATTGGTAGCAATGGCAACTGGAACCACCTGGGCCACAAGTTCGGGCTGGAACGCCTGCGCCCCACCGGCCGGGTGCCGTTTGAGGTGCTGGAAGTCGGCATGCGGAAGGGCGGGTTCCAGGTGCAATTCACCCACCCCCTGGCCCCGGGCATGGAAGATCAGCTCGGCAAAATCAAGGCGCGGAGCTGGCGCTACGAGGCCACCATCGCCTACGGCGGCCCCAAGGTGGACGAGAAGAATCTCCCCATCACGCAAACCCGGCTGAGCCCCGACCGTCGCACCCTTTGGTTAGAAATCGAAGGGATGCAAGCGGGCACGGTGGTCTATCTTCATTTTGGGGACCTGAAGGGCCCCGGCGACGAGTTCCTGTGGAGCCCCGAGGTTTGGTACACCCTGCAGCGCCTGCAAACCGACCTGACCGAAACCCCCCGGCGGCAAACGCTTTTTGCCCAGCCCCCCGCCGGGGCACAGATCCTTATTGGCCAGGGCGGCGCCGGTGACCTGAAGCCGCTGCGGCCCGGCGTGAGCAAGTGGCCGGCGGTGGGCGATGCGTTAGTGGTGCAACACGACCCGAGCGCCGACATCGGCGGATCGGACCACGCGAGCGGCCAGCCCCACGGCGATGCGCTGATCCACGTGGAGTGGCTGAGCCCCCCCGGCGGCAAGGTGGAAACCCAAACCAATGGCAATAGCGGCCTCAAGCTGATGAGCCGCTACGAAATCCAGATCATGAACGCCCCCGGCATCCTGGACCTGGCGCAGCCGGCGGCCAAGTTCAACGAGGCGGGCTCGATTTACCGGCAGACCGCGCCGGCGTTCAACCCCAGCTACGGGGCCGGGGTGTGGCAGACGTACGATATCTGGTTCACCGCGCCGCGCTGGGAAGGCGGCCGCAAGGTGGCCAATGCCCGCGCCACGGTGTATTGGAACGGGGTGCTGGTGCACCGGGATGTGGAGATCACCGCCAAGACCGGCCTCAGCGAGGAGGAAGCCCCCGGCCTGGCGCCCCTGCTGCTGCAAGACCACCAGACCGAAGCGGAGGGCGGGGTGATGTTCCGCAATGTGTGGCTGCTGCCGACGCCGGTGACCCGGGGGTTTGGACCGCCGCTGCCATGAGGAATGCAGCGAGGTGTGGGCCTGAAACGTAGGTGAAGGTAGTGAAGATGCGGGGTGTGAAGGGAGTCGGGTTCGGAATGGCGGTGCTGCCGGCGGGTGCCTGCGCCAACCACTCACCCCTGCCCGAAGTGCTGGACCTCCCGCGTGCCACCAACTCCCTCGGCCAGACCCTGATCCAGCTGCCGGAGGGTGAATTCCGGATGGGCCACCCCGAACACCGATGACTGTAGCTTGTGCTCTGACGAATGTATGACTTTTTTGCACTACCAACCTTGTATGATGGATTCCCGAGGGTGAGACTCTGGAGATGCTAGTCATTGCTCGCTATATTGTGAGAGCATTTGTTTTATTGTTGCCGTTCCTGCTCAAGGACCCTGCAGTGCTATTGATCGGGGTACATGCATTGTCCGTAGTGTTTTCCACACTATTGCGCCCCGCAAAGAGCGATGCACCAACACGAATCCTAAACAAGCCACAGCACATGTCATCTGTGGTACTTCGTTCGATACTTCTCATAAGCGGAATGGCAATGATTCTGTTTAGTATGTATGTACCGAACAGCCTTCTTCTGTCTGTCCCAGGAGCATTGCTGTATTGGGCGGCGAATGCAGACTCAATATCGTCAGAAGTGTTGCTCTTCTCGATGATCCGTGACAAGGACATCGTCAACGTTGACGACCAAAGTCCACCTTCGTGATAAAAGCTGTAGGCAACATGAGGGAGAATGCACCCGAGGTCGGTATTCCCGACCGCACCCAAAGGCAACGCAGGCGGCTCTCGGCGTAGAATGGAAAGGGTAGGGTTGCAGACAAACGTGATGCGGGGAGTGCAGGCATTGGGATTCGGGATGGCGGTGCTGGCGGCGGGTGCCTGCGCCAACCACTCACCCCTGCCCGAAGTGCTGGAACTCCCGCGAGCCACCAACTCTCTCGGCCAGACCCTGATCCAGCTGCCGGAGGGTGAATTCCGGATGGGGCACCCAGAACACCGCAAGCCGGTGCACCAAGTGAGGGTGAGTTCGTTCTGGATCGCTTCGACCGAGGTGACCAACAAGCAGTACGACATGCTGGTGAAGGGGCACAAGCGCCCCGCCGAATCCCTTGGCGACGATGACCCGGTGACGGGCATCACCCGCGACCAGGCGGAGGAATTTGCGCGGCTACTCGCAGAGAAAGAGGGCAAGCCGTACCGGCTGCCCACCGATGCGGAGTGGGAGTATGCCGCCCGTGGCGGCCTGGAACAAAGGGACTTCCCCTGGGGGGACAACACTGGTGTTGATCGGCTGTGCAATTCTGGCATCTCCGGGAAGCCGTTGAAGGCGGTACCGGTGGGCTCTTTCCCGCCGAATGCGTTCGGGCTGTACGATATGGTGGGGAACGCAAGTGAGTGGATTCTAGATACTGATCTTGACTTCTTGCCGGCCAAGTTGCAAGGCACTATGTTGGATCCGCTCAGTAAGGAAGATAAAATTGGATGGTTAGCTCGAGGAGGCTCATTCTCAGATTGGTATCCCTTTGTATGGTATGCCTCACCTGATGTAGCTCCGGAAGAATATGACTCCTCGTTGTATTTTGAATCAGGTATTCGTCTTGTTGTCTCGCGTTTGCATCAGAAAGTGAATCGCAATGGAAAGGAGCAATGAAGCCTAGTCTCTTAATCGCACTCGGTTTTGGCTTACTGGGAGGATTTGCCTGTACACGAGAGGCAAGTGACTTTGCCGTGCTAGAGGCTAACGCCCGGACCATCCAGAAGGGCGACCCCCTTGATGACGTCCTGAAGCGGATGGGCGACCCGGATGATCGACTTGAAAAGCCGAGCCCGCCAGGGGTTGCCCTGTTTTATGAAGGGCCAGGAAGCTCCAAAATTAGCCTCATGTTTTTGGATGGGAAGTTCACTGACGGGGCGATTGAGAGCAACGGGAAGTTTACGCGGCTACCCATTCCAACTAGACCCTGAACCTCAGTCCGAGGATATTGCAACTTTGAAAGTGCCTAGAGAAGGCGACATCAGCAAAAGCGCTCATGCGGAGTACGAGCCGGGTGAATGCCGTCAACCGCAACCCCAGCCACCCCCAGCGGTAACATCCGCACCACACGGCGCGCCCCATGAAGCTCTACTCCCCCGCCCTGCTCGGTGCCCCGCCCAGCGTGATCTACGCGGGCGACGGTGAGTTCCGCGAAAACCGGCGCGAGTGGATCCAGGCCCCCACCCTCTGGACGGTCATCTACTATCACCACCAAAACACTGTCTATCTCAACCAGCGCGCCCTCTTGGCCCCGCCCGATTCCCTGTGCATCTTCCCGCCTGGGTGCCGCGCCGGCCACGCCGGGACTCGTGATGACTCACAGAGGCAAGTGGTGATGATGGGATGGTGAAAGTATCGAGCTGGAATGCTGCCCTCGCACTGTTAGAGAACAGCTTTCCATTGACTCCAATCTCATGTTCGCAATTGGATTGGCATTCAAGTAGACACTCTGCGCGAATTGTGAGTGAGCTGTTGGTGGCTAATCTATGCGGACTTACCTGGAAATCAGTTTCTTTGAGACAGGCTCGAGCAACTTCTGAAGTCCTCTTCTTGATGTGTCCAGCGGCCTCTTGTTGCTTGCTGCCAGGGTACTTGATGCACTTGCGTGACACCGAAGGAGCCGATACGTTGGTGGATGATTTGCCAGAATTTCTACTAGAAGCGTTACATACTCACTTGGAGACTCCATCAAAGCTCTTCTTTACGCCAGCACAGATCACAGCCATTTCTATATTCTTCGGCTATTTGTCATCATACAACCCTGGAAATGCGGAGGATGATATCATAGCTGTCTGGGCTCAAGTAGCGAAAGAATATGGATTGAGCGACCTTCAGCAAGAGAGTTCCTGATGTATAGTTCCGCAATGGTAGCTTGAGAATTTCTCGTTAGTCCAGGATAAACATGGATAGAGATGCATAGTCAATCGTCGAGAGTGCATTCGGCACGACTTCTGGCACGCTCCACACCCAACCGCAACCCAAGCCACCCCCAGCGGTAACATCCGGACCACACGGCGCGCCCCATGAAGCTCTACTCCCCCGCCCTGCTCGGTGCCCCGCCCAGCGTGATCTACGCGGGCGACGGCGAGTTCCGCGAAAACCGGCGCGAGTGGATCCAGGCCCCCACCCTCTGGACGGTCATCTACTATCACCACCAAAACACCGTCTATCTCAACCAGCGCGCCCTCTTGGCCCCGCCCGATTCCCTGTGCATCTTCCCGCCCGGGTGCCGCGCCGGCCACGCCCTGATTGACGGCGAAACCACGCACATCTACTGCTCCTTCAACCTCCCCGCCACCACGGGCCGCCGCTACGCCATCCCGGTCCAGATCGAGGACGCCCGCGCCTATCTCCCCGCTCTCCAGCGCGCGTGCCAGGGGGTCAGCCAAGACCTGGACCACCCCCGGGCCTTTGTGTGGGGGTTCTTGTTCTCCATCGCCGAGGGCGAATACGTGCTGCGCGAACACGAGGCGCTCTACGCCGCCGAGGGGTACATCTTGGGGCACCTGGCCGACCCGCTGCGGGTGCCGCAGATTGCCGAACACGCGGGGGTCTCGCCGCGCCAGTTGCTGCGTATTTTTCGGGATGAGCACCGCATGACGGTGCAGGAATTCATCCGCGCCAAGCGCGTGCAAGAGGCGTGCCGCCTGCTGAGCACCACCGACCGGACGATTAAGTCCATTGCGGGGGCGGTGGGCGTGCCGGACCTGGCGCAGTTCAACAAGCTCATCCGGGCCGAAACCGGAACCTCACCGCGCAAGTTCCGGTCTACGCCCGAACACCTTTAAGCCGGCTAAATCAAGCGGGCGTGGCCGGGTTCCAGCGTCACGGTCACGGCGGTCACGCCGGGCACGGCCTCCAGGGCCTCGCGGGCGTGGCGCACGCAGTTTTGGCACGTCATTCCGGTGATGTTCAGGGTCGTCGTCATGGTTGTTCCTACGCTGAGTTTAGAGTCTCTTCCCGCGCGGACCTAGCCGAACACCAACACCGAACCCAGGTGCCCGGTCACGCCCACCGCCACTGCCGCCAGGGCCAGCAGGCTCCAATACGGGATGCTCTCGGGGGTGCGCTGCCGCCGCATCAGGGTGGTGCCCACCATCAGCAAGAAGGCGATGTGCCCCATCACCAAGTGCCGGAAGGCGTCGCCTTCCCACCCATAGCCGTTGGCCAGGTAGGCCGCCCACCCGGTCGCCATGGCGGGGATGGTCATGATCGTCCCGGCCGCCAGCGCCAGCCAGCCGGCCTCCCGCCACACCGAATTCTTGCGCTTGGACCCCTGCCAATCCAGCAGCGCCCCAAAGAGAAACAGCGCAATCGGGAAGTGGACAATGGCCGGGTGGAACCGGTGGTCCGGGATCATCTCCCCTTGCTCCTTTTCTTCCTCGTCGGGTTCGGTCTTGGCTTCAGCCGCACCCAGGGAGCCCTCGTCTACCGCACGCGCCCCTACCACGCCTGTGCGGCGTTCGGGCGGTGCTATCGCGTCCGGTTGCCCGGGCTTGCTGGCGGGGTCGTTGGGCAGGGTGTCCTCCCGGAACTCTTCCCCGTTGCTCACCCCGTCGCCGTCGGCGTCCCCATCGGCCAGCGCGGCCAGCAGGGCGGCGTTTACTTCTTCCTTGCCGGCGGCCTCCATCGCATCGTGCACGGCCCGGCCGAAGGCGTTGCGGCGCGGCGGATTGGTGTGGCACAGGCTGCACCCCTCGGCCTTGGCGCGCTTGGCGGGCTCCATTTGGGGCAATTTCTCCAGTTGCTCCAGGAATTCAGGCTTGCTCAGCCCCACGGTCGCCAGGCTCACGGTGGCCAAAAGAGTCAGGGCGTAGCGCGGCGCCTTCATTGTAAGTCGCATTCTACGCCCCCTCTCATTGCATTGGCAACTAGTGGGTTACGCGCCGGCCAGCGTCCGCTTCAGCCACTCGTCCAGCACGCGGATGACTTCGGGGTTGAATTCCGCCCCTTGCCCCCAGCGGGTCATGCTATCTAGCGCCGAAGTGGTCTTAAAGAAGCCGTGGTCGCTGCCCGCCACCATTTTGTATTCGGCGGTGCCGGGGCGCACCCCGTTCACAATTCGGGCGATCTCCTCGTGGTCCCACTGGGTGGCAATGAACTCATTTTCGCCCCACATCGCCAGCACTTTGGCGTCCACATTCAGCCAGGCGCCGGAGAGGTTGCGGGCGGCCAGCTCTCGCCAGAACCCCAGCCCCACCCCGCTGTAAGTGCGGCCATCGGGGATGTTGCCCCGCACGGCATCGGCCAGTTCCGGGCGCCGCTCAATGATCTGCTGCGGGCTCAGCCCTTCGATAAACACGTGGTGCGAAACCTGGGCCAGGTCGCGCAAGGCGTTGTTCACATCCCCCGGGGCGCCCCCGCCCAGCGCCATTTGGCGGCGCGAGTTCTCCAGCAGATACTCCGTCCAGGTCTTGGTGAGCGTGCCGTACACGGCCACGCCCGCCACCTTCTCTTGCGAGGCCACAAACGGACCGAAGCAGCCGCCCATGCTGTGCCCGAAAATGGCGATGCGCTGGGGGTCAACGAACTCAAACGTCTTGGCCAGGCGCAGAGCCTGCAGGTAGGCGTCCTCCTCTTGCCCAAAGCCGAGCTCACTGTAAGCCGGGCCTTCGCTGTCGCCCTGGCCGGGCTTGTCCACCCGGATGATGGTGTAGCGGTCGGCAAAGGAGGCCAGCACGTTGCCGTAGCCGGTGGTGGCGTAGTCGCCGTCAATCGAATACTGGCCAATGCCGCCAATCATGAAGATGGTGGGGTGCGGGCCGGGCGTGGCGGGGTGCGTGGCAATCACGCGGATGCGCTTGCCTTGGCTCACCACCTGGTCGTAGTGCACGCGGAACCCGTCCGCCTTCATAAAGGGGCGCGGGGCCAGCGGGGCGCGGGCGGTGCGGATGTCGCGGCCGCGGATGAACTCGACGGCCACCTCTTGGCCGGTCTTGAGGCTGGCCAGGATGCGGGTGACGTCGGCGGCGGCGGTCACGGGCTCGCCGTTGAGTTTGGTGAGGATGTCGCCGGTCTGCAGGCCCCACTTTTGGGCGCTGAGCCCCTCGGTGATGGTGCCGATGAGGACGCCTTTGGCCTCGGTGAGTCCGGCGCCTTGGGCGGTCTCGAGGGTGAGCGGGCGTATTTGCATCCCCAGGGCCGGGCGACGGAGGAGGGGTTCGCCGCGCTCAATTTGGGCGAAGGAGAGGGGCGCCAGGGCCAGGGCGGCAAGGAGGATGAGGCTTCGTGGGCCGGTCATACGGCTTGATACCGCTTTGGGCGGCTTTGGGTTGCCACATAGGCCTCTCAGCTTTATGTCCGATTGTGAAGAACCCGCTCTAGTGGCACGCTTCACAACGACAACGTGGTCTTCACCAAGGCCCGCAATGTATGATGGCTTCAGGAGGATGAACGCTGTTCTCACTCAGAGCGACTACGACGGGCAAATGCCGGTGTACGAGCAGCAAACCAGCGGCGGTAACCCGGTGTGGAAGCGATGGAATGCGCTGGGCGCACGAGGGATCGATGCGTACTACAATTCCACTTCATCGTCGTGGCTGTACCCGCTGTACGACGTGCACGGGAATGTGAAGGCCACCCTGACGCGCTCCGGCGCGACGGGCTATAGCACGGCCAACTGGAAGTCGTATGACGTGTGGGGCGGGGAGCGGGCGTCCACGGGTTCGGGCTCGATGTTCGGGTACTGCGGCAACCTGGGCCACCCCACCGACCCGGAGAACGGCCTCATCTACATGCGGGCTCGCTTCTACGAGCCATGGACAGGCCGGTTCTTGAATCAGGACCCGGCGTTTGATGGCAAGAACTGGTATGTGTATTGTGCTAACGCACCGACTTCGTACGTCGATGCCACAGGCCAATACTATAATGAAACTGTTGTAGGCTACGTGTTCAGAATGGAGTCACATGGAGGTTTTCCACATCTACATATTAGACGTGTGGGCGAGAGGGGGGATTTGTATACAGTTCAAATGAATGGAGACGCATGGCATGGTAACAAAACGTCCTTTCCGGACGAAGTAATTGAAGCTCTAGTAAAGGGCGCGTCCCGCGGGGACAGAAAGGCGAACAACATGATCCGCAAGCTTTTGATAGGAGGCTACGGTCTTTCTGATGATGCGATTAGGCAACTAGGGGCCGCATACAGACCAAAAGGGGCAGGACTAGCGGTAGACAGCTTGACTGCTACTATGATAAATGACCCAGTGCTGTTTGTTGAGATCATGCGCACGATAGCTGGACAAGATTGAGTGAGGACGCATGAGTGAAGTTTATTGATATCCCTAGATTGCATATGGCGCATCTTGGCATCTCAGAAGAAGACGCCACACAAATGGTACAAACGATCGGCGAAGATCGTGCTGAGCGGGCACGAGATGAGTGCCCTGCTATGAGGTTCGATATCGATTCCTTTTCAGTTGGCGAACGGGCAGTGACGAAGGCTGAGTTTGCAGCGTTCTGGTACTCAGCTGATAGCCTGGATCTGTCTCCGTCTGAGGAAGATAAGAGATATTGGGAAGAAACACTTAACATCCCTGGCTATCATCCTGATGCACCTATTGTCGGGATCACTCACACTGAGGCAGAGGTTTATGCAAGGAGCCAAGGAGCAAGACTGCCGTTCCAGCATGAGCTAGAATATTTGTTAAGGGGAGACTCCAAAAGTGGATTATATCATCAAGAGTACAGCGAGATGCCGAGTTTCTTTCCGGAACTAGTGACGGCTTTGAAGCCTGCGAACGAACTCGACCCGTGTGGGCCATTTCATGTAAAAGGGCTAGCTGGTGCGATAAGAAGTCTCGCAGTCCTCGATAGTCGTCAAGCAAATCGCAGAGTGGGTATGCCCGAGAAGGGGCGTGTGCCGACTGCAGTAGATGTAGTTAAGCCAACTTCTGGGGCCGACTTAGTACTCCACTGCGGTGGATACTTGTTCTTCCCTGTGTGGATATTTTATTTTCAAGAGGACATGCGGGTACAGCCGCTCAGTCCTCCGGGCCTCTGGCTTGTACGCTAAGTTGAATTGCAGGGGTGGTTAAGGAGGCCTTGTTTTTTGCGCCTAGCTGTGCTGCGGGCAATCAAGTACTTCACTCTGTACATTGATCCTGACGATTGGATGAGCCGTCGCCACGGGGCCAGCCAATCGCTACGTACCTGCGACTTGGTCCGCGTTCAGTCGGTTGTAGACATGGTCCGCCAGCATGCCCAGGAGCAACCTGAGCTTGGCCTTATCCGAAAGGAGCCGCTGACCCATCCGCTCGCAATTGTCCATGGGCACAATCGCCGCATCCTCGCCGATCCTTTGCTGCGCCGGACTCCGCATGAACTGATCCCTGGTGTTCACCGTCATTCGCTGCACCAAGGCCACGTCTTCTTACAGGCTCGTCGCACCCGGGCCGTACAACTACCCCCCAATCGCCTGCAGCAAGTCCTCGATGAGGTCGTCGGCGTCCTCAATCCCCACGCTCAGCCGCAGCATCGTCGGCAGGATGCCGCGCTCCACGCGCTGCGCCTCGGTCATCGTCGCGTGCGACATCAGCGGCGGGTAGGCGATCAGGCTCTCCACCCCACCCAGCGATTCCGCCAGCAGGAACACTCGCGTCCCCTCGGCCACGCGCCGGGCCGTCGCTTCGTCGTGGAACTCCACCGCCAGCATCCCCCCGAAGCCGCCGTTCATCTGCCGCCGCTCGCCGATCCGCCACCGGGATGCGTTACGGCGGCCGTCAAGTCATCGCTAGGGCCCCGCGCCTTGACTCGTGTTGAGACGATCGTAGACATGGTCCGCCAGCATGCCGATGAACAAGCTGAGCTTGGCCTTATCTGAGAAGAGCCGCTGCCCCATCCGCTCGTAGTTGTCCATCGCTTCAATCGCCGCATCCTCGCCGATCCTCTGCAGCGCCGGACTCTGCTTGAACTGATCCCTGGTGTTCACAGTGGCTTGCTGCACCAGGGCCTCGTTCTCCATCATCTTTGCCGCTACGTGCTCGAACATGCCGACCATATCCGCGTCAGTCAGGCTGCCGTCATCAAAGAGGTCGTTGAGCTTCTCCACTAGGTCGGAAAGCTTCACATGGTCTGGGTCTCGCGGCTCTGCTCCCACTTGGGTGATGGCCTGGCTCCCAGGTTGACTGCTTACTTCCCGCCAAGCCCACCCCATCCTGCCGCATAATAGGCCATGACCGCCGCTGGGATTCGAAATCCCGGAACCCCCCTGCAACGGGACCTGATCGAGGACATTGTGGTGAACCGTAGCGCCGCCGAGCGCCGCGCCGCCACCCTCCCCGGTCGCCGCACCGTCAAAAAGCAGTGGCAAGCCGCCTGGCTACTCCGCGCCATCCAGTGCATTGACCTCACCACGCTGAGCGGCGACGACAGCCCCGGCAACGTGCAGCGCCTGTGCGCCAAGGCCCGCCAGCCCGTCCGCCGCGACCTGCTGGAGCAGCTCGGCGTGGACCACCTCCACACCGGCGCGGTCTGCGTGTATCACCAATACGTGAAGGAGTGCGTGCGCGCGCTGGAGGGCACCGGCATCCCGGTGGCGGCCGTCAGCACAGGCTTCCCCGCCGGCCTCTCCCCGTTCGAACAACGCATCGAAGAAATCCACCGTTCGGTGGAAGACGGTGCCGCTGAGATTGATATCGTCATCACTCGCGCCCACGTGCTGCGCGGCGAATGGAACGCCCTTTACGACGAGATGGCGGCCTTCCGCGAGGCCTGCGGCGAAGCGCACGTCAAGGCGATTTTGGCCACCGGCGAACTCGGCACCCTCACCAACGTGGCCCGCGCCAGCATGGTGTGCATGCAGGCCGGCGCCGATTTCATCAAGACCAGCACGGGCAAAGAGCCGGTGAACGCCACCCTCCCCGTGGCCCTGGTGATGTGCCGCATGATCCGGCAATACGAAGCGCAGACGGGCGTGAAGGTGGGATTCAAGCCCGCCGGGGGCATCCGCACCGCCAAGCAGTCGCTCGACTTTTTGATGCTGATGAAGGAAGAACTGGGCGACCCCTGGACGCACCCGGACCTCTTCCGCCTGGGGGCCAGCACGCTCCTTTCGGACATCGAACGCCAACTGGAACACTTCGCCACCGGCCGGTATTCCGCTTACCACCGCCACGCCATGGGCTAAATGCAATGAGTCAAGTCACCGATATCCTCCAGAACCTCGATTACGGCGTTGCGCCGGAATCTGCCCAATTGGCCGAAGACTGGCTGAACGAGCACGGGCGCACCTTTGGGCACTACATCGGCGGGCAGTGGGTGGCCGCTGACACCACCTTTGCCACCATCAATCCCGCCACGGGCACCGAACTCGCCCAAATCGGTCAAGGTACCGAAGCCACGGTTAACCAAGCGGTGGAAGCGGCGGGTGTTGCTTTCGGCACCTGGAATTCCCTCCCCGGGGCCGAGCGCGCCAAGTATCTCTACGCCATTGCCCGCCAGATTCAAAAGCATGCGCGCCTCTTTGCGGTGCTGGAGAGCATGGACAACGGCAAGCCCATCCGTGAAACCCGCGATGTGGACGTGCCGCTGGTGGCACGCCATTTCTATTACCATGCCGGGTGGGCCACCCTGGCCGAGGAAGAGTATCCGCACCACGGCCCCGTGGGCGTGTGCGGGCAGATCATCCCGTGGAACTTCCCGCTGCTGATGCTGGCGTGGAAGATCGCGCCCGCCCTGGCCATGGGCAACACGGTGGTGCTGAAACCCGCCGAGTTCACTTCCCTCACGGCGCTACTCTTTGCCGAGATCTGCCAGCGCGTGGGTGTCCCCAAGGGCGTGGTGAACATCATCACCGGCGACGGCGAAACCGGCAAGGCCCTGGTGGCGCACCCGAACGTCGACAAGATCGCCTTCACGGGCAGCACTGAAGTGGGCAAGCACATCCGGCGCAGCACCGCCGGTTCGCACAAAAAGCTGAGCCTGGAACTGGGCGGCAAGTCGCCCTACATCGTTTTTGACGACGCCGACATGGACGCCGCCGTGGAAGGGCTGGTGGACGCCATTTGGTTCAATCAGGGCCAGGTGTGCTGCGCGGGTTCGCGCCTGCTGGTGCAAGAGAGCATCGCCGAAGAGTTCTATGCCCGCGTGCGGCGGCGCATGGCGCAGCTCCGCGTAGGGGATCCGCTGGATAAGGCCACCGACATCGGCGCGGTAGTGGACACTACCCAACTGGAACGAATTCACCAACTGGTGGAGCAAGGCGTGGCCGAAGGGGCGGAGAAGTTCCAACCCGAGTGCACCCTGCCCGCGCAGGGGTGCTTCTATCCGCCCACGCTGCTCACCGGCGTGGAGCCCGCCAGCACGGTCGCGCAGGTCGAGATCTTCGGCCCCGTGCTGGTCGCGATGACGTTCCGCACGCCCAGCGAAGCCGTGGCTCTGGCCAACAACACGGTGTACGGCCTGGCCGGGACAATCTTTTCGCAGAACCTGGACATCGCCCACGATGTGGCCGCGCAGGTAAAGGCGGGCGTCATCTGGATCAACGGCACTAACTTCTTTGATGCCAGCGTGGGCTTTGGCGGCTACAAAGAAAGCGGCTTCGGCCGCGAGGGCGGCCGCGAGGGGCTGGAGGAGTATCTGGTCCGCGACCTCCCCACGGCAGCCGCGCAGCCACTTCCGGTGATTGACCCGCTGCCGGATGCCGACCCGGACATCGACCGCACCCACAAGCTGTACATCGGCGGCAAGCAGGTGCGTACGGATAGTGGCTATTCGCTCTCGCTGCCCCTCGCCACGGGTGGCCTGGCCGACATCTCGCGCGGGAACCGCAAGGACATCCGCAATGCCGTCGAAGCCGCCGAAGCGGCTGCCTCCGGCTGGGCCAGCACTACCGCCTTCACCCGCGCGCAGATCCTCTACTACCTCGCCGAGAATATGCAGGGCGCCCGCCACCAATTGGTGGAATCGCTCACCGCTCGCGGCGCAACGGAAGCCGAACGGGAGTTCGACGCCACCATCCACCGCGTGCTGCACTGGGCGGCCTGGGCGGATAAGTACGAAGGCACCGTGCACCAGCCGCCGCTGCGCGCCATGGTCTACACGCGCCCCGAGCCGCTCGGCGTCGTCGGCATCATCAACCCCGCCGCCCCCGCCCTGCTTGGGTTCATCGGGGCTTGCCTGCCGGCTATCGCCATGGGCAACGCCGTGGTGGCCGTGCCCAGCGTGCACAACCCGCTCCCGGCCCTAGAGCTGTTCCGAATCATCGAGGCTTCGGATATCCCCGCCGGCGTCTGGAACATCGTCACCGGCCTCCCGGAAGAGCTTGAATCCACTCTCGCCGGACACGACGGCGTGATGGCCCTGTGGCACTTTGGTGAAGAGGCCGCGCAGGCCAAAGCGGAACTCGAAAGCGCGGGCAACCTCAAGCAGATGTGGACCCCCAGCGGGCCCTTAGACTGGCACACCACGCCTTCCACCGAATGGTTGAGACGTGCCACTCAGGTCAAGAACATCTGGGTGCCCTACGGCGCTTAGGCGAGCTGAACGTCAATCCGACGATCCGGGCTCTCAGGCAAGCACGCCCGGATCTCGGCCAAGAGTGCGTCCACGCCCTCGGCAGCCACTCTATCCGGCAACAAAGGTGCTTGCACCACGTGGCTCACGCGGTCCGGGTGCGGGCCGTTGATATCTCCAAAGTCCACGTCCAGGGTCAGCACCACGTCGCCCTCGTGCCGAGCCAAGAGCTCATCCACCAAGGATTGCACCGCCGCTCGCAGGCTGTCCGTGCTCACGTCCTCGCACTGCCCAATGTACATGTTGCCGAATTGGTCGGTGGCTTCCCACTTCATGCCCGTGGTCTTACCCCACCCGACCATCCGGGCAAAGCATCGGTAGACTCACGGCATGAAGTTCGGTAACTTTCCTTACCCGACGCCCGTCAACGAACCCGTCCTGAACTACGCCCCCGGCTCGGCCGAGCGCAAGCGCCAGATCGAGGTGCTCAAGGAGCTGAAGGGCCAGGCGGTGGACGTGCCGATGTACATCGGCGGCCAAGAAGTCCGCACCGGCGAACTCCTCCGCCTCGCTCCGCCGCACGAGCACGCCCACACCCTCGGCCACGCCCACCGGGGTGGTGCCGAGCACGTTAAGCAAGCTATTGATGCCGCCCTGGCCGCCCGCGCCCACTGGCAAAGCCTGAGCTTCGAGAATCGCGCCGCCATCTTCCTGCGTGCGGCCGAGCTCATTGCCACCAAGTACCGCCCCTATATGAACGGCACCACGATGCTGGGGCAAAGCAAGAACGTCTACCAAGCCGAAATTGACTCCGCCTGTGAAATCGTGGATTTCCTCCGCTTCAACGTCCACTTCCTCAGCGAGATCTATAAGCAGCAGCCCATCAGCGGCCCCGGCGTGCACAACCGCGTCGAGTACCGCCCGCTCGAAGGCTTCGTGTTGGCCATCACCCCGTTTAACTTCACCGCCATTGGTGGCAACCTCCCCACGGCTCCGGCCCTGTGCGGCAACACGGTGGTGTGGAAGTGCGCCGACACGCAAATCTACAGCGCCCAGATGTTCATGCGCATCATGCAAGAAGCCGGCCTGCCCGATGGCGTGATCAACTTGGTCTACGCGCGCGGCCCGGTTGTGGGTGAGCTCTGCCTGGGCCACCGCGACTTCGGGGGTCTGCACTTCACGGGTTCCACCGGCACGTTCAACCATCTGTGGCACGCCATCGGCTCCAATCTGGACAACTACCGCAGCTACCCGCGCATCGTGGGTGAGACGGGCGGCAAGGACTTCGTGGTGGCGCACCCCAGCGCCGACCCCGACGTGGTGGCCACGGCCTTGCTGCGCGGCGCCTTTGAATACCAAGGTCAGAAGTGCTCGGCGGCGTCCCGCTGCTACATCCCTCGCTCCATGGCCGACACCATCCGCACCAAGATGGCCGACGGTATGGCGAGCTTCAAGATGGGCACCACCGAAGACTTCGGCAACTTCATCAACGCCGTGATTGACGAGAAGTCGTTCGACAGCATCATGGGCTACATCAACGCCGCGCACTCCGATGCGGATGTGAGCGTGCTGGTGGGCGGCAAGGGCGACAAGTCGGTGGGCTACTTTGTGGAGCCGACCCTGCTGGAAGCCAAGACCCCCGATTACCGCACCATGTGCGAGGAGATCTTCGGCCCGGTGTTGACGATGTACGTTTATGACGACGACAAGTGGAGCGACACCCTGCGCTTGGTGGACAACACCTCGCCGTATGCCCTCACCGGGGCCGTCATCAGCCAGGATCGCGGTTCGGTGGAAGAAGCGGTGAACACCCTCCGCCACGCCGCCGGCAACTTCTACATCAACGATAAGCCGACCGGCGCGGTGGTGGGCCAGCAGCCGTTCGGTGGGGCCCGCGGCAGCGGCACCAACGACAAGGCGGGCGCGATGCTGAATCTCTACCGCTGGCTAAGCGCGCGCACGATCAAGGAAACGTTCGTGCCGCCCACCGACTACCGCTACCCGTTCTTGCAGAGCGAATAGTCGCGGCTTCGGGACGCACAAAGAAACCCCCGATTCCCTTAGCGGGAGTCGGGGGTTTTGCGTTCTCAAGTCAGCCGGAGGGCTTACTTGCTGCGGCGACGGCGCGCCAGGGCGAGGAGACCCGCACCCAGAGCGATCATGCTGGCCGGTTCCGGCACCGCCGTGATCGTGAAGGCCTGAATCCCGTTGTTGGTGTTCAGGGCGTAAAGGTTCACCGAGTTACCCGTGATGGAGCCGAAGGCAAGGTCGCTGGTCGCGTTGCCGTTGCTGTTCGCAGCACCCGTGGTGTTGTTTAGCGTCAGGATCGGAGTCAGAGTTTGGGTTCCGCTCAGGCCCGTCACGTCGTAGATGCGCACGGCGCTGCTGTTCGCATCGATCGTGGCCATCAGCGTGAAGCCGTTCAGGCTCACGAAGTCCACAGCGGACTCACCGGCCGAAACCGTCGTCCAACTGCCCGAGAGCGAGCTGCCGGCCGCGACTTGGTAGGGGTTACCCGCGCCAGTTTGCTTGCCGACCACGTTGCCCGCGCCGTCATAGGCGAGACCCAGACGGAATTGGCCGTTCGCCGAACCACCAACCGTCACACTGGTCGGGTTCAAGTTCGTGCCATCGAAGGCAAAGCTATAGTAGCCATTCAGGTCGGCGGCACCGCCGCCCTTGCCACTGACAAACGTAACCGAGTTGCCGCTTCCGATGATGTCCGAGGCATCGCCCAAACGGGCCGTCGTGCCCGTAACCACACTGAAGGTATGGCTGAGGGTGCCGGCAACGCCAGCCGTTTCGTTGGCCCAGCGGTAGACCTTGAACGGGTTGGTTGAACTGGAAACCGTTGTGAGATTGGTGCCAAAGATTTCACCTGCGGATGTGACCATCACGGTGTTAAAGGCGCGGGTCCCGAGGGAAACGCCGGCCATGTTGAAGAAGCCCGTGCGCACGCCGCTGGAGCCATCGAGGATGCTCACACCCAGACCGTTGCCGAGCAGAACGTTGCCCGTCGCCGGGTTAAAAGCGATCGAGCGCTGGTTGCTGTCGCTGGAGGTCAGGTAGGAGATGCCGTTCTCACCCGGAGCCCACCAGCCGTCGCCGTTAAAGCCCCAAGTTCCGAGCGGAGCCGCCGTCACCGATGCCTGCGAGGCCGCCGCGACCGCGAGCATAGCAAGCAAAGCAAAATTCTTCATATGTTGTTCCCAATGGCTTCTGTACGCGCACGGGGCACGGAACTTAGCCGAACCCATTATGCTCGGACTCTCTGTTAAGGCTCTACTGCCAAAATTACGGGGACTAGGACTGCGGTAAAACGGACCCGATGTCCATCAGTCGGCGCGAATTGCTCAAACTGGCCGCCGGAAGCGCGACCGTGCTCTCTCTGTCCTCCCTCTCCTTCGGGCAAGGAACAACCCCGTTACGGATCGGCATCGTGGGCACCCACGGCAAAGGTGAAAGCAACCGCAAAGCCGCCGCTCAGTTCGGCACTATCGCCGCCATCTGCGATGTAGACCACACCCGCCTGGCGCAGGCCGCCGCCGACCACCCCGAAGCCGAGCGCTTCGTGGATTTCCGGGCCATGATCACCGATCGCAGCCTCAATTTGGATGCCGTCGTGGTCTCCACCCCGGACCACACCCACGCCGCCGCCGCCGCCCTGGCCCTGGCACGCGGCCTGCACGTTTACTGCGAGAAGCCGCTCACGCGCACCATCGGCGAGGCCCGCCGCTTGGCTCAATTGGCCCGCGCCAATCGCTGTGTAACCCAAATGGGCAACCAGGGCGCCGCCGCCGACAACTTCCGCCGGGCCGTGAATTTCGTACGCGACGGAGGCCTGGGAGAGATCCGCGAAGTGCACTGCTGGACCGACCGCGCCAAGGGGTGGTGGCCCCAAGGTGGCCCCGCCAGCCCGCCCAAGCGGCACCCCGAATCTCTGGAATGGAGACTATGGCTCGGCCCGGCCCCCTATCGCCCCTTTGCCGATGGCTACCACCCGTTTGCCTGGCGCGGCCGCCGCGACTTTGGCACCGGCGCCCTGGGCGACATGGGCTGCCACCTCATGAACCTGCTCTGGCACAGCGTGGACCTGCGCTCCCCGCGCACCATCACCGCCGAGACGGGCACCTTTGATGTGGACAGCTTCCCCACCGATGCCAAGGTGCAGTTCGATTACGCCGACTTCGGCCTGACGTGGTACGAAAGCGGTCGCCGCCCCACCCCGCCCGCCGGACTGGAAATTGGCGGCAACGGCGGCCTGATTGTGGGCAGCCGGGACACGCTTTACTTTGATGATGCCTACGGCGCCGAACCTCGCTTGTTGAGCGGCAATCCCATCCCGGACATCTCGTTCGTCAAGTCGCCCGGGCATATGAAGGAGTGGTTCGACGGGATGCAGGGCGGTGATCGCCCCTATTCCGACATCGTACACGCGGGCGCACCCCTTACGGAACTCTTACTGTTAGGCAACCTTGCGATCCTCACCGGCAAGCCGACGCACATGAACGGGCAGATTGGCCGCGCCGAACTGCGAGGCTACGAGGACCTGGTGAACCCCGCCCGCACCCCGGGCTGGGAAATCTAAGCTCGGCTCAGCGGACAGCGGACTCCAAAAGGGTGAGGGATTGCGCGTTGGCATCCAGCCGCGCCCTCACCCCCAGGGGCATGATGTGATTATCCGCCACGTGCCCAAAGGGGAGACCCGCCATGGCCGGGATGCCCGCCGCCCGGGCCCGCTCCTGGTGCACCTGCTCCATCGAGAAGGTCAAGGTCGGGTCGTCCGGGGGTGGCTCCTCGCCCGGGCGCGGTCGCTTGCGGAAGTTGCCAAATACGATCCCCGCCGCCTCGGCGAGCCCGCCGTTCAGGATCAGCTGGGTCAGCATCCGGTCTACCCGATACGGCTCCTCGCCGATGTCTTCCAGGAAAACGATCGCCCCGGCCAACGAGGGCAGATAGGGAGTTCCGCACATCGAGGCCACCAGTGTCAGGTTGCCTCCCACCAGCGGGCCTTCGGCCACTCCCGGCACCAGCGTGCGGCGCGGCTCCGTGCTGGCGGCATTCTTCACTTCCCCCCAGGCCTCGGCCGCTAGGCACACGGGCAAGGTGCCACGGGCGTACTCCGTCCAACTTGACTCGGCGCACGGACCATGGAAAGAAACCACCCCGGACTGAGCCAAGTACGCCAGGTGCAACGCCGTGATGTCGCTGTAGCCCATGATCACCTTGGGCGACTTCCGCATCGCCTCGTAATCCAGCACAGGCAAAATCCGCATCGCCCCGTAGCCGCCCCGCAAACAAAAGACTCCCTGAACATCAGGGTCACGAATCACTTCGTTTAGGTCTTCGGCCCGCTCCGCGTCGGTCCCGGCCAGATACCCCCACCGGGCCAGCGCACGCTTCCCTAGCACGGGCTCAAAGCCCAAGCTCCGCACACGCTCGGCGGCGCGGTCCAGGTGCGCCTGGTCATCCGCCGGGCCCGCCGGACATACAATCGCAATCCGATCTCCGGGGCGCAAGGCGGGCGGGCGCAGCACTTCGACTGGCTCCGCTGCGGGGTCGCTTCCCATGCTCAATCCCACTCCCGCCAAGCCCAGTCCGGCGGCTCCGGCCAAGAATGCGCGGCGAGAGGTCTCCATGTCCCAAGGATACTCACGCCCTGCAACCGAGAACGCCCTCTCATTCGTCCATTCTTTCAAGGTGCTTGCCTCGTTCTTGTTTATCGCCGCCGCCCCGCCGGTGTTCACCGCTCCACCCATCGAACGATTTGATGGCCAGGGATGGGGCGAGATCCGCTTTGGGCAAACCACTGATGCCGAACTCAAGGCCAAGTGGGCCACGCGCAAGAGCCCGCTCCGCCCCGAAGCCATCCGCCTGGAGGCTCAAGGGGGCGTTGTCATCGACGTGCTGCTGGATGGGCGAGGGGGCGAAGCCAAAGCGCAAGGCATCCGGCTAGCCCTCACCAGCCCGCCCGACCTTCGCCGCATGGGCATCCTCTACGGCGACGAACCGGAAGTTCGCTACTTCAAAACCCGCTACGAGGGCAAACAGCTCCTGGTCTTTCCCGAGTCCGGGGTGTTCTGCTACCACGCTCCGGGCGAAGACACGACGATTTGGTTCCTCGTCCGGCCCGACCGGTTGCAGGAGGAACTCGAAGACACCAGCACCAAGCCCACTGCCCTGTCACCCGTCCCCGACCCCGGCGCAGGCTGGGATCGCGTGGGGCGCTACGGCTTCACCGATGTGGATGTCAGCATCTCCGGCAACAATCGACCCCGGGGCATCAGCCGCCTCACCGAAGACCGGGTGGAATGGCGGCTCGACGACGCCCTCCGCTCCTTCGGCGAGCGGAACCGCGTACGGTACGAACCCGGCGAATCCGGCCGCTACGATATCGAGATCAATGGTGGCAAGTGGGATTCCCGCGGTACCGCCGATTTCAGCGTGTCCGCCAGCCTGAGCGTGGACACCCCCTACGGCCGGGTAACCGAGAGCGTCTACGACAGTGAGCGGTGCGGCGGTAGCCTGGAGTCTCGCCTCGTCAACCTGGGTTATGGCGCCATCTACGAGCTTGAACGGAAAATGGCCCGCCGCCTCGCCAACCTCGGCCCGCCCAGCTCCACCGAAGCCGAAGAGGCCCGCATGCAGGCCCTCTATACCCGCCTCAGCCGGCCCTGAAACTTGCCGGGCCGCCATAATAGATAGTTACCCCTCATGGTGGAACCTCGTGGCGACCGATTGATTGAAGCCCGGGCTGCCTTTGTCTCCGATTTTCACCTTGGAGCGGCGGCCTGCAATGCCACGGCGATCCTCGACTTTCTGGCCCGGCTGCGCTGCGAGAAGCTCTACCTCATCGGGGACATCATTGACGGCTACGTGGCCAACCGCGAGGGCAAGTGGACGCAAGAGCACAGCAACGTCCTGCGCGCTATCCTCACGCAAACCCGCCACGGCACCCAGGTGTACTACCTGCCCGGCAACCACGACTCCTTCCTGCGCCGAGTCACCGGCATCGAACTCGGCAACATCCTGATCCAAGATCAGATCATCCACGAGACGGTGGGCGGCCAGAAGGTAATGGTGATCCACGGCGACCAGTTCGATTCCAGTGTCAACAAGTCCACCGTGCTGCCTCTGCTCGGCACCCTCATTCACGAAAAGGTCACGGTGTGGCAACGCACGGCCAACGAGAAACGCAATCTCACTAACCGGCCGCCGCACGACCTCCCCCGGCGCCTGAAGAAGATGGTGAAGCGCATCACCCAAAAGATGGCAAGCTACGAAGAGACGCTCACGGAGTTTGCGGCCGAGAAAGGCTGCAGCGCCGTCGTGTGCGGACACATTCATGCTCCGGCCCTTAAACTTGCCGAAAACGGGGTCTATTACATCAACACGGGCGACTGGACCGACCACTGCACTTTTGTTCTCGAGGACGACGCGGGCAACCTGCGCATCATGCAATACAGCGACACGCTGAATGGTGCGAACCCGCCCGCCGTGACGACACCATGAGCCAGCCCGACATCGCCCTGCGGCCTGCCAGCCGCATTGACCGGTACCTTCAGCTCCGGCGCTTTGAAAAGAGTGGTCGGTTCTACGAACGGTTGGGCATTCGGCACATGTATCGCTGGTTGGTGGGCCTGGGTGGAGGCGCTCCCCTTCCTCCCGCTACCCAGCCCCAGGCGGTGGCCAGCGAATGGCTGCACCGCACCAAGAACGACGCCCGCTACTACGAAATCGCCAATCTTATCCGGGGATTACTGTATGTACCACCCGCCACGTTGGGCTTGTGGCGCGATGTTTGGCTTTCTACGTTCGTCTTGGTGCCGCTCATCACCTTCCACGCCCTTTGCGTACTCACGGAGCGGTACAAGCGGGCGCTTTGCATCGTCCACACGCCCGACCCGGACGCCCAGGGTGAACCCGGGATTGACAAGAGCAGCGGCTCCACCCCAGATGACGTGGTGGATCACTGGTGGTACACGCCCCGCAAGTTTGAGACGCCCCGCCTGTTTAAGGCTCTCGGTATGGACCGGATCCGCGAACTCACCAAGACCTACGTTCAGAAGACTCGGGAAGAAGAAGGGTCCGAGGGGCCGGTGCAGTATCTCGACCCTGGGAGCCGCGAATCACTCATTCAGTTCGAGCGCGGTACTCGCACCGGCGAGTTCCTTCATCTCAGTTCGGGTCTCCTCAATGTCCCGCCGATTGTCGGCTTGCTGATGCACGGCCTCTGGTACGGCGCGGTTTACGTCTTTCTTATCTTCACCATCGATATGCTTCTCGTGATTCTCCAACGCTATCACCGCGCCCGCACGTACTTCCTCCTCCGTCGGGGGGGAATGGCGTGAAGATCGTCATCCTCACCGCCGCTACGGGCAACGGGCACATCAGCGCGGCCCACGCCATCCGAGAAGAAGCCGAAGCCCGAGGGGTCACGGCCCCGGTCATCGACGTTCTGGACCACACCCCCAAGGCGTTCCGGAAGTGGTTCAAGAACGGATACGAGATGCTGGTCCGTCAAAGTCCGGATACCTGGGGTTACCTATATCGCCGAAGCGACAAGCCGTCGAGCGAATATTACGTCCAAACGTTCCTAGACCATTACTGCACCCTGCCTCTGGCCAAGGTTTTGGATGAATTGCGACCGGACTGGGTGATTTGTACACATAGTGTTGCCCAACCTCGACTCAGGCGCCTGCGCAAGCGATTCGGTTTCAAAGTCGCCGTGGTCGTCACGGATCTCTACCCCCACAAGATGTGGCTGCGCGGCCGCCCCGACCTGTGGCTCGTCCCCGGGCAATGGACCAAGGACATCCTGGCTCAGCGCGTGCCCGGCAGCGAATCCCAAACCGTCGTCACCGGCATCCCCATCAACCGACTATTTGCCGAACCCATGGGTCGCGAAGCCGCCCGCGCCAAGCTCGGCCTCGCACCCAATGACCAAATGATCCTGCTCACCAGCGGAGGCATTGGTGGCGGCCCGCTCGTCGAAACGGCCGAAGCCCTCAGCAAGATCGGCGCGAAGATCATCACGGTCTGCGGACGCCACGATGGCAAGCGTCGCCGCCTGCACAAGATGCAGCTGCCCAACGTGGTGGTGAAAGGCCACGTGGAGCAAGAAGAGATGGCCACGCTGATGCAAGCGTGCGACATGATGGTGGCCAAGGCCGGCGGCCTGACGACCTGCGAATCCCTCGCCGTGGGTTGCCCGTTCATTGTTTACTGGCCGCTCCTCATCCCCGGACAAGAAGAAGGAAACGCCGAATTCCTAGACGAAACCGGCGCGGGCAAGATCTGCCGCACCCCCGAGGACTTAGTGCAAACCGTGCAAGACTTGCTGGCCAACCCCGAGCGACTCACCAAGATGAGTGAGATCGGCCGATCGCTTGCTCAGCCCACGGCCGCCACCCTCATCGTGGACGAGATCTCGCAGCGCACATCGTAAACAGGAGCCGTAGTTAAGGGTTCGTGCGCACATCGCGCAAGAACTTGACGTGCGTATCCAGGAACAGCCGGTTGCGCCCGCCAAAGTGCACGGCTTTGCCGCGCAGGGTCAAAGGATTCGGTGAAGTGGTGCGCGGGATGTAAGGCTCCACCGCCAACTCCACATCGGCCACGCCTTCCGGAACTCCGATGAACGGGTTATTCGCCTCAATCAGGTCGGCCACCAAGGAGTCAGGGCTCTTGCCCCATCCGTTGTCCAGCGCCACCGTCGTACCGGCTTGGTCAAATCGCCACCACCACAGGTTCGTGCGGCGCCCGTCGGGCGTGTCTTGCCGGACCTGTATCGCATTGCCAAAGGTATCTCCCGCCGCCCGGAACCACCCTAAATCCCGGTTGCCCAGGTAGGGGCCAAAGCACTCCACCGCCCAGCTCCCCCGGGGGTCACTCGGGGGCCATCCGGTCCACGGCTTCCACCCCGTCGGGTGGCTCAATTTGAGGTCGCGCCGGTCCGGAAAACGGTCATCCTCGTCGGCCAGATACAGCGCGGTCGCCACCCCCCACTGCCGAAGCTGCTGCAGGCTCTCCGACTTCTTCGCCGCCGCCTTGGCGCGTTGGAACACCGGGAACAAAATCGCGGCCAAGATTGCGATGATCGCAATCACTACCAGCAGCTCAATCAGAGTGAAGGCCAGGCGTCTTGTCATGATGTTCCTCCCCCTGCTTCCACGAACTAATTGTACGGGGAGTTCCAGCCGACAATGTTAAGGGGCATAGACTCCAGGTGATTCGACACGCATGCCGCGCAAGACCAGGATGAAGCAGGGAGAGAAGCGAGAGTCCGCAACCAGGTTGTTATGGAAGAGCGTCTACGCCCTCTGTGTCCTCTTGGGCTTGGTGACCATCACGCAGTTGATGAGCTACCTCACCACTTCGAACTCCGAAGAAAGTTGGTCGACGATTCTGGCCCAGCAGAGTGCTCTCACGGCCACGGCTCGTATCAATCAGTCCATCACCGCCCTTATCGACCTCGATACCCAAGGGAAACCCGCCCTCTCGCGAGGAAACCGCGAACGGCAACTGAAGGATCTGCAAAGCAGCCTGGCTACGCTCAAGCGATCGCAAAAGCGCACCGAGGCCAAGGCGGCCATCTCCACCCTCACCCAAACGCTTGAGAAGATGCGCCGGAGCGCCGATTGGAAAGCCGGCAAACCCTTGGATGAACGCATGCGGGTGTGGCTGATCAACGATGCCAGCCGCATTCAGTACGAGATCACCCAAGCCGCCCAGTTCGAAACCGGCAAATTGGTCCAAGCGGAAGAGAGAAAGCAACTCACCACCGTTCTCCTCCTCATTGGCTCGGCCTTCGCCGCCGTGGCCGGTACATTCCTGTTTGCCCGCCCAATGGCCCGCAAGCTTAGCGCGGTGTATCAGGAGCACGAGTTAGCAGTATCCCGAGTCGAGGTCCAGCGAGCGGAACTCCAAACCCAAAACATCAAGCTCCGCGAGCAAACCGCTCTGGCCGAAGAGCAGCGCCGCGATCTCAAGGAGCTGACCCGACTCTACAAAGCCAACGCCAATCAGTTTCAGTCCATCTTCTCGGGTCTGCCGGTGCCGTGCTTTGCCATGCGCCCGAACGGCGAGGTGTTCGAGTGGAACCACGCCTGCGAAAAACTCTTTGAATACGCCCAGGCCGAGGCCGTCGCCCGCAAGCCATGGGAGCAGATCTTCCATGGTGAGGACGCAGCGCTCATTCGCCGCCACTTCGATCGGGCCGCCGCCGGTTACCCCTCCATGCAAGAGGAAGCCGAAATCTCCGGGCCGGATGGTCAGCGCCTTTGGATTACCGTTCAATCCATCCCGATGATGGATATGCAGGGCCAAGTCACCGGGGTGCTCACCGCGATGACCGACCTCACCGAGCGCCGCAAGGCCGAACTCGGCCTGCAAGAAAGCCGCAACCTCATTGCGCGCATGATGGAAAGCAGCCCGCAGATTGCCTATGTGCTCAATCTGGCCAGCGGTTCCATTAGTTATGCGAATGGTCAGCTTGACAAATTGTTGAACATCTCAGTCAAGGACCTCAACGAGCGTGGGACCACGCTTCTTGAACTGGTTCATACCGAAGATTTGGAAGACGTGCGCAAGCACTACGAGGAGGTCCGGGTCGGCACTGACCAAGACATCCATACCATCGAATTCCGCATGGCGCGTATTGACGGCACCTATCGCTGGGTGCGCACCAAGGAAACCGTCTTTGTGCGGGATAACCGGGGCGACGTCACCCAGATTTTGGGTTCGGCGGAAGACGTCACTGACAAGCGCGCCGACGAAGAGCGTCTGCGCCTTCTCTCGGTTGTGGCCGCCCAAAGCGGCAGTGGCGTGGTCATTGCCCGCCCCGATCGCAGCATCATCTTTGCCAACCCGGCCTACGAGGAGATGACCGGCTTCCGGGCCGACCAACTCACCGGCCCCAACGGCAAGCTCCTCACCTCGCTCATCATCCCGGACCAAGAAGGGTGGGGCGACCTCAACGTCGCGCTGGACAAGCAGAAGGCGTTCTACGGCGAGTTCCGGATGGAGCGGAGCAACGGCCACGAGTTCTGGAGCGACTTCAGCATGACGCCGGTGCTTAACCAAGAGAACGAACTCACGCACTGGGTTGCCATCCAAGATGACATCACCAGCCGCCGCACCATCATGCAACAGATCGTGGTGTCGCGAGAACGACTCAACGTCGCCCTGCAGAGTAGTCAGTCGGCCGTATTCGACTGGGATCTCACCCACAACAAGCTCTATCTCTCGTTTGACTTCAACACCTTGTTGGGTTACGAGGCGAACCCGGTGGAGGATGGCGAATCATACTGGCTCAACCTGGTCCACCCAATGGACAAGGTCGGTCTAGAGAGCAACCTCAAGGATCACCTGAAGGGCAACACCGACATTTTCCGCCACGAGCACCGCCTGCGCACCAAGGACGGCACGTACGAGTGGTTCATGATCACCGGGGAAATTATCGATTCCCACGATCGATCCCAGCCCCGGCGCTTCATCGGTACGTTCACCAACATCACCGACCGCAAGCACAACGAGCAGCGCCTGGCCGAATCGGAACAGCGTTGGAACTTTGCTCTGGAAGGCTCTGGTGCCGGGGTGTGGGACTGGAAGATTGCCGACGGCACTCTGTTCCTTTCGCGGCAGTGGAAGAACATCCTGGGCTACGCCATGGACGAACTGCCAGATGACTTCAAGGTCTGGGAAACGCACATGCACCCCGAAGACCGGGCCGCCTGGTTCTCCGACCTGGAAGCGCACCTGCAGGGTCAGACGGACATGCTCTCGACCATTGTGCGGATGCGCCACCGCGACGGGCACTACCTGTGGTGTCACGACCGGGGCAAAGTGGTGGCCCGGGACTTCGAAGGCCGTCCGCTTCGTATGATCGGGATGTTCACCGACATCACCGAGCAGAAGGTCGCCGAGCAGCAAGTCATCGAAAGCGAGGCTCGATTCCGCTCCGCCATCGATGCCCTCCGCGAAGGCTTCATCCTGCAGGAAAGCAACGGTAACATTCGGATGTCGAATCCTCAGGCTGCCGATATGTTTGATGTCGAGTTGCCCGTGCTGCTGGGCCAAAGCATCGAAGGCATCCTGGCCAATGCAGTCACCGAAGAAGGCCTGCCCTTCCTCCCCTCCGAGTTCCCCACCGTCATTGCGCTCCAAGAGGCGCGCGGGGTGCACAACGTTATTATCGGTCTCGAGGATGGCGGCCAAGTGAAGTGGCTGGAAGTCAACGCCGAGCCGATCTTCCTGCCCCAGGCCAAGAAGCCCTACGCGGCGGTGGCCCTCATCATGGATGTCACCGACCGACGCCAGGCCGAAGAGTTCATCATGCTGCAGATGTCGCAGCTGAACGAGACGCAGTTGGCGCTAGAAGCCCGCTCGGCCGAACTCGAAACGGCTAACGAACGCCTCACGCGCCTGGCCAGCACCGACGGCCTTACCGGATTGATGAACCATCGCCGATTCCAAGAGGAATTGGAGAAGACCTTCGACTCGGCGCAGGCTAAGACCGTGCCGGTCTCGGTGGCCTTGTTGGACGTGGACCACTTCAAGCAGTTCAACGACACGTTTGGCCACCTTGAGGGTGACGAAGTCCTGCGCACGGTGGCGCGCATTCTCAGCGATGCGATCGGGGATCGCGGCACGGTGGCCCGCTATGGCGGCGAGGAGTTCATTGTGCTTCTTCCCGAGACCAATGGCGCAGATGCGATAAGCATCTTGGAAGAAGCGCGCGAGGCGATCGCCTCCTATCCGTGGACGCAACAACAGGTTACGGTCTCCGTGGGTGTAGAGACGTGCGAGTCACGCATGTGCCACGACCGGATCGCATTCGTCAACTTGGCCGACCAGGCTCTCTACGCCTCCAAGAACGCGGGCCGCAATCGCGTGACCCACGCGAAGGTTCTGGAAGAGAAGGCCGCCTAATCGAGCGGCCTGGCTTTCGCCTGCGCGGCATCCATTCCCACTAAACCACTACAGGGAGGCCGCCCGCCACGCGGCTGCCGCAACCTCATCGGGATCACCAACCGCCCGAAGGCGCCAACTGCCAGAAAATCCAGCCATCAAAGTGACCAACAAAGAAGCCCAAAACGCGGAAAGCGCCCTGGGCTTCTTTAGTTCTTGAAATGCTTGCGTCACGCGGCTTGGGGTAGATCCGTAGGAGCTGTCTCCGCCGCCGGCACACCGGACTTCGCCCCGCGAATGTGGGCGATGAGATCCGCCTGCGAATCCGCGCGGCGAGGCTCGCTCGGCAACACCGAGGCCAAATGCGTCAAGGCCTGAGCCGACGCACTCTTGGGGGCGCGCTCCAGCACGCCCTGGCGGAACTGCACCGCCTCAAGCATTCCCGGGTCGGGCGGAATGTTGCCCATCACGGCCAATTCTTCATTCAGGGCATGCGCCCACGCCTGCTTCACCTTCAATCGTGCTGGACTGAACATCCGGTTGCTGGTCATGTTCAGCACCGCCCGCCAGTTTTCGGGTACCGAGGCCGCCTGTCGCAGCACCAGCGAGTCCACCACGCAGGTCGGTTCACTGGTCAAAACCAAAAGGGCTGTATCCGCCGCGCCGACAATGGCTACCGAGAGCGGATGAATTCCTGAAGCCGTATCGAGCACGACCATGTCGTAATCGAGGCTGGCAATTCGCTCTTTCAGTTGGGATTGCAGCGCTTCCGGCTGTCGATGCCCCCATTCTTGCCACCCTGATGCCCCGCCGACAAAGTCATGGCCCTCATCGATGGTCTGGGCGTTCGCTCCGCCCAGCCACTGTAAGAAATCTACGGTGGGATTCACCCCCATCAGGACATCCAGGTTGGCCATGCCCGTGTGAGCATCCACCAGCAGCACGCGCTTTCCTTCTTTGCGCCATGCCTGAGCCAGCCCAAGCGCAATCACGCTCTTGCCCACTCCTCCTTTGCCGCTGGTAACGGCCCAACAATGACCAGCCATTCTCGTGAAACCCTACTAAGAGATATTGGTCAGACGAGGGGCTGCCTCAACGGGCGCGTGCGGATCCTGGTAATTCTGCCGAAGCTGGTCTAAGACCTCCGGGAGCGGCTTCTCGATAATCTTGGGCTTCAATCCCGTGGCTTGGCCAATCATCGCGATCCCGATCTGATCGAGAGGCACGGCCGCGTGCAACACAATTTGGTCGCCTTCGATATCCACCGGCATGGCAAGTGCGGAAAGGGCCAAGGAAGCGGGCACCTTGAGCACTGCGTGCGGGTTTATCCCACTCGTCTCGCCCGTGACCTCCGGAGCCGAGACACTCGGTCCGGAATCTGGCTGAGACTTTCCTTGAAGCTCGGTCATGAAGCGAGCGGTTTCGCTCATTTCGCCACTCTCGACGAAGATGGGCTCTTCATCCACGTCTTCAGCGCGGGCTTGGGCTTCGGCTAGCAGGGCCGAAATTTCGTCTTCGGAGAGGATCATCCCTCCATCGCTGTGGACGGGTGCCGCCGACCTGGCGGGAGCGGGCTCGAACGCAAGCTCTTCCTCGATCTCCTTCGGGTCCTCGACCTCTTCTTGAGCGGCTTCGGCGAAGACATCCTCCAACGAGATCACCGATTCTTCGGTAGTCATCGCTTCTCCGGTCGTTTCAAGTTCTAAGGAGTTCAGGGCCGCGGCCAATTCGTCTTGTGCCATGATCGGCGCATCCGCGCTCACGGCAGCCCACGTCTCTTCGGCTTCGGCCGTCACTGCACCCAGCGCTTCGTCCAGTTCGCTCAGCACCTCATCCGCCAGGGGTTCCACCGGCGCGGTCTCCGCCACTTCAGCGATCTCGGCCGCCTCGGCAACAATCTCAATCGGCGCTGGCTCAGCCGGGCTTTCCTCCTCTGCCGGAGTTGGCTTCAACGTCTCCAGGATATCGTCAATGCTTCGCGTTTCGTTCTCCGGGGCCGCGAGATAACCCGATAGTTCCGCAGTGTCCTCCGGCTCCGGCGCCGCCATTTCCTCGGTCGGTGCGGCCACGGCGACCACATCTTCGGCTTCCTCAGCCAATCCGGCCAAGGCCGCCCTCAAATCATCTTGGCTAAGGGCGAGACCCTCGCCCACCGGCTCCCAATTCTGCTCGTTCGGCCCAATCGGCAGCCCTTCCTCTTCGTCCTCGTCATCAAGCACCGGCGTGGAACTGCCCCAACCGACCGATTCCTCGGTCGACATTTTTTGCAGGGCGTGGGCAAAATCCCGCGTGAAATCGTCTAGTGAAAACTCGGCGAAATCCTCGCCTTCTTCCGTCTTCAGTTCGGCGGCCAGCGCCTGAATCTCATCGGCGAGTTCATGCAATGACACCCCGATCCGATTGATTCGATTCCAAACTTCTTGTCGCCGCCGTTCCGCCATCAAGCACCAATGAGGAGAGAGTGCCACTCACTCTCTTTTCATCATTGGCTCAATTCATCGTTTTTTTAGGGTTTGTCCTGGTCTTTTTGCTGGCGTTGGGCCCGTTCGCGCCGGCGCTGGGCGAGCCTCTCCGCGAGCTCCTGATTACCGCCCCCGGTGGGCGGTGGGGTGGCGGGCCGACTCGGAGTTGCGGGTGGTGTCGGCCGGGGCCCTTCACTCATGGGAGACGCCGGAGTTGTGGGGGTCAACGGGGTCTGTGGGCGCGGTGCCGAGGGGGTCTGCGGCGTAATTCGTTGCTTGGCCGCGCGGAGTCGCTCCATTTGCGGGCGGGGGGCCGTTTCTTCGCCTCGCTGGCGTCGGAACCATGCCGTCAGCTCATTCCAAGGCACCACCAAACGCCGCGCCGCAATGTCAATCGGCAAGAGCGCGAGGGCAAATGCGAGGAACCACGCCCACAAGTCGCGGATGGATTCTCCCGGCTTGGTGGAAGGGCGGAACGCCCCGCGCGCATCCGAAAGCATCTGGCCGTCGGTGGTCTTAGCGATGGATTCCAGCAACGGGTCGTTCGGGCGGAACGAGCGGTACTCCGCCGGATAAGGCACGCTCAGACCGCTGGTGCTCACGCTCGCCGCCCCCGAGGCGGTGGGCTCGTTCACCGAAACAATGTAGCTCCCAATATCTGCCGCCGGGAACACGGCCTCATACTCTCCCGGCGCGACCTGGATGACTTCGGGCGTCACCGTGCTCCCTTGGGGGCCGCTCACGCGCACATCCTCGGGTTGCACCGGGGCGGGTTCCCCGTTCGGAGTGCGGGCCAGAATTCGCGCCCGGGCCACCCCGCCATCCTGGCGCAGTTGGATGTCGTAATCGTTGGTGGTGCCCCGCCGCACCACCGCGCGCACCATCTGCGACCAGAACGGCACAAAGCCTTCCCAACCCACCCACCGGCGCGCCCACGCACTCTGCGCGTCGCTGGTGAAGGCGTAGCTCGTCCCGAGACCGTACCGCCACGAGGCCAACAACACGTCGTCCTTGGTGGACTTCATGCTGGTGCGGGCCAGAGGACGGGGCTCGGCCAGGTTATAAGCGAACAGGGCCGGAATCTGGTTCGTCGCAATCCCGTTCAGGGCTTCCTCGCCCGGCATCACGCGGGGCACAAAGGTGAGTTCTTCAATCGCCGAGCGCGACATCATCGCCACGTCTTGCGTAAAGATCGCGGGCAGCCGGCGCGCCTGAGTGACGAAGTAGTAGTTGCCCCCGCCCGCCTTGGCCAAATCCTCGAGGTACCCCACATCCTTCCCGTCGCCGATGGCTACCACCGAAGTCGTGATCTTCTCATTTCGCAGTTGCCGCGCCAGTTGCAAAGTGGTGCCGTATTCGTCGGCGTCGTTCCCGTCGGCCAGGATAATGAGGTGGCGGACCTTGGTGTCCTCGGCGCGGAGCTTCTCCGCCCCAAATTCCATGCTGGGCTGCATATAAATGCCGCCGCCGCCCGTGTCCAGCCGCCGAATGTTGTTGATCACCGCATTGCGGTCCTTCAGCTCTTGCATCGGGGCGACAAAGTCGATCTGGTCGGAGCTTCCCGCCACCCCCAGCCGGTCCACCGCTGAAAGCAGCTTGGCCGTTTCTTCCGCGGCGCGGGCCGCCAACTCAATCTTGCGCAGGCCATCTTCCACGGCGTTCATCGAGCCGCTGGCATCGGCGATGATGAGCACGGTCGTGCTAGGGAAGGTCTTACGCTGGCGCACGTCCAGCGAAACCGGGAGCGCCTCCTCAATGGGCGTGCGGTACCAACCGCCGCTCAGGAACGAATCCTCACCCCCCACCATAATGAGGCCCACGCCCGTCTCCCGCACCGCCGTCTGCAGGGCCTGCATTTGGGCCGGCAACCAGTGCTGCGCGTTTTGGTCATTCAGGATCACCGCGTCGTAGTTTTGGATATCTTCCGACCGTGTGGGTACCCCAGAAGGCCCCGCCAGGCGCACATCGAGCCCCGCCTCTTGCAGGGCCGTCACCAGTTCCGTGCGGCTGGTGTTCTCTTGCAGTACGAGCACTCGCGAGCGATCGCGTACGTTGACAAACGCCGCCCCGACGTTGTTGCGCACGTCGGCATCCTTCACGGGCTCCAAGGTCACCCGGTAGCGCAAAAACCCGGCCGCATCCACCTTTTGGTCAAATGCAAACGTGGTGCGCCCTTCGTTCAGCGTCACTCGGTTACGTTCAATGACGTTGCCATCCCGGTCCAGGCTCAAAATCGCCTCTTGCCGGACGGTGCTATTCACCTCCACCCGGAGTTGGAAAGGCTCACCCGCTTGCCGCTCATTGGGGACAATCACGTCCGTCACCCAGGCTTCGGCGGTGCCGCTTTGCACCCCCAGCCGCACTACGTCAATCGGGATACCCTGCGTGGCCGCCACCTGCGCCGCTTGCTGGGCGTCGCCCCGCGTCTCGTTGCCGTCGGTCAGCAACACCAGGCGGGGGGCTTTGCCCTCAGGGATGAGGGCCGTTCCTAGCCGGATCGCCGCCGCCATATCGGTGGCCCGGGCATCCAGTTGCGCGCGGGGCGCACCAATCAAGGGGCGCCCTGTCGGTAGCAATTCCACCGCCGGACGTCCGCCAAAACTCACCACACTCGCGCGGTCCTCGGGGTCCATCGCGGCGATGGAATCACGTATGAACTTCAGCGCCCGATCCCGTTCTTGCTCCTGGATCGAATCTGACCGGTCGAGCAAGAAAATGACCGCTTCGCCCTGGTTGGGTCGGCGAGACTGCGGCCCCGCCAGGGCCGCCACCAGCGCCAGCACCAGGAGCCCGCGCAGCACAAAGGCGGTGATCTTGCGCCCTCTCTGCAGGCCCGAAACTAACCGCCACGACCACCACAGCAACCCCGCCAATACGGGGAGCAAAAGCAGATACTCGGGAGAAGTCCACCGCATGGTTAACTCTTCCGGCCGTAAAGCCACCACTCCAGCACCAACAAGCTAATGGCCAGCAGGGCCACCCACCGCCAGACTTCGCCCCAGCGCACGCTATTCGACTTGTTCTCCACCGTCGTCCCGGCAATCACCAGGCCGTCCTTGGGGGCAAGCTCGCTCTCAAACTTGTCGCGGAACACCGCGCTGATCTCGTAGTTGTTCTTCCCGATGGTGAGCGTACTGGCCCCCACCCGGTCAATCTGCGAGACCACAATGCGGCCATCCACCGCCGGGATCGTGGTTTGGGTGGTGCCGGTCTTGAGCACCGCCGACGTCGCTTCGCCCGCTGGGAACCCGAACGTGCGCCCCGGCGAGACCACCAGCTGGTCCCCCACCGCTTCGCCGCTCACTTCATCCAACAGATTGGCGATGAAGATCGGGAAGCCCGGGGTCAGCGGCCAGTCGCTGGCCAGCGGCGCAAATCCCACCCGCACCACATACTGTTCGCCCTTCCGCTCGGTGATGGCCGCCCCGTTCTTAAACTGCGCAATCACGCGCCCCGCGTCGCGAGCCAGGGGGGCCGCCTCGGCCACATAAACCCCGTCCAGGTCCACGCCTTCCAGCAAAGGAGAGGCCTCCCGACCCGCCCACTGCGGTTCCTTGACAATGCCTTCCCCGTTACCCCCGAACACCAGCACCGCCTTTGCCTTCACCGGCACTTCCGGGGTGCCATCAAAGACCACCAAATCGTAAGCCCCCTCACCGGGAGTTTCGCGGCGCTCTTGGTCGGGCACCGTGCCCGCCACATCGGCCACCACGCGCGCGTCCAGGGCCACCGCCCGCTCCAGAAAGAGGTTGCCCGGCGACACCAACAGCACCCGGATCATCTGCCGGTCGCTGGCCAGGCTGACCAAGCGATTGTCCGCCACTAGGTCATCCGTGGCCGCCAATTCCGCCATGAACGCCTGCGAATCCACCGGCACCTTGATCGTTCGCTCCAGCAGCTGCCCCGGGGCCAGGGCTTGCTTCATGCTGTCCACCACTGCCCCATCCGCTTTCAGCGTGAGCGTCGCCTCCACCGGCTCTTTGCCCGTGTTGCGGGCGGCGGCGTAAAGCAATCGCCCCTGGTTGGTGCGCGTGCTGCCCAGGCTTTCAATCGCCACATTGCGGCTGCGCGTACCGAGTTTTTCGAACTCGACCGAGCTGCTCCCGGCGGCAAAATCCTTGACCTCGGGGAACACCCCGTCGCTCAGCACGATGATGCGCGAGCTACTCTGCCCCGCCACCAGTTCGGCCGCCAGACGCAGGCTTTCGCCCACATCCACCGGCATGTCATACCGGCGCACATCCTCCAGCGCCCGCAGCTGACTCGCCGAATCGTTGCTCAAAGGAAAAATGACACGCGGGGTCGGGCCCGCTTCGATCAGCGCCACTTGGTCGGAGGGCGTCGTGCGCCGCAAGAGCTCCCGCGCCCGCGCTACGGCCTCACTAAATCGGTCCGGCGCCACATCCGTGGCCCCCATGCTGGCGCTGGCATCCAGCACGATCACCGTCGCCGAGCCGCCCAACCCCTGCGACGCCAACTGCGGCCGCATGAGCGCAAACACCAAGAAAAGCGCCGCCAAGAGCTGCACCAGCAAAAGCCACGAGAACCGAAGCTTCTGGAAGGGCGCATTCGCGCGGATTTCCTCCGGCTTTTCTGGCCACAAAAAGCTGGCCGGCACCACCACATCCTTGCGGCGCATCCGCAGCATGTAGAGCAGCACAATGGCCCCCGCCGCTGGCAAGAACCACATCCAGGTGCCCGGCGAAACGAAGTTCACGCCACCCACCCCTCTTTGCGCAGCACGCGGTGGAAGATGGTGTGCCAATCCATGTCCGTCGTAACCTCGGCAAAGCGCCCGCCCACGGCCAGGCTCACCTTCCGCACTTCGTTCAGGTGCGCATCCAGGGCTGCCCGGTAGGCTTCAATCGTGGCGCGGTTGGCCGTGATCTCGCGGGGCGGGCCCGTCTCGGCGTCCACCAGTCGCAAGTCGCCTTCCAATTCCGGATCGCGCTCTTCCGGGGAGAGCATGCACAGCGTCCACACCTCGTGCCCCCGCGACGCCAAAGCCCGCAAGGCCGTGGTGTACTGCGGGTCCATCGCGTCCGTCAGCACGATCACCACGCCGCTCCGCAGGTCCACCTCGGCAAACTGCCGAAGACTTTGCGCCAAATCATGTGACCGCTGATAGGGTGCCTTGGCGATCATCTGCGAGACGGCGGTGTAGCCCGCCCGACCCCGAAACGTGCGCGTAGCCCGGTGCGCTTCGCCAATCACCACCGGTCGCACGGCATCCCCGCGCAGTAAGGCCGCCATGGCTAAGCCCAACCCTACCCGGCGCACGGCCCGGTGCTTCGTCGGTTCGCCAAAGTCCAAAGAGCGGCTTGGGTCAACCAAAAGGTAAATCGTCAAGTCCTCCTCGTCTTGGTAGGTCTTCATCACGGCCTGCCCCAGGCGGGCCATCACGTTCCAGTCCAGGTGGCGCAGGTCGTCGCCGTCGGTGTAGTCACGGTAGTCCGCAAATTCGATGCTCACGCCCTTGCGGCGACTCACCCGCTCCCCTCGTTGCCGACCCGCAACGGTGCGCCTCGGTTGCAGACGAAGTGCCTGCACCGCTCGCAGTTCCGAGGGAGAGAGGAGTAAATCCACGAGATGGCAACTAGACGCGCAGCGGGTCCTTGTCTCTCAGGTCAGCGTCCAACAGCACGCCTTTCACAATCCGATCTTCGCTGACGCCGTCCGCCTCCGCTTCAAAGTTCAGCAGAATGCGGTGGCGCAGCACCGGCAGAGCCGCCTTCTTCAGGTCATCCACCGCTAGGTTATAGCGGCCGTCCATCAGGGCGTAAACCTTGCCCGCCGTGACCAGGGCCTGCGCGCCGCGCGGCGAGCTGCCGTAGCGCACGTACTTCTTGGTGTCATCGCTGGCCTCGGGGGCATCCGGGTGGGTGCCCAGCACCAAGGAGAGGGCGTATTGCATCACGTCTTCCGCCACCGGCACTTCCCGCACAATGGACCGAAGCCGCAGCACGTCTTCCTTGTTGGCCACCTGCTTCACTTCCGCCTGCGCCGTACCCGTGGTGCGCTTCACAATCTCGCCGAGCGTGTCGCGGCTGGGGAAGCCCACTTGAATCTTGAAGAAAAACCGGTCCAGTTGCGCTTCCGGCAGCGGGTAGGTGCCTTCCTGCTCCACCGGGTTTTGGGTGGCCATCACCAGGAACGGATCATCCAGTTGGTGGCGTTCGCCGCCCACCGTCACCGATCGCTCCTGCATGGCCTCCAGCAACGCACTCTGCGTCTTGGGGGTGGCACGGTTGATTTCGTCGGCCAGGAGCAAGTTCGTAAAGATCGGCCCGCGCCGGAACGCCAACTCCCGTCGCCCGTCGCCGGTGTCTTGCAGAATCTGCGTGCCCGTGATGTCCGCCGGCATTAGGTCGGGGGTGAACTGCACCCGCGCAAATCCTAAGCCAAGGGCTTCGCCTAGCGTACGGACCAGCAAGGTCTTGCCGAGCCCGGGCATCCCTTCCAGGAGCACGTGGCCCCCCGCCGCCAATCCGACGAGGACACCCTCGACTACGTCATCCTGCCCCGCAATCACGCGGCCCACTTCTTCGCGGACTCGGCCCAGGGTTTCCCTGAACCAAGTCGCGGCTTCTACCCCGGTATTCATGGTTTCTTCTGTAAGGAATCGAAGTACTTCTTCACTCGTTCTCGGTGCTGTTTGGGCACCTTGTTGCCACTCACGGCCTTGTCGGCGTTCTGGCGATACTGCGGCAACACCTGCTCGTACGGCACCGACGGCCCTTGCCCCAGCTTGGCGGGGGCGCGCACCTCAATGCTCTGCTCCGTACCGTCCAGTTCGCGCCGCTCACCGGTCACCCCGGTGCGCACGCCTTGGCCACCCGGCTCCACCGGCGTGTCGCGCAGGTTGAGCTTGCCGTTGGGGTCGCGTTGACCGCCGGGGCCGTTGGCATTCTGCTGCGGCATGCCCACCGCATTCATCAGTTGCTGGATCGTCTCTCGGTTGGCCTGACCCGCCATCATCTGCTGGAGGGCACCCTGCATCTGTCGCTGCAATTGCGCCTGGGTTTGCGGGTCCAGCCCCTCAATGGCCTGCTCGATGGATTGCTGGAGCTGCTGTTGCTGCTCCTGCGACATCTGCCCCCCTTGCTGCATCTGCTGTTGCGCTTGCCGCAGTTCCGACATCGCCCGCATGGCTTCTTGTATTTCGGGGTTGTTCATCATCTGCTGGAGAGCTTGCTGGGCGGCCTGGCTGTTCTGCAACCCCTGCATCAGCTGCTGCATCTGCTCCAATTGCTGCTGCATCTGCTGTTGCTGTTCGGGCGTCGGCGCACCTTGTTGCTGAAGCTGCTCCGCCAGTTGCTCCATCACCTGGGGGTTCAAATTGCCCTGCTCCAGCGCCTCTCTCATCATTTCCTGGGCGGCGTCTTGCAGAGCCTGGTTGTTCATCAGGGCTTCCAGCGCTTCCTTCATCGCCGGGCTGACATCCGGTTGCTGCGCCATCTGCTCCAGCTGTTCACGCACGGCCGGGTCTTGGGCCGCCGCCGGGTTCTGCATCGCCTGCTCCAGGGCCTGACGCTGCTCCGGCGTCATCTGCAATTGCTGCTGGCGCTGTTCGATCTGCTGGCGCTGCTCGGGCGTCATCCCGCCGGACTGCATCTGCTGTTGCAGTTGGTTCATCTGCTGCTGCAGGCGTTGCTGCAGTTGCTGGCGCTGAGAGTCGCTCATGTTCAGCAGGCGGTCATCGGCGTTTTGCATCCCGGCCGCTTGCTTCGTCTGCTCGTTGAATCGGCTGGGCGGATTCTCGAACTTCTCCGCTTCCATCAGGCGGCCCAGCAGTTCCTTTTGGTTCGAATCCAGGTTCAGGTCTTCCACCTGCTCCTTCTTCAGCCCCGCCGCCTCGATGGCGCGGCCCTGGGCTTCACGCAGAGTCTCCCCGGCTTCGTCCAAATCTCGCCCGGCCGCCGAAAACCGATCCTGCGCCGCCGTCTCGGCTTGCTTGGCCAGTTCGTTGGCCTTCACCAGCGCTTGCTCGCGGTCGAGCTTGCCCCGCTCGAGTTCCTTGGCAAATGATTCAATATCCGTGCGGAGATCCTTCTCCATCGCGCTTAGCTCGCGCGGAGTGTTCTCCAGCCCCTCCTTGGCCACGCGACGCACTTCCTCGGCCCGGCTCGCCAGCTCGGCGCGCTCCTGTTTCTCGGCCGCGCTCATCCCGAAGTCGCTGCGCGCCCACGCGTAGGCACCCCCCGCGAGGATCAGGGCGCAAAGCGCACCCGTCAGCACCCGGTTGCCGCTCCAAGGGAAAACCGTCTGCGGGTCCAGCCCTTCCAACTTCCGCTCGGCATCCGCGCGTTGCGCATCCGCCCACGCGCTCTCCGGCGTGCTCATCGCCGTGCCCAGGCGATTCTTCAGCCCCGCACGCCGGTCAATGCTCCGCGCCAAATCCAGGGGAGACACGCGCCAGAACCAGCCCGCCGCCGCGCCCGCCAGGGTCAGGCCACCCACCACGGCCGTGGCCGCTGGCCAAGTGACATAGGCACTGCCAAAGCGGTCCGCCAACGCCCACGCCACCACGGCGAGACCTCCAATCGAGGCCCCCATCGCCGCGCCTTGCGTGGCCCGCAGCCGCCGTACCCGCTTTTCAAATCGGGTGAGTTCCAGTCCGGTGTTACTCATAAGACGCTCTGATGATCTTTCTACGTTTACGCTCGGCGGTAAAGAGCAAGATTCCGCCCAATGCCCAAAGGATCAAACCGTGGCCCAACACACCCGGGCCGTACTGCTGTTCCCCGTAGGCTCCGAGAACCGGGTGCCACGCCCACGCCGCCGCGTTCCCTTCGCCCCGCGTGATGATGCCAATCACCGCCGAGAAGATGATCATCACCAGAATAAAGAAGAGACCCCCAAGTCGGCGCGCGCCCGGCAGATTTCCGGTGGATAGCAACGATGCCCACCAGCACAAGCCGACCAGGAAGAAGTTGATGCCCCACCCCCAGGGGATGTAAAGCAATAGCTCGGGACTCACTCTCCCCGACGAGAGGAAAACGCCCCCGACGAAGCCGAGGGTCGCCGCCAGCATCAGGGCCGCCAGGAACGGGAGCACACTCGCCGGCGTGCCCTTAAACAGCATCTTAATGTTCCAAAGGCCGTTCGTTTGGTACTTGCGCTCGCCGATGAAACTCCAGCACGCCAGGTAGTTCACCACCGTGATCGCCCCAAAGCCAATCAGGGTGTTGAAGGTGTTCCCCATGATCATCGCGGGCGAGATTCCGCCCCCGCGCATCCCCCCTGGCAGGCTGGCCACCAAGAACGCCCCCATCAGGCCAAAGAGCAGGGCCGCCACCAACGAGTTCGCCCGCAGGCGACCAATATCGGGCGTAAGCGTCGGAGCGATGGCCGAGGCCGCCCCCAGCATCATCAAGCGCGAAGCGAAGAGCGTCGTCACCGTGGCCAACAGTAAGTTCGGGGCCTGCCAGTTGCCCAGCGGGGTGGTGCCAAGCACCGCCCACTGCGTTACGCCCGGCGTCAAGACACCCCAGAATCCGAAACCCGGAGCGCCGCCGCCCCCTCGCCCAAACGCCATCGCCGCCGTCATGGCGCTCAAGATGGCGGTGAAGATCCCCACCACCACAAACGCCGCGTAAGCCTGGATGACCGCCGGCACGATCTTGCGCGTCATCACCCCGGTCACCAAGCCCAGCGAGGCCACCAACAAGCCCTGGAGCGAAATGCCAAAGAAAGTAGCCAGCAACTGGGGCCACGTGAAGCCGCCCATGAGGATGCCCACCGCCGCGAAGGGCAGCGCCAGCATCAGCAATATCCACACGTACCGGTAGGCGCTCAGTAAGCGACCGACCAGCAGATACCGGGCGCTCACCGGCGCGCTTTGCACCAAGTCAATGCTCTTGCGATCGAATTCCTGGACGATAGATATCGCCGTGAGGGCCGGGGCCACCAGCAACACAAGGTAGCTCAGCAAGGTGGAGAACCCGACGAACAGCCCCACCAGGATGCTCTGCAGTTCGGCAATGTCAATCGTGCCCCGGCGCATGATCCCGCCGTAGAACGACCCCACCACCAACAGAATCAGGCCAAGGTAGCCCAGCCAAAACCACATGGGCTTCCAGCCACGCATTTGGCTGCGAAAATCGCGCACAAATATGGCGTTGCCCCGGTAAGTCTTGACCGTATCTTGCCACCAGGCCCCGAGCATGTTAGTTCAACGCTCCTTGGGTGACATTGAGGAACACATCTTCCAGGTCCACGCCTTCCTCTCGGACTTCCATCACCGGGTAGCCGGCGTTCACGATGGCGCGGACGAGTTCCACCTGGTTCTCATGCGAGCCGTCGAAGTCCACCTTCACCGTGGTGGCCCCCATCAAATAGGTGTTTTGGATGTTCGGCTTGCCGTGGAGCCACATGCTGAGCTCGGACGCCCGGTCCATCACCCGGAACTCCAAGACCTTGATGGACTTCAGCCCGCGGGCGATTTCGTCCACCCCGCCAAAGGCCAGCATATTGCCGCGCTCGATGATGCCCACCTTGTTGCAAAAGTCGGCCAGCTCCGGCAAGATGTGCGACGAAACCAAGATGATCTTGCCCATGCGGCCCAGCTCGGCCAGCAGTTCCTTCAGTTCCGCGCGGGCGCGCGGGTCCAGGCCGCTCGCGGGTTCGTCCAGCAGCAGCAAGGTCGGGTCGTGCACCAGGCACCGGGCCAGGCACAGGCGTTGCTGCATCCCTCGGCTGAGCGAAGCCACCATCGCGTCCCGCTTGAAGGTGAGGTCGGTGAGTTCCAGAACGTTGTCAATCACGCCCGGGCGATCCTTCACCGGCACCGAATATAGCGCCGAGAAGTAATCCAAGTACTCCCACACCTTCACGTCGTCGTAAAGGCCAAAGAAGTCCGGCATGTAGCCAATGCGCTTGCGGACTTCCAGCGGGTGCTCGGTGATGTCGAAGCCATCCAAACGGGCCGTGCCGTGGGTGGGCTCCAGCAGCGTGGCCAGCATTTTGATCGTGGTCGTCTTTCCGGCGCCGTTGCTGCCGATGAACCCAAACACATCGCCGGGTTCCAGCGTAAAGGACACGTCGGTGACGGCCGTAAACGATCCGTAGTTCTTGTGGAGATTCAGGACTTCGAGCATGGTGTTAGCCAGAGACAGCGGCCCCCGCCGCCTGGGTTTCCCGGCTCATGCGCCGGATCGCAAAGACGAGTAAGCCCGCACCGAGGGCTAGCTGCCAGCCAATCACAATGAAGCTGGACAGGGATGAGTATTCCGAGAAGCCGACGAGGGCAAAGAATGCCGCCATGGGGTGCCACATACTGATGCCCGCATCCCCCCAAAAGATCGAACTCAGGATGATCGGAACGATCAGATAAACCACGATCCAGAGCGCGAACGACAGGAGCAGCGACGCCGCCACCCGCTGTGTCATGGCGCTCACCGCCATGGTCAGGCACATGGCGAAGAAGCTACTGGAGACGAGGTAGCCCAGCAACGCCACCATCACCACCGCCGCCGGCAGATTGTCCCCCCAGGTCAAGCCATTCTCCTTAAAGAACGCTCGCCCCAGGCCACTGGCCAGCAAGAAAACCGGCACGCACACCAGGATCGCGGTGATGGCGGGCACCGCCCGGGTGAGCTTGCCCAAAACAATCTGCTTGGCCGTCAGCGGGGTGGTCAGCAGAACCTCCATGCTGCGCTTCTCGCGCTCACGGGCCAAGGCCCCGTGCAGGGTGATAATGCTCACCAAGCCGAGCAGCACCCAGGCAATCGGAAAGGCCACGGTGGTGTCCACCAAAAACGAGTACCGCGCCACCGCGCCGATGATGCCCAGCACCACCACGCACACCGCCGCGATGACCAACTTGGCCTGCAGGTTATCGCCCTTCAGCCCCAGCCACCGGCGAAGCACGATGCGCGTTTCCGCCAGCATCGGGTTGCGCTCTTCCCAGCGCATCCACAGGCTCACTTTTGCACCTCCAGCAGCCGACCAGCTAGGGAGATCTCGCCCTTCACACTGGTGGCCCCACCAACGCCAAAGGTTTTGGCGTCGGGCGTCATCAGGGCCAAGAACGAACCCGCGGGTTGGGTGGGGGTGCGAGCTTCCACCGTTCGCACTTTGAGTTCACCTCGTCCACCCGGCTTCAAATCGGTGAGCGTCATGTATTCCCGGCCCGACCAAATCTGCACCCGGTCAAGTTGAAAGGCGGTGCGGTTCACCAGCGTGGCCTTACCCTGGCTCCTCTCGAGGACCAGCGACTGCGGATCCCAAGGCAACGTCTGCGCAAAGGCAAACTGCCGAATCTGCAACGCATTCGAGGTCACGCCCTTGGCTTCTAGGGTGCCCGTGTCAATGAGTTCGGCTGGCAAATCCGATTGCGAGTTCATAAACGCCGCCATCGGGTTATCCGAGCGCACCGGCCACATCGTCTCGATGCCGTCCAGCTTCCAATCGCCCTGTTGGGCTTGCCCGAAGTACAGCCGCTGGCGCCCCATCACCTGCATTTCTTGGCTCAGCGGGTCCACGGTCGCCATCCCGACTAGCACCGAGGCCGTCCCTGCCGTGGCCGGCATCCGAATCTGGGCGAACAGCAACCCGGCGAACAGCAGGCTGATCAGCGGTGAGGTCGTCCAGATCAGTTCGCGGCGATTGAGCCGGTGCAGGACAAAGAAGTTGAGCGGGCCGACGATGAAGATGTAAGTCAGCAAGATGCCCAGGAGCAGGGCAAAAGAGGGCGGCTTCACCTCCATATTGCTCCCCGAGACATCGTCCAGTGACGAAAAACCCGCGTTGCGGTCCGTTTCTCGCACGCTATTGAGCTTGCGGATGATCTCGCCCTGGGGGAAACGCTGCGCGTTGCCGGGCTCAAAGGGGTTGCTGCCGAGCAAGAAGATGCGCCCTTCGCCGCGCTTGCCCACCACGGCAAAGCCGTTCAAAACTTCTTCCCCGTTCGTCACCGTTAGTGGTCGCTCGGTGAGCGGCCCCGGTTGCAGGCCAAAGCTCGCCGCCCATTTGGGCTCGCGCGCCACCGGTTCGCCCGCAGTCGCAGGCCACCAGGTTTGCCAGCGCGGATCGCTCAAGATCGGCGCGGAGGCCCCCGTGGGCACCACCAGCGTCTTGCCCGCCACCACGGCCTGCTGCAGCGCCTTCACCGCATCGTTGCTCAGCCGGTCCGCGCCATCCCCCAGCACCACGTAATCCAGACCGTGGTAGGCCAGCCAACTATCCGGCGCATCCTCCGGCTTGACCCCCTGAGTGAGCGCGCGCAAGTTCGTGCGTTCGGTCGGGGCCGGCGGGGCGTCTCCATCACCGAGTGAGACCACGTTGTCCGTCCGCCAGGCTCGAATATCCGTTTCGTTGTCCGAGATTCCTAGAATCAGCCGGGTGTCGTTGCCCCCCCAGCTTGAACCCAACTCAATCGGATCCGGCTCAATCTGCACGCGGTAGTTGGCGGATTCAAACGCCACCGTCGGTCGGTTCCCGAGTTCCGTCGGCAACCAGACCTGAACCTTCTTCTGCGCCCCCTGCGCCAAGTCCATCGGGTAGCGCATCTGGTAGGTGTTCGACCGCACGACGATCTGGCCCGCGCGGTTCGGACCGGGGTTGGTTGCCGTGATGATCAAGGGGGCCACACGCCCCTTCCACTCACCTTCGGGTGCCAGCGAGGTGGCCGTCAGGGTCAAATCGTTGGCCGCATGCGTCGCGGGCAGAACGAGGAGGCCCAAGAAAACCCCCGCCAATTTGCGCCAGAAAACTCGCTCCACCATGCCGACCTCTCAGTATTGCGTCTTGAAGGTGATTTTGGTTGCAGGGCCCTCGGTTTTCGGCTAGGGCTTGCGAAAAATCCCAGGACGTTGTATCATGCGGCGCGAACCCCTCGGGGTTTCTCGCATTTCGTGCCGTTGGCAAAGAGGCGAGTGAGGAAGAGAAGCATGAAGAAGATCCTGATGATGCTGGCCCTGGTCAGCGCTTTCGGCGTTGTGTTGACCGGTTGCTCCGGCAGCGCCCCGGCTGAAGAAGCCGCTCCGGCCACCCCGGCTGGCGGCGAAGCCCCGGCTGAAGGTTCGTAAGAATCGCACTGTCCCTGCGAGGCTTCGGCCTCGCCTGACCGCCCGGCGGCCCTCAAGGCCACCGGGCATTTTTGTACCCGCTGCTCTACTCGGTCAGGTCGCCGTGGCGAATCATGTCTACCAGATCGCCTTCGGTGCGAATCTCACCGCCGAGAAGCGAACCCCGAATCTCGCCGGTGGTCTCTACGTGGGCACCGGGCAGAATCACGCAGTTCTCCAGCTTGGTGGCGTGCACGGTGGCCCCATCCCCAATCACCACATATTCGCCCACTTCGGCCTCCACGGTCGCGCCTTCACCGATCTTCGCCACCGAACCCGCCAAGAACCGACTGGTCTCCAAGAACGAAGGCAGCGTCCCCGTATCGAACCACTCACCCTCGTAAACCCCCGCCCGAACCACCTCGCCTCGGTCAATCAGCATCTGGATGGCATCGGTGATCTCGTACTCGCCCCGCGCACTCGGCTTCAGGTCGGCAAACACCGACCAAATCTGCGAGCCAAACACGTACATCCCCGCCATCGCCAGGTTGCTTTCGGGGTTCTGCGGCTTCTCCACCAGCTTCACAATGCGCCCGTCCACCACGTTGGCCACCCCAAACCGGCGCGGGTCTTCCACCTCCTTTACCAGGTTCAAATTTGCGCACGGCTCATCTTTGAACGACTGCACAATCGGCGCCAGTGATTGCCCGTAGATGGCATCGCCCAGGTACAGCACAAACGAATCGCCGTCCACAAAGTCCTTGCAAAAACTCACGGCATGCGCCAAGCCCAGCGGCTCCGGCTGCCGCACAAAGCTCAGCTGCACCCCAAAGGCCGCCCCGTCACCCAGGGTCGCCCGCATTTCCGGCTCATTCTCACCCACCACAATCGCAATCTCGGTGATGCCGCAGGCCTTCAGCTGATCGAAAGCGTAGGCCATCGTCATCCGGTTGGCCAGGGGCAGAAGCGGCTTGGCCACCACGCGCGTGACGGGATAAAGACGCGAACCTTTGCCAGCGGCAAGAATAACTCCTTTCATGTCGGGTGCCTCAATGACGACTTTCGTCCGTTGGTGAGTATGCCCCCGGGAACCGGTATTCTTCTGGGCGTGACACGGACGTCGCTCATCACCTGGGGTCTCGTGGCGTTGTTGGCGGGCACGCAGGGTGCCTGCAAGCGCCAGGCCGTGGTCACCCCCACCCCGCCGCCGCCGTGGGCGGCCTACACCCCCCGCCACGACGGCACCAACGCTTACGACACTTATCTGCTAGCCGGGCAAGACGCCCTCGTCCGCGCCCCCAATTCGGCCAAGGTCACGACCTGGACGAACACCACCAAGGACGCCCTGGAGCGCGCCCTCAGCCCCACCCTGGATCAGCTCCGCACGGGCCACGGGCAAGCGTTTCGGAGTGAGGTCCGTCCCCGCCCGCTGGGCGTGGATGACCCGGTTTACAACGGCTGGCGGCTGCTGACGATCGCTTTGTCGGCTCGCATCGAGCGTCTCCTCGCCGAGGACAATCTCGCCGACGCCGTGACCTGGACAATGATTGCCACCCGCTTCGGGGCCCGTCTCTCCCAGACCGGGCTGGAAGGCGCCACCCTGGGAGTTGGCCTGATGGACACGGTGCGCCGCCAACTCGCCCCCGAACTGGCCCAGATCTCCGCCATCGACCTCCAGAGGATCGAGAACGAACTGAGCGAAACCCACCGCCAAGCACCCAACTTGGACGATGCCTTTGCCGCCGAAGCCAACCAGCAACAGCAGTTCATCAACGAACTTAGCCAGCGCAAGGGTGGTCAAGGGCCACTGCTCACGGAACAACTCGGCAGTCGGGGCGCTCAGGCCGTCCAAACCTTCTTGAAAGCCGGCGAATCCGAACGCGCCACCTGGATTACCAACATGACGGCGGAGGCCGCCCGCATCCGCGACGAAGCCAACGCCCAGCGCAGCCCCGATGCGCCCGCGCCTCCGCGCACCGAGTGGTGGCAAAAGGACCGCGAACGCCCTTGGTCGCCCCTCACCCAGCACCTTTTGCTCGGCCCGCGCGTGCTCCCCGCCGTCGAAAAGCGCTACCAAAGCAAGCTACGCCTATTTGCGCTGGCGGCGGCGCTCCAGCGTCAAGTGGTCAATGCCAAGACCGCTCCCGCCCAACTCCCGGCCCTCGATCCGGAGCTTCTCACCGACCCCTATTCCGGGCGTCCGTTCATCTACCGGGCGGTGGGCCGCGAGTATCAGGTCTACAGCGTGGGGGCGAACAAGAAGGACGACGGCGGCGAAACCGATCGCAATGGCGAGGTGCCGGACGTTGCGCTGGAAACCCGCGCGTTTGGGTTCTGATTCCCGTTAGTTCGGGACGATCTGAGTTTCGACCTGAACGCGTTGTCGCCACATGCGGGCCGCCACGCCGTCGCAGTCCAGCCGTCCATCGGTCAGCGGGGCATCCAGGCTCGGTATCCCGTTCAGGGCCTCTTCGCTGATCACCACCGTGCCCGGTTCGGCCAGCTTTTGCAGGTGCGCCGCGATGTCAATGACGCTGGCAAAGTTCACCTGCTTCACGTCGTGGCCCGGCGCCATCACCTTGCCGCTGTGCACGCCAATGCGCAGCACGAACTCTTGTTCGAGCTTGTTGCGGAAGGCGTTGAACTCAAACAAACCCGACTGCATCGCCCGGGCGGCCTGGAAGGCCGGCCCCGGCAAGTCAAACGCCGCCGTCACCCCGTCTCCGGCCGTGCTATGCACACGCCCGCCGAACCGCCGCGTGATGTTCTCGATGTAGCGGTGGTACTCGGTAAAGGTGAACTCGGCGCTGAGGGCGTCCGACTCCTTCTTCATCCGCGTGGAGCCCACCACGTCAATGCTCAGGAACGTCACGTACTGCTCCACCGAGCGCAGTTCTTCCTGGATCGCCAGCAACCGATGGAGAAGCTCCTGCCGCTCTTGTGCCGGGTCCTTCCAGCCCATCTTCTTGCTGAGCGAAGATCGAATCGCCCAGGCCAACCCCCCGAAGACGGCCCCGCCCGCGGCAAACGCCAAGATCGCGGCCCCGTAGAGACCTGGCACATCCATCCCCGGCAAGAAGTTGATGAGGAACACCGGGAACGTGTAGCTAAGGAATCCGACAATCGCCGAGATGGTGCCACTCGTAATCGCCGTGCGGGCTTCCTTGGCCTGGGTGCAGTTCCAAAGCGCAATGACGCTCGCCAGCGAGGCCAAACCGCCGAACAAACCGGAACCATCCCGGAAGGCGTACGCCATGACCGGCATGACCCCCGCTGCCAAACCCAGCCATGCCCCCGCCACGTAATTGCGAATCTTGGGGTCAAAAGCCAAGAACGACGACTTCATCCGGTCAAACAGAGAAGCCTTCGGCGAATGCATCGCCAACTGGGCGTGCATGCGGATGAGTTCCGGATCGACCCCGGCCATTTCGGCGACGGCCAGAATCGAAGCATCATCAAGAGTGCCGCCCGCGCTGCGAAGACGACCCGCCATGGCGAGCATCTCCTGAATCGCCCTTCCGTCAGGCGTCGATTCTTCGGGGCGCAGCATTGGTTTAATTCTACAGGTTTATGCGACCCTGCGTAAACGGGGCGCGACTCTGAAACGCGTGCGGCATTAAATCCTTAAACGTGAACTTGGTGCGATTTCCATCTTCGGCCACCATCCACACCACCGCCTCGGGATCGGAGACAAACTCGGCCATCACCGCCAGGCATTCCCCGCAGGGCGTTCCGCCATCTTCGGTGGCCACCGCCATTTCGGTCCACCGCCCCCCTTGGGCGTGAATCAATGTCCACAGTGCCACTCGCTCTGCGCACACACTGGCCCCGAAACTGATGTTCTCTATGTTCGAACCCGTACCCACGCGCCCGTCGGCCATCCGCACCGCCGCGCCCACCTGATACTGGCTGTAAGGCGCGTAGGCTTGGGCACGGGCCGCCAGCGCCTTGGCAATCAAATCCTCACTCATTCAAACACCACTTCGGTCACGCCATCCCCACCGGCTTCGGCAGAAGCCAGTGCGAACGACTTCACCCCGCGATGGCTCTTCAGACGTTGCCGCACAATTTCTCTCAACACACCTTCGCCTTTGCCGTGAACAATACGAACGCGTTCCACGCCGGCCAACAGGGCTTCATCAATGAACTTATCCAGCATGTCGGCGGCCTCGTCAGCACGGTAACGCCGCAGGTTAAGTTCGCGTTGCGCCGTCTGGGCACGGTGACGCATCATCGCCGCCGCCCCGGTGGGAGCGCGTTTCGTTTCCGTCTTCGGCCCGCCAATCACCTCGATGTGGCCCACGTCCACCATGGTCCGCATCGCTCCCATCTGCACCGCCACGCGCTTCCCTTGCGGAGGCTCAAGAATCGTGCCGGTTTGGCCCAGGCCGCGCACACGCACCGTCATCCCCCGTTGCAGACCCTGCGGGGGCGGGGCGATGGGCTTCAGCTTGGGTGCCTTCGGCTTCATCTCCTGCACAAAGCTGGTACCCACGTTTTGCAGGTCGCGCAGCTTGGCGCGGGCCTTGTCTCGCCCTTCTTGGGTCGGAGACTTCCGCAGGTCCTCAAAGATCTCGGCCGCTTCCAAACGAATCTGGCGCAGCACCTCGTCCAGCTCCTTGGCCAGGCGCTGCCGCACATCCCGGCGACTGGATTCCAGTTGCTCCTCTTGCTCGGCCAGCGAGGCTTCTAGCTTCTTCAGCTGGCTGGCCAGGCGGTCGGCCTCGCTCTGCGCAGCCCGGGCCTGTTTCTCGGCTTGTTCCAGCTTGGCGATGGTTTCGGCAATGGCGCGCGACTCCGGTTGCACCCCCGCCTCCGCCACCTCGATGACATCATCCGCCACCCCGTACCGCTTGGCAATGTGGAAGGCGTAGCTGCTGCCCGGCACCCCCACCAGAAGCCGGTACGTCGGCCGCATCGTCTTGCGGTCGAACTCCATGCTGGCGTTCATGAACCCCGGCGCGTTCGTGGCAAACAGCTTCAATTCGCCGTAGTGCGTGCTGGAAAGCACCCGCGCCCCGCCCCGCTGGAACGCCAACAAAAGCGCCCGCGCCAAGGCCGCGCCCTCGGCCGGGTCGGTGCCCGCGCCCACTTCGTCCAGCAGCACTAAGGCCCCCGGCTTTAACCCGTTCAACGCCTCGGCTACAGTGCGGATGTGGGCACTAAACGTACTCAGCGATTGTTGCAGGCTCTGCTCGTCGCCGATATCTGCCCACAGCTGCGAGAAGCACCCCAACTGCATTTCCTCGGCGCACGGCATCAACCCGGATTGCCCCATCGCCACCACCAAGCCCAGCGCCTTCATGGTCACGGTCTTGCCACCGGTGTTCGGGCCGGTGATGAGGATCACGTCAGTACCCTCGCCCAGTTCAATAGTGAACGGCACCACCACCGCGCGGTCAATCAGCGGATGACGGCCCTGCGCCACCTTCACGCGCGGCCCCTTCAGCGGCTTGGGCAGGCAACCGCCCTGCCGCGACCCCAGCCTGGCCTTTGCAAGGGCCAGGTCGAGGTCCGTCACTGCGTCCAGCCCATCCAGTAGCGGGTCAGCGACCGCTCCGACGGCACCACTCACGTCGGCTCGCACCCGGCGTTCTTCTTCGCGCACCTGGCCCTCCACCGCTCGTAGTTCGTTGCCGATGTCCACCACGTCCTGGGGTTCTAGGTAAATCGTTTGCCCGCTGGCGCTGGAGTCGTGGACGATCCCCTTGATCTTCCCTCGGTTCTCCGCCTTGAGCGGCAACACGTACCGCCCTTCTCGCTGGGTGTAAATCGGATCGCTGAGAAGCCCCCGGTTCGGGCCGGAAACGTAGCTCTGGATGCGCTCCAGCGCCCGCGCCTGCAGGGTCGCCCTTCTCGCCCGCAAGGAGCCCAGCTTCACACTGGCCTCGTCCTTCACTTGGCCTTCGGCATCGATGCACCGGTCGATCTTGGTGCGCAAGGTTGGCACTTCGGGCATGCGCTGCGCTCGAATCCGCAAAAGCGGGCGGTCATTGCGCTTGGCCAGCTTGGCCCGCACCGCGTCCGCAATCTCCAGGTAGCGCCCCACCCGGGCCAGCACTTCCCCTTCCAGCACGGCCTGCTTGGCCGCCAATTGCAGAGGTTCGGTGAGATCATGCACCCCCACCAAACTCGGCGGGCCCTCATCCAGCGTGGCCAGGGCTTCGGCCGTGAGGGCCATCAGGTCGGCCACTTCGGCCGGATCCGTAGATGGCCGCACGCGCAACGCGGCCTGACGACCGAGCGGAGTTTCGCACTCGGTCGCCAGCATCTGCACGATGGCATCGAACTCGATGACCTTCAGCGCGTGCTCCATCAAACGCTATTGTGAAGCCTCGCGCTGATTTTCCGTGAGGTTAGGTTAGTCGCAGGCCCAGTACCAGGTGCCGTCGGTCGGGTGCGGGTCGCCCGACTTGTTGCCGTCCGGGTTCACCACGGTCTGGTCAAACTGCCCCGCCCCGGTCACAAACTTGGCATGGCCGTCGGCAAAGATCACCGTGCCGCCCGTCGCGCTCCACTGCCGGTAGTAGTCTCCATCCGGGAAAACCCCATCGCAGTCATAGCCGTAGCGCGAGCAGTCCGGCTGCTCCATGCCACTCTTGCGGGCAAAGAACGGGAACATCTCGCTGCGCATGATGCGGCTGGCAGCCGGGTCTTCCATCTGGGTCTCCGTCACCGTCCATCCCGGTTGCCCGGTGGTGTCGTGGCCGTCGTAGCTGGCCGAATAACCCGGCACGAACGTGTACATGCACTTGGTGTAGCGGTAGCTACTGCCGTAGGCCTCGTAGTACGACGACTTGCCGGTGGTGCGGTTGGCAAACGGGCCGCCCACGTCCAGGGGGCTCTTGAAGATGTCCTTGTTGCCCGTGTACGGCTTCACTTGGGTCGCTACGCCCTTATGCCCCGCCGTAAACGGGCTGGGCGTGGTTTGGTACGCCATGAAAATGGGCATGGTGTCGTCGTAGTCGCCGATGTACAGCTTCACCGCCATGCCAATTTGCCGACCATTGCTGAGGTCGGCGGTGTTCTTCGCCGCCTCCTTGGCCCGGGCAAACACGGGAAAGAGGATCGCCGCCAAGATGGCAATGATGGCGATGACTACAAGAAGTTCAATAAGCGTGAACGCGCGTCGCATGTTTTCGATTCCTGGCCGACTCCCTACGCACTCTCGGGTGCGGTAGAGGAGCCCGTAGGTTCCGCGACGCGACCCGCAATCCCTCCGCCGGCATGACCCGGATCAGGTTCTAGGGGACAACCCGGCACTTGCCGGTGAATCTCAGCCTTGCGGCGCCCCCTGCGGTTGGCTTGTCTGCCACCTCTATTCTAAGGGAAAATCTGCGGCGAAGTGCCCGCGATGCGCAAAGAGTCCTAGAAAAACAAACTGGCCCCGGACCCTAACAGTCCGAGGCCAGAGCACCATTACGATGCGAGTCTTACGGGCAGGGAATGGTGTCTTCGCTGTCCGTGATGTTCGAACCCGGAACGCCGTGGAGGTCGTTGTACGGGTTGGCCGCCGTGCTCGTTACCGCTTGGAGTTCTTGGTTCGTCGCGCAGAGTTGATCAGGGCCACAGGTCGGCTCCGTACTGCGCCAGGAGTAGTACGTCGCGGCGCGGCTGCCCGGGGGAGTTGCGCCACCGGTCGGGATACCATTCCAGCGATAGAACTTGGCATGGGAGTCAGCGAAGTTGATGACCAGGCCTTCCGCGTGGCGAGCTTGCCCGAGGAACGTGTAGTAGTCCAGCAGGGCCGCCGTCTTGATGTAGCCATCAAAGAACATGATCGTTCCCGTGCCGTCTTCCAGACCCGAATGGTTGGTGATCGGGGTAAAGCCCGACTTGATCGGCAGACCGCAGAGGTTCTCGGCGAAGAGACCGAGGTTCGGCACGTACGAAGCGCGCTCCACCTTGCTGTTTTGCAGACCCAGACCGTTCAGTCGGTTCTTCCAGCTTTGCGGCGGGTTGTCAGACGGGCTGGTGAGGATCTGCACATTCTTCATGTACGGGTCCAGAGCATCGTAGACGGAGAACACCGTCAACCCGGTTTGGCCCGGGCGGTAGGCGCTCATGGGCATCTGGTCGTCGTAGTCGCTGAGGTAGATCATGACCGAGGTCCCGATCTGCTTCATGTTATTGATCGACTGCGTCTTCTTGGCCGCGTCTTTCGCCTTTGCGAAGACCGGGAAGAGGATCGCGGCCAGGATCGCAATGATGGCGATGACAACGAGCAGTTCGATAAGGGTGAACGCTTTGCGCATTGGAATCAGCACGTTTTCGCGGCCAGTTGCCCGAAACGCGTAATGTGAGATATTACGCTATCCCCGCACTGTTCCGCCAGTCTCCCATTTGGCGGGGCCGCCCACTCATGGGGAGGGCCTGGTAAATTACCGGGCATGCGCTTCGGCCGGGCATCCTCACAACAGGACCGGTACGAACGCGAATTCCGTGCCATTTACTCCGCCCTGTACGGCACGGCGCTCCGCATGACCCGCGACCCGGATCGGGCTGCCGATCTGGTCCAAGAAGCCTCGGTTCGAGGCTACGAAGCCTTCGATAAGTTCGACGGACGCAACTTTAAAGCCTGGATGTTGAGGATCATGACGAACCTCTATATCAATCAGTACCGAAAGCTGTATCGCACCGCCGGCCAGGTCTCTTTGGAGGATGAACACGTCGAAGAGGCGGTCGCGCCCCCCGAAGAAATACCAGATATACAAATTTTTTCGGACATGCTGGAAGAGGAGGTCGAACAGGCCCTGGGCGACGTGCCCGATACCTTCCGGCAAGCCGTGATTCTCGCTGATATTGAAGGTCTTTCGTACGACGAAATCGCCGTGATCGTGGATGTTCCCGTCGGTACGGTGCGGTCAAGAATTGCGCGAGGGCGGGCCCATTTGCGACAATCGCTGGAACGCTACGCCATCGAGCGTGGTTACATCAAGAAGAGTTCGATCGATGAGTGACATCCGAGACCTGATAAGTGCCTACGCCGACGGCACGGCGACGCCCGAAGAGCGTGCCCACGTCGAGCGGCTGGCGGCCGAGCAACCGGAAGTGGCCCGCGAAATCCTGTGGATGCAGGTGGCACGCCAGATGCTGGCCGAGAAGTGCCGCACCGAAGCTCCGGAAGAACTTTTCTCCACATGCATGTCCCGGGTCCGCGAGATGGACCGCCGGCTGCGCACCGAGCGCACCGTCACCCGCCTGGCCCCCGCCCTTTGCGGCGCGTTGTGCGTCGCCATCATTGGCGCCGGGGTATTCAATCGGAGCCAAAACGGCAACACCCTGGGGGCCAACCAAGTCGCGAGCCTAATGACCGGGGGCGCCGCCGTCCGCGAACGCCAATCGGTGGATGCCGACCGTGCCGCCGACGCCTTCCGCGCCCTCAACGAGAACATGGGCGGGGCCGTCCGCCTTGGGGCCGTGCCGCAACTCCAACCGTGGAGCATCGAGCGGGGCTACCTCGATCGCCATCCGTTTACGCGGGTGCTCTTCCGCGATTCGCAAGGCGCGACCGTGCAACTGGTCGCCGTAGCCTCTAGTGGAGTCGCGATGGAAAACTGCGAAACCGTCGATTGCTACCGAATTAGCCAGATGAACGGGCTCACATGTGTGGCCTGGACCGAAGGCGAAACGACCATGCTCCTCACGGGTCCCTACGATCAGTCCACGCTGATGGCGCTGGGCAACGAGCTTCGCCAAGTTAAGAACTGAGCGAGTTCAGCAGCTGGAGGCATGCGCCCGCAGCGCAAGTGAAGGGAGAAATGGCAGGGGTGACAAGATTCGAACTCGCGACCTACGGTTTTGGAGACCGCCGCTCTACCAACTGAGCTACACCCCTGCGCGAACCTCTATGTTACCTCGGCACATGGAACCGATTCCTGGACCCACATCCCCGAAAGGGTCCTCCGCACCAAGTAAACTGCCCGCCGTGCTTACGCGGCTCACGTCCTGGCTTCTGCTATGCCTCCTGGCCTTGATTCTGGTCGGATGCAATTCCAACGAGGTTGCCATTGGCGGGAAGGAACGCACCAAGCAATACAGCACGGTGGTCTCGCTGGCCCCCAGCGCCACTGACTTCCTGTTGGTTCGCTTCCAGGCCGCGAACGTCCTCAAGGGCGTCACCGATGTGGACGACAGCCCGCTGGTGAAGGACAAGATTCGGGTGGTCAAGAACACCAAGCTCGACGCCGAGGCCCTCACCGCCCTGAAGCCGGACCTCATCGTCTACGACAGCCAACTATGGACCGAGCAAGCCTTGGCCCCCGCCAAGGCGACCGGCGCGGAGATGGTGGACATCAATGTTCAGAGCCTCGACGCTTATATCGAAAAGTCTTACGAATTGGCCAAGAAGTTTGGCAACGAACTGAGCGCCAGCGAGTACCTCGACGTGATTGATAGTGCCCGCTCTTCTGTGCGGGGCAACTTGGGCACGCTGGCCAAGCCCAAGGTCACGCTGCTTCTGGTTTCCAATGGCTACATGGTGGCCGGCTCCAAGAGCATGGCCGCCGACCTGATCCGCAACGCCCAGGGCGAATTCATTGGCCCGGATTCGGTCCGCTACGAAACCGTGAACGTCGAGTGGCTGCTACAAAATCAGCCCGACATCATCTTTGTGCTGGGCGAAGGTGCCGATAAGGTCCTCGCTGACCCCCGCCTCGCTCCGGTTTCGGCGGTCAAGACCCAAAACGTCTTCAACATCAACGAAACCCAAATGAGCCGCTACACCGCCATTGACCGTCTTATTACCTCGATAGGCTCGCGCGTGGTGGAGTGGGCCAAAAAGAACCAAGGCAACTAAGGCACATCTTCCGCTCGGCCCGGGCGGGTAGAACCAAAGCCTATGGCGCACGCCGAAATCGGGGTTTTTGGAGGGTCAGGGTTCTATTCCCTGCTGGAGGATGTCGCGGAGGTCAAGGTGGACACGCCCTACGGGGCACCCAGCGATGCCATCATGCTCGCCACGGTGGGAGGCCGACGCGTCGCCTTCTTGCCGCGCCACGGCCGCCGGCACACCATCCCGCCGCACAAGATTAATTACCGCGCCAACGTGTGGGCCATGCACAAGATGGGCTGCCAAGTCATCGTCAGCCCCTGCGCGGTGGGTTCGCTCCAACGGCATATCGAGCCGGGTTCCTTCCTCGTGGCCGATCAGTTTGTGGACCGCACCAACGGCCGCGCCGACACGTTCTACGACGGCCCCATAACGGCTCATGTCAGCCCGGCCGAGATGTATGACCCCAAGTTGCGCGAGCTGATGGTGAAGACCGTCACCGAGCACGGCATCGTCTGTCACAACGGCGGCGCGGTGGTTGTCATCCAAGGCCCGCGCTTTAGCACCAAGGCCGAGAGCAAGTGGTTTACGGACAGCGGGTTCCAAATCATCAACATGACGCAGTACCCCGAGGCGTACCTCTGCCACGAGCTTGGGATGGCGGTGGTCAACCTCAGCCTCGTCACCGACTTCGACTCGGGCATCGTCGCCGATACCGAAGCGGTCACCGCCCACAACGTGCTGGAAGTGTTCCTAAAGAATGCTGAAAACGCGCGGCAGGTTGTCCTCAAGTTCATCGAGGCCCTCCCCGCCGACCTCAGCCAGTTCGGATATCGAGAAAATCTTCAATGGACCCGGGGCGACGGACACGCACAGAGCCCTTTCGACGTCCGAATCTTCGAATGATTGCGTCGCTTGGTCTCTTTATAAGCGCGATGGCCGTCTCCGCCGCGCAGCCCCGCGATCTCGTGTTGCCGGAGCCCACCCCCATTCCGGCCGCCGCCTGGCCCCTGCCTGGCAACCAACAGGCCACCCTGGGCGCTGAGACCTTGCGCTTCCAAGAGGGGCAGATCGTGGGTCGTGTCCGCCAAGACGGGGGGTGGCTCGATGCCACCTCCCGCCCGGTAGACGCCAACGCGAGCCCCATTCGGATTCGAGTGGTGGTCATCACCCGCACATCGGTTTTGGTGCCCACCACCGCCGGTGCAGAAGTTCGCCGGGGCAACCTGGAGCAACCCCACCTCGCGACGATTCTGATGGGCCTGAGCCGGGCGCAAGCCATGCTCAGCGGGCTCTACGGTCGCCCGGTGCAGTTCGATCTCAAGACGGACCCCGTGTGGCACGGCATGGAGCGAGACCAAGCCTTTGGTAAGGAGTGGCTGGACGCGATACTCGGCCCGGCCTTGAACTTTGCGCCGTTCCCCACCGAAGGGCAAGTCGCCCCGGGCCCCTATGCGGCGGCTTGGGTTATCCACCCGGCCCTGCGCTCGGGCGTTGAGTTCCACACGGTGCGCGGCACCCCGGTCGTCTCTCTTCCCTATCACACCTACAGCCAAGGGCGGCACCCGCACGCGTTCGAATCCACCCTTGTGCGCCTCTTTGCTATGCAGCAGAAAATGGCGTACACCGAGGCTGAAGTTCCGGCCTGGGAGCCATTCGACGGCGACGCCCCCACCACCACGCTGGGCACCACGTTCCCCATTGGTCAGCGCTGGGCATCCCTGGCGGGTAGTGCCCCGCTCCCGCTTCCCGGACCGCGCATCAACACGCGCACCCTCGCCGCGATGGCGGGCGACGAAGATGTTGTGTTCGCCGGCGAAGGCCTTCCCGGCATGCTCGGCCAATTCGGGGCTATGTCGCTGGGTGGCCAGCATTTCCTTTTTGCCCGCCCGGGGTACGAAGATTTGGTCGCCACGCGCTGGCCGAATGCCACCGTCGTGGGTCATATCAAGGACTTTGAACGCACCGATCGCGTGCTGATCGTCTACCGGCTCCCTGAGCGGGCCATGGGCCTGACCGACGCCGAGATTCTTGGCCTGACCCCCCAGCCTGTGGCGGCGGCCGCCGAAGCCACGCCCCGTGCCTGGGGTTACTTCTCCGTGGCACCGAAGGCCGGCACTGCCGATGCCTTTACCATCACCCGCACCGACCCGTATCCGCGCGGCGAAGTGGTGTTGGGCAACTTCGAAGGTGACCAGGGTCTTATCCGCCTTAACCTGCGGTTCGAAACCCCCGAGGACCGCTACGCGCTCCACGTCTACAATGGCGAAGGCAACCTCGTGGGCGAAGCGCTGCTCACCGGGCAGATGAGCCGCGACCTCGTAGCGGTGGCCAATGACCCCATTCAGTACAACCTCTTTGAGCGACGGGTGCCCGTCGACGGCCAGTGGCACGAGGTGAAGATTCCGCTTGCCCAGTTCCCCGGCGCCAAGGAGCTTCGACTCGGTGCGACTTCCCAGGGCCAACTCCACACCCGCCCGCAAGGTGCCTGTGTGGTCGAATTCACCCGACCGGTAGTCATCCCCGATGATGGCTCCGTAGCCGCCCTTCCGCGCTACGCGCCTCCGGCCCGCCCGTGGGAAGGGGTGGACGAAACTCAACTCGAACCCGTAGTGCGCACGATCCTAGAAGGTCAAGACGCCACCCTTTGGCCGTGGGCCCTGGAATTCATCCGGCAGTTCCCGCTGGGTGACGGCGTCGCTCTCATCGGGCGCAAGACCACCGACCCGAACCCGATCATCCACACGATGGCCATCCTGGCCCTCAAGGAGCAGCCGAATAGCGCGGAAGCCATGCGGGCACTCATCGCCCCGCGCAACCCGGGCTACGCCCGATCCTTTGCCGCCGCGACCTACGCGGGCCAATGGATGGCCACCGACATCCCGCAACTGGGTCAGGCTCTGGGCGAAAGCACCTGGTGGGAACGGTATCAGCCGGTCCGCGCCATTCAGCAAGTGGGCGGCCTCACCGCCGACGCGATTCTGGGGGTGATGCTCCAAGACCCTGACCATGCCGTGCGCTACGTCGTCGTCGATGGCTGGGTGCCCAGCACCGACCTGGGCTGGCGACGCATCCTCTTTGCGGCCGTCAATGACCCCAGCGAGGCCGTCCGCGAAGCCAGCCGCCTGCAACTCCTGAAGGCCCCCACCGAGGAACTCGTGGCTGAGGGCTTGGCGGGTGTGAATGACGAAAGCCCGGCGGTGCGCGCCGCCATGCTCAAGCAGCTCACCGTCGGCCAGCACCGCGACAAGTTTGTGCGCGCTCTGCGAGATCCGCACCCGATGGTGCAGGTCACGGCCCTCCAGGCCTTGCTGACGGCCGAACAGAACCCCACCGTGGAGGAATTGCGGCCGTTGTTCGCAACGGGTGTGCCCGACGTGATGCAGGCGGTGGTGCAAGCGCTGCAGGCCAACAAAGCGGGCCTGACGGATGCGGACCGCGAAACCCTGCGGGCCACGCCGGTCAAGACCTTGCTCCCGGCGATTCAGCAAATCCTCGAAGGTCCGTAAACGGAACGAAACTTGCGTCCTTCTCGTTGGAACCACTAACCCATGTCGTCGCGTCGCTCGAGTCTTCCGGTTGCCCTCACCATCTGCGCCATGCTAGTGGCCTTGGGGGCGGGTCACCGCGTTCGGCAATCCATCGAGATGGGTTCGTGGGGGAGTAGCCGCCCGCTCGTCGAGAGCATGGACGGCCAATTGGCATCCGCCGAAATCAAAGGCGTCTCCCCGGACACCAAGGGCTTCTTTGACCTCATCACCCTGCTCGATACCGTCTACGTGGACGAGCTGAAGGACAAATCCGAGCTCGGAGCCGGGGCCGTCCGGGGCATGATCAACCGCCTCGAAGACCCCGATTCGCAGTATTACGACAAGGAAGGATTCGCTCGGTTCCAGGGTCGCCTGAAGGGTGAGTTTGAAGGCGTGGGCGTTGTCCTCCGCACCGATCTCAACCCCGCTGTCAAGAAAGCGGCCGAAAAGGAAGACGAGGAGGCGGGAGATCCGCTCCTGATGATTCCGGACCTGTTGATCGCCGATGTCATCCCGGATAGCCCCGCGGAGCAAGCCGGCCTCAAGCCCGGCGACCGAATCCTCGGTGTGAATGGCAAGTTCCTGCTCTCGGGCGGCGATGTGAAGGCCCTGCGCGACCTGCAGGAGCGAGCCGATGGCGACCCCAAGGCCGCCGAAGCGCTGGAGAAGATGCGCAAGAGTCTGGAGGACCGAGTGGAGGAATCCACCAGCATCGCCAAGGCCGCCGAGTGGCTGATGACGGGCCGCGAAGGCAAGATTTCGATGGAAGTGCAGCGGGGGACAGACGCCGCCAAGACGTTCAGCTACACCATCCCCAAGGGCGCCATTCAACTCCCCGCCGTGACCACCCGCGACGACGGCACCTGGTCGCTCAACCTCATTTCGGGCGCCAGCAAGGAGCTTGCCCTCGCTCTGGAATCCGGTGAGCTCAAAGTGCTGGACCTGACCACCAACATCGGCGGCGACCCGCGAGAGGTTTTGGGGGTGTTGCAGCTTTTGGCACCGGGGCAAGACCTGGGGGCCATCACCAATCAGAGCGGTCGCCAGCTCAAGGAACTGAAGACAACGGGCGAGCCGAAGCCCATCGCCTTTAAGGTGCGGGCCAACAAGAACTTGCACGGCGCTCAGGCCATTCTCGCCCGGGCTCTCGTCAAGGCGGGGGCCACGCTCGAAGGGCAACTGCCCGACGCCCCTGACCATTGGATCGAGGCGTTTACTCTGGCCGATGGTAGCGGCTACACGCTCGTCACGGGTCTCTATGGCGACCTGAAATCACTGGTGAAGAAGTCATGAAGAAAGTCCCCGGTTTCCTGCTCGCCATTGTGGGCTGCGCCGCGATGTTCAGCGGCGGCTTCGTGTGGTCCGACGTGGTGGGCGGCCGCGCCCCGGCGTTCGATCGAATGAACAGCATTGGCCAGCCGACGCAAGCGGCGACGACCTTTGCCCCCACCGAGGTGTTCCGCCAAAACTTCGGCATCATCCGCGACCATTACGCCTTCAACATCAATGACGACGAGGTGCGCTACGGCGCGATGGCCGGCATGATGGCCTCGCTGGGCGACCCTCATACGGTGTTCTTCGAACCCCGCCTGGCCGAGAATTTTGCCGTCGAAACCACCGGCAACTTTGAAGGGATCGGCGCGCGCCTGCAGCCCAATGCGATGGGGGCCAAGATCGTGACGGTGTTCCGCGATGGTCCGGCCGATCGGGCCGGCGTGAAGGGCGGCGACATCATCATTTCGGTGGATGGCGAATCCGTCGCCGGCGTGAATGTGGACGACATCGTGAGCAAGGTGCGTGGCCCCGCCAAGACTCGCGTCATCCTGGGCATTAGCCGCGAAGGCGAGTCTCAGCCGCTTTCCATCACCGTGCCCCGTGGCCGGGTAGTGGTGCCAAACGTGGAGGACAAGATGATTGCCGACGGCACCGTGGGCTACATCTCCATCGCACAGTTCAGCGATGCCGTGAGCCAGCAATTTGATGAAAGCATCGAGCGGGTGCGCCGCGAGAATCCGGACGGCATTGTGATTGACCTGCGTGGTAACCCGGGCGGCCTGCTGGAACGCACCGCCGAGATGCTGGGCCGCTTTGAGGAAGGTGCCACTGTGGTGACCATGCGCAAGCGCGATGGCCAACCGGAAGTGGTGCGCAGCCCTCGGGGCCGCTCCCTGCGCTGGGAAATGCCGGTCGTGATTCTTATCAACGAGGCCTCCGCCAGTGCCAGTGAGATTTTTGCCGGCGTGTTGCACGATTACAACCGCGCCACGCTCATTGGCGAGCACACCTACGGCAAAGCCAGCGTCCAGCAGGTCTATCCCATCCGGGGCGGATCGGGCGCGAAAGTAACCATCGCCCGCTACTACCTGCCCAAGAGCTCCGATATCTCTCGGCGCGTGGATGAGGATGGTCAGTACATCTCTGGCGGACTCGCCCCGGATATCGAGTTAGAACTTGACCTCAAGCCGGGCGGTTCGCTGGGCGACGAGAAGTCGGACAACCAACTCGCCCGGGCGATTGAGTTCATCCAAAAGGGCCGCTAAATTCAGCCAACGAGAAAGTCGGCGGTGGTGATCGGGAGCGTTTGCTCCAGGTCCACCGCCTTGACGATCTCGGGCTGATACGCAAACACCCGCTGAGCCAAAAACGCCGTGTGGTCTTCGCGCACCTGCGTCACCCCGATGATGGTGACGTAAGGCGAACACACAATCGCGTGGCCATCCCGCCGGTAAACGGCATCAAAGCAGGTGACATTCAGCAGGCCGGTCTCGTCTTCGAGGTCGAAAAACACCACCCGCTTGCCGCTGGGCGTGGGCGGGAAGCGCAGCCGAATGGGGTTGCCCACCACCATCACTTTCTTACCATTGGGTTGGCGGCGGGCCTCCCAGGTGGTGAGCCCACCCCGTCCGCTCACCCGCTCCCGCTCAAACGCCATGAGGTGCTGGTGCACATCCAGTCCTAGTAAGGCGCGCTCGCGGATCGCCTTCTCCTCCGGCGTGAAGTCCGTCATCTCGGGCAGGGTGGGCGGTGGCACATCCAGTTCTAACCCGCCCGAAACCGCGCCCCGCCACGCGAGCCAGTCCGGCACCGCGCACAGCAACGCCCGCCGGTGAGGATGCAGGGCGTCCAGCCCCCCGCACTGGATGAGGGTCTCCAATTCATCGCGGTTCAGCGCCACCCGCCGCACAAAATCCGCCACTGAGAGGTACGGCTGCCCCGCCACAATCGCCGCGCGGGCGGGGGCACTCAGCCCCTTCAGCGCCGTCAGCGCCAGCCGAATCCCCCCGCTCGGCACCCCGAGTTTCGGGTCATCCTCGGCCACAATGTCCTCCACCGCGTAGTCCTCGGTGCTGCGGCTCACATCCAGCGGCAAAATTCGAATGCCCCGCGTGCGCGCCTCATTGGCGATGGTGCACGGGCCGTAATAGCCCGCCGGTTGCGCCTGCAGCAGCGCGGCAAAGTAAGGTCCGGGGAAGTTCTGCTGGCACGCAATGGAGCGCACCGAAATCTCGGCGAAGGCCAGCGCGTGCCCCTGCGCAAAGCCGTACCCCCGGAACCCCGCCGCCATATCCACCGCTTCGGCCGCTACCGCCTCGGTGTAGCCCCGGTCCACCGCCCGCTGGATCAGCTGGGGCCGCAGCACCTGCCCGTAATCCTCCCGCCGCCGCTTGTGGATCTCCTCCCGGATCTCCTCCGCTTCCCCGCTGGTGCACCCGCAGAACACCTGCAGCAGTTGGTCCACTTGCTCTTGGAATACCAAGATGCCGTAGGTGTTGCCCAGGATGCGCTCAAAATCAGGGTGGCTGAGTTGATAGCTCTTGGTGCCCCGGCGACGGCCAATCAGTTCGTTGATCTTTACCGCGCCCCCCACGCCCGGGCGGATGCCCGCCTGCACCAGGCTCGCATCCGTTAGGTTCATCGTTTGCAGGCGCATGTGGGCTTGCCGCATGGCGGGCGAAGCCGATTGCGGGATGCCCACCAGTTCCCCGCTGCGCATGGCCTGATAGGTGTGGGGGTCATCCAGCGGCAGGTTCTCCACCCGGAAATCTAGGTGCTGCAGGCGCACCCGCTCCTGCGTGCCGGAGAGCACATCTTGCCCGCGCAGGCATAGGATGTCGAACTTATCGAAGTAGTGCTTGGCGCTGCGCTTATCCCACTGGATGATGCGCAGGTTGCCGTCTTCCTGGTCGCCCGCCGACCACTGCACCGGCACCGTATCCGCCAGCGGCCGACGGGAGACAATGACGCCCGAAGAGTGCGCCCGGATATTGCGCGGCACATCCGCCAGCACCGTAGAGAGGCGGAACACCCACTCTAACCTTTCGGTGGAAATGCCACTGTCTCTCAGCTCGGGGCGTTCGCTGATGTTGCGCGCCAGGCGCTCCGGGTCAATCCCCCCGTGCACCCGCTTGGCAATAAAACCAATGGCATCGGTAGGCAAACCTAGCGCCTTGCCTACCTCCCGCAGGATGCCACGCGTGCCGTAAGCGCCAAAGGCCGCCACCGTCGCCACGTGGTCCACCCCGTACTGGTGGATCATGTAGTTGCGCACGTCATCGCGGCGGTGCGCCTCAAAATCCATGTCAATATCCGGGCGCTTACTCCCGTCATCCGGCAAAAAGCGGTCGAAGTGCAAGCGGTGCGTAAAGGCATCAATGCGGCTGATGCCCAGGCAGTACGCCACCGCGCAATCCACCACCGACCCCCGCCCGCTGAGCAGGATGCCCTGGTCGCCCGCCCACCGCACCAGGTCGGCGGCCATGAGAAAGTGCCCCGCAAACCCCAGCCGGATGATGCGATCCAGCTCCCCATTCAGCCGCCGGTGCAGGGCCTTGGTGGGGTTGCTGTGCCTCAGCGCGGCCCCGCTCATCACCGCCGCCCGCAGGGCTTGGCTCTCGTCGGCGGCCATGGGCGGCAGTTCCGTGCGCCGGGGCAGCAGGTCGTCGTCGCACATCTCCGCCACGCGGTGCGTGTTCGCCACCAGGTCGGGGCGATCCTGATAGCGCGTCAGCATCTCGGCCGGCGGGCACAGGTAGCGCTCGGCATTCAGCGCCCGCAGGGGGCGGGGGCGGGGTTGCGGCTGGTCGGGGTGGCGCGTAGGCTTGCGCCCGAAGAGCTCTTCCACCGTAGCCAGGGTCGCGCTGCACAGGGCCACATCCTGCGCCGGAAACTGGTCCAACTCCGCGTGGGTCACCGGCCCGCCCGCCACCGGCGTCACGCCCAGCGCCTCGGCGAGTTGCAGCAGGCGGTAACTGCAGTTCCACTCCCAGGGTTCAAACGTGCGCTCCACTTGCACAAACACCCGCTCCCGCCCGTAGAGTTTCACCAATTGGTTGAGCCGGTCTTCCGCCTCTTGCAAGTTGCCGGCCTGCAGGGGCCGGTCCACCCACCCCGCGCTGCCCCCGGTGAGCACCAGCACGTCCTGCGTGTATTCCCCCAAGAGCGCCCGCGAACCCAGCGGATACAGGCGCGGATGCCGCAAATGGCAGTGGGTGACGAGGTGCGAAAGCGAGCGATAGCCCGCCGGCGTCATCGCCACCAGCACCAGGTCGCCGCCCTCCACCATCTCGATCGTGGTGCCAATCAGCGGCTTCACCCCGCACTGCCGCGCATCCCGCGCAAACTCCACCACCCCCGCCAGCGACATCCGGTCGGCCAGCAGCGCCGAAGGGATGCCCACTTGCGCCGCCCGCCGCGCAATCTCGGTGGCAAACATCACGCTCCGCCCAAAGGAGTAGCCCGAGACGGCGTGCAGCAGTGTGTAGTCCGTCGCCCCGCTCCGGTACTGCGGATACACGGGCTCGCGGATCATCCCGTTGGCCCGCCGCACCTTCTCGTCACGGGTTTTGCGCGGGCGCAGCAGCACATCCTCCCGGTGCGCGTAAGGGTCCACGTCCAGCGTCACCGGCGGCGCCCCGCTTACCAATCGCGAGAGCGGCGTGATGTCCTCGTGCACGCGCCCCCGGTGGTCACGCCAGCGCAGAACCTCGCGTGGCACTTCGCCTTCCCACCACGCGCCCACCTCGCGCCACCGCGCCAGGATCTCACGACCAGCCAATCGCGTCACTCCACTGGCGCAGCCACCGCTCGCGCCGACTGATCTCGATCTCGCACGCCCGCTTGATGGTGCCCACCCCCATCGCCGCCACCACCCGCGCCCGGGCCGTCTCGGCGGCATCCTGCCGCTCGGATGAACCCACCATTTGGTCGAGTTGCCTCTGTACCCGCTTCGCCCCCTGCAATCGAGGCAAAGAGAGCGTGGCGCGCACCGGCGGCCACGGCAGCCCCCGGTCCACCACTTGCCGGTAGAACACGCGCAACGGGTGCGCCTGCGCCACCGGCTTCGCCAGTTGCCGCCGGTACGTCACGGTCTGCCCCTCCTCGTTGGTCATCGTCAGCCACAGGGTGCTGGCCATGCGGTCGTGCCGCGCCAGGCGCAGGGCTAGGCGGTGCGCCATCTCATCCCCGGCCAGTTCCAGCGCCATGCGGTCCTCGCACCCGGCCCCGAAATCCCACCTTTCGGTGTAAGCCTCCGGCGGGTAGTTGGGGGTCAGCGCCCCCGGGTCCGCCCCCTGCGCCAGTTGCTGCACCCACCACGCCCGCTTCCCCACCGCCCGGGTCAAGGCAGGCAGGGGCAACTGCGCCACCACCCCCAGCCGCCGGTAGCCCAGTAGCTTGAGCCGGTCACGCTCTTCGGGGGTCAGTTCCGTCAGCCAGTCCACGGGCCAGCGTGCCAGTTCGCTCGGCTCCACCTCGCCACCGCCGTAAACCCCCAGGTCCAGGGCATCCGGGGGCACCTCCACGCGCACGGCATCCGCCATCCAGGCTGCCCTGGCCAGTCCCATGGCCACGCCCCCCGGCCCCGACCGCCGCACCGCCCGCGCCATCTCCCCCGCCACCTCGCGCGGGTCGGGGTGGGCGCGCAGGTCCACCAGGGCCTCCGCCGGGCTGCGCACCACAATCAGGTCACTGTAGGCCAGCAGCGCCCGCCACCAGGTGGCCGCCCGCCGCCGCGCCTGGGCCATATCCACCGCCACGTATTGGCCATCCTCCCGCAAGATCGCCTTCGCATCGGCCAGCCCCCCACCCACTTGCACACCCCGCTGCAGGGCGGCGGGGGTGGCGTCGCGCACCGTGTCTCCGTCAAAGATCACGGTCGGCACGGCCGGGTCATGTTCGGCCGCGTAAAAGCCCGGGCGAAAGAGGCTGACTATCATATAGACTTACGTCTACTATTATGCGCATCTCGCCTGGTGATTAGTAGACTATTATCTACTATTTTTCAAAAGACGCGGGGATAACTCCGCTCCGCCCCGAGGGCTCACACCGGCAGGCCGGCGCGCCGATACCGCTCGCGCACTTCCGCCGTTGCCGTGGCAAAATCCACCATCGGCAGGGTCAGCGCCTTCGGCCCCCATCGCCGCACAAACGCGCCATCACGGTCGTAAGTGCGCGCCTGTTTCTCCACATCAAACACCCGGAACGGCACCGGATCGTGCCCGATCCCCGCCACGTACTGCCAGTTGCCGTAGTTGCTCGCCGGGTCGCAATCCACCAGTTGGGATTCAAACCACCGCGCGCCCCACCGCCAGTCCACCCCCAGCGTCTTCACCAAGAACGAGGCCACCACCTGCCGCCCCCGGTTGCTCATATAGCCCGTGGCCGCCAGTTCGCGCATGCACGCATCCACCAGCGCGTAGCCCGTGGTCCCCGTGCGCCAGCGCTCAAAGTCATCCCGGTCGCGCCGCCACGCCACCCGCGCCTGCCGGATCCCCCCGTCCAAGAACAAGTCCCGCCCGTGCGCCCGCGCCGACCAGTGGAAAAAATCGCGCCACAGCAGTTCAAACCCCAGCCAGTAGGTGCTCTCGTTCGCCCCGCGCTCCTGCTCGTAGCGCTTCACCTCGTGCCATACCCGGCGCGGCGACAACGCCCCGCACGCCAGCCACGGCGAGAACTTGCTGCTGTCATCCTCGTTCAGCAAGCCGTTCCGGGTCTGCTTGTAAACCGCCAGCCGGTCGGTCTGCCACAGGTAATGGTTCAGCCGGGCCAGGCCCGCGCGTTCACCACCCGCATAGCGCCCCGCCGCCTCCCGGGGCACCGGCGGCACCTCCCACACCGGCTCGCACTTCACCCCCACCAGCCCCGTCTCAAGAACAGCCTCCGGGCGCACCCGCACCGACTTCTCCACCCGCGAGCGGTACTGCGTGAACACCCGGGGTAGTGCCGGCACCGCAAAGGGCAAATCATCGCGGTGATGCAGGGTGTCGGCCGAGGAAAACTGCACCCAAACCCCTTGCCGCCGTAGCCGCAGGGCCAGACGCTTCTCCAATTGCACCTCGTCCCAGGCGGGCTCCGTGTGCGCCCAAACCTGCTGCACCTCCCACCGGGCGGCTTCCTCCGCCACGATGGTTTCGGGGTCCCCCAACCGCACCCGCAAGGTCACGCCCCGCGCCGCCAGTTGATCTCGCAGGTCCGCCAAGGTCTCGGCCAAGAACCGCACCCGATGCGACCCCATCCGCGGCCAACCCAGTCGCGTCGTGCGCATCCAGGCTTCTTCCCACACAAAGAGGGCGACCACTGGGTGCCCCTTCGCCGCCGCCTGGGCTAGCAAACCGTGATCGTGAACCCGCAAATCACTACGGAACCAAAGCAAGACCGACCCGGTGGACATATTCGTACTCTCCTACGAAAGGTCCACCCGGGTCGGCGCGAGGAGGGAACGCGGCGAAGGGCTATTGCCGCGTTCCAACTATTTGCGATGACTAGGCGCTGGCTTTTTCGATCACTCGGCGCGAAAGCACAACCACTTCCCCGAGGTTCTCGATCTGGTCTTCCACCAGCATCGCGCTGGCCGAAACCTGCTGCACTTGCGCGCTCAGCACTTGCGCCGAGGCACTCATCTCTTCCGTCGAGGCCGAGTTCTCCTCGGCGATCGCGGCGAGGTGATCCAGCGAGCTTTCCGCCGACGAAATCTCTTGCGAGACCGTACTAATCAGCGCCAGATTCTCCGCCAGCACTTGCTGCACGGTGCTCATGGCTTCGTGCAGTTCGGTTTGCCGGGTCGCGGCGCCTTCGCCCAGGTCGGCAATCTTAGAGAGTGCCACGGTCGCTTCGTCCGTCAGCTGCGCCACGTCTTGCACGTCGTCTTCCGTCGTCATCATGGCCTTGCGGGTCGCCGCACTCTTGGTCAGCATGACCTCGATCAGCTCCTGAATCTCTTGCGTCTGCCGGGCCGTGTGCTCGGCCAGCTTGCGCACTTCGTCGGCCACCACGGCAAATCCTCGGCCGTGCTCGCCCGCTCGGGCGGCTTCGATGGCGGCGTTCAGCGCCAGCAAGTTGGTCTGGTCCGAAATCTCCTCAATGGTGCGCACAATATCGCTCACCTTGTCGGCCTGCTCGTGCACTTCCTTCACCCCTTCCGAGGTCAAGAGCACCGCATCCTTCACCCGCGCCAGCACTTCCACGCGCTCCTTCAGCTGGGTCCAGATCGCCCCGTGCTGGATGATCTGGCTCATGCTGGTGTCCATGTTCTCCAGCGCCACGACGGCTGTGCGAACCACATCTTCCATGCGCTTGGCACCTTGGTCCAGGCTCACGCCCGACCGCGAAATGCGCCGCATGCTTTCTTGCGCTTCGTTGGCCACCATGGCGGCATTGGTGGCGGTTTCGCCCAGTTGCTCCGTCACCAAGGCCAGGTCTTGCAGACCCGAGCCGGCCTCCACCGCGACCTCGCGCAGTTGCGAGCCGCTGGCCGAGAGTACACCGCTGATGTCCGTGCTCTTGCCGACCACGTCTTCGAATTCCGCCACAAAGCCGTACTTCACGTACGCTTCCAGAATCAACGACTGGTCGAGGTTGAACCCCTTCTGCAGCGACGTAAGGGCCCGGTTAAGATGCCACGGCTTCCACCAATACGCCTGCACAATGCGCCGCGTGATTACTTGGTAGTAAGTCGACATCGCGCCGAAGAACCACTGCGGCGAGAGTCCAATCCGTGCGTGCACCGCCCCGATATGCGAACGGCTTTCGAAGTAGGCTCTGTCGAACTTGCCTTCCAGCAGAGTCTCAAAGTAGACCGGGTTGGTCCTCTTCAAGCGCTCGACCGACGAGCCCGCGTTTTCGATGACGTCAATCGCCTCGTCAAACTTGCCGAGGTGGTCGTAGAACGCATCCACGATCTCGGTCATACGCCGTCCGATCAGGCCGCGCAAGCTGCGCAAGGCTCGTCGGTCAGTATCATCGATGCGAAACAGTTCAAGACGTTGCTCGTCTTCGAATATCCTTTCTTTCAATGTAGTCTCCCCGTAAGGGAGACAAACTCCGTTTCCTCATTGGCTCCCTACTGGGAGATTTGGCAGGTCGCATAGCGATCTTTACCCCCCTACTTGTGCGGGGGACGAGCTTATTCTTGTCCTTTGAGCTTATGACGTGGGAACGGCGTCTTCCGGAAGCGGCATCGAGGCCAGCACGTCGCGGGCATCCACCGGGTTCTCCACCGTCTCGTCCTTCAGGATTCGCCCGTCGCGGAACCGGAGGATCCGCTTGCAGTGGTGGGCCACTTCCTCTTCGTGCGTCACGATGACCACCGTTTTGCCCGCGCGGTTGAGCTCTTGGAACAAGGCCATGATCTCCTCGCCCGTGCGGCTGTCCAGGTTCCCGGTCGGCTCGTCGCCCAGGATCATCACGGGGTCCGTGACGATGGCGCGCGCAATGGCCACGCGTTGCTGCTGACCCCCGGAGAGTTCGTTCGGCTTGTGGTCCAGGCGCTGGCCCAGTCCCACTCGCTCCAGGGCGATCTTGGCTTGCGTCGAACGATCCTTCACCCCGGCGTAGAGCAGCGGTAGCTCCACATTCTTCATCGCCGTGGTGCGGGGCAGCAGGTTGTAGTTCTGGAACACGAACCCGATGTACTTGTTCCGAATCTCCGCCAGGGCGTTGTCGTTCAGCTGAGAGACCTCTTGGTTGTCCAAGAAATACTGCCCGCCACTCGGTCGGTCGAGACAACCCAGGATGTTCATGAACGTGGACTTGCCCGAACCCGACGGCCCCATGATCGCCACGAACTCGCCTTCCTGAATCTCCACCGAGACATCCCGAAGTGCGTGGACAATCATGTCCCCCATTTCGTAGCGCTTGGCCAGATTTTCGACTTTGATGACGGTGTTCATGGACGATCCTAAAGGGTCAGCGGGGCTTACTCGTGCCGGAGGGCCTCGATCGGTTGCAGGTTACTCGCTCGGATGGCCGGGTACAGGCCAAAGAAAACCCCCACAACGGATGCAAACCCGAAGGCGCTGAGAATCGCGGTCTGGTCAATCACCGGCGGCACCTGAAGCAGCCCGGCCACAAACCGAACGCCCAATTGCCCGAGGATGATGCCGAGGAGACCCCCCAGCAGACACATCACCACGCTTTCCATCAAGAACTGCGAGAGAATGCTGCCGCGCGTTGCGCCGATGGCCTTGCGTAGGCCGATTTCCTTTGTGCGCTCGGTGACCGACACCAGCATGATGTTCATGATGCCGATGCCCCCGACAAGGAGCGAAACCGAGGCAATCCCGGCGAGGAGCAGAGAGAGCAAGCGGGACTGCGTCTGAATCGCCTCGAGCGATTCGGCCTGGTTAAAGACCCGGAACAGAGCCTCGCCCGACGCATTGCGCCGCGTGGAATACAGCACCTTCGTGATGTCGTCCAGAGTCACGTTCATCAGGTCACTGTTGATGGCCTGCGCCGTGATGTAGCTAATCCGGTCGCGGGTGCCCAGCAAACGGTAAGCCGCCGTGTTAAACGGGATGTAGACCTGGTCGTCCGGGTTCATCATCCCCGAGCCACCCTTGTAGTCCACCACGCCCACCACTTCGAACGGCTGGTCGCCAATGCGGATGGTCGTCCCCACGGCGTTTTCACCTTCGTAAAGGCGACTGTAGACCTCGTAGCCCAGCACAGCCACCCGGTTCTGCATGATCTCGTCTTCCTGAGAATAGAAGCCGCCCTCAATCATCTTGCGGGCGTTCTCGATGATCTGGATCTCAGGGCGCGCGCCAATCACGTTGGTGCGGTGCGTGTTGCCGCCGAACTTCACCGTCCCGGAGTTGCCGCCGCGTCCACGCACCACCGGGGTGATGAGTTGGACGTGGGGCACCATCCGCTCAATGCGCTCGACGTCGGAGAGGCGCAGCGTGCTGTCGTTGTTGTCGCCGCCACGGCCTCGCCCCCAGTCCGGCATCACCGAAATCCGGTTCGAGCCCATGATCTCCAGCTGCTCAAGCGACTTGCGCTTGGTGCCTTCGCCAATGCCAATCATGGCGATGACCGAACCCACCCCGATAATGACGCCCAGCATAGTGAGCGCCGACCGGAGTTTGTTCGCGGCCACGGCCCGGATGGCCATATCGAGGGTTTCGAAGATCATCATCGTCGTTGCGGTCCTTGTCCACCGGCACCGGCCGTAAAGCCGCCGCCCTGTTGCTGTTGCTCGATGCGTTGCTGGCGTTCGCGAAGCTGCTGCAGGTTGATTTCAGCGATGACAACTTCCTCGCCTTCCTTCAGCCCTTCCAACACTTGGTAGCCGTCGTTGCCGAGTTCGCCGAGCTTCACTTCCCGTCGCTCGGGCTTCATCGGGTCGCTCGACTTCACGCGAACGTACGTCTTGCCACCTTCGCGCTGGACCGCTTGTTGCGGCACCAGCAGCACGTCCTTGATTTCGATCTGAATGAACTCACACGTGGCGCTCATCCCTGGCTTAAGCACTTGGTCAGCCACGGCCGTGCTACGCGGGGCATTCGCACCCGGCGCTCCGGCACCACCACCCGTGCGGTTCCCGCCCGGCATACCGCCCGTTCGCGGAGCCCCCGTGGCCCCCGCGCCCGGTCGTCCGGTTGCCGGTTGATCCGGAGCTGAAGTCCCTTCGGCACTCGGTCGTTGCCGACCCGAACCTTGTCCGGCGCCGGGGCCACCCTGGCCCTGCGGTCGTTGACCTTGACCTCGACCCTGGCCTTGAGCTTGGCCTTGAGCCGCACCTTCCGGTCGTCCGCCGCGATCAGCCTGCCGGCTGGTGGCACTGCCACTCGCCCGGCCGGCACCCGCCGCGCCCGGACCACCGGCCGCACCGGCACTCGGGGCGCCACCCGGGGCTCCCCCAGGGGCCCCACCGGGGGCACCGCCGCCCATTCCGGGGCGACCGCCTCCGCGACCCGATCCGGCTTCCTCACTCACGACTTCCACCCGCACGCGGATGTTCGTCACGCCGTTCTGGTTCACCGCGCTCGGGAATATCTTGCGGACTACGCCGCGCCATCGGCGTTGGCCGTAGGCTTCCACCGTAATGCGAACCGGCATCCCGATCTTGACGGACGAGATATCACTCTCATCCACATTGACCTCGACGAACATCTTGCTCGTGTCGGCGATTTCAACAATCTGCGCTCCTTCGGCAAAGGCACTCGTGGCGGGCGGCACAATCGTGCCTTCTTCAAGGTACTTCTGCGTCACCACCCCAGCGCGGGGTGCGGAAACCGTGGTTTCTTCAAGCTGTTGCTGTGCGTTCTGAGCACTCACCCGGCTTCGAACCGCACTCGATTGCGCGCTCTGGAGGTCGGCTCGGCGCAATTGCACGTTCGCGCGGTTGATTTCCGCCGTCTTTAGCGCAATCTCCGCTTGCTCCACCGCCTTCTGGGCGTCCTGCACATCGCGTTGAGATTGACCGAGGCGGATCTCACCGGCTTCGGTTTGCCGAAGCGAGGACTTGGCCTGATCCACTCGAGTTTGCTGGGTGCGCAGGGCAATCTCCAGTTCGCTTTCCAGCGTGCTCATGCGTTGCTGGGCCACCAAGAAGCTACTGCGAGAACTCTGTTCGTCGCTCGCGGCCCGATCCAGGTCCGCCTTGCTGACATAGCCTAATTCGTAAAGCTGCTTCGCACGCTCATGGGCGGCCTGGCTGGTCTCGTACTGCGTACGCGTCCGCTCGAGGGCTGTTTCGGCATCTCGGCGGCGTTGCGGCAGGTCGACTTCCTTCAGTTGCTTCATCGCCTCTTCGGCGGCTCGGACACTGGCCCGGGCATTTTCCAACTGAGCCCCGTACGTCATCGGTTCGGCCTTCGCCGCTTCCTGTGCATTCTTCAGGCGAATCTTGGCCTGATCTAGTCGAATGCGCGCATCTCTAACCGATTGCTCGACGTCCTGGACCGTTCGGCTCGCCGTGATCTCGGCGGAGCGAACCCGGGCCTCGGCGCCAGTGAGGTCGGCCTGGGCCTGCTCCACGAGCGTACGCGTATCACGGGGGTCGATAAGGGCGATAAGATCACCGCGGTTGACGACGGACCCTTCCTCCACAGCAAGCCGAACGACCGTCCCCCCCGCCTTACTACGAACCGTAACGCGGGTGAGCGGGACGAGGTTGCCCGTGCCACTGGTTGAGCGAAACAATTCACCTTTCGATACCGGAGCGTATCGAAATTCCACTTCGGCACCACCCTGCGTGTTGTTACGCAAGGTGTACCACCCGGCCGCCCCCAAGACGACCAGGGCTGCCACGACCCCTACTGTTGTTTTGTTCATTCCCCTACTGATTCTTCGACTGGCTCACCCGGAATCGGATCCCCGACGGCAAGGTCCAGTCGGACTTCGCTTATCAATAGGTCATACAGGCTTTGGACAAAATTTGTTTCCGCTGTCACCAAAGTCACCTGGGCGGTGAGCACATCAATGACGTCACCCGCCCCGAGCTGCAGCGACTTGCTGGCCGCGTCGTAGTTTTCCTGGGCAGCCTGCAATGCAAGCTGGCTGGCCTCAAGGATCAACCCGTTCTGGGCGTACGACTTGTAGGCGCTTTCCACTTCGGCCACCACATCGCGCTCGGTTTGCTGCAAGGAGGCAAGTTGGGCTTCCAGCGAGAGCTCGCTCCCGCGCACTTCCGCCCGGCGGCTGTCGCCATCGTAAACCGGCATGCTAGCTTGGAACACCAGTTGCGGGCGATCGCTCACGTCCTCGTTAAAGGTGCGCGTGTACTGCGCATTCAGGCTGTATTGCACGCCCACGTTCAGCTTGGTCAGCCGCAGGGCGACTTGGCTCTGCTCCACGCGCTTGCGTTGCGCCACCAGGTCGGGGCGGGTTTCCAGGGCCTTGTTCACCAGCGATTCCAGATCGCGCTCTTCCGGCCGTCGATTCGGGTCGGTCTGGGAATCGAGTTCCGGGAGTTCACCCGTGCTCCATCCCAGCACCGCCTTGAGGTTAGCCAGGCTATTCGTGACGTTATTTTGGGCTTGCAGCACGCTGGCTCGGGAGTTGAGCAGGTCGGCGCGCGCTTGCAACACATCTCGGCGCGGGATCGCCCCGATGGCCGGGTCGGCGCTGATTTCGGCTTGCTTCAGCAGTTCTTCCGAGCGCTTCAGTTGCGCATTCCGCACGCGGAACAGTTCCTGCGAGCGCAGAGCGTCATAGAACCGCTGGTGCACGTTGAAGAGCGTGGTCCGCAGAGTCTGGCGCGCACTGAGCAGGGCCACATCCTGGCTGAGCAGAACCCGATCGAAGCTGTAGCGTCGCTGGCCGTTGTCCAGGATACGGTAGTCCAGCGAGACACTGCTGTTGGTGCTGTTGAAGTCGGTGCGGCCTTGGTTAAAGCCGGTGTACCGCTCTTGCCAACCCGAGCTTCGTGAAAGGTTCGCCGAGACCGACGGCAAAAAGTCAGCCCGCGCCGACTTCACATCTTGCTCCGCCGCCCGCACGCTCAAGAAAGCACTACGAACGTCCCCATTGTTCTCTCGTGCCGATGCCAGGGCTTCATCAATCGTCAGCACGTCTTGCCCGTGCGCCAGGGCTGCGGCCAGTGCCAAGCACACCCACGACCAACGCTTCATTGTTCTCATTCACTCCCGAGGCTCCGCAAAACCGAAGCCATCCGTTGGTCATACCGGGTTGACCGGGGATTCGGTTGCTTTTCTCGGGGAAACTCTCGAAAATTAGGCCCCCGCATCGCACCGTGCCAAAATCCATCAATGGCTGACAGTCCGGCAATGAGCCTCGAGCAAATCCGCTCCCTCCTCGAAGATCAAGCGTCCCTCCTTGACCACGAATGCAAGACTGTTCCGGCGTCTTCCCTTCATCAGCCCGGCCCGGATTTTGTGGACCGCATGTTCGGCCCCAGCGACCGCAGCATCCCCGTCCTGCGCAGCATCCAGCAGCTTCTGGGCACCGGCCGCCTGGCCGGCACGGGCTACATGAGCATCCTCCCGGTGGACCAAGGCATTGAGCACAGTGCCGGCGCCAGCTTTGCCAAGAACCCCGAATACTTCGACCCCGAAAACATTGTCCGGCTCGCCATCGAAGGCGGCTGCAACGCCGTGGCCAGCACCTACGGCGTGCTCGGCTCGGTGGCGCGCAAGTACGCCCACAAGATTCCGTTCATCCTCAAGATCAACCACAACGAGCTCCTCACCTACCCCAACAAGGCCGACCAAGTGATGTACGCCCAGGTGGATCAAGCCTGGAACATGGGTTGTGTGGCCATTGGGGCGACCATCTACTTCGGCAGCGACGAAGCCACCCGCCAAATCCAAGAAGTGAGCCAAGCCTTCGCCCACGCCCACGAGCTCGGCATGGCCACCATTCTGTGGTGCTACCTGCGCAATGACGCCTTCAAGCAAGGCAAGACGGATTACCACCTCTCCGCTGACCTTTCGGGCCAGGCCAACCACCTTGGGGCGACTATCGAAGCCGACATCCTTAAGCAGAAGCTGCCGGAAGTCAACGGTGGCTACGGGGCCCTCAACACCGGCAATTCCAGCTACGGCAAGATCGACAACCGCATCTACACCGAACTGTGCAGCGATCACCCGATTGATATGACCCGCTACCAAGTCATCAACGGCTACATGGGTCGCGCGGGGCTCATCAGCAGCGGCGGGGCCAGCGGCGCCAACGACTTCAAGGATGCGGTGGCCACCGCCGTCATCAACAAGCGCGCGGGCGGCATGGGCCTCATCAGTGGCCGCAAGGCCTTCCAGCGCCCGATGGCCGAGGGCGCCAAGCTCCTGCAAACCATCCAAGACGTCTACCTGAACGACCGCATCACGCTGGCCTAACGGTTGGCCCCATTCCGGCACCCCTTTGGCCTCCCGCCAAGGGGGTGAGTTCCCTACGGCACCCGGGATGCCCTTGGTATTCTCATAGCGTGGCAGACACCAGTTCTGGCGACCCGATTGTCAATCAGGCCGCGCTGATTCCTGCCTCGATTGAATCGCTGATCCGCCAGATTAGCGATATCACCAAAACCGAACCCCAGGATTATCCTATGGCCCAAGAAAAGTTTGATGCAGATGTCGTTGTCATTGGGGCGGGCCCCGGTGGCTATGTTGCCGCGATTCGCGCCGCCCAGCTCGGGGCTACGGTCACGGTCGTCGAGAAGGAGTACCTCGGCGGTACGTGTCTGAACTGGGGTTGTATCCCCAGCAAGGCCATGATCGGCAGCGTGGAGCGCCTGAACGACGTGAAGCACGCGGGCGACCTGGGCGTGGTGGTGACCGGCGAAGTCAGCATGGACTTCGAGAAGTTCTCGGCCCGCCGCAACAAGATTGTCGAAACCCTGCGCGGTGGCGTCGGCATGCTGTTCAAGAAGAACAAGATCAACCACGTGGAAGGGTTCGCGAAGTTCGTGGATGCCCACACCATTGAAGTTGAGAAGGACGGCAAGACGCAAACCCTGCGCGCCAAGAACTTCATCCTCGCCATGGGCTCCAGCGTGATCTACCTCACCATTCCGGGCCTGGAAGGCAAGCGCGAAGACGGCGTGTGGACGAGCGACGATGCCGTGACGGCCCCGTTCGTGCCCAAGCGCATGCTCATCTTGGGCGCGGGCGCCGTGGGCGTGGAGTTCAGCTACGTCTTCAACGGCCTCGGCACCCAAGTGACGCTGGTGGAAATGATGCCCCAGCCGATCCCGATGTTCGACGCCGACCTAGGTGCGGAACTCGGCAAGCTGCTGAAGCGCCAAGGCGTGGACCTGCGCACCAGCGCCAGCCTGGACAAGTGCGAGAAGACCAAGACCGGCTGGAAGTGCACCGTCACCAGCGCCGGCAAGTCGGAAGAAATTGAAGTGGACGTGGTGCTGCTCGGCGTCGGCCGCAAGGCGATGACCGACAACATGAACCTCGAGAAGATCGGGGTCAAGCTCCACCGACGCGGCGTGGAAGTGGTGGACGACAGCCTGCGCACGCACGTCCCCAACATCTGGGCCATCGGTGACGTCACGGGCCGCATCCAGCTCGCGCACATGGCCAGCCACGAGGGCACCATCGTCGCCAGCAACATCGTGAAGGGCGGCGACCGCAAGGTGGACTACAAGGTGGTCCCCAACTGCGTGTACACCGTGCCGGAAGTCGCCAGCGTCGGCCTGACCGAAGGCGAAGCCAAAGAGAAGGGCTACGACGTGATGGTGGGCAAGTTCGCCTTCCGCCCGCTGGGTAAGGCCATGGCGTCGGGCCACCAAGACGGGTTCGTCAAGGTCGTCGCCGAGAAGAAGTACGGCGAAATCCTGGGCGTGCACATGATCGGCGCGCACGTGAGCGACATGATCCACGAGGGCGCGGCGGCCATCAAGCTGGAAGCCACCATCGAAATCATGTCCGAGATGATCCATGCTCACCCCTCCATGAGCGAAGCCGTCCTCGAAGCCTTCGAAGACGCGCACGGCATGGCCATCCACAAGTAAGCGTCCTGGCGCTAAGAATGAGAAACCCCCTTGGTCAATCCGACCGAGGGGGTTTTTCGTTGTCCTTACAGGGTGCCCGTGAAGATGAACAGCGAGTGCACCTGACGGAAGCCCAACTGCAGGTTCAGCTGGTACATCGGGTTGTTCTCCTCGTTGTCGGTGTAGACCATGGTGCGGCCCATCGCCTTCATGTCCTGCAGGGCATGGCACTTCAGCGCTCGGGCGAGTCCGCGACGGCGGGCCTCCTTCCGCACCCCGGTAAACCCGGTGCTCGCGCCCTGGTTGCCCGTATCGGCATGGAACGGCCGAATCTGAGACATCCCCAGAATCCGGTCACCCTCCATCGCCACCCAGTCACGACCCTGCCGGCCCATGGGCGCCTCAAAGTACTCCACGAACTCCTCGAACGGCTCCTTCACCAACGGTGTGGGCCACGGCACGTCCATCATCGCTTCCCAGCACATGTCGTAGTGCTCACGCTGGAGCGCCTCCGGTTCGTTCAAGAAGTCCAGCCGCCGGATCGTTATGCCTTCCACCGGTTCCGCCGGCATGTCCCACTCGCGCAGATCCAGGGCGGAAACCGGGTTCTCTTGCTTGAATTCCGCTCCCACGGCCTCCCACTCGGACCGGATATCCGGTCGCAAGGATGTGGTCATGGTGGTATAGGATCGGCTGCCTCTTTCGCGGCACTGCCCGGTCGTGAAGGCAATGAACTCCGCAATCGAGGCCGGCGCGACATCCGTCTCGGGCACGACGAAGATGAACTCGCGACCCTCTTCGGCGGGATCCTCGCGCTCAATTGTGAGGTAAGCCTTGATCTGGCCTTGGTCGTAGACCCCCCAACGCTTCTTCTCATAGCGCTCAGGGGTGGTCGCCATCATGCCTCGGAATTCCTCCGGCGTGGTGGGGTTATCAGGAAAGAAGCGATTGCGAAGAGCTATGACCTCGGCAAAGTCGCTATCAGGATTTAAATTTCGGTATTCAAACATGAGATCTTGGCGCGGCGCGCGCCGGTGTCAGGGGCGGCACCGACCGCCCTCGGGCTGATCTCGTTACCGCAATGTGGTCGAAAGCGTATACCCGCCGGTCATTTCTTGGTTGCGAATCACCATCCAATCTCTCAGATTGTCTTCACTGACTCGCACCACTTGGGGTTGAGAATCGGGCTCGGTGGCGCAGGCCAGGCCTTCAACTTGCCCGTTCTTCACGGTCACGCCTTCCAGCCAGACCGCATCCCCATTGGGGCACACCACTTGCACCGAAACGTATTCGGCTCGCTCAGGACGGGTGAGATGGCGTTTGAGCTCCGACAACGTGGGTTTGCCACGCTCCGCCGTCGCTTCATTTTCCCGCTGGACTTCAACGCTTCGGACACTCGCACAACCGGTCAAGAGACCAACCACGCCCAGAACGATGAAGGCACCCAACCGCACCTGCATGGCGCATATTCTGGGGTTCTGCCGGGCCGAGTTCAAGCGAACCGGGACCCTCGCACAGCATTTCGGGTCCGTTGTCCCGCTCTAAGGTTGGGAATCCACTTCCGGATAGCGTCCATCTAGGCCGCAAGAACTACCCAAACCCAGCCGGCGACTTATGACATTCCGGTTGCGGGCCACCAGCCGGTAACCCAATTCCCACACCCAAATGAAGGGCGGCCAGGCGATCCAACCCAGCCCTCGGTAGCCCAAGGCCCGCAGCATTTTGAGCACCGCCCGGCCCCCGCCGCTCACCTGCCCTGCCTCGTCGATCCACAACACCTCGCCCTGGGCGCGTTGCGTCAACTCGGCATTCCACACCGGGTGGGTGCAGTGCTGGTACGAGCAGATCACGATGCGCCGCTCAGGATCTTTACGGCGCACCCATTGGGCCGTGGCATTGCATATGCCACAGGTGCCATCCCAAACCAGCCAGGGCTGCGCCATCTCTTGTTTCTTACCCCTGTTTCTCTATCGCCGCAGGGCGAGACCCTGTCGCACGGTCTCGATCCAGCGGGCCTGTTGCCGTTGGTCGTCTTTGTACATGGCATCCGATTCGGCGCGGGTCACGCTCTGCCAATGTCGCACGGCCCCGGGCGCGAGGCGGCTCAAGGCTTCATCGTCCGCGCGGATGACGACCCCTACCAGCGGATACCCCCCAATGGTCGGCCCGTCCGGCCCCAAGATGATCGGTTGGCCGTCAGGTGGGAGTTCAATGGCCCCGGGCACCATCGGGCGGCTGCGTCCCGGCGGCGGGGCATCAAGTCGAGGCCCTTGCCAGCGCAGGCCGACCCGGTCGCTGGTGGCGCTGAGCGTCCACGGCCCGGCCAGGGCTTCATGAGAAGACTCCGCCCCGTAAGACACGTAGCGCAATTCGTCCTCCGGCAAGTCGCGGGGCGGGATGATGACCGGCTCCTGACCTGGCCACGGCGCGACCACGAATCGAGGCGAACCCCGGCGCGGCGTCAATCTCAGCTGTCCGTCTGAGACCTCAATGCGCACCTGGCCGATGACGAGCACCCCGGGTTGGTCCAGGGTCACCGTCCTCCCGTAGACCTCGTACGCCTGCTCCACTGGGATACCGAGACTGGCCAGCAACGCCCGCGCATCCGGCGACCACAGCCCGCCCGGTGGGAACCCCATCCCGCGCTTGCCCTTCCGCTCTTGGCCGGAAACGACCCCCGGCCCCGATTCCATCAATCCCATCGGCACGCTCGAATCTCATATCCCAGGTCGGCCAAGGTTGCCCGGGTGGCTTGCACACGCTCGCCCCAGCCCGCCCGGTCGGTGTGCAGGCACAGCACCTGCACATGGGGCGCCACGCGCGCCACTGCTTGGCGCACTTCGTCTTCTGTCTCCAGTTCGGCCCCCGGCTGCCCCCGGGGGATCAGCAGGCCATCCGGGCGCACGCCCCGGTCGGCAAAGCCCTCCGCTCGGAACTCCACCCCCGCCTCCCGGGCCACCTGGGAATGCGCATTGTGAGGCGAACCCAATAATCCCAGGCCGGTCTCGGCCAGCAGTCGAAGCAACCACTCCGCCGCCGGGTCGTCCTGGCCACTCTCGTGATAAAACGCTCCATGCGGCTTCAGGTACTGCGCTCCCAGGTCGCGCCACCCTTCGCATTGCTCCAAGAGCGACGCCAAAACGTCGCCCCCCACCTCGCGCCAGGGGCGACGGCCAAATCCTTCTCGATCGGGGTAACCCGGATGCACCCCTACCGTCAGGCCGCGCTCAAGCACCTCCCGCGCAAACTCTCGGGACTCAATTGGACTCCCCGCATGCGCGCCCGCTCCCACGTTGACGCTGGTCACCCACGCCCAGGCTTCCTCGGGCCACGGCAGGCCCTCGCCCGCGTCCACGTTCAGGTCCATCACCTTCATCCGCTCAGCTCCCACCGCACTTCATCGCCCGCTCTCAGCCGGACTTCCTCGGTTGCTTCGTCCACCATCGGCACGAGGCAGGTGCCCACCAGCCACCAGCCCCCGGGGCAAGCCCGAGGATAAACGCCTACCATCCCCTGCGCAATCGCCACTGAGCCAGCCGGAACCTGCGGGCGCGGCGTCTCGCGCCGGGGAATCTCCGCCAGCGGCCCGGTCAAGCCGGTCATGTAAGGGAAACCGGGCTGAAACCCAATCGCCTCCACCACCAGCAGCGCCTGCATGAGGGCTTCAATCACCCGTTCGCGGGTCCAGCCCACCCGGGCTGCCACCGCGTCCAGATCCGGGCCATCCCAACGGACAGGCAACGCCACTTCTCGCCCAGCCGAAGCCCCCAAACCTTCAGGCAACCCACCAGGCAACGCCCCGCCATCCTCCAATTCAATGGCGACCGTGCCGAAAGCCTCCCACGCCTCACTTACCCCCGGTTGCAAGGCCAGCCACGCCGCTGCTCCGCGCGGAGCCCCGACCCACTCCCAGGCACGGTCCCCCAGCGGTTGCCAGTCCGGAATCACTACGCCCATCGCCTCGCCTTGAGTATGGTGCAAGTCCATGAGCGATGTCCCCTCCATCAAGGTGCCGGTGCAACTGGAAGAAGGCGCGACCCTGCCCCAATACCAAACCGCCGGGGCGGCGGGCATGGACGTGAAGTGCACCCACGATGTGGTGCTGCAACCGGGGGAACGCGCCAGCGTGGGCACGGGCCTGCGGGTCATGATTCCGGAGGGTTACGAGATCCAAGTGCGCCCCCGCAGTGGCCTCGCCATCCGTCACGGCATCACCATGGTGAACTCGCCGGGCACCATTGATAGCGATTTTCGAGGCGAAATCAAGATTTTGATGATCAATTTGGGGTCGGACGTCGTCACACTCTCCAAAGGTGAACGCGTCGCCCAATTGGTCTTGGCTCCCGTGGTGCGGGCCGAACTAGTGATCACAGACGCCTTGGACGAAACGGAGAGAGGAACAGGCGGTTTTGGAAGTACCGGGCAGTAACGACATCATTTGCGATTTTTGCTTCGCAATGAACCCCCAGGGGGCACAGATTTGCGGAGAGTGTGGGGCTCCCCTGGTGGAGGGCCAGGCGGCCGGCGAAGAGAGTGACCAACTGGTCTACCGGGATCTCGCTCGGGCCAACTTGCAACGGATGCGGGGCGACTACGCCGCCGCCCGTGAGACGTGCCTCAGCATCCTCCGGCGTTACCCCAACAACGCCACCACCCAGGGTTTGTTGGGTGATATCTGCCGCGAGCAAGGCGAACTCGGCCAGGCCAAGGAGTGGTACGCCATGGCCCTCGACGTGCGCCCGGACGATGACAATGTCCGCGTACGCCTGCGCGAAACCGAATCGGCCATGGCCGCCCAGGAAGAAGCTCTCCGTGTCAAGGTGGCCGATGTGCCCCGCACCGGGGGTCGGTGGTTCGTGGCCGGGCTGGCCGTCATCGCCGTGGGGATGGCCGGGGGCGCCTTTTGGCTGGGCAAGAACACCAAGCCCGCCTCGGCTCAACGCCCCGCTCCGATCCCCCTGGGCCAGGCCAGCACGAGCACCGCGATGGCCACCGAGGACAACACTTCCCCCTCCGAACCGCTGCCCACCGTTGGCCCCGAACTCGAGGCGGAACGCCAAGCGCGCGCTTTTCTGGCGGCGGAATGCCAACTCCCGGAGAGTCGCTTCCTTGATGTCGAAATCGACCCCCGAGGCAATGTGTGGCGCGTCACCGTTTCCGCTCTCCCCACCGATGACCCCACCACGCTGGCGCTACAGATCCTGAACCCCGGGCTGGATGGAAATGACGCCCCATCGATGATGACGGTGCGTCTGGTGCGAGACGGCAAGCTACTCTACGCCGCCGATGGCACCCGCCAAGTGCGCGCGGCCCGCGGAACGAGCCTGATGGCCGCCGCCGACCTGCAAAATGTGTGGCCCAGCGGCACGGGGGCTTCGCCCAACCAACCGCCGCCCTCGAACCCCGCCCCGAGCAATCCGGAGGAACAATCGGGGACGACGGAAAGCAATAACCCCGAGACCCCGGCCCCGAATCCCTCGGAACCGGGATCAGATACGGCCGGGAACTAGCCCCAAAGCGCGTCGGGACGAACGATGATCGTCTCGGCGCGGTCCGGCCCGACGCTTACCACCGCAATCGGCACGCCCGTTTCCTCGGCCACGAACTCCAAGAAAGTTCGCGCCTCCGCCGGGAGTTCATCCCACTGGCGGCACGGCCGCAAGTTGCCCGACCAGCCCTTAAACGTTCGGTAGACCGGCTCCGCTTGCGCCCATTCGGCCATCGAGCCCGGTAGCGACTTCGTCTCGCCGCTCGGTAGCTTGTAGGCCGTGGCCACGCGGATCTCTTCCAGCCCGCTCAGCACGTCCAGTCGGGTCATCACCCATCCGCTCAGCGAGTTGATCGCGGCGCTGTGCCGCAGGGCCACCAAGTCTAGCCAGCCGCACCGGCGGGGGCGGCCCGTGACGGTGCCGTATTCATGGCCCGCATCGCGAATCGCCTGGCCAATGCTGTCATTGAGTTCGGTCGGGAACGGCCCCTCGCCCACGCGCGTGGTGTAGGCCTTCGCCACCCCCAACACGCGGTCGATGTGGCGCGGCCCCAGCCCGGTGCCCAGGCACGCGCCCCCCGCAATCGGGTGGCTGCTGGTCACATACGGGTAAGTGCCGTGGTCGAGGTCGAGGAACGTGCCCTGCGCGCCTTCAAATAGAATCCGCTCGCCGGCCTGGTACGCCGAGAATAAGCGCGACTCGGCATCCTTCACATACGGGCGAATCTTCTCGGCGTAGGCCGCATACTCGGCGTGCAGGGCATCGAACTCGATCTCCTCGTGTTCGAACATCCGCAGCAACCGATTCTTCACCGCCAGCACATCGCGCAGGCGCATGGCAAAAATGTCCGGGTCCACAAACTCGCCCATGCGGATGCCAATGCGGCTCACCTTGTCGGTATAGGCCGGGCCAATCCCGCGGCTCGTGGTGCCAATCTTGTTCTCACCCCGGGCTTCCTCTTCCAGCGCGTCTAGCAGTCGGTGGTAGGGGAACACCACGTGCGCGGCCGGACTGACAATCAGCTCGCCCAGTTCGGCGCGTTGCTCGCGGGTGCGGTCAATTTCTTCGATGAGGTGCTTGGGGCACACCACCATGCCGCCCCCGATGATGGAGACGGTGCCGGGGTGCAAGATGCCCGCCGGGATGAGTTGGAACTTAAAGGTCTGGTCGCCAATGATGACGGTGTGGCCGGCGTTGTTGCCTCCGCTCCAGCGCACCACGTAGGAGGCATCGCCCCCCAAGACGTCGACCATCTTTCCTTTGGCTTCGTCGCCCCACTGGGCGCCGACAATGACAAGGCTCGGCATTTGTGTTTCACCTGCCTGAGGATCCGCAGGAACTCACCGCCGCCAGGATAGGCGATCAAGAGGTGAGCACGCCGTTGAGCCTTCTCTCAGAACTCCCCTATTGTAACGGAAGAATTTTGCCCTTCAGGGACCTGCCAAGTTAGAACTGGCCGTCCCACTGGTTAAGCTCCCGTACTTGCGGGTGATCCCAGTTGATAATGGCGACCGAATAGTCCACGGCTTCCCCATCCTTCCAGCCCGGACGAGACTCCACCACAATGGCGCCACTAGCCTTCAGCGTCGAAATCAGACTCTTGCGCTCGTACTCCGCCAGTTCTGGCAATTCTTCCCGCAACTTGTGTAAGAACGGCGACATCCAGACTTCGGGCTTGTCGCCAAAGTAACGCATCATGGTGCTGAGCGCAATCTTCGCGTCGGCATCGTGCACCGGGCGCGCATCCGGGAATTTGGTCGCCGGCGCGGCTGCCGCCAATTTGTCCTTCCCGTGACCCGGAGTTTGGGGTCGTGCCGGGTTCACCCGAGTCTCCTTTGCTTCTTGGACAGCAATCTCCTCGCGGCTCATGAGCTTGAACCGCTGGGTCACCAGCTCGGTGAGATCGAAGAACCGATCTGCGCCGAGGATTTCTAAGAGGTCGCCGCTGGTGGCGTCCTTGAAGGCACTCACTAGCACTTCACGCCCTTGCGACACCACGTGCTTGATGACCGGAATGTAATCCCGATCGCCCGCGACAATCACGAAATGAGCGATGTCGGCCCGCACATAAAGCGTATGCATCGCGTCAATGCAGAGCTGCATGTCCGCCGCATTCTTGTGCTCGGTGCCAAGCACGTTGCGGGTATCGAATCCTAGGAGGTAGAGCTGGTTTTGCACCGTATCCGGCAACCGCTCAAAGTCGCCGTAGGCAAAGAGAATGATGGCGTCGTGGCCGTACTTCTCCTTCACCGCCCCTTTGAGTTCCCGTAAGGTCTCGAACATCGCCGAGACCGCATCTTCCCCTGCCTTCAGCCGCCGCTTGAGAAAGTAGTAAACGTTCTCTAGGTCGACAAAAATCGCCGTTCTCGGGGGCGATGCGAAGCTCGGCGATGTGAAGTGCATGGGGTTACTCTACCGGCCCTTACTCCACCGGTAACGTGTGGCCCATCTTGTCGCGCTTGGTGTCCAGATACTTGCGATTCTCATCGCGGTGCCCCGCCACCATCGGCACGGTTTCTGTGATTTCCAGTCCGAAGCCTTCAAGGCCAATGCGCTTCGAGGGGTTGTTCGTCATCAGGCGCATCTTGCGGATGCCCAGCTCATGCAGCACTTGGGCTCCCAGCCCGTAATCCCGCAAGTCCGCCTTGAACCCCAGCGCCTCGTTGGCCTGCACGGTGTCCAGGCCCTTGTCTTGCAGTTCGTAGGCGCGCAGCTTGTTCAGGATGCCAATACCCCGTCCTTCCTGCGCGACGTAAAGCACACATCCATGCCCGGCTTCCTCAATCGTCTCCAGCGCCAGCGCCAGTTGGTCGCCGCAGTCGCAGCGCAGGCTGCCCATGATGTCCCCGGTCAGGCAACTGCTGTGCACGCGCACCAGCGTCGGCTCGCCGTTGGTTAGGTCACCCTTGGTGATCGCCAGGTACGGCTCGTGGTCCACCTTGGCTTCGTAGGCGTAGAGCGTGAAGTGGCCGTAGCGGGTCGGGAAGTCAATCGGCCCGGCCACGCGCTCCACCAGCCGCTCCGTCTTGCGGCGGTAGGCGATGAGGTCACTGATGGTGAGAATCTTGAGGCCGTGGTGCTCGGCGTACGGGATCAGCCCGTCCATGCGGAGCATTTCGCCATCGTCGCCAATGATCTCCACGCCCACCGCCACCGGCGCGTAGCCCGCCAGCACGCACAGGTCCACGCTGGCTTCGGTGTGGCCACTGCGGCGTAGCACGCCACCCTCTTCGGCACGGAGCGGAATCACGTGCCCCGGGCGCATCAGGTGTTCGGAAGTGGCCTGCGGGTCGCAGAAGACGTTGACCGTCTTGGCGCGGTCACCGGCGCTCACGCCGGTGGTGGTGCCAAAGCGGGCGTCCACGGTTTCCGCCATCGCGGTGCCGAGGCGCGCCGTGTTCTGCTTGGTCATCATCGGGATGCCCAACTGCTGCAGGCGCTCGGGCGTCGTGCTGATGAAAGGCACGCCGCGCCCGTGGGTGATCATAAAGTTCATCGCCTCGGAGGTGCAGTGCTCCCCGGCCATGATCAGGTCCCCTTCGTTTTCGCGGTCGGGGTCGTCCACCACGATGATCATCCGTCCCGCGCGGATCTCGGCCAAGGCTTCTTCCACGGTCGCGAAGACGGCAGTGGTACTCATGCTTTGATTCTACGGCGGCGGGGCTGAGGGATGTCGGTCCTCCTCCGACCTTTGCCACCCCGACGGCTCGCCCCCCGAGAGGAACCCCCGCAATTGTAACAAGGCAAGCTCCCGCTCGTTCGGGTTCAATAGAGACATGCTTTCGCTGGCCCTGGCCCTGCTCACCCAGACCGTATCCCCCAACCTCACCGAAGGTGTGCAGCGGCTCCCGCTCACGGGCACCCCGGGCACGGTGGCGTGCGTGGGTCCGGGTTCATTCCCGGTGGTGACAGCCCGAGTGGACGGAGGACGCCTGCCCCTGCTGGCAGCCAGCAACGCGGGTGGGGCGCGGGTGGCGATTTTTGCCCACGGCGGCTACCTGGGCTTGCCCGAAAACGGGGACACGCGGCGGCTCGTCCGCAACCTGGTGCAATGGATGGCCAGCGGCCGCCCGCAGGCCCGGCTGGTGTGCATCCGCCAGGATGCGGTGGCGGGTTTGGCCCAGTCCCTCGCCTTGCCGGTGGAAAAGCGTAACCAACTCGGCACCCTCGACCCTCGCCGCGACATCTTAGTGCTGGATGCCCACGCGGTCAGCGAAGGAGATGTCCCCGCCCTCAAGGCCTTCCTCAAGGCCGGAGGAGCCTGGCTCACTGCAAGCACCGGCTGGGGTTGGGAGCAAATCAACCGCAAGACGGTCATCCACATGCCCGCCCAGGCCGCGCTGGCTGAAGTCGGCCTCGCCATCGGGCCGAGCACCATCGACGCCGACCAGAACGGCATGGTGGTGATCCAGCCTTCGCTCCCCTTGCACGCCGCTTACCAGGCCTGGGACGAACTGAACGGTGACCAAGCCGGCCCGGCAAGTGTGGTGCTGCTAGACGGTCTGCGAAGTGTGCGGCCCGACCATCCGCTGGTCAAAGAACTCCGCCGCCGCGACCAAACCGCTCCTGCCCTCCGCATCGGCCCGGACGCCAAGCTCCCGGCTCGCCAGGGCCTCGACCGGGTGCGCGCGCACCTGCACAATGAAAGCTGGCGCGGCCTACCTGCCGACCAGGTGCAGGCCCACCCCAGCGCGAGCCTGTACCCGGGCCAAGCCACCGGTGCGGCTCCCGCTTCGGCGACCCGCACTTTGCAAGGTCAGGCGGGTTGGAACAGCACCGGGCTCTACGCCAACGCAGGCGTGCCCATCACGGTGCAGTTTGCCAGTGCCGCCGCCGCGCAGGGCTGGCGCATCCGCATCGGTAGCCACTCCGACCAGGTGTGGCACCACAATCCGTGGAGCCGGTTCCCCCAGATTGACGCCGAGTGGCCGGTGACCGGCGAGCGCACCACCGTGGCCAGCGCTTTTGGCGGCCTCATCTACTTGGTGCGCGACGAAGCCCCCACCAGTGCCGTGCGGGTCACCATTCGGGGCGCGCATGAGGCCCCGCACTTCAAGCGTGGCGTGACCACCGCCAACGAGTGGAAGCAGAATCGCGCCGCCCCCGGCCCTTGGGCCGAGATTGAAGGGGACCGCGTGATCGTTACTGTGCCGAGTTCATCGGTGCGGAACCTGGAAAACCCCGAGGCCGTGGCCAAGCTGTGGGACGAAGTGGCCGACCACTGCGCCGACCTGGTCGGCTGGGCGCACCCCCGCGCCCGCAAGGAACGGTTCGTCGCCGACACCCAGATCAGCGCGGGCTATATGCACGCCGGCTACCCGATCATGACCCACCTGGACGTAGCCGACATGGTGGTGAACGTGGCGGCTCTGATGAAGGATGGCAGTTGGGGCCACTATCACGAGATCGGCCACAACCACCAGGACGACATGTGGACCTTCGAGGGCACCGTCGAGGTTACGGTGAACCTGTTCACCCTCTACGTTTACGACAAGTTGAACAAGGCCCGTCCGGCCGACCGCGCCTTTGACGAAGCCAGCAACCTTAAGCGCTGGCAAAGCTTCAAGGCCAATAACCCAAGCCATGACAAATGGAAGGGCGACCCATTTTTGGCGCTGGTGATGTACGCGCAGATGCAGAACGCCTTTGGCTGGGAGCCTTACAAGAAGGTGTTTCGCGAGTACGACGCGCTGCCGCAGAATGAGCGCCCCCGCAGCCAGCAAGATCGCCGCGACCAGTGGATGATCCGCATGAGCCGCACGGTGGGCCGCAACCTGGGGCCGTTCTTCGAGGCGTGGCACATGCCCATCACTCCGGAAGCCAAGGCTCAAGTGGCCAACCTGCCCCGATGGATGCCCAACGGGATGGAGTAACGGCGATCTGCTCGGAAAGGCAGCCGGTGAGCGGCTCTACGAGCTGTCGAAGCGGCTTCTAAAAACCGCAAATCTCTCTGGCTTTCCTTCGGCGATGCACCACTCCTGAATCCGATCAAGGTTGATCGGATTCTTTCTTGCCACTCCAAGTGCCTGCTCCAAAGCACTGAAATCGTTGTAGTGTAAGAACCAAGCAAGTCGATCACGCACGCAATCGGTGGGACTGAGAATGTGAAGTACAAACTCCCCTTCTCTCATCGTGTCCCATGCCTTGATGACTTCGTCGCCGATGGCCAAGGGTCCGGGCGGAAACTCCACTGTGAATGGCGTAAGTGCGTGACGATACATTCCGCCGCTTTCCTCAAAGCCAAGCTCCAACAAGGGTTGAACCGCAGCATACGCTCCGAGCGCTGAGTACGAGAGAATCAAGTCCAGATCGCGAGATTGATTGACGTCAGGTGCATAGACCGTGGCCGCACCACCACCCGAGAGCACAGCGGTTGTGCCTTGGGCATTCAGGGCTGTGCAGACAATGAAAGCCAACTCACGGAGCGTTGTCAGGGGGCCAATATTCACAACTCCTTACCTACTCGCCTCGGCCGCCGTCGACGATCGGCTAGTCGCATCTGCAATTCTATATCGACTTCTGCGAGCCTATCCAAGAGGACTTTGAGTTCCTTCACGGCGAAGTAGCGAGGATTGATACGCACACGCCGGGCCTTGCCTTCTTCGGCTCCGACCACAATCCCAGTTCTTTCAAGACTGTCCAGGGCCGACTGAATGCGACTGAGGCTCCTCCCTAGCACCTGAGCAATCTCGGACGCATGCGATTCACCCAGCATATGGATAACAAGCAACGTGCTGGTCCGGGTTGTGGTGCCAAAGAGGCCGAGATTCGGGGCGTTGGCCATACTCTCTATTATCCACCCGTTTTCCGGGTGATGTCACCCGCTTTTCGGGTGGATTTCGAAAAACTCTCCAACAAAATGGACCCGGGCAGGTTGCCGCCCGCCCCCGCGCCGTGCGCCCCCAAGAGCGGTAATATCTTTTGGGCCGATCCTCGGCCCGGAGCATCCGATGGCCAAGTACGTTTTTGTAACCGGTGGGGTTGTGAGTTCAATCGGCAAGGGCATCGCCAGCGCCAGTGTGGGCCGGCTGCTCCGCCACCGTGGCTATCGCGTCGCCCCCGTCAAGCTGGACCCCTACATCAACGTGGACGCGGGCACCATGAACCCCTTCCAGCACGGGGAAGTCTTCGTCACCGAAGACGGCGCGGAAACCGACCTCGACCTCGGCCACTACGAGCGCTTCCTGGACGTCGAGTGCTCCACCCTCTCCAGCATCACCACCGGCAAGGTCTACCGTAACGTCATCGAAGCCGAGCGGCGCGGGGATTATCTCGGGGCGACCGTCCAAGTCATCCCGCACGTGACCAACGAAATCAAGCGCCTCATCCGCCAGGTGGCGGCCGACACCGGCGCGGACGTGGTGCTGGCCGAGATTGGCGGCACCGTGGGGGACATCGAATCGCTCCCCTTCATGGAGGCCATCCGCCAACTCCGCAAGGAAGAAGGCCGCGAAAACACCCTCTTCATGCACGTCACGCTGGTGCCGCAGGTGGGGCCGTGGGGCGAAATCAAGACAAAGCCCACCCAGCACAGCGTCAACACGCTCCGCCAGATCGGGATCGCCCCGGACGTGCTGATCTGCCGCACCGATGTGCCGATGCCGGACGACGTGCGCGAGAAAATTAGCAACTTCTGCGACGTGCCGATGGAAGCGGTGGTGGAAAGTCGCAACGCCCGCAGCATTTACGAAGTGCCCCTGATGTACGAAGATTCGGGCTTTGGGCACCTCGTCACCGAGCGGCTGGGGCTGGAAGCCAAAGCCCCCGAGGACGCCGAGTGGCGCCAGATTGTGGACCGCATGATCCACCCCAAATCGGCCTGCACGGTGGCCATCGTGGGCAAATACACCGCCAACGGGGACGCCTACAAGAGCATCGCCGAGGCCCTGGTGCACGCAGGTGCGGAAAGCAGCACCGATGTGCAGATCCGCTGGATTGAAAGCGACCAGTTTGAGAACACCGCCGAGCCGGCGCAGCTGCTGGCCGACGTGGACGGCGTGGTGATTGCCCCTGGCTTTGGCGGGCGCGGCATCGAAGGCAAGATTGCCGCCCTCAAGTTCGTGCGCGAGACCGGGATTCCCTTCCTGGGCATCTGCCTGGGCATGCAAATGGCCGTGATCGAATACGCGCGCAATGTGTGCGGCATCGAAGGGGCCACGAGTTCGGAATTCGACCCCTCCGCGAAGGAAGCGGTGGTGGACGTGATGCCGGACCAGGCCGCCGTGAGCGCCAAGGGCGGCACCATGCGGCTGGGGCAATACCCCTGCAACCTGGAAGCCAACACCCTGGCGCATAAGCTTTATGGTTCCACGCGCATTTCGGAGCGGCACCGCCACCGCTACGAGGTGAACAATAACTACCGCGAACTGCTGAAGGAGAAGGGCTTGACGATTAGCGGCGTCTCGCCGGATTACCGGCTGGTAGAGATGATCGAGCTGCCGCAGCACCCGTTCTTCATTGCCACCCAGGCCCACCCGGAGTTCAAGAGCCGCCCGAACCGGCCCCACCCCCTCTTTTTGGGTTTGGTGCAGGCCGCGCAGGCGCATATGGCCCGGGCGACATCGGCTTCGCTGGCGTAACGTCTACCTCCTCTCACTCGTCGTATCTGTATCGTATCCACAGGGATTTTTGAATTTTCTTTCAAAAACCTTGACATCGAGAGAGAGAGAGAGAGAATATAGCCCTCATGAACCTAAAGTGGACCGCTCTGGCCGCTGTGGCCCTCTTGACCCCGTCCGCCTTCGCTCAACAAGGTTTTGGCTGGGTTGTGACGCGAGAGTATCAAGAGCAATGGCAACAGTGGCTTATAACTGATACTTGGCTGAACAATGCGGCAGAGCCTCTGATGTTCTTTCAGCGGGTTAGCCCTACGCCTCCGCACTCGGGCACCAACGGAGTTACGGGTTCCCAATACACGCTGTGTCCATGGACTGCGCAGTTTCCATTTCCCTACGCCCAGTCATACAGCCATTCATGGCAGATTCCCGAGCAGGTAGAACTTTTCAACGCCAATACTGGTGAGAGCGGGCCGGCACCCGTTCCGTTGCACATCGAGCCCTACAACAAGGTAATAGCGCAGTCTCGCTTTTACAAGAAGTGGGGCTATGAAACTTGGTTCTACAAGGAAGGAAGAGGAACTCAAGTTGAAGGAAATCCGGTACCGCCGACAGATCCAGGCCCTCACACGCGTGAGGTGATGATCAAGGACCCATTCCAGATGCGCATCCAAATCGTTCCACTCAAGTAGGCATTTCCTTAGGTTCGCGGGTATAGAATAATGCATCTGAATCGTCCGGGCGCGAGACGCACTGCATCGCTACTTCTTGCCGTCCTAGTGCCACTTACGGCACTAGGACAGGCAGAGTCCGCAGTCAGGAAGTACATTGTAAGGCCGCATACGTGGAGTAATGTTAGTGTTGCCGTAGCCCAAAGTGAGTTCAATGCTGACTCCGGCAAGCCAGAGTTCCTGCAACGCTGGCTGAAGCTCTCTATCCAAGATGACTCAGAAGTATTCATAAGCACCGCGGTTCACGGCATAGCCCGCATTAGGTTAACGACTGCAATACTTAGCCGCGCTGAGTGGGTCTATGATAAGGAGTCCTTGAGAGCGACAGTACCAGATGATATTGCCAATGCACTTGCAACTTCTGACTCAATCAGTGAGTCGATTCGGAAGAGCTTTGGACCTGGGTTGCCTGTTATTCTAGAAGCAGGGTTAGGGTTCACATTCAATGGCCAGACAAATGAAGGGCATATGTCGCTCCCTACTAAGCCGAGACCGAATGACTCTCCTTTACCGCTAAAATTCACTCCACCCTCAGAGGACGAGTTAAAATCGCGACTGCCAGGCAAACCAAGCTTTGGACCAGGATATGAGATTGTCCCCGACGTCTTCGACGGCACCTACGACAGCCTTGGAGAGTATCCGAAGATTGCAGAATTTGTAGCCGACTTCGCGAAGAGTGAGAGGAAAAAGGCTGAGGAGACTGCGCGCGGCTTGCTTCCAACAATTATCGGGAGCTTGGGTCATGAGTTGTTGGCGATGGACTTGAACAACGCTGAATTCGATAAGTTACCGGACCACATCAAGGACCAATTAGAGAGTGCAATCGAGCTGCAGCCTCAAAAATACGGATACTCCTCACTTGAGCAGTTTCACCGTGAGCGCGACGCAGGCTTGCGCTTGAAGCTATCGCCCGATATACGTATTATGCTTCCTTTCAAGCTCGAGCCAAGCGGCGCGACGGCAACCTACGCCATTCCAATCAAGCTAACACCATAGTAGTATGTTGCTGCCACCCCTTCGCTAGAGCCTGCAGCTACCGCGGGTCGCACATTTGGCTCGAGGCAACAGTATTGTTATTCGAATGATCGTTTTCTACTTCTCATTGCTCGGGCTTGGCGAAGATGGACGAGACCCGAGCAACGGTGACTACGGCGAAGTAACTCCGCTAAGAGTCATACGTAAGTATAATTGGAAGGCTCCCTTCGAGAGGTTGGGGATGAAGATGCGCAAAATAGCTTTGAGTCTGATACTGGGAGCACTGACCATGCCTGCCGCGATGGCGCAACAGCCCTACGGCTGGCAAGTTCACGTTCAGTATTCGAGCTTCTGGCAACTTTGGAAGCCGTTGATGCGGATCGACAACAATTCCAAGGATGTTCCTCGGGTTGTAAAAACCCCAAGGCCGACGATCCCCTTGCCCGGCTCCAACCAGGTTACTGGCTCCAAGTACCAGGGTTGCCCGTGGTCCAAGGAGTTCGAGCAACTGATGGACGAGCCTTACGCCATTGCTCTTCCCTCGTTGGCCAAGGTGCTCCACGTGGACTACGATTACGTCCTTATCGGGAATGCCCCGGATGAGATCGAGATCCCACCGCGAAGTCGCTTGGTCGTTGAGTACCGCTATTTTCAAACGAAAGGGTTCGAATCCTGGCATTGGGTGGAACCCCGGCCGGGCGATGAATTTCGAGGCGTGAAACCCGATCCTGCCAACCTCGGCCCGCACCGCCGCGAAATCAATCAGAAGTTCAATTGGCAGATGCGATACAAGATTACGCCGCTCTAGAGCACCCAGACGCCTACATCACTTCCGACGCCGGGTTCGCAAAGCCGGCGTCTTGGGCCACAAACTCCGCATCCCCCGCCTTAGGCCGCAGCCGCCGGTACTGCCCGTTGCTCCGCAGCTCCCACGCCTGTCGGTTATCCCGGAAGCACGCATCAATCACGCCCTTAAGGTAACTCACCTGCCCCCGTGAGCGCACCGGCGCCAGCACTTCAATCCGCCGGTCCAGGTTGCGGCGCATCAGGTCCGCGCTCCCCACAAAGCACTCGGGCTTGCCCCCGTTACCAAAGTAATAGATCCGGCTGTGCTCCAGGTAGCGGCCAATCACGCTCACCACCCGGATGTTCTCGCTCTGCTTCTTCACGCCCGGGCGCAGGCAGCAGATGCCGCGCACCACCAGGTCCACCTGCACCCCCGCCTGGCTGGCTTCGTACAGCGCCTGAATCACTTCCGGGTCCACCAGCGAATTCACCTTAAAGGCCAGGTACCCCTTGCCCGTCTGCCGGCAGATCTCGATCTCGCGTTCAATCCGGTCCAGAATCCCATCCCGCACGTCAATCGGGGCCACCAGGATGTGGCTAAAGCTTTGCGGGCGCGCGTACCCCGTGAGGTAGTTAAACAACTGCAGCACGTCCTCCCCCACCTCGGGGTCAGACGTAAACAGCCCCAAATCGGTGTAGGTGCGGGCCGTGTTCGGGTTGAAGTTGCCCGTGCCGATGTAGGTGTAGGTGCGCAGGCCGTCCTTCTCTTTGCGCACCACCACGCACAGCTTGGCGTGGACTTTCATATCCCGGAACCCATAGGTGACGTGCACGCCCGCGCGTTCCAGCGCCCGCGACCACACCAGGTTGTTGCTCTCGTCAAAACGGGCCTTGAGTTCGACCATCGCGGCCACTTGCTTGCCCCGGCTGCTGGCCTCCAGCAGGCTCTCAACGATCGGCGAGGCCGAGCCCACCCGGTACAGCGTCTGCTTGATGCCCACCACCTTCGGGTCATTGGCCGCCGAGGCCACAAACGTCTCCACCGCGCGGAAGGAATCGTACGGCATGTGCAAAAGCACGTCGCGCTCGCGGATGGTGTCGAAGAGCGTCTCCGCGCTCCCGGTCCAGGTCGGGTTGTGGGGGGCAGCGGGCCGGTAGCGAAGGCGGGGCCGGTCCAGACCGGCAATCTCCCACAGGCCGTCCATGCCAATCAGGCCCTCCACCCGCAGCACGTCGCGCGGGTCCAGTTGCAGCCCCCGGCGCAGCACCTTGATCCAGGCTTCGGGCATGCCCTCCTCCACTTCGAGCAGCACCGGGTCGCCAAAGCGGCGCTTTTGCAGGGTCTGCTCCACCATCGAGATGAGGTCACTGGCTTCCAGCTCTCGGATTTCGATGTCCGCGTCGCGGATGACCCGGAAGCGGTAGCTCGCCCGGATTTCCATGCCGGGGAACAGCGAATCCAGGTGCTCGGCCAGCAGATCCTCCAGCCACACAAAGGTGCCCCGCAGGCCCGGCACCGGCACCAGGCGCGACACCCCGTTGGGCACCTTCACGCGGGCCAGGCGCTCGCCACTTTCGTCATTAAGCACCACCGCCAGGTTCAAACTGCGGTTGCTGAGGAACGGGAACGACGTGTTCGGCCACAGCACGAGCGGCGTGCAGAGCGGGAAGATTTCGCGCCGGAACCACTCCGCCAGCTTCTCCTGCACCGGTTCTTCCAGTTCGGTGGGGCGGCGCAGGCGGATGCGGCTTCGCTCCAGGCTGGCCCGGAATCCTTCCTCCCACAGCTTCGCGGCGCGGTCCCGCAGTGGCTTCACGGCATCCAAAATCGCTTGGACTTGCTCCTCCGGGTTCAAGCCGTCCGGCGTTTCCTCGTTCAGCCCTTGCTCAATCTGTTCGAAATAGCCCGAGACCCGGACCATAAAGAACTCGTCCAGGTTGCTTTCAAAAATGGCCAGATATTTCAGCCGCTCCAGCAACGGATGGCGGCGGTTTTCGGCCTCGGCCAGCACCCGCTCGTTGAACCGCAGCCAGCTCAGCTCACGATTGATGTAACCCGGATTTTGCCCGGCCGCCGTGGATTCAATCGTCGCCTCGCTCATTCTCGTCTTCCTTACGTCAGCACCGGGGTCAGGCGTCCCTCAAGCATCTCCGCGATGGCCCCTTCGCGCACGCCGTAGGCGCTCACCTCCATCGTGGTCACCGAAAGCCGCTCCATTAAGGATCGGAACAAGACCGCGCCCGGCAGCAGGGTTTCGGCCCGCTTGGGCTTCACTTGGTAGCGCTGGCTAATCAGACTGGTGGTCAGGCGGCTGGTGTCCCACACCAGGTGGTCCAGTTCGCGCCAGTGCAGTTCGCGCTGACCGTCCGGGTGCATCGCCCGCCACAGGCCGCGAGCCACCCCGCCGCAGCACAGCAGGCGCGGGGCAAAGGCGGGCAGGTCCGCCCGGTCAAAAGCTTGCTGGATGGTGCGCTCGAGGTCCGAGAGCTGCGCGGGAGTGGACGGGATGGTGAGGTTCACTCGCGCCATCAGCGCCCCCGTGCCCAGGGGCAACGACCACTCGCGGCCCATGCCCGCGCCGTCGTATTCGGCCACCTGCAGGCTGCCACCACCGGCCTCGGCGAATACCGCCGGCATCACGGGGTCGGAATCCAGCAGCGCCCCTCGCAGGCCCAATTCGGCTTCGCGTCGGGGTGGAATGAGGTCTACCTGGATGCCCGTTTGCGCCTTGATCTGCGCCAATAAATCGTCGTGGTTGCGCGCCTTGCGCATGGCCTCGGTGCCAAAAACGTAAAGCCCATCCGCGCCCAGCCGCTTGGCTTCGCTTTGGAACCGAGTAAGCACCTGAATCACTTGCCGGATGGCGTCGGGGCTAATCTCGCCGCGCCGCTGCACCATTTCGCCCAGGCTCAGCCACTCGCTGTCGTTCACCAGGCGGCGGAAGCGCTTTTTGCTGGCCATGGCCACCAGCAGATGGATGGTGTTGCTCCCGATATCGGCTGTCGCCAGAATTTGCGCCATGGGTGCCCCCAGTCTATCCGAGTGTCCGATACACTCCGGACCATGAGCCAAGCCCTTCAACTCGCGGTGCTGTGGGCCGCCGAGCTCCACGCCGACCAATGGCGCGATGGCGACCCGCCCGTGCCCTATCTCTGCCACCCGCTGGAGGTGCTGCAAACCCTGCGCTACGCCAACGTGACCGACGAGGCGATCCTCATCGCGGCAGTGCTCCACGATGTGGTGGAAGAGACCTCGGTTACCCTCGCGGACGTGCAAGCCCGCTTCGGCGACCGCGTGGCCGAATTGGTGGCTGAAGTCACCCGAGAGGAACCCACCGCCGAGGAAATCGCCGGATTGGACGCCGAGGAGATCTATGCCCTGCGCACCGACCGCCTGATGGCCGAGATTGCCCGGATGTCGCCCAGCGCCCACGCGATCAAGCTGGCCGACCGGCTGAGCAACCTCCGCGAGGCCAAGCGCACCCGGCCCTTCATCAAATACGACCGCTACCTCAACCAAACCCGACGGATGCTGGAAGTCATCCCTGAAAGTTCGCACCCTCGCCTGTGGAGAAAGCTACACCGCAAGGTCTACGGCTGACCTCGAATTGTAATGCCGATGTAATGGCCTGCACCCCGTTACCAGTTGTATCCCCCTCCTCGGTTCGGGCACACTAGCGGCATGTCAAGTCTTTCAAGACTGAGCCTGATGAGCATGGCGGCGGTGGCCTTGGCGGCTTCCGGTTCGGCCATCACCTGGCGGCACGATGTCGGCGATACCGCCTATCGCAATTTTGCGGCGGTCACTCCCCACAACTCGGTCGCTCGCGTCCTTGCTACCTCTTGGTTCGGCAGCGGTACCTATCTGGGCCAAGGCAACGGGTTCCACTGGGTGCTCACGGCGGGCCACGTTACCTCCGGCACCACGATCCAAAATGTCCGCTTTGGTTCGCAGACCATCACGGCGGCGGGCAGCATCACCCACCCCAGCTACAACAGCAGTACCCTCGCTTTTGACCTTGGCTTGGTGCGATTGAACTCGGCGCCGACCGGCGTCGCCCCGGTGCGGTTCACCACCTTCAGTAGCCTCATCGGTCAGCGCGTCACCTTTGCGGGTTACGGCGGAAGCGGCTCGGGCAACAACAATGGCTTGACGTTCGACAATAACAATCGAGCGGCTGAGAACATCGTGGACTTCTCCACCGGGAGTGGAGGAAGCAAGTTCTGGTTCACCGTCTTCACCAATCCGAACACGGGCACGGCCCTTCCCCTGGAAGGTTCGACCGCCGGTGGTGACAGTGGCGGCGGCATGTTCTGGCACGACGGCGCTGCCTGGCGCCTTGCCGGTGTGACGTCGTGGGGGACCGACAACTTGTCCCGCTACGGCGACCAAGCGGCTTACGTCGCCCTGCACAACCACACCGCCTGGCTCGAGCAGCAAACGGGGATCACCGCCGTGCCGGAACCGGCCTCCATGGTCGTGCTGGGCGCGGGCCTGCTGGCGCTGGCTCGCCGACGACGAAAGCCGCAAGCCTAAGCTGCGGCTCAGGTGAAAACGAATCCCCCGGTTGCCCAAGTAGCTTCCGGGGGATTTTACTTAGCAACACTAAGGCGACTACCGACCGCCCAAGCCGCTCAGCGTCACGCCCTCGATGAAGTAGCGTTGGCTGAACGCAAAGAGCGCCAACACCGGCGCCACCGACAGCGTGGTAAACGCCATCAGCAAGCCCGGCTCGCCCGCCCGCTGTCCCTGGAACAGTTGCAGCGCATACGCGATCGGCATGTTCTCCTGGCTATTGATGTAAATCAGCGGCCCCATGAAGTTGTTCCACGCCCCCAAGAACGTCCAGATCGCCACCACGGTCAGCGCGGGCTTCACCTGGGGCAGCAGCACGCTCCAGAACGTCTTGAGATAGGTGCAGCCGTCAATCTTGGCGGCGTCTTCCAGTTCAAACGGAATCTGCTGGAAGAACGAACGCAGCAAGAACACGTTGAACGCCGAGGCAAAGAACGTGGGCACCCACAGAGGTAGCAGCGTGTCAATCCAGCCCAGTTGCCGGTAGATCAAGAATGTGGGCAGCAGGGTCACCGCCGCCGGCAGCATCATCGTGGCCAGCAGGACCTTAAACAGCATCTCCCGCCCCGGGAACTTGAGACGGCTAAACCCATAGGCCACCACCGAGCAAGAAAGCACCGTGCCCAGCACGCTTAGCACCACCAGGATGAGCGTGTTCTTGAGATAGACCAGGCCGTTGTTGGCTTCCGGCGGCAAGAATTCCAGCGAATCGCGATAGTTCTCCCACCGCATGCCCGGCGTGCGCACCGGCTCGACTTCGGCCCGTGACACCACCTTCACTTCCCCCTTGCGCTCATTGGGCGTCAAGATGGAAACGCGGCGGCGGCCGTCCGGCAAGTCTTCCACCACCATGCCGGTGAGCTTCAAGTCTCCATCCGTTAGGGTCACCAGCGGGGCCTCGCTGGGCACCTGCTTCATCTGGTCCGGTGTCGCCTCAAAGGTGTAGCCGCTCACATACATGGGCCGCGTAATGCGGTAGAGATGTTTGCCGCCCGGGGCTCCGGCGTCGCGCACGGCCGTCACTGTCTTGCCTTGATACTGGCCCTCGAACACGGGGTTCTTGGGGTCCATGTAGGGCACGGTTTGCGTGCGCAGCGGAATCCACACCAACCCCTCCGTCGAGGCGATATCTCGGTCTTCCTTGACGCTGGTGACCAAGAGCCAAGCCAGCGGCAACATAAACACCACCGCCCCCACAAACAGCACCACTTGCGTAAGGAATCGGCGCGCCCGGTCGTGGCTTTCGGCGCTTCGCGCCACCCAGCCCATCACGGCGGTCGTGCCCAGGGTCACCGCGATGATAAAGCCCAAGGTTGGCGCCGTGAGCGTCATCCACCCGGTCAACCACCGGAACGGGTGCTTGAACACCATGATCCACGCCACGCAAAGGGCACCCACGCCCAGGCTGACCAACGCACTCATCCCGCGCCGACGTCGCTCTTCCGGCGTGATGCCCGTGAAGGCCCCGGTTCCGTGGCTCGCCGCCGCCACCGCGCAAATGAGTACCACCCAGCCCAGCGGGTGCATATCGGGCCAGGCCAAGGGCAGAGCCACGCCCTTGCCGCGGCCCGTGAAGACGTGAGCCAGCGCAAACAAGCCAATAGCCGAGAGCCCGGTGAGGGCCGCGCGCCGCAGCGGCCAGGCCGCCCGGGATTCGCGCCCCGCCGAGATCGCACGCACCAGGTGGTAGATCCCCATGGCCAGCACCACCCAGCCAATCCAGTGAGCCAGGCTGCCAATGACGAACAAGAGTTCCTTCGGCATCAGTCGGCCACCTCGTTGTACACGAATTTCTTACTCAATCGGAGTTGGGCCAAAGTCAAAACCAGAATCATCAAGAACACCAACCACGCCAAGGCCGAGGCGAACCCCATCTTAAAGTAGTTGAACCCGTTGACGAACAAGTGCAGCACCGGCGTGAGGAGCGAGTCGCTCGGCCCCGCCGACCCGGTGGTGCCCCGGAAGACGTACACCCGATCAAACTCCTGCATGGACCCAATTACGCCCATCACCGAGTTGAACAACAAGATGGGCGAGAGCATGGGCAGCGTAATCCCAAAGAACTGGCGATTAGGCGAGGCCCCGTCAATGCTGGCGGCTTCATAGAGCGTCGGCGAGATGCCCTTCAGGCCCGCGAGCCACAGGATCATGCCGCCCCCGGCCCCCCACAACCCCATCACAATCAGACCCGGCTTGCTCCATTCGGCGACCGTCAACCACCCGGGTGGGTTCACCCCCAGCCACGGCTGCAGGGTGTTGGACCACGCAAAGTTGATCAAGCCCTTGGCCGCGTCGGGATTCATGATCCAGCCCCACAGCGTGGCGGTGGCAATGACGGGCAAGATCGCTGGCAGATAGTAGATTGCCCGGTAAGTGCGGATGCCCATCGAGGCACGGTTGAGGAGCAAAGCAATCACCAACCCCGTCAGCAAGCCCAGCGGCACCCCGATCCCCGCCAGGTACAGCACGTTGCCAAAGGCCTTCAGCACGTTGTCGCGCTCTTCCCCCACCAGCAGTCGGTAGTTATCCAGCCCCACCCAGCGGGCCTCACTCAGGACGTTGTATTGCGTAAACGAGAACACCAACGAGGCCAACATCGGGCCGAGCGTGAAGATGAGGAACCCAATCAGCCAGGGGGAAATTAGGATGTATCCCCACGCCGTTTCGTAGCGACCCATGCGCCCCATCGGCATGCGCCGGATGCGGGCGTAGCCCAGGCCCGCGCCCACCAAAAGCAGGCCAAGGCCGAAAAACATCGGCAGTTTCAGGTCCGCCTTGGGCAGCGAGTCGTACCGGTAATGCGCGTCGAGTTCTCGCTGTACCACGCGCTGGCCATCTTGGAGCGCCTCGGCGGGAGTCTTCTCCTTGCGGCTGGCAAACTCAATCGCACGGACGTGTTCATCCCACAGGATCTGCCCCACAAAGGTCGGCGGGCGCACCCGGCCGAACTCGGACATATCCACGTGCATCTTGAGCGCGGCCGCAAATGTCGGTACGGCCGGACGGAACTCGGCGTAGCTCTGGACGTTGGTTTCGCGGTGCGCCTTGATGCGCGGGATGAAATCACGGCCCCGGGAGATATCCCAGTTCCGTTGCGCCCGGGTTTCCAGCATTCGCCCTTCTAGGCTGCAACTGAATTTGATAAACGCCCACGCGCCTTCGGCGTTCTTGGCCCCGGCCGGAATGGCGTAGCTGAAGCCCCCGATCCAAGTGATGAACGTGTCCTTTTCGTCGGCAAACCGGCCCCGCTTGTAGAACCGGTCATCCGGCACCGGCGGCGGCGCCACCCCAAAATCGAGGTCGGGGGCGTACCGGCTCATGTTGTTGAGAATCCAGTCCCCGTCCACCTTCATCACCACTTTGCCGAGGTTAAAGGGGTCGTTTTCGGCCCCCACAAACCCCGAGGTAAAGCGGTTGGCGTTGTCATAGCCGCCCAGCAGTTCGTAACCCTTGACCATAAAGTCCAGGGCCTCCACGGCTTCCGGCGAGTTCAAAGTACAGGTCCGCCCGTCGGGGCTCATGAACTGCGCGTTGTTCTGGAAGGCAAAGAGATAGAGCCACGTGTTGCCAAAGTTCGGCACCCAACCGGCGCGCTTCAGCGTGCCGTCCGGGTTTTTCTCGGTCAGCACCTTGCTGTAGGCCAGCACCTCGCTCCAGGTGCGGGGCGGCCGGTCGGGGTCCAGCCCGGCGGCGCGAAGATCGGCGGCCTTCTCCCGGAAAACCGCCTTGTTGTAATACATGATGCGGTCATCCGCCTCGGTGGGGATGCCGTAAATCTTGCCCTCGTACTGAGCTTCTTCCCAGGCGGCCGGGTAGTACTGATCGGGGGTCGGCGTGAGCGGGTCTTTGCCTCGGTCGCGCTCGATGAGGTCGTCCAGGGGCATGAAGGCGCCTCGGCTGGCCCAGTCGCTCAGCGTAAATCGGTCTTGGCGGATGATGTCGGGCGGCACCCCGCCCACAATGCTGGTGAGCAGCTTTTGGGGGTTCATCTCGCCCGCTCCCATGCTCAGGAGCTTCACTTGGTACTGCGGATTCCGGCGCTCGAACTCGCGCACCACTGCATCAATGCCCTTGCTATCCGGGCCGGGGGCCAAGCCCCACACCACGATCGGCGTGCGTTCGGTGGCCATCGTCAAGGAGGCCAGCATGGCCAATCCGAGGCCCCAGAGCGCGCGCGCAAATCGCATAGATGTGAATACCTGTGGGAGAAAACGAACGGACTCCTCCGCAAAGGAAAGAGTCCGTTCGGTGTCGGTACAGTTTACTGGCCTTGGCCAGCGCCCTGCTGCTGTTCGTATTGAGCTCGGGCGGCAGCTTCGCCCCCCGGCGCACCCTGGCCTTGCATGTACGAGTTGCCCAGTTGCTTCTGGACTTCGGTCTGCTTTTCGGCCAGTTCCTTTTCTTGCGGTGTCATTTGGCCACTGCCACCTGACATGAACCACACGCCACCAATGACGCCGAGGCCCACTACGATGAGAACGGGAATGGCCCAACCGGGAAGTTCAGCTTTCATGACTTACTCGCCCGGGAGTCGGCAAACGCCGTCGGCCGGGTTCCAGCCCGCGTCCAGACAGGAGATGCCCTGGTCCCAAATGCTGCCGGCGGGGGTGCCCACCCACCAGGCGGCCTTTTCTTCGTAGCCTTCCAGCTTGGTGCCGTGGCGGACGCCGTCGCTGGAGTTGCCGTTCATCTTGATGAACTTCACGTGGCCGTCGGCGTAAGCGTAGATCGCGCCTTCGCCGTACTTGTTGGCGATTTCACCATAGGCCGAGCGCGGGTCCGTGGTCGGCAGGTCGTCGCGGCGGGTGTTGTAAGCCACCGTACCGACCCACCAGTCCAGGCTGGCCCACGGGTCCGGCTGCGTGTTCAGCGCCTGGCGCTTTTCAACCAGGGTCACCGTCGCGGCGACTTCCGGCGGCGAGGTTTGGCTGATGGAGCCGCGCCAGGAGGTACCCCAACCGAGGGTCGGGTTGATCTGCGGGCTTTGGAACACGTTGCTGGCCACGGCGTAGCCGATGCGCAGCTGGCCGAACGGCGTGTTGAACTTCGGTCGCTGGTCCTGCGTGGACACGAAGATCTGATAGTTCTTCATGTACGGCTGGATGATCTTGTCGAAGGACATGGATTGCGTGGGGTCCGGACCACCTTGGGCGGGGCCGAAGCCTTGGCGAACCTTGGGCGCGAACATGTCATCGTAGTCGGCCGAGTACATGATCTGGGCCAAGTTCATCTGCTTCATGTTCGAGACCGCTTGGGTCTTCTTGGCGGCTTCCTTCGCCTTGGCGAAGACCGGGAAGAGGATGGCGGCCAGGATCGCGATAATCGCGATCACGACGAGGAGTTCAATGAGCGTAAAGCCCATCTTTCGGTTTTGAGTCATTTGGATCACCTTGAATGAGAGCGGTTGCGAAACTCGCAGACGCATAGATAAATCACGGGAGCGACACCTCACCAGTGCGTGCCCGATGGACATGGCTTCGGATCTGTCGAGATTCGGCAGTATCGTCCGCAAGGACGGCGAGGCTGAGCGGCGGCATCTTGATGGAGAGCGATTGCTCTTCGACACTCACCACTCGGTTAGAAAGCAGATCAATTTGGGCACCTTTGGCACCCGGGGCAGCAAACGCGACGTTGCGTTCCACGTTGGAGCGATTGACGACAACAATCACTTGTTGGTTCTCATCGCCCCGGCGGAAGACCAACGTGCGGTCCGCGTCGTTAGCTTCAATCAAGCTCGGATCGCCACTCTGTAGTGCGGGGAACAAACGGCGCAGGGTGGCCAGGGCGCGGTACTCCTGGAGGAACGGGTTTTCATTGGTGGCCGCACTCCACGCCATGCCACGTCGGTTATCGGGGTCGCGCCCGCCTTCCATCCCGATCTCTTCACCGTAATAGATGCTCGGGGCACCGACCCAGGTGAACTGGAGCCCGGCGCCCAGGAGCGCGAGCTTGGCGTCGCCTTCGCACAGCGTAACAAAGCGCGGCGTGTCGTGGCTGCTCAGCAAATTGAGCATGTTGCGCGACACCGCCGACCCGTAACCAAAGTGCACCCGCATCAGGCTGCCCCAAAACTCGGTCGAAGTCGTGCGTCCGTTGGCCACGAACTGCACCACCGCATCGCGGAATTGGTAGTTCATGGCCGAATCCCACTGGTCGCCGCCCAGCCACGGGCTGGCATCGGTCCACACTTCGCCCAGAATCCAGCGGTCCTCGTCCTGAGTCTTGACGACCTTGCGGAAGGCACGCCAGAAGTCCATTTCGACTTCATTCGCGACATCGAGGCGCCAGCCAGCAATGTCGGCCTTGGCCTGCCAATCGCGCACCACTTGCAGCATGTAATCACGGGCGGCGGGGTGCTTCAGGTTCACCTTGGGCATGGAGCGGAAGCCCGCCCAAGCCTCGTAATTCGGGTTCTCCTCGACGCGGATCGGCCAGGACTTGACGAAGTACCAATCCTTGTAAGCCGAAGCCGGGCCATTCTGGCGGAGGTCAGCGAACGCCTTAAAATCCGTGCTGGTGTGGTTGAACACGCCATCCAACACCGTGCGAATGCCTTGCTTGCGCAACGAGTGCGTGAGGTCAATCAGCTCTTGATTGGTGCCGTAGCGCGGGGCCACCAGCGCGTAGTCCGTCGTCTCGTAGCCGTGGTTGCTCGGCCCGTCGAAGATCGGGTTGAGGTAGATCGCGTTGACACCCAGCTTCACCAAATGGTCACTGCGGTCGGCGATGCCCTTGAGGTCGCCGCCGTGGAACGACCAGTAGGTCGGCGGGGCATCCCAGGCGAGACTGTTTTCCGGGTCGTTCTTGGCGTTGCCGTTCTCAAAACGGTCGGGGAAAATTTGGTAGAAAACGCTCTGTTCCACCCATTTCGGCGGCGTGAGTGACATGAGGTTCTTGGGGGCCACAAACGGACCGTTCGCGGACTGGTAAGCATCCCGCTCCGCCCCGTCGGCAATCGCAAAGCTGTACTTGAGGTCGGCGCTCCGGTTCCACGGCGTGCTCCCCACCCAATAATCGTAAAGATCGTCGCGGCTGGCAAAGCTCATGCGGGCTTCGGGCTTCCCTTCGACCCTCAGGTAGACCGCCTCGACATCCTGGCGACGCGTGCGCACTGTGAGATTCGCGCGCCCATCCGCCACGCTGAGGTACGGCAGCTTGGGCTCGTGCCGCACCGCCGAGAGCGTGATGGTGCCATCGTTGATGTCCGCCGGCACCTCGTACCCCTTGGGGAACACAAACAACAGCGAATTGATGTTGCCGTTGCCGTCGTCTTGGCTACGCACCTTGGGGTCAATCACCCAATCGCGCCCATCGAGGACAAACTTATATTCGTGCCGCCCCGGGGCCACCGGGATAGTGACCCGCCAAGTGCGGCCATCCGCCGTCTTCAGCGGCGTGGCGCTGGCGTTCCAACCATTGAAAGTGCCGGCCACGGTGACGCTTGTCACGGCGCGTTCCGCCACGAATTCGAACGTGTGGTTCACCTGGTCCATCGCCAGGAGCAGGAAGCTGGAAATCATGCCAACCCTCCCTGATTGAAACGGCTGGAACCACGCACCCGCAATGTGCACGGCACAATCTCGCGGACCGGCTCTTTCAACGGCGATTCATCCAACAAGTTCAGCAAGCAAGTTACTGCCTTCTGCACCAAACGATCGAGGTTAAGGCTCACCGAGCTCAGGCCCGGAGTCGTCAGATCGCACAGCCGCGAGTCGTTGAACGAGACAATCCCGACATCCTGCGGGCAGCGGAGGCCGGCCCGGTGGACGGCATTGATGACTCCCATTGCCATAAAGTCGTCCAGCACCACAAAGGCGTCCGGCCGGTGCTCGGCAAGGGCCATAGCGGCGGCGCAACGGGCATTTTCCGCCCCGAAGTCGGCGTGGAAAACCATCGGCGCGCATTCATGCGCCCGCATCACGCGGCGGTAGCCTTCTTCGCGGTCGTCGCTCACCGTCACGCCTTGGCGGCCGGCAATCAGCGCTACGCGCTGGTAGCCCATATCCACCAGGTGTTGGGTGGCAATTTGCGCGGCGTAAATATTGTCGTTATCCACCGACCACACCGGCTGCCCACCCGGGTTGCCAATAAGAACGAATGGAAACTGGTCTTCTTGCAACAGGTGGAGGCGGCGGTCGTTCAGCTCGCTTTCCACCAGGATCATCCCGTCCACCCGCCGCGAGCGCAACAGCTCGTCGTAAACGTCCACTTGGTCTTGGTGGTCGCTAATGACCTCGAGCGTGAGGCGGAACTCGGTATCCGTCAGGGCGTCCGCAATGTCGGCCACCAGGGCCGTGAAGAAGGGATCGTCCGCCAGGCCGCCGCTAGGGCGCTGCACGGCCAGCCCAATCAGGCCAGCGCGCTTCTTGCGCAGTGACCGGGCGCGAGCATCGGGGCGATAGTTGTGGCTCTCAATCGCGTTGATCACGCGATCGCGCATCGTCGTTTCCACGCGCTCATCTCCCGCCAGCACACGGCTAACCGTGGCTTGCGAGACGTTTGCTGCCTTAGCAATATCGAGTTGCGTGACCCTCATCTGCGAGTGCCTCATCCGGCTTCCGTGCCAGAATTCGTATTCCCATGATATTCCGAGGAATCTCGGAATTGCAAGAATATTTTTTGAGTTATCCCCGGTAAGTGTTCTAGGTTTAGCGCGGGAGGTTAATCGGACCCGTTGAGAATACGATGAACTCAGAACCCGTCAGCTTCACCCGATGCTCGTGCAATTTGAACTCAACGCCGTTCACTTTCACCTTCACGCGGCGGGCAAACCACAGGGTCGGCGTCACGCTTTCCCATCCGGATTCCGATTCTCGTATCGTGACCTCCGCGTGCTTGCCCGTTCCGTGGAATGAATACTCCACGCGGGTGGTCGCCCCAGATTGGTACGCCTCGGTCTCGGCATCATCGGCTTCATAAACGCCTTCTTGCGACCATTCCCCGGCCGGGTTGGCCACCAAGAAGCAAGGCGCAGCGAGGTCAACCACCGGTGTACGCGGAGCCTCGGCCTGAACCGGCACCACGTGCCCGCCCCGGACAAAGACCGGCGTATGCGAACGCGGGCAAGCCAGCTTCACCTCTCCACCGCCGTACCATTCGCCGTCCGCTAGGTTCCACCACTGGGCATCCGGGAGGTCAATCGAGCGCTTCTTGGCTCCTTCCGTCAGCACCGGTGCCTGCAGCAAGCTGGCCCCCACAAAGAAGGCGTCACTGGCCTCGAGATACTTCTCCTCATCGAACTCCGCCATCACCGGGCGCAGAATCGGCTCACCCAGCCGCTCCTGCCGCACAAAGCACTGGTACAGGTACGGCAAGAACTGGTAGCGCAGGCGAATGAAGTGCGCGATGACTTCATTGGCACGGCCAAATCGCCACGGCTCTTCGTCCGGCGCACTCTCGTTGCTGTGGTTGCGGAAGAACGGGAACAGGAAGTTCGCCTGCATCCACCGGGTCATCAGTTCGGGCGTGGAATCACCTCCGAAGCCCCCAATGTCCGGGCCGGTAAACGGCATCCCGCTGAGGCTCAAGCCAAGCGACGTGGGGATACTTTGGCGGAGGTAGTACCAGTTGCTGAGGTTATCCCCGGTCCAGATCGCTCCGTACCGGCTGGAGCCCACAAACCCGCTGCGGCTCAGCAGGAACGGACGCACCCCCGGCTTTGCCTGCCGGAACGCCTCCACCGTTGCCATCTGCATGCCCAGGGCGTACTGGTTGCGGTGCCGGGCATGCGCTTCAGTGCCCTGCCTAAACCGCATCCCCGCCGGATCCACCGGGCCGGTGCTGGGGTCGTTCATGTCCACCCAAGCGGCCGCAAATCCACGCTCAAAGAAGGCCCGGGCGTGCTTGGTCCACCATTCCCGCCCCGCTTGCATGGTGAAGTCAGGAAACACCGTCTCGCCGGGCCACACCAGTCCCACGTAGGGTTCACCGATGGGGTTCTGGCACCACACATCCGCCTTAGTGCCATGGTCGAAGATGCTGTAGCCCGCTTCCTTCTTCACGCCGGGGTCCAGGATCGGCACAATGCGTTGCCCGCTCTCTAGGAGCTTGGCGGCGACCGGGGCCACCCCGTTCGGGAACTGTTTGCCGTCCACCGTGAAGATGCGGTAGCCCTCCATGTAGTCCAGGTCCAGCCAAAGGCCGCTGCAAGGGATCCCTTCTTTGGCAAACCTGCGGCTCAGCTTCTCCAGGTCCTTTTCGCCGCCGTAACCCCAACGGCTTTGGTGGTAGCCCAGCGCCCACATGGGCGGGCGCGGCGTAACGCCGACGAGCTTTTGCAACTTCGCCGTGAGGGCATTGAGATCTGTATCCACCAGCACCCATAGGTTCGGCGGGCCGCATTCGGCCCCCAGTAACAGGTTCGGGTACGTCTCCTGCCACGCCACAAAAACGCGGGTACGGTCGTGCCCCGGAGTCTCCATATAGGTCACGCCCGGGTTGTGGATGAGGAACCCAACGTAGCCCCGCTCGGTGCGTACGATGAGGTACGGCGTGGTGAAGTAAGGCGGGTCGACCGGGTTTGAACCCCACTGCGCCCAGTGGAAGTCGCTCCACACGTCGGTGTTCCAATACTTGGTCCGCAGGCCACTCAGTTCAATGCGATCCAGCCACTTTTCGCCCATGCCGTAGTAGCGGGCTTCCGAGGACACGACGAACTGAAACATGTGGGCTTCCTCGCTCACGCCGAGGGCCATGCCCGGGGCAGATTCGAGCCAGGTTTCACCATCCGGACCCACGATCACAAAGCGATCCTCTTGCCATCTCACACAGCCTTCGCCCGCCTCGCCTGGGTTTAGACTGAGCAAGTTCGGGTCGGTGCCCCATCGCGCCTCGTCCGGGCTGACAATCTGGCTGAGACCCCGCTCGTAGGACCGGATTTCGAGGCAGAAGGAGCCCCCATGTGCTTTGGCCCATTGGCCGTCGTATTTCGCCCAGCTGAAGTTCGCGGGGTGCGGAAACTTGGTGAAGAACATGGATTCAGCGGAAGATATCCGAACCAATCCGGCCGGCCGGGGGACCGCATCAATTACCGGGTTTGCCGTTGCTCGTACTTTTACCGGTCCCAGAACAGCTTTTCTTGTGCTAACATGCCTTTACGGATACGTGAAAACGTATTCTCAACTCGGGCTCGTCCGCTCAACGGACCAGCTTCTAGGTTCAACGGAGAATGAATAAACTCGCGATTACCCTTCTCGCCCTGGGCGCAATTGCAGCAAATGCGGCCGCGGTTGTAGTGGATGGTACGGCCGAAGCTGCTTACGGCTCGGCTCTGTTCACGCAGCAGAACACCACCCAATTCGGCAACAACAACGACAACTCGTTCAACACCGCTAACGGCTCGGAAATCGACCAAGCCTTCGGCCTGAACGATGGAACCAACTTCGCCTTCACCGTCGCTGGCAACCTCGAATCGAACTTCAATAAGTTCGTCGTGTTCATCGACAGCAAGGCTGGTGGATTCAACACCATTAGCAACTCCAACGCGTCGAGTGACGACTTCGGCTGGCTCAACGGCAACGCCGCAGGCCTGACGTTCGACACCGGCTTTGATGCCGACTACGCCATCTGGATTCGCCACGACGGCACCAACTCCTTTATGACCTTCGCCGAACTCGGTGCGGGCGGCGACCTTGAAACGGGTGGCTTTGCGACCGGTTCGCTCTTCACGGGCGCCCTGACCAGCATGCGCCTCAACAACAGCAACGTGGGCGGCGTCGTGGGTGGCTCGGGTAACCAGTCCTCTCCGGACGGTAGCGGCGTGACCACGGGTTGGGAGTTCCAAATGGCGCTCTCCACCATCGGTGCGACGGCGGGTAGCAACATCAAGGTGGCCGGCTTCGTCAACAGCGGCGGCAACTTCATGAGCAACCAAGTGATCGGCGGTCTCCCGCTGGGCACCGGTAACCTCGCCACCACGGGCAATGTGAACTTCAACCAGTTCGCGGGCGACCAATTCGTCACCGTGCAAGGCGTGCCGGAGCCGGGCAGCATGATCGCGCTGGGTGCGGGCCTCCTCGCCCTCGCTCGCCGACGCCGCAGCAAGTAACTTCCTACTCGGAACCCCGAGTCTGAAATCCACGTGATTCGGGGTTCTGGCATCCGCCAGGACCCCGATTGCGTCTTACCCCCACACCTTTCCAATGAAAAAGGCACTCTTCATCTTCGTCGGCATGATGCTGGCCTCTCTGGTTTGCGCTCAGGATTACTTCCAAGGCCCGGCCCGGAGCCGCCTGGGGTCTTTCCAGTACTTCCATGTCGATATCGAAGACCCCGAAAGCGTGCTGACGGTGACCATGGACGAGATTGGCGAAGGGGTCGCCGACCTTTACGTCCGACACAATGCCCAACCGACTTTGACCCAGTGGGATGTGCGCCCCTTCCTGCGCCGAGGCGATGAGGTAGCGGTCCTTAACGACGCGACCACGCCCAAACTCAAGACCGGTCGCTACTGGATTGGCATCAGCGCCCGTGAATCCGCGTCCGTCATCGTCACCATTCAAAGCGAGCGCAAAGCAAGCGCCCGCCCCGGGATGGGAAGCGTCCCCTACAGCGGTGGTACGACCTTCCGCGTGTGGGCCCCCAACGCCCAGCGCGTCCACGTCGCCGGCTCGTTCAACGGCTGGAATGGTAACGCCGCCGAACTGGTGAGCGAGGGCAACGGCCACTGGTCACTCGACCTCCGCAATGCCGTTCCAGGCCAGGAATACAAGTACGTCATCCGCAACGGCACCCAAACCCTGTGGCAAAACGACCCGCGCGCCAAGTGGCTAACGAACTCGGTCGGCAACACCAAGATTCACAACCCCGCCTTTAACTGGCAGAACAACATCACCATGCCCGGCTGGCGCGACATGGTGATCTACCAAATGCACATCGGTACGTTCAACGACGTGCCCGGTGGTCGCCCCGGTACCTTTGATACGGCCATCAGCCGCCTGGATTCACTCCAAGACTTGGGTGTGAACGCCATCAAGATTCTGCCACCGCACGAATTCCCCGGCGACTTCTCCTGGGGTTACAACCCCTCCTATCCCTTCAGTGTCGAGGAAGCCTACGGCGGCCCCGACGCCCTCAAGCGCTTTGTGGATGCCGCCGCCGCCCGGGGCATGGTGGTGCTCATTGACTTGGTGCACAACCACTGGGGCCCGGGCGACATGAACCTCTGGCGGTTCGATGGCTGGAGCCAAGGTAACTGGGGTGGCATCTACTTTTACAACGACACCCGCGCCATCACGGCCTGGGGCGACACCCGCCCCGACTACGGCCGCCCGGAAGTGCGCCAGTACATCCGCGATAACGTGCTGCAGTGGCTGGAAGAGTTCCGTATCTCCGGCGTGCGCTGGGATAGTGCGCTCAGCACCCGCACCACGAACTGGGGCGACAACGGCGACGGCTGGAGCCTGATGCAGTGGATCAACAACGAGGTCAATGCCCGCCAGCCCTGGAAGCTGATGGTGGCCGAAGACCTCCAAAACAATCCGTGGGTGACCAAAGCCACCGGCACCGGCGGGGCCGGCTTCGACTCGCAATGGAGCCCGGGATTTGTCCACCCTCTGCGCCTCCTCATGACCACCCCTAGTGATAGCGGGCGTAACATGAACGACCTCGTGGGCGCCGTTACGGGCAACTACAACGGCAATCCGTTTGAGCGGGTGATCTATACCGAATCCCACGATGAGGTGGCCAACGGCCGCAGCCGCGTCCCGCAAGAGGTTGATCCGGGCAACCCGGGCAGCTATTGGGCGCGCAAGCGCTCTACCCTGGGCGCTATCGCGACCCTCACCGCGCCGGGTATCCCCATGCTCTTCCAAGGCCAAGAACTCTTGGAAGACGAATACTTCCGCGATACCGACCCGATCGACTGGAATAAGGCCAATACCTACGCCGGCATCCGCTTGATGTACAAGGATTTGGTGGCGCTACGCCGCAATTTGGGTGGCAAAACTGCGGGCCTGGGCGGCCCCCATATCAATGTTTTCCACGTGAATCACGGGGCCAAAGTGGTGGCTTATCACCGGTGGAAGAATGGCGGCGTGGGCGACGACGTGATCGTCATCATGAATTGGTCGAATACTCCGTTCAACCAGTACCAAATCGGTCTCCCGCACGGCGGGAATTGGAAGGTGGCATTCAATAGCGATTGGAATGGCTATAGCGGCGATTTCGGGAATACCTTTTCTCCGGATATCGTGGCGAGCACCTCACCTCGGGACGGTTTGGCCTATAGCGGTGGGTTCAACCTAGGTCCGTATTCGGCATTAGTCATTGTGCGTCCCTAGAAAAGGCGTATCCTTGCACTCTTATGTCCGGGGACGCAGCCAGTTTTGATGCTTTTCGTCGGCGCCTGATCACGTCCTCGCGTCCGGTGGGTGGTCCCGCGCGCCAAGCGTGGTTCCAACAGTTTATGGCGTTTGTTCGTGCCAACTTCGGGGGTGCGGATATGCGCATCACCAAGCCGGGAGTGGCCGAGCGCATGTTCGGGGCGGAAATCGCCTTTCCTTTCGAAGCTCGTGCCATCTTGGTCGAGCAAATCACCGCCGCGGGTGGCAAGTGGTCCGAATCCGTGACCAACGAAGTCAAGGCCGTCGAAACCTTCGTGTACGCTGACCGCCTGGACGCGGTGTGCGAGTTCGCTCTCGAAACCGAAGAGGGCTACGTGACGGGGCGGATCAAGTTCCGCAACGCGCCGTTCTCGCCTGAAGCCGACCAGGATCGAGGCGATGAGCGCGAAGAGCGCGAACCGCGACCGAAGCCCGAAGCCCGCGAGGGTGAAGGCGAAGGCGAGGGCCGCGAAGATCGGGGTGACCGAGGCGATCGGGGCGACCGAGGTGGCTACGGCGACCGACCGCGACGCGATTACGGTGACCGTGGTGGTGACCGTGGCCGTGGTGGCTACGGCGACCGTCCGCCGCGCCGAGACTTTGGTGACCGCGACCGAGGTGGCTACGGCGATCGTCCGCGACGCGACTTTGGTGACCGAGGTGGCTACGGCGACCGACCGCAACGCAGCTACGGTGATCGACCGAGCCGACCGTACGGCGACCGACCGCCGCGCCGCGACTTCAATGACCGTGGTGGCGACCGGGGTGGCTTTGGTGGCCCGCGCCGCGACTTCGGTGACCGAGGTGGAGACCGCGGTGGCTATGGTGATCGACCGCGCCGAGATTTTGGTGACCGTGGTGGCGACCGGGGCGGCTTCGGCGGCCCGCGCCGCGACTTTGGTGATCGAGGCGGAGACCGTGGTGGAGATCGCGGTGGCTACGGCGACCGACCGCGCCGCGATTTCGGAGACCGTGGTGGCGACCGAGGCGGCTTTGGTGACCGCCCGCGACGCGACTTCAATGACCGAGGCGGAGACCGCGGTGGGGATCGTGGCGGAGACCGACCGGGTGGCGATCGCCCGGGCAACGACCGACCGTTCTTCGACCGACGCCCCGGTGGGGGACGCCCGCCGTTCAAGGGTGGACGCCCAGGTGGTTCCGGCCGCCCGCCGTTCAAGAAGCGGTTCCGGGATAACGACTAACTCTTCCGGTACGTCGAGGCGTCCATCTCGCGTACCTCAACCGTGACGCCCACCCGGGCGTCGGGCCAAAGCGACCTCATGCATTCGTGCATGAGGTCGCCCATTTTTTGCCTGAGCTCAAGGGGGCGACCACTCAGCACCGCCACCTCGAGGTGCGCGAACTCGCCCGGATGCCCAGCACCGGTGGTATAAGTTTCGACCACGGTCAGGGCCGCCTTCACGGCCTCCGGGCGCACCGTCTCCACCTCACTGAATTGCAGCACCAGCGCCCCCAGCACCTCGTTGGGCGCCAGGGGCAAGGCCACGCCTGCGCTTAACCTAAGCAGCAGGTGCGGCATCTTCCAGTTCGGCGCGGCGGTTGCGCATGATCTCCGCCACCGAAAGCAGCACGCTCAGGAACATCGGACCAAGCATGACCCCGATCGGACCGAAGAACAGAACCCCCGTGATAAGCGCAAAGAACAAGCCCACCGGCGGCATGCTCGCCTGGATGAAGAACGGCCGCAAAAGATTGTCAATGTTAGAGAGTACGGCCATGCCAAAAACCAGCATGGCAATTGCCCGCCCCATATCCCCTTGCAAAACGAGCGTGATCACCACCGGGATGTACACCGACGGCGGCCCGAGTAGCGGGATACACGCCATCACAAAGGTCAACAAGCCAATGAGTACGGCGCCCTTGATGCCGATGATGCCAGCAAACAGCCCCGCCAGCAAACCCTGAATGAAGGCCACGGCCACAATCGCCTTGGCGACCTCCTTGATGGTCGTCACCAGCCGGTCCAGAATCAGGTTGCCCTCCTCCCTCCGCACGGGCAACAGGTCTACTGCAGGCCCCCGCAGTTTGTGCCCGTCTCGCAGGGCATAGAACAAGGCCACCAAGCTCATGAGCGTGATGACAACGACAAACACCAGCTTGCCCAAGAATTCCGCCACCGGGCGCGCCGAATTTTGGGCGAGTCGCGTTCCGTTTTCTTGAATGACCGCCGCGAGGTCAAGGTCCTTGAAGCCTAAGGTGTTCAAAGTCGGCTGAAGCCGCTTTTGCGCCTCGTGGGCCAGGTTTTCCAGCGTCGTGCCCCGCGGTTCAGCTTCGGCATTAATTTCGGCCACCAGTTGCCGGGCTTCGGCCACGGCGATGATGCCTGCCGTCGAAAGCGGCCCCAAGACCACGAAAATCAGCCCCAGCACCGTGAAGAGCGGGCCAAGGGTGTTGCCGATTCCCTCCAGCGGGCGACGGCCCCACTTGATGGCCTTGTCATTCGGGTCGCGAGATGGGGCAATGATTGAAATCTGCTTCCGGTTGAAGTACGCCGCAATTCGCTGTGACGTCGGGTAGAGCAGGACGCCCAGAATGGCCGGCCACAAAATCGCCTGAATGAAGGGGCCATAAACGAACCCGGCTAGTACGAGGAGCGCCAGCAGGATGACCCAAAACCAGGGGCGGAACGCCGATGATTGATCAGGGGCGGGGGACTTCATACCGTTCTTTCACCTAACGAGACCCGCGCAAACTCGGTTGCGTTGGCCCGTAATTCTTCCAGCATAGCGGTTGCCGCCGCCTCGTCGCCCGGCTCCACCTGACCTTCGACCACTAAATCGCTTAGCCACTGCTTCAGGTTCCCCACCGCCGGGCCGGGCTCGAGCCCGCACAAGGCAATGATCTGTTCGCCGGTGAGGGGCGATTCGTAAGGGTTCTTGGCTTCCACCGGGGGTGGCAACGTGGCCAGCACCGCCCGCACATTGTCCGAATAGAACGTGCGCACGCCCGCCTTTAGCGCCCCCGCGTCGGCGTCGCACAGGCGCAACAGCGGTTCCAAGTTGTCGCCCAGGTCGCGCACCAGGCGCCGCGCGGCCGCCGGAGACACCTTCGGCATACCCATAAAGCGCATGTGGTGGCGGATGAGCGCACTGACCTGCAGCGCCTCACGGTGTGGGAACCTGAGCCTTGAGAGGATGGTCATGGCCATGCGCGCCCCTTCCATCTCGTGGCCGTAGAACGTGATGCGCCCATCCGGCTTGCTGCCCTTGGTGGTGGGCTTGGCGATATCGTGCAGCAGCGCCGCCCACCGCACCGCCGCCTCATCTCCGGCGGTGTTATCCAGCGCGGCCAAGGAGTGGTGCCACACATCTAGGTGGTGATAGTCGCCTTGCTCGCAGCCTTGCAGGGGAAGGAGTTCCGGCAAGAATTCCGCCAGCAATCCCAGGTCGCTCAGGTCCTGCCAGGCGCGGCTCGCCTGCGGGTTGCGCATCATCTTCACCAGCTCATCGCGGATGCGCTCCTGACTGATGATGCTCAGGCGACTGGCTTCGGCTTGGATGGCTTCGGCCAGCCCCTCTGCGTAGTGCAAGTCCAACTGCCATCGGAATCGTACGGCCCTCAGCATCCGCAGCGGGTCCTCACGGAACGTATGCACCGGGTCCAGGGGCGTGCGTAAGATGCCCGCCGCGAGGTCATCTCGGGCCATGCCCAGGGGGTCCAACACCTCGCCGGTGTAAATGTCTTGCAACAACGTGTTGATCGTGAAGTCGCGGCGCTGGGCGTCTTCCAGGATCGTAGCGGGCTCCACCTGCGGCTTGCGGCTGTCGCCCCGGTAGCTCTCTCGCCGGGCCGTCACAAGCTCAATCTGCGCCCCCGCCACCTGAACCATGGCCGTGCCGAACCGCTCGTACGTTACCGGCGGAATATCGCTCACGCCGATGTCAAACAGATGCCGCGCCAGGGCCGGGGCGTCCTTCGTGGTCACCAGGTCGAGGTCCGCGCTCTCGCCCTTGCCCAGTAGGGCATCGCGCACCCCGCCGCCCACCAGAAAGAGGTGCCCCTGAAATTCAGGTACCGCTTGGGCGATGATTTGCGCCGGTCGCGGGATCTGCATGGCCCTATTGTAATCCCCTGTGGCTCCTCGCCAGGGTGCGCTGGCCTTAGGTCTGCTTGACCGATGCCCAGGGCGTGGGGTTTAATTGACTTTCCAGTGGCTTCGGCCATCCGAGTGGGGGATTAGCTCAGCTGGGAGAGCGCCTGCATGGCATGCAGGAGGTCAGGGGTTCGAGCCCCCTATCCTCCACCACTCTTTTCTCTATCTTTTTTGCAGACGCCTGCTTACGCGTGGCCGTCCTCATTTTGAATCTCTCCCTTGGCCCCCACGCGTGTAAACTCGCGCCGCCCATGGAGACAACCCAACGGGACGAACAGTTCTACCGATCCATGGTCCGCATGCGGGCCGTGGAGACGGAGTTGCTCGCCCTCTCGTCCGCTGGCCAACTGCGCGGCTCACTGCACCTCGCCCAGGGGCAAGAAGCCTTGCCCGCCGGCGCCGGCGCCGCCCTCCGCCAGGATGACTACGTCACCTCCACCTATCGCGGCCACGGCTACGTGCTGGCCAAGGGCGGGCCGCTGCTCCCCATCATCGCGGAGATTCTGGGCAAGGCCGCCGGACTGGGCGGGGGTAAGGGCGGCAAGATGCACCTCTTCGACCTCGAATACGGCATCCTAGGCACCAATGGCATCGTGGGAGCCGCCGTGGGCACGGCCGCTGGGGCCGCCTGGGCCGCGCAGTTGCAGAAGACCGACCGGGTGGCGCTCACCGTTTGCGGCGATGGCGCCCTGAACCAGGGCCACGTTTCCGAGTGCATGAATATGGCGGTGCTCTATCAGCTTCCTCTCATCATCCTGTGCGAGAACAACCTGTACTCCGAGATGACCCCGCTCACCCGCAGCCACGGCGATGTGAACCTGACGGGCCGTGCCGCCGGGTTCGGGCTGACCACCGCCCAGATCGATGGCAACGACCCGGAAGCGGTCTACCAAGTGATGAGCGAGGCCGTGAACCGCGCCCGCACGGGCGGCGGACCGACCTTCATTGAAGCCGCCACCTATCGCACCATCGGCCACTACCAGGCCGACTCGGGCATTGGCTACCGCACTGCCGAAGAGGTGGAAGCCTGGCGCGCCAAATCCCCGCTCGACCGCTGGGCCGCCAAGCTGGGCAAACGCGCCCCGGCCATAGCCGCCGAAGAGCAAGCCGCGGTCCGCGCGGTCTTTGAAGAAGCTTGGGCCCTCCCCGGCCCCGACCCGCTGGCCGCCGGCACGCAGGTGTTCGCATGAGCCAGATGTCCGTGGTGGAAGCCACCAACGCTGCTCTGCGCCAAGAACTGACCCGCGACCCCAAGGTCTTCGTCTACGGCGAGGACGTCGCCCACTACGGCGGCATGTTCCGGGTTACGGATGGCCTTCTCCGCGACTTCGGCGCCGACCGGGTCATTGACACCCCGATCTCGGAATCCGGCTTCCTCGGCATGGGCCTCGGGGCGGCCATGGCGGGCATGCGCCCGGTGGCCGAGCTGATGTTCATTGATTTCAGCCTGGTGGCGATGGACCAACTGCTGAACAACATCGCCAAAACGCACTACATGAGCGGAGGTAGCGTGCCCGTGCCGCTCACCATCATCACCCAGGGCGGGGGCTATCGCGGCGCGGCCGCCCAGCACAGCCAAATGCTGGAAGCCTTGCTCCTCCACCTGCCGGGGCTCAAGGTCGTGCTGCCCTCCAATGCCGCCGATGCCAAGGGGCTGCTGGCCGCCGCCATCCGCGACGACAACCCGGTGGTGTTCATCAATCACAAGCAGCTCTTCGGGGCCAAGAGCGAAGTCCCCGACGGCGAGCACGTCGTCCCGCTGGGGCAAGCACGCACGGTGCGCGAAGGGACGGACGTGACCCTCTTCACCTACTCGTACTTGGTGGGGATGGGCGTGCAAGTGGCCGAGGAAGCCGCCGCCCAGGGGGTTTCGGTGGAAGCCGTTGACCTCCGCACACTGAACCCGCTCGACTGGGAAACCATCGCGGCGAGCGTGACCAAAACCCACCGTGTGGTTATTGCGCACGAAGCCCACATGCGCTGCGGCGTGGGCGTGGATCTCTCGCACCAGATTCAATCGCGGTTGTTTGATGAACTCGACGCCCCCATCCAGGTGGTAGCGGCTCTGGATGCCCCCATCCCCTTCGCCAAGGAGTTGGAAGACGTGGTACTCCCCTCCCCCGCCCGCCTGCTAGAGGCTTGCCTCGGGGCCGTGCGTGGGTGAGTTCGCCGGGAAGACCGTGCTCGTCACGGGGGCCGCACAAGGCATCGGCCAAGCTATCGCGGAGGCGTTCCGGGCGGAAGGGGCCACGGTTCTCGGATTAGATCGGCAGGCTGGTGCCACCGAGATCACCTTCGACCTGAGCGAAGTGTCGCGCATCAATGCGCTGATTGACGGCCTCGAAACCTGCCCCGATGTACTCGTCAACGCGGCGGGTATCTGCCACACCCGGCGGATGCTGGATATCGATCTCCCTTCCTTCGAGCAAACATTCCGCATCAATGTGACCGCGGCTTTTGCCCTCATGCAAGCCACCGCCGCCCGCCTGATCCGCGAGGGGCGTACCGGCTGCATCATCAATATTGCCTCCAATTCCGGCTTCGTCCCCAAGCTGGAACAGGCCGACTACGGCGCCAGTAAGGCGGCCTTGGTGTCGCTCACGCGCTCGGCGGCACTGTCCCTCGGCCCGAACGGTATCCGCGTCAATGCCATCGCCCCCGGCATCATCGATACGCCGCTCACGCAGTCCATCGCGGTGCAGCGTGGCGAGGTGCGAGGCGTGGCCCCCGAGGAGACCCTCCGCCCGGTCATTGCCAACCTTCCCCTTGGCCGCATGGGCCAACCCGAGGAAATCGCGCAAATGGCGGTGTTCCTGGCCTCCGCCCGCGCGGCCTACATCACCGGGCAAACAATTTTGGTCGATGGCGGCCAATGGATGAGATAAGCGATCATGGGATTTAACGGCGTTTGGCATGCGAGCTTCACGGTCAAGAACCTGGAAGCCAGCCTCGAGTTCTACTGCGGCCTCTTGGGGCTGGAGCTTTACCATCAGCAGGTGCAGCACAACGAATACACGGCCAAGCTCGTGGGCTACCCCGATGCGCACCTCAAGGTGGCGATGCTGCGCATCCCCAACGCCTTTGTGGGGCCAAGCGGCCACCATTTGGAGTTGGTGGAGTACGTGCATCCGGCGGGTGAACCCACCGATGTCTCTACCAATCGCCCCGGCGCTCCGCACTTGGCGTTCATTACCGACGACATCCACGCCGACTACGCGCGCCTCGCGGCGGCGGGAGTGCGGTTCAAGGCGCCCGCCCCGGTGGCCATCGAGCAGGGCGTGAACCAAGGCGGCTTCACCGTCTACTTCCTGGACCCCGACGACATCACGCTGGAAATGCTGCAGCCGCCCGCTGGCCGACCTTGGGGCAGCCTGAACGGGGTGGAAGTCCACCGGCCATGATCGAGCTGGTCCTGACCACCCGCGAACAGGACACGTTCGAAGCGGCCCTCGCCTGGCAGATTGAGGAGTTCCAGCGGCAACGCCCGGATGTGCGCATCACCGTCCAGCCCCGCCCGATTCACGACCACTACGTCGCGATGGTGGAACAGAGCGGAGCCGCCGATGTTGACCTCTTTTTGTGTTGCACGGACTGGCTCCCGGATGCCGCCGCTCAGGGCCTCCTCACCCCTCTGGATGAGCTTTTCGCCGCCGCACCCCTACCCGATTGGCCGGACGCCTGGCACCCCGCGATGCAGAAGCTGGTGGTCCAGCAGGGCCAGTGGGTGGGGCTGCCGTGGCACGACGGGCCGGAGGTGTTTATGGTGCGCACCGACCTGTTCGAAAACGCCCAAGAGCAAGCCGCCTTCGCCGCGCAGTACGGCCGGCCTTTGCGGGTACCCGCCACCTGGAGCGAATTTGTGGAGGTGGCGCAGTTCTTCACCCGGCCGAAACAAGGTCAGTGGGGCGCAGTGTGCGCGGGGCTCACCGACGGGCACAACAACGTTTACGATTTCCTGATTCAGCTTTGGAGCCGCGGCGGCACCCTGCTGGATGACCAACTGCGGCCGCAATTCCACGACGAGATCGGCGTGGAAGCCCTGACCTTCCTCTACGACCTCTTCCACCGCCACCGCGTGATTGCCCCCGAGTGCCTGGGGATGGGCAGCGTGGAATCGGGCGATTTCTACGCCCAGGGCCACGCCGCAATGATGTGGAACTGGTGCGGGTTTGCCGCCGTGTGCGAATTGCCCGAACTCAGCCAGATTGTGGGCCAGAACCGTTGCACGCGGCTCCCCGCGGGTGATGGCCCGGCGGGCCGCTCGGTCTCGCTCAACATCTACTGGGCGCTCACCGCCGGGCGCAATGGCCGCCACCCGGAGGTCGTGCGCGACTTTCTCGCGCACGTCTCCCGCCCCGAGTGCGACAAGGTGACCTCAATGGTCGGGGCCAACGGCACCCGACTTAGCACCTGGCGCGACCTCGAAGTTCAGCGCCAGTACCCCCACTACGCCATCATCGAAGAGGTGCACAGCCACACCCTCACCCTCCCGGCCATCCCCGCCTATACGGCCATTAACGAGGCGATTTCCCGAGCCGTGCACCGGGTGGTGCATGAGCATCAGCCCGTGGCCCCCAGCCTGGCGCGGGCCGCCCAGGAAACCACGGAGATATTGGCCACGCCATGATTTCGCTCCGCCAAAACCCGGACTTGCCCGAGCGTGCGATCTCCATTCTCAGCGTCGGGGCGGGGGGCATCGTGGAGAACGCCCACTACCCCGCCTACCGCCTGGCTGGCTTCCCCGTCGTGGGGGTTTTTGACCCCGTGCGGGAGCGGGCCGAACGCGCCGCGCAGATCGTCGGAGCGCCGGTGGTGGATTCGCTCGCCGAGCTGGTCCGCCGAGCCCCCGCCGAGGTCATCTACGACGTGGCCGTGCCCGGGGCGGTGGTGGAAGATGTCCTCGCCGAACTCCCTGATGGCGCCTTCGTTCTCATCCAGAAACCCCTGGGCGAAACCTATGCCCAGGCGCAGCGCATCGTCGCCCAGTGCGAAGCCAAAGGGCTACGGGCGGCCGTCAATTTTCAGCTGCGCTGGGCGCCCTACATGCTGGCCCTGCAGGACGCCGTGGCCCAAGGGTTGCTGGGCGAGGTGTACGAACTTGATTTCAAGATCAACGTCCTCACGCCGTGGGCGAACTGGAAATTCCTGGAATCCGCCCCGCGCATGGAGATGATCTACCACTCCATCCACTATCTCGATTTCATCCGCCACCTGTGGGGCGAACCCATGGGTGTCATGGCCCTCTCGCTCAACGATCCCTCGTCTCCGCGCCTGGAATCCACCCGCAGCACCATCAGCCTCAACTACGACCGCACCCGGCGGGCCACCGTGCAGACGTTCCACAACCACCAAGCCCCGCCCGGCCACGCCGAATCCTACTGCCGGCTGGACGGCACCGGGGGCTCGATGTGGGTGCAAATGGGGCTGAACCTCAACTACCCCGAGGGCGGCCCCGACCGGATCGAAATCTGGCGCGAGGGCGATGCCGCCTGGACGGAAATCCCGTGCGAAGGGGGGTGGTTCCCCCATGCGTTCATTGGCCCGATGGCCGCAATGATGCGCTGGCACGCGGGCGGCCCCGCTCCCTGGACCGAGGTGCACGACAGCCTGCGCACCATGCGCCTGGTGGAGACCGCGTATCGGTGCTCCGATGAAGGTGGTCGAAACCCGAACCTCGAAAGGTAAATTGCGGCCATGTGGAAGTTTGGTTTGGTTAGTGCCCTCTTGTTGGCGACCCTGGCGGGATGTTCCGGGGGTGGTCAAGCGGCGTCCGGCGAGGCGCCCACGGGCGGAAATGCGCCCACCGCCGCGAAGAAGCGCATTGCCTTCATCCCCAAGGGCGCGACCCACGAGTTTTGGAAGACCATGCAGGCCGGGGCCGAGAAGGCCGCCAGTGAAAAGGGCGTCGAGCTGATCTGGAAAGCCCCGCTGAAGGAAGACGACCGCGCCGAGCAGATCAAGGTGGTGGAGAACTTCACCGTGGACAAGGTGGACGGCATTGTGCTGGCCCCGCTGGACGAAAACGCCCTGGCCGTGCCCGGGAATGAAGCCATCGCCGCCGGCATCCCCGTGCTGATCGTGGATAGCGGCATCAAGGGTCTGGAGCCCATCAGCTTCATCGCCACCGACAACTACGCAGCCGGCAAGACCAGCGCCGAGCGCCTGGCCAAGGCCATGGGCGGCAGGGGCAAGGTCATTGTGCTGCGCTACCTGGAGGGATCGGCGAGCACTATGGCCCGCGAGCAAGGCTTCCTCGACGGAGCCAAGGAATTCGGCCTTGAAGTCGTGAGCTCCGAGCAGTACGGCGGGGCCACCCGCGAGAGCGCGCAAACCGCCAGCGAGAACCTCATTTCCCGGTTCAAAGAGGGCGATACACTCTCCGTGCAGGGCATCTTCGCGCCGAACGAATCCACCACCTTTGGCATGATGCGCGCTCTGGAGGGTGCGGGCCTGCTGGGCAAGGTGAAGCTGGTCGGGTTTGACTCTTCCCAAGAGCTCCTGGCTGCCGTGCGCGAAGGCAAGATCGAAGGTCTGCTTCTGCAAGACCCCTTCAAGATGGGTTACCTGGGCGTGACCAAGATGCTGGAGCACCTGAACGGCACCAAGCCCGAACCCAAGATTGACTCCGGCGCGGTGTTCGTGGACAAGACGAACATCGATTCCGAAGAAGTGAAGGCGCTGCTGCCCAAGTAATGCTGCGCGCGCACGGCCTGTCCCTTGCGTTCGGCGCGACCCTTGCCCTGCAAGACGTCAGTTTCTCGGCCCCGGCGGGCCGAGTGCTGGCGGTGATCGGGGAGAACGGCAGCGGCAAAAGCACACTCCTCAAAATCCTGGCCGGAGAACTGCGACCGCAGGCCGGCCAGGTGGAATGGAACGAGCAACCCCTTCGCTCCGGCGACGACCAAGTGCTGCTGGTCCACCAAGAGCTGGCCCTGTGCCCGGACCTGACGGCGGCGGAGAACATCTTCCTCGGCCGTATCCCCGGCCCGCGCTACTCCCCCACGCAGTTGCAAGACCGCGCCCACGCCCTGCTGAGCGGCATGGGCTTCCCCGAGATCCCCGCCGCCGCCCCCACGCGCACATTGCCCATCTCCCAGCGGCAGATTCTGGAGATCGCCCGGGCGGAGGCCCGCGATGCCCCCGTCATCCTGCTCGACGAGCCCACCAGTTCCCTCACCCAGGCCGATAAGCAGAAGCTTTACGACCTCATCCGCACCCTCAAGGCGCGGGGCCGGACCATCCTCTTCGTTTCGCACTTCTTGGAAGAAATCCGCGAGGTGGCCGACGACGTGGTCATCCTGCGGGACGGCGTGAAAGTAGCCGAGGGCGCAATCGGAGACTTCACCGATGCCGACATCGTGCGCCACATGGTGGGCCGCAGCGTGGACGACTTCTTCCCCCGCTCCGACCGCACGCGGGGTGAATGCCTCCTCACCATCGAGAACCTGACGGGCACCGACGACATGCCTCACCAGGCCTCGCTCCAAGTGCATCGCGGCGAGATTGTGGGCGTGGCAGGCCTGAACGGCGCGGGCCGCACCGAGCTGTTGCGAACCATCTTCGGCCTGCGCGAAGTTGCCTCCGGCCAGGTGCAAATCAAGAATCTCACCCAGCTTTCCCCCCGGGCGCACTGGCGCACGCACACCGGATTTGTGAGCGAGGAGCGCAAGCACGATGGCGTCTCCACCAGCCTCAGCGTGGCCGAGAACATCACCATGCCTCGCCGCCAGGGGTTCCTGAACCGGCCCGCCGACGGGCGCGCCATCGCCGAGCGGTGGATCGGCGAACTGAGTGTGAAGTGCAAAGACCCCGACCAACCCCTGCAAGACCTGAGCGGCGGCAACCAACAGAAGGTCGCCTTTGCCCGGCTGCTGCACGCCGAGTGCGACCTGTTCTTGCTGGATGAACCCACGCGCGGCATCGATGTCGGCTCCAAGATTGAACTCTACGCGCAGATGGACGCCGCCGCCCAGCGGGGGTGCGCCATCCTTATGACCAGCTCCTACCTCCCCGAACTCCAGGGCATTTGTGATCGCATTGCGGTGATGAATCGGGGCCGACTCGTGGCCATCCACGACGCCCGCACGGTGGAGGCCGCAACCCTCATGGCGGACAGCATTCAATGAAGAAAGACCACTCGTTGCCCATCCTCATCGGGGCCTGGATTCTCATCTATTTGGCGTTCGCCGTGGCCAAGCCCGGCGTGTTTCTCTCGCTCAGCAATGTGGAGCAGTTGGTCCGCCAGTCGCTGGTCATCGGCATCGGCGCGCTGGGCATCACCTACATCATCGTGGCGGGGGGCATTGACCTCAGCGCGGGGTCGGTGGTGGCGCTGGCCACCGTCACCGGGGCGATGACCCTGGACCAAACCGGCAGCGTGGGGGCGGCCATCGGCGCGTGCCTGCTCACCGGGCTGGCGTGCGGCTGGCTGAACGGGATGCTGATCACCCGGCTGGGCGCGGGGCCGTTCATTGTCACGTTGGTCTCCATGCTGGCCCTGCGGGGCGTGGCCAAGGGCATCTCGGGCGAGAAGCCCGTCTATCCCGAGGCCCCGCAATGGATCGGGCAGTTCACGGGGGCGCTGACCGCCGACAACCGCTGGATGATCATCCCGCCGGGCGGGTGGATCTGGGTGGTG